>SXGS01096652.1_pt1 | contig 43202 bp, 20 predicted proteins | sample 3174681 | NCBI WGS metagenome assembly SXGS01 (sample SAMN11356861, study PRJNA531348) | freshwater metagenome | isolation source: freshwater sample F1-80 | place: China: Fuxian Lake, Yuxi | collected 2017-12-25 | reverse complement strand
GGGTCATGTCCAAATCGGTGACCAACTTTTTTTGGTGAATGGAAATGAGGTTTCGGTTGAAGAAGTGGGAACCGTCCCCTATACGGAAAAAGTCTTCAATCTGGAAATCGCCGAGGTTCACACCTACGCCGTTGGAAAAACCGGGGTGTTGGTGCACAATAGCAATCCTTGTAGTGCGGGTGGCTTGGGTGATGAGATTGGGAAGGTTGTTCCAAGCGGGGCGACTGAAGTACACCATCTCTTGCCGCAGTCCAAATCTCTGAGGCTTTTTTTGAAAAGGCTGGGCGGAACATTGAAGATTTCAAGGTTCCGCTCGACGGTGCAAAGCACCGTCTAAAGCCGGACGGAATCCACACCATCAGCGGTGGTAATTGGAATAAAGTCTGGGCTGACTTCTTTGAAGCGAATCCCAACGCTTCGGCCGCCCAAGTATTGGAACAATTAGCGGCAATGCGAAGCAAATTTGGGATTTGAAAATGAGAGGATTTTACAAATTGATCATACCGCAGAAGTTTGTCGAATTATCCGACGGTAATGACTGGGAAGGCATTGTGTGTCCGAAGGATTCAGGTCACCAGCGAGCTGGGCGACGTACCACAGATCTTCATATTCATTGCCTATCAACGAGAGTTGCTGACTTCTCAAGCACAATTCTCAGCGACATTGTGGTCACCAACCACGCACTCGATGTTTTGACTCAGGTGGGATTGACGGGTTTTGAAGTCAAAAACCCCGGGATTTGCTCGAAAACACGAATTAAGAATCAATGTGAAATTCCCAAACTCTGGGAGTTTTTAGTAACAGGCAAAGCCGGGAACGCCCATCCTGATTCGGGAATTGTGGTGAAATGGCAATGTGGCGCATGTGGACTAATTCGGTACACTGCGTTCGAACATGGACTAATCGTCAATGAAACCAATTACGATGGTTCCGACTTCTTTACGGTTACGGAATATCCAAAGTACGTGCTTATCAGCGAAAGAGCTAAGACCATTATTGAAGAGAATGGCCTGACAAATGCTCATTTCGTCGAATCGTCAAAACTTCAATGGCCCGAAGGTGTAATAAAGCCGTAATTCGCATGCCGACCACGGCAATCTTGGCGTTCGCCCCTGCGTGTGTATTGGACCCCAAAACCTGGATAGACAGCTAACCCGGATTATGTATGGCCCTTGGAAATTCCTGTAAGGTTTCATTTTTTAACCCAAGTTATGCGGTTGGAGTGATTTTTTACGATTTTTTGGTCCATTTTGGGACCTGGATGGTGGTTTTTCCCTGGAAATGGGAGTATGTCGAGTTCAAAACGGCCCGTAGTCCCGACCAAAGGACATGAAATTAGCCGATCCAGGTGCGATTTTAACAATGGGGTTTGCAATTGTTCAGAGATCCTCTGAATGGATTTAAACCATTTGCCTTGGTTTGAGGGGTTGAATTTCGGTGGGGAACAAGCAGCCCATGTTTCAATCTCTCGCCAACCTTTGGTTCGTGGTCCCATGCCCAATGGATCGGGCTTTCAGCCCTCAAAAATTTGGGGGCCCGATACCTGGGCCGTTGGCCCAGGCTGGTATAAATCGGGCCTTTGGCCCGCAGAACCAAAACGGCAAGAGTAGGATTCGACCGGATCGTATTAGTCAGGCCACTGACATGGATTGCCATGCACCTACCTGTTCCCACCGCCGCCTGTTTTCAACGCCAACGGCGTGCCACCCTACCAACCAGGGGCACCGCCTCAGGTACCCATTCCCAAATACACAAAGGGCGGAAAGCCCGAGCTATCCCATTCCTCAGTCTCTCGCCAATCTGGATCAAACGCCTTGAAACAGAACCTGTAAATTGGATTTGTAGTCCCGTCGTTTGCAGGGGGATTTGACTTTTTCCCGGGAAAAACCGGGTTTTCATGGTCCCAACTGCGTAACTTGGATTAAATGTCGAAAGTACCTGAGGCCCCCTCCATCCCTGACATTTCCAACCCTTTCCAATGAATGAATAGCGCCTTCCCGAGGGGTTAAGGATTCCTTCCAATCCCAATACCCTGCATGGTTGAGAAGCCCTATTCGACCTATAACGAGAAGGATGTTGGTTGCAAATTGCCCACTGGGGCGGACAATGGATTTGGCAAACAGGGAGGGGTTACCATGATCAAGGACCGGAAGATTCGAGTGGCCCTGGTAGGATTGGGATTTGGGGCCGAATTCATTCCCATTTACCAAGCCCACCCTCATGCCGAATTGGTGGCCATTTGTCGCCGTGACAAAAAGGAACTGGATGCTTGCGGGGATCGGTACAAGATTTCCAAGCGGTTTACCAGTTACGAGGAATTGCTTCTTGATCCCGAGATTGACGCTGTCCACATTAACAGCCCGATTCCCGATCATGGCCCTCAAAGCCTGGCTGCATTAAACGCCGGAAAACATGTCGCATGTACGGTCCCCATGGCCACCACCAAGGCGGAGATCAAAGCGTTGGTGGAGGCTCAAAGGCGGACAGGCAAAGTTTACATGATGATGGAAACGGTGGTTTATGCCAGGGAATATCTCTTTGCCAGGGAGCTTTATGAAAAGGGCGAATTGGGGCGGATCCAGTTTCTCCGGGGCAGTCACCAGCAGGACATGGACGGTTGGCCCAATTATTGGCCGGGCCTTCCCCCAATGCATTATGCGACCCATTGCGTTGGCCCCTGCCTTGCCATACTCAACAAACCCGCCGAAAGTGTGGTTTGTCACGGGTCGGGTCGTATCCGGGAAGAATTGATTTCGAAATACAACTCTCCTTTTGCCATTGAGACGGCTACCTTTAAAGTTCGGGATTCTGATGTGGTCGCCGAGGTCACCCGAAGCCTTTTCGACACGGCCAGGCAATACCGGGAGAGTTTCGATGTCTTTGGTTCCAGGAAAACCTTTGAATGGCAACAGGTTGAAAATGAGGAACCAGTAATTCACACCAAGGGTTTACCCGAAGCGCAAATCCCGCTTCGAACCAAGGTGCCCGATTATGCCCACCTGCTACCCCCCGAGGTAGGCAGGTTTACCACCAAGGGGGTCTACTCCAAGGACGATGAACAACACCTTAGCTTTACCCAGGGGGGTGGTCATGGCGGCAGTCACCCTCACCTTACCAATGCCTTTGTCGAAGCCGTTCGCGGAACACGCCCGGCGTTTCCTGATGCAAGTGCAAGCGCCAATTGGACCCTTGTGGGAATCTGCGCCCATGAATCCGCCATGGCCGGGGGCACCCGGGTCGAGATCCCCGTATATTGATTTCCCAATTCGGGTTTGCCTCAAAACGATCCCAAGAAATGGGAACGAATGAGGTCTGTCCTTGGGTGGGTTGATGAGGTTTCAGGCAATTCTCCCCTTGGGTATTCCCTTGAAAATACTCCTCCCATTCGTTGAATAGGGGTAGTGGATCTGGCGGGGAAAAAGGTAGCCTGATTTTCCCAAAACTCTGAATTGCCCACAACTTGTGGCGACCTCTCTTCTTTTCAGGGATGGGTGTTTGTCCCTGGGAGGAACATCACCACGCCTGACTTACATGCTTGTTCGTTGAGGTCCTTGTGCCACAGAGTATCAAACCCCGTGTTTTCACCGTCAAGCCTCAGGTTCCCCTGCGCCTTGCTGCCCTGAACAAGCTCTCCTTCAATTTGTGGTGGTGTTGGCACCATGATGCGATCAACATTCTTCGCCGCATCCATCCCGACCTTTGGAATGAAACCGATCAAAACCCGGTTCGAATGTTGAGTGCGGTTCCCTTGGAACGACTAAAAGAGTTGGAAAGTGATCAGGGTTTCCTCAATCAGCTCGACAAGGTGGAAGCATCGTTTGACGCCTATATGAAATCCAACGCCTGGTTTGACGAAAAGCACCCCACGGTTGCCCCGTTGGCCCATCATGGAAACCCGGTCATCGCCTATTTCTCCGCGGAGTTTGGCATTCATGAAAGCGTCCCGATCTATTCCGGAGGGCTTGGAGTGCTTGCGGGTGACCACCTGAAGGCCGCCAGCGATCTGGGAATTCCCCTTGCGGCAGTAGGCCTTATGTACCGGGAAGGCTATTTTCGCCAATACCTTACCGTGGATGGTTGGCAACAAGAGCGCTATCCGGACAACGATTTCTTCCACCTTCCCATGGTTCCTGTGGAGGGGCCAGACGGCAAACCCCTGATCATTGGCACCGGGATTTCCCATTTTCCCGTAAAGATCCGGATCTGGCGGATGATGGTTGGCAAAGTGCCTTTGTTTTTGCTTGACACCAATATCGAGGAGAACAGTCCCTCAGACCAGGACATAACCGCCAGGCTTTATGGTGGTGATTCGGATATGCGGGTGCGCCAGGAAATTGTCCTTGGCATTGGTGGGCTCAGGGCCCTTGTTGCAATGGGGTTAACCCCAAGTGTTTGCCACATGAACGAGGGACATTCGGCTTTTTGCAACCTTGAGCGCATTCGCATGGCCCTTGAAAATGACCCCGCCCTTTCCTTTGCGGAAGCCCGTGAAGCCATTGCTGCCGGTTCGGTTTTTACGACGCACACCCCGGTTCCAGCGGGTAATGACCGGTTTGGAACCGATTTGATTGAGAAATATTTTCATGGCTATTATCCGGGACTTCGAATCGGCTTGCACGATTTTCTGGCCCTTGGCCGGGAAAATCCCTCGGACAATCATGAACCCTTCTGCATGACCGTTCTGGCCATCAAACTGGCCAATGTGTCCAACGGGGTTTCTGCCCTCCACGGCCAGGTCAGCCGGGGCATGTGGAAAAACCTTTGGCCTGGTATTGGCACCCATGAAATACCTATCACCTCGATAACCAACGGGATCCATACGACGAGTTGGCTTAGTGGCGAAATGGCCAACCTGTTCGATCGTTATTTGGGGCGCGAATGGCAAACGCGACCTGCGGAAACCGCCGTTTGGAAACGCATCGAAGGAATCCCCGATTCGGAGCTTTGGCGGACCCATGAAAGGCGCCGCGAAAGGCTGGTGGCCTATGCCCGCCAACGGCTGAGGCGTCAACTTTTGGCCCGGGCCGCCTCCCCTTCGGAAATTGCCGCGGCAGAGGATTTTCTCCACCCAGAGGCGTTGACCATCGGATTTGCCAGGCGTTTTGCCACTTATAAACGGGGGGCCCTCATCTTCAGGCAACTCGAACGGTTGACCCAAATGCTTCTGAGCAAAGACCAACCCGTACAATTGATTTTTGCCGGGAAGGCCCACCCACATGATCATGGGGGTAAAGAACTTATTGCCGAAATTGCCTCCATTGCCCACCGGAAAGAGCTAAAAAACCGGGTTGTATTCCTTGAAGACTATGACATGAACACGGCCCGTTACCTGGTTCAGGGGTGTGACATTTGGCTAAACAACCCACGAAGGCCCCTGGAAGCCTCGGGAACCTCCGGGATGAAAGCCGCCGCCAACGGCGTGTTGAACTTTTCCATTCTGGATGGCTGGTGGGTCGAGGGCTTCGATGGGGAAAATGGCTGGTCGATTGGTTCGGGCGAGGAGTATGGCGACCTGCATTACCAGGATGATATCGAAAGCCGCTCGATTCATGAGTTGCTTGAACAGGAAATCGTACCCCTCTTTTATAGGCGTGGTTCCGATGGAGTCCCCAAGGGGTGGGTGGCCCGGATGAAGCGGGCGATCGGCACGCTTGCCCCGGTATACAACACGGGTAGGATGGTTTGTGAATATACGGATCGTTGTTATATTCCTTCGCTGGAACGCCACGACCTATTGGCCGCCTCGTCCATGCGGGCAGGGCGCGAGTTGGCGGCGTGGAGGCAAAAGATAACCCAAGGGTGGCATGCCCTGCGGATCGAGGACCAGACCCCCCTTGGAACCGCCCTGGGCATGGGGCAGACCATGCCCTTCAAGGCACGAATCCAGTTGGGAAACCTTTTGCCCTCGGACATCATGGTTCAGGTTTGCCATGGCCCCCTGGACAGCCACGGAGAGGTTCACAGTCCGCATACCCTAACCTTGTTGCCTGGTGGCGGGTTTCAGGACGGGGGTCAAACCTTCGAGGGACAAATTCCCTGCATGGCCTCTGGCCGTTTTGGATACCGGATTCGGGTACTTCCCAATCATCCCCATTTGGCAACCCCAATCGAGCCAAAACTTGTGCTTTGGGGTTAGGGCCAAAACCGGACTTGAGGCTTTGGCGTTGAAATCATGAAAATAGCAGGCCAATTCATCTCTTTTGCCGGGCCCTAAATATTGGGTTGAATCCTAACATTGCCGTTGGTGTTTTGCGGGCCAAAGGCCCAGGTATCGGACCATGTAAACCCAGGTTTCTGGCGTTCCCTCTGTTGGTGAATGATTGAGGCATGGGACAACTCGGGCGAAAATCCCTTGGTTGATTTGGGAATGGGTACACGCAAACATTTGCAAACTCCCTTGTTAATACCGCACAAATAGCGAGCAATTCATGTAATTGGGTCAGGAATACGGGACTAAAGAATTTGCCACCCATCATCCTAAAAAAAGGAGCGGCCTTTATTCCCCTCCAGGGAGGGGTGCCCGTCGGGGTGGGGTGGTTCTCCAAGTGTTCCAACACTCCTTCCCAACCCTGCACAATATCTTTAAAGTAGGTTTTTGTGTTTCTCCATGTACCACCCCGTCAGGCTTCGCCTGCCACCCCTCCAAAGAGAGGAATTCATTAATTGGACCCTGACCATTACGATCGGATCGCATTATTCTTTTGCCTTTGGTGTTTTGCGGGCCAAAGGCCCAACCTATTCCAGCCTGGGCCAACGGCCCAGGTATCGGACCACATGCGGGGTTTTGACCTCTACATATTCCCAATTCCAGGGAAAAACAGCAATCCATGTTCCAAAATAGATCCAATAAGCGTGAAAAATCACTCCAACAGCAGAACTTGTTACGACCCTGTTTGGCCCGTTGGGATTTTGGAGGGATTGGCAAGCCAAAAGGGAAAAGTAACATTGCGCCATTTTATAATGCAAGAATGAATTCAGGAATTAAATGTACTAATCTTGATTAGTTTAAAAGAGTCACATAGAACGACATCGCTGGCCATTCTGACAAAGCCCTGGTTGGTGCCAAATAATTCACCCAAAGGAAAAGGAAAACCCCATGTCCAACCCAAAACCTGATAAAGAATCCGAAGTGGTTATCAGGCGGTTTGAAATGATAGAAGGGACATCCTGCAAATTCTGGGAGGTGAGCCTGAATGGCGCGCAGTTCACCCTAAATTTTGGCCGAATTGTAACCAAAGAAAAGGGTTGCAAAACCATGGATGCAGGAAGTCCCGAAAAGGCCAAGGCTGAGGTGGATAAGCTAATCCTGAATAAAACCGGAATGGGATACAAGGAGGTTAATGGCGCTGGTCTTCTCGTCGCCGATCAAATAATAATTGCTCAAACGCCTTCCAAATCAAAAAATATGGATCGGGCCGAAGAGGTTATTCCTCCTGGGGTAAAGAATCCACTAACTCTTGCTGTGCTTAAAAAAATTAAATGGGGATATGGGGATGAAAGTAAATTCGATGCCATTACCGATTCCGCTGCTAAAAGACTTAGAAAGTTAAATTGTGATGAACTGAAACTCAATGGCCTGATGAGCCTATCGGACGCTGCTGCTAATGGTCTTGGGCAGTTTAAGGGGAGGTCCTTGAATCTCAACGGCCTAACGAGCCTATCGGACGGGGCCGCTGCTGGTCTTGGGCAGTTAGAAAGGGGGGAGTTGTCACTCAACGGCCTGATGAGCCTATCGGACGCTGCTGCTAATGGTCTTGGGCAGTTTAAGGGGAGTTCCTTGAATCTCAACGGCCTTACGAGCCTATCGGACGGGGCTGCTGCTGGTCTTGGGCAGTTTAAGGGGAGTTCCTTGGAGCTCAACGGCCTAACGAGCCTATCGGACGCTGCTGCTAATGGTCTTGGGCAGTTTAAGGGGAGTTCCTTGAGCCTCGACGGGCTAACAAGCCTTTCAGGCGCTAATGCTAATAGTTTTGTCCAATTTATGGAGGGTTTCGTTTTCCTGTCCCTCAACGGCCTAACCAGCCTTTCGGACGCTGCTGCTAAAGGTCTGGGGCAGTTTAAGGGGAGTTCCTTGAATCTCAACGGCCTAACGAGCCTATCGGACGGGGCTGCTGCTGGTCTTGGGCAGTTTAAAGGGAGTTTCTTGAGCCTCACCGGCCTGACGAGCCTTTCGGACGGAGCCGCTGCAGGTTTTGGGCAGTTTAGGGGAAGTTACTTGTTCCTCGGCGGCCTGAAGAGCCTTTCGGACGGAGCCGCTGCAGGTCTTGGGCAGTTTAGGGGAAAGAATTTGTATCTTGGCGGCCTGACGAGCCTTTCGGACGGGGCCGCTGCAGGTCTAGGGCGCTTTAGTGGGGGTCGGTTGTACCTCAACGGCCTGTTGAGCCTTTCGGACGGGGCCGCTGCAGGTCTTGGTCAGTTTGAGGGAGATGATTTGGAACTCACCGGCCTGACGAGCCTTTCGGACGAAGCCGCTGCGGATCTTGGGCTGTTTGAGGGGTGGAATTTGGACCTCGGGGGCTTGACGAGCCTTTCGGACGGAGCCGCTACAGGTCTTGGGCAGTTTAAGGGGGGCCGGTTGGGCCTCGGCGGCTTGACGAGCCTTTCAGAGGGAGCTGCTGCAGGTCTTCGGCTGTTTGAGGGGGATGATTTGGAACTCAACGGCCTGTTGAGCCTTTCGGACGGAGCCGCTGCAGGTCTTGGGCAGTTTAAGGGGGGTAGGTTGGGCCTCGGCGGCTTGACGAACCTTTCAGAGGGAGCTGCTTCAGGTCTTGGGCAGTTTGATGGAGATGATTTGGAACTCAACGGCCTGTTGAGCCTTTCGGACGCTGCTGCTAAAAGTCTTGGGCAGTTTAAGGGGGGTAGGTTGGGCCTCGACGGCCTGACGAGCCTTTCGGACGCTGCTGCTAAAAGTCTTGGGCAGTTTGAGGGGAGGAATTTGGACCTCGGCGGCTTGACGAGCCTTTCGGACCCTGCTGCCAATTGTCTTGGTCAGTTTAAGGGGGGGACCTTGGGTTTCCATGGCCTGACGAGTCTTTCGAAAAATGCTGCAAAACATCTTATAAAGATCAAACACAAATTAACCATTGATAAAAAAATTAAAAAGTTGTTAAAAAAGAAAAAAGCTACCTTAGTAGTCCCTAAAAAAACTTCCCAACCGGATTATGATTTGGAAGTGGTTTTACCCCCGGATTTGGACTTGCCATAGAGCCCTGAAAATCCCAATTTGTCGTTCCACGGTATTGCAAAACCCTCTGAGATTGAAAAACAACAGGCAGGCCAAAGCCCTCAACGGCTTTTTAGCCTAATTTGGGACCCGGGTTGTGGTTTTTCCAGGTAATTTGGAGTTTGTCGAGTTCAAAACAGCCCGTAGTCCCGACCAAAGCCCATGAAATTAGCCGCTCCAGGTGCGATTTTAACGATAGAGTTTGAAATGGATCGCAGATTCTCTGAACGGGTTTAAACCATTTGCCTTGGTTTTAAGGGTTGAATTTCGGTGGGGAACAAGAGGCCCATGATTCAATCTCTCGCCAACATTGGGTTCGTGGTCCCATGCCCAATGGATCGGGCTTTCAGCCCTCAAATATTGGGGGGGCCCGAAACCTGGGCCGTTGGCCCAGGCTGGTATAGATCGGGCCTTTGGCCCCCAGAACCAAAACGGCAAGGGTAGGATTCAACCGGATCGTATTTGTCAGGCCACAGACATGGATTGGCAAGCCACCTTTCTGTTCCCACCGCCCCCTGTTTTCAATGCCAACGGCGTGGCACCCTACCAGCCTGGGCCAACGGCCCAGGTATCCATTCCCCAATTCACAAAGGGCTGAAAGCCCGAGCTATCCCATTCCTCAGTCTCTCGCCAATCTGGATCAAACGCCTTGAAACAGATCCTGTAAAGAGGATTTGTAGTCCCGTCGTTTCCAGGCGGATTTGACTTTTCCATTTTAAAAAACAGGTTTTCATGGTCCCAACTGCGTTACTTGGGTTATAAGGCCAAGGAAAAGACTTGGAATGAGTCTGGAACCTAATCCCAACCAGACCCCAAAATAGGGAACAATGGGCAGAGGTCCAAGGCCAAATTTCTATTGCTTAAACCCCTACGCAGGGTCTGGACGATGGCTTTTCGTAACAAAAACCCATCCTTAAAGTGGATTGAAAATATCTGGTCCTGGTTCAAGGGCCCATATCCGGTTATAGATAAAAACCTTGAATAGGTCCCAGTTTTCAGCATTTACAGGTTGGTGTGGACGAGTTGATTGGGGGCATCCATCGGGTTCAAAGCCAGTCCCAATTCCTCAACCACAGACGCTATCGCCTCGACAAGCCCCTGAATTTGCTCCTGAGTGTGGATCGCATTGATTTGCACCCGAAGGATACCCTGCTTGTGGGGAACGGCAGGAAATATAACCGACTGAACGAAAAACCCTCTTTCAAAAAGGAGTTTCCCCGCGGTCATTGTGGCCATTTCATCACCAATCAACAGGGAGGCGATTGCTCCAATTCCACCCTTGGGAAAGAGGCCCGCCTCCAAGGCCAACCGGTTGAAATGCTCCATGTTTTCCCGGAGATTAGACAATAACAACAGGCCTTCCTCCGATTCCATGATGTCCATTACCGTGGCGATGGCCTCAAGGTAGGGTGGGGGAACAGGCCCGCCAAAAACCATCGGACCAGACCGGACCTTTAAGGCAAATTTGATTTGGGGATTGCAGGCGATAAAGCCCCCAAAGCAGGAAAGGCCCTTGGAAAGGGATCCCACCACAAGAGTATTGTCATAGTTGCCAAGGGTATCAAGTACCGTACCCCGGCCACGCTCTCCCAGAACTCCTGTTCCATGGGCATCGTCCACATAAAGGACGGCTCGATGCTGCCTGGCAATGCGTTGAAACTCGACCAGCGGCGGCACCGTCCCGCTCATGGAATAGACCCCATCCATGGCGATGATGGCGTGACGATAGGGGCGTAACCTGGCCAGGGTCCTTTCCAGGCTATCAGGGTCGTTGTGCTGAAATGTGGAAGTTGCGATTCCTTGGGACTTTGCAATTTTGGCCCCTTGATGGATGCAATGATGGGCATATTGATCCACCACCAAAGCATCATGTCGGGTCAACAGGGCAGGGAGGGCACCTAGATTGGTCAGGGTTACCGAGGGAAAAATCAAAGCCGATGGGGCCTTGAGCCAGGAGGCAAGCCTTGCCTCGGCGATTTCGTTTGCCTCCACGCTTGAAAATGCCCGGGAACAACCGTTATGCGAACCCCATTTTTGGATCCCAAGAGCCAAGGATTGCAAAACAGCCGGATGCTTGTCCAGACCAAGAAAACTGTCGGAACCAAAATTTGTTACCCAACGCCCATCGAGTCGAATCCGCCTTCCCGCCCCAGACTCCTCCTGGGTCATATCCTTCATGTGAACATCGGGAAAATCCAAATAAAGGCGGTGATAATACCGGACCAAAGTGGTCTGCATGAGTTGCGAGGAAAGCGTGGCGAGGGGATTATCCATTTCCCAAAACCTTTGTGAATCGTCCCTAATCCGGTTTGAGCTATCATAGGAAGGGTATAAGAGTTTGGGCAAATAAAATTGCAGGGGCAGGAGAGGCATAATGGGCAGAAGCCCCTTCCTAGATCGATCCATCATCGTCACCGGTGCTTCCAGCGGATTGGGCCGGGCTATGGCACTGGATTTGACAAAGGCAGGGGCAAAGGTCAGTCTTCTTGCCCGGCGAGTAAACCTATTGGATGCATTGGAAATGGAAATTCGCTCCATGGGGGGTCAAGTTCAGTCTGTCCCAGCCGATGTCGCCGACTGGCCTTCCATGCGGGAAGCGGTTCAACAGGTCGAAACGGTTTTCGGGCCCACGGACATCCTGATCGCCAATGCCGGGGTGGGGGCCCCTAGCCCTCTTGAAGCGGAGGCCCATGTTCGCGAAATCGGTTCCATGATCAGGATCAATACCTTGGGGGTGGTCCATTCCTTTGCATCGGTTTTGCCGGGAATGCTTCGTCGAGGCAAGGGTCATTTGGTGGCAATTTCCAGCCTTGCCGCCTATATCTCCTTTGCAGGGGAAGGGGGCTATAGTGCCAGTAAAGCTGCGGTAAATGCCTACACAGCTTCGATTCGGGAGCAGGTTCGCCCCAAGGGAATTTTAGTTTCAACTATTTGCCCGGGGTTCATCAAAACCCCGATGACCGCAGGCAACCATGGAGCGATGCCTGGCGTCATGTCGGCGGAAAAAGCATCGCAAAAAATCCTGGCGGCTCTGGCCCAAGGGCGGGAGGTGTACAACTTTCCCCTTGGCACGGTGGCACTCCTTGGCCTCCTCCGTTGTCTGCCCGGTTGGATGCTTCGACGGATCATGACCGACCTTGGCGAAAGCAAGGCGGACTGAATCTCCCGCTGGTCAAAGGGGTTTGGGTTCATAGTCTGCCCCTACCCCCCTACCCAATTTTCAGGAGTTCTTTCCCATGAATCGAAGGCGTGCCTTTTGCCATTTCGGCCTTGTTTTTCTGTTACCCATGGCGGGCCTGTTTGGTTGCTCTTCGGAAAAGTCGGCCCAACCTGGAACCAAAGTGGAAAAAACGGTCTCCAAGGGATCCAAAGGGGTCATTTGCGTTTCGGTGATGAACCTGACCAATCCTTTTTTCAAAACGATTGGGGACACGATAACCCAGGAAGCCACCAAAATTGGTATGGAAACCATCGTGGTAAGTGCGGAAATGGACCCCGCCCGACAAAGCAATCAGGTAAAAGATTTCATCGTAAAGAAGGCGGCGGCGATCGTTCTCTGTCCCCGTGATGCCACGGCCATTGGACCTGCGGTTTTGGAAGCCCACGCGGCGGGTATCCCGGTCTTCACCGCCGATACCGGCTGCACCGACCCCAAAGCCAAGGCGGTGGTTACTTGTCATATTGCCACGGACAATCTCGATGGTGGCCGTTTGGCAGGCAAAGCCATGATCGAGGCAATGGATGGCAAACCTGGGAAAATTGCCATCCTCGATTATCCCGAAGCGGAATCTTGCATTTTGCGGGTGAAGGGCTTTGAAGAGGTGATCGGCGAGCACAATACCAAAAATGCCACCAAGGCGATCCAGATTGTCAGAAAGTTGAACGGCCAGGGATTGCCCGAACCCAGTGCCCGGATCATGGAAGACATCCTTCAGGGAGTACCCGATTTGTCCGCCGTCTTCTGTATCAATGACCCTTCCGCCCTGGGATGTCGTGCTGCCCTGGAAAAGGCGACTAAAACAGCGATTCTCATCATTGGTTTTGATGGGCAAAAGGAGGGCAAGCAAGCCATCAAAGAGGGAAAGGTCTATGCGGACCCCATTCAATTTCCTGACAGGATTGCCCAGATCACCGTCGAGTCGATCCAGAAATACCGTAACGGCGAAAAACTCCCCAAGGAGATCCTTATCCCAACAGGGCTCTATCGCAAGGCCGACGGTGCCAAAGACCCCGAGCTGAATTAGCCCCTTGGGATCCGATGGAGTCCTTTTGTCCGCCCCTGCTTGACCCTGATGGAAACGAAAGGGTCAAGGTCTGGCAAGGTTTTGGTAATAATCCCGGGCCGTTTGGAACTCTGCCAAACTTGATTCGTCCAGGACACTTTTGTTTCTGGCAATTTCCCGGTCAATGGTCCGTAGGATGTGATCCAATTCCTCTTTGCGGGGGCGAAGGGTGGTTCCGGGAACTTCGACAAACCATGGGGAGCTGTGGGCAAAACGAACCCGCTTTTCCCCGTTTTTTTCAAAAACCCGAACGGCATACCAACCCGAGCGATCGGGCTTCAGGCTGGTTTCAAAAACAGCTTCATATCCACCCTTCCCCAACGGGGTTGAAACCAAATTTTCTTTTTGAACAACCACCCCATTATAAAGGATCTCGATTCGATCCAAAGGGGCGACCCCATAAACCGTTGCCCGCAAGGTGCTGGGTTTTGTAACGGGTCCAGTCCACTTCTCCCCTGAGGCGAGTCCATCGATTTCGGCGAAAAGGATCGGGCCATTGGTAACAAAAGAACGGCCTGCCTTGAGGGCATCCAGCCAGCTTTTCAACCCCAGTGGCCCTTCGGTTTTGGCATAAACCCGGCTAAAGCCAAAGGGGACCGGATGTACTCCTGCCCCGGTTCCCGCACTAGGCATGATTTTCAAACCGCAATTGAGGAGTGCGTAATAGGTTTGAAAACCAAAGTCTATCCAACCCCATTCGGTGAGGCCCTCCCTGTTTTGTTCCAGCTTCATGTACGGGGCAGTTTCTCCTATCGTCCAGGAGGGAAAGCCAAACCCCGTTTGCCAAACATGGTTATTGGAAAGCTCAAACAGGTCCACTTTGTGGGTTGCGGCAATGGCAAGAGACCAGGGCCAGGAATGTTTTTCCAAATCCAGAAGGCCGCCCTGAGCCCGTACTTTTTGCACAAAAGAAGCCAGGGGAGGTACCCGGTCATCGTCGATTCCGGTCATGCCAATGCCAAGGAGGGCCCCTAATGTGTGGGACCTGTTTTTTACGGTAAAGATTTCAAATTCGGCATTATGGGAGTGAATCAGATGGTTTTTGTCCAGGGAAAGTGTTTTTGCCTTTCCCTGAAACCCATCACGAATCCGGTTCCCTGAAATCAAACCAGCCTCGGCGGAGGTCACCCAATGGGATAGCGGAAACGAAACATGGACATCCTCGGCCAAGGCCAGGTTGGGCAACTGGGACCAGGGCCTGTGCGAGTGAACATCTCCGCTATACCACCCCCGTTTGGGAAGGTCGATCCAATGCCTTAACTTCAAGGTCACCTCCATCGGTTTGTCTGCTATTAAGATTTCCCTGGTGGTTGAAAGCCACTCTTTTCCCCGCTCGGCGGTGAGGCTGTATTTACCAGGCAAAAGGTCGACAACAAAAGGCACCGCCCCAAGGGTTACATGGTGTTCCAGACTGGATTTACCCACTTGGCGTTTATAAGGGAGGGCCGGGGTTAATGGATCCAAAGACCTTGCCTCAAATCGTTCCCATTTTTCGGAACGGATTTCCAATCGGGCCGGGATTGGTTGGCCCGTCTGTTCATCGACAATGTGGCCTACCACCCGGACCTGGGCATGAAGCCCCCATGCGGAAAGGGCCAAAGCGAACAGGGTGAAACCAAAGGGGATCTTCATACTGTTATTTCCCAGGGATGAATTAAGTCTAAGGGTTATCCAGTTGACTTTGGATGAACGCCAAGGCCACCATGGAATCCACTCCTTCGATGCGGAACCGCTTGTTTTTGGCGGTTTTCCCGGTGACAAGGGTTACGGAGGATAGGCGAACTTCCAAAAGTTCGGCGATCAACCTCAGGAGGGCTTCGTTGGCTCGGCCATCTTCTGGCGGGGCGGAAACGCCTAGCTTGAGAAGGTCCCCCACCAAACCTAACACTCCCGTTTTCTTGGACCCGGCATGAGCCTTGACCAAAAGGTCAATGCCCCTGGGATGGGTCACAATGCAGGCAAGTCCCATATCCCCGGTCATGGCAGTTCCGGGGCGAAGAGGATACCTCCAAGGCGAACCATGGTGGCACCTTCCAAAATGGCCTGTTCATAATCGCCGCTCATCCCCATGGAGAGCTGGTCCAATGGATGTTTGGTGGTGTCGATTTCGGAATGGATTTTATCAAGAAGTCTCCGAACAAGGGAAAAGGTTGGCCGCGAGGATTCCGGGTCGGTGGTATCCTTGGCCATGGTCATGAGTCCCTGAACCGAGATGTTTGCCAGGCCCTTGATGGCTTCGAGGATAAGGCCAGGCTGATCCGGGTCAAATCCCCCTTTTTGCGGTTCCCTTGATCCGTTCACCTGGATCAGGATTTTCGTCATGAGGTTCCGCTTGGCGGATTGGGTTTCCAATTCCTCAAGGATCCTGATGCTATCCACGCTCTGGATGAGCGCCGCATGGTCCAGCACTTGGCCGACTTTATTGCGTTGGATATGGCCAATCATGTGCCAGGTTGCTTTTGCCAATAACGGGCTACGACGGGCAAGTTCCTGAGGCCGGTTTTCGGCAAAGTGGTTTAGTCCAAGCCCAGCCAGAAGCGGAATGGCTCCCCCCGGTAGCGACTTGGTTACTCCAACGACAGTTACGGGACGCAGGTTTCGGCCCGCCTGTTTTGCTGCAAGGTCGATACGCTGGGCCACCACCTCAAGCCTTGCCGCCACAAATTGTCGAAACCTGGCTCCCTCCTGTTCATTCATGGCAAACGCATTCCGGGCTACTTCCCGGTCCTTTGGTGGATGGCTATTGGCCCCTCAGGTCGAAATCCTAGATTATCTCATGGAACTGACCATTAGAAAGTAATGGCTTCCCATGGAGAATGCTCAGATGGCGGATATTCAAGCCTTTCGTGCCCTGCGATTCAATCTGGCCCAAGTGGGAATGCTCAGCCATGTGGTTTGCCCGCCTTATGATGTGATCGATCCGGCATTGCAACGCCGTTTGCTGGAAATGTCCCCCTTCAACATTGTTCGTCTGGAACTTCAACCGGAGCAGCCCGCCGACGATGAACAAAGCAACCGCTACACCCGGGCCGCCCAAATCATGCGGGAGTGGATCAGGGAAGATATTCTGGTGACCGAAACCCGCCCGTCGATATACCTCGTCGAACAGACCTATAGGGTTGGCGAAAAAACCCACACCCGCAAAGGTTTTATGGCAAGGGTAAGGCTGGAACCCTTTGGCACAGGAAAAATCTATGCTCACGAGGAAACCCATGCAGGGCCAAAGGCCGATCGCCTTAGCCTTTACAAAGCCACATCGACAAACCTAAGTCCCATTTTTGGCCTCTATCCCGACCAGGAGAATTCGGTTATTACCGCTCTTGAACATGTCACAAGGCAGTCGCCTCCTATCGAAGCCACCGATCACCTTGGCGTTACCAGTCGCATTTGGGCCATTACCGATGTGTCGGCCATTCAAGCTGCCCAAGCCACACTTTGCAACCTTCCTGTGTTTATTGCCGATGGCCACCATCGCTATGAAACAGGTTGCAGATATCTCGAGGAGGCTCTCCTTGCGGGGGAAGCCCGGGATGAAAATGCCCCCCAACGCTTTATCCTCATGCTGCTGGTTTCCATGGGGGACCCAGGCTTGACCATCATGCCGACCCATCGCCTGGTGGATGGCTTACCCGGCCTGGATGCTGCTACCTTGGCCACCAAGCTATCGCCCTATTTCCACATCGAAAGGGTGGGTGCCGGCAATGAAGCGGGTTTTGCGGCATGGCGGCGCATTACCGAGGATGGTTCACAAGACATCATTGCCCTTGGAACCAGGGCCGATGGCAATTGGACCTTGCTACGACTCAAACCCGAAGGCGTTGAGGAGCTTGCCAGGCGTGTGCCCGAACACACGCCCGAGTGGCAGTCGCTTGGCGTGAGCATCCTGCATCGTCTGGTACTGGACCTGCTTGCTCCCGGCGGGGGTCTGAAATTCCGCTATGTTCATGAGGATCAGGAAGCGGTTCCTGCCGTCCACACCAATGGGCCCCAGGGGTGCGACCTATCGGCCTTGGTTCCGCCCTGCGAGATGGACCATGTAGCCGAAATTGCCTCAAATAACGAAAAGATGCCTCCCAAATCCACCTATTTCTATCCCAAAGTGTTAAGCGGGCTGGTGCTCAATCCCTTGCGTTAAGCTGGTTTGAAAAAAGGCGAGGGATGGGAGTTTGTTGAAATACAAACCCCATGAAGAAATCCTGTCAAGACCTGTGGGAACCATTCCTTCCAGGACATGAAGGCTATTTCATAGGGGCATCCGGTCCGGGCAAGGGCCCCGCATTAGGGTTGGTCCCTGCTGGACCAGCCGGGCCATTGGGTTCCGGATTGACTGAGGGATTGCCGGCAGCCGGTCCCCCCAAAGGCACCATGGTGGGATTTTGTTTTGCACCGGGAAAGACACCGTTAATTCCAGGCATGAAACCGGGCCTTACCAGGTTGTTTCCCGGAAGGGCGACCCCGGGTTGGGTTGCCGGAAATACACCCGGAAGATTCATACCCTTGGGTTGAATGCCCGCGGTTGGCATTACCATGTTGGGATTGGCGGGACCACCGGTGGCCCGAAAACTGGAAATCGAATGACGCATGATCATCATGCCGGATTGGTTATCAGGCCGGATTCCCATGGTGTAAACCGCAAATTTCCCGGTTTGGGTCTCCGCAACATAAAGGGCGGATTGACCGTTGTTGATAACCCCACAGGTCATGAGAAAATGGACATTGGTCCGGGGTGCGATTTCAAACTCTTTGACCAGGTCCACCTCGGCCCACCCCGCAATCGTGCCGGCAAGGTGATCTATGACTGTACCCATGAGACGACCGGTGCGATAATCCAAAAGCCAGATTCCATCACTTGGAATCCGTGGGTTCACCAAAACCGGCCCCGTACAAAGGACATAGTCCTCGTGTCGGTCGTTGGCCCCAAGTGCCCGCTGGGGCACCACATAATAGGCGAAAGAGGCCCCTGTGATTCCAAGGACAAGCCCCAAAAACAACCAGCCCATCCGACCGAGGTCTCGCATGACCATACTCCTTGCCCAATCCTGGTTTGGCAATAACCAACTCGGGCGTCGGGATCAACCTCAACCTTGGTGGGTCGGCCTGTTCCTTGTCCTTGCCTTGGTGGGTTGCACCCCCAAACCTCCAGCTGAACCCAATGGCCCCTCTCAGGGACCAGAATCCGACAAGGTGGCTTTAAATACAGAGAAATATCCCGATATATCTTTCGTCTTTTGGAATGTGGAAAACTTTTTTGATGACCAACTGAACCACCACAACGGAACAGCCGATGCCCCCTACGACCGGCTGTTCTCCCAAAATCCTGCCCTTTTTCGAGAAAAACTGGACCACCTTGCCCAGGTCCTTCTCATGGAAAACGAAGGTCGGGGACCTGATATCCTGGGTTTGGCCGAGGTCGAAACCGGGTCCCGCTCGGTGGAGGCTTTAAGAGACAAGCTCAATCAGAACCTGCCTGCCCAGGCAACGATGTACCACCACATTCAACAAAAAGATCCGGAAGGGGGGCGGGCTATCATGACTGCGGTCCTCTCCCGGATTCCCCTAAGCGGGTTTCGAACCCAACTTTGGGGAAAACGACTTCGAATTCTCAAAACCGAGGTGCAAAATCCAACCGGGAAGGACAAAGCCCCCCTGATTCTGGTGGTAAGTCATTGGACCTCGAGAGTTTCCGACAAAGAGGGTACAGGGAGAGCCAAATATGGTGATCAAATCCATGGTCAAGTTCGGGCCATATTGATGGCCAACCCCACGGCGGATCTCCTGGTTTGCGGCGATTTCAACGATAATCCCGATGAACCAAGCGTTCGGGACCACCTAAGGGCGGTCGAAACTCCTCAGGAGCTTTTCGCACAAAAACCTCAAATGGGTTCCCTTCTGAACCTGTTTGGCAGCTTTCGCCTTGGCCAACCAGGCACCCACTACTATTCCGGATCCTGGTACCAATTTGACCAAATTGCCGTTTCACCCGGTATGCTTGATCACAAAGGGTGGGGGGTGGTGCCAGAATCCCAGCATGTATTGCGGTATCCCCCCAATGTCAACAAAAAAGGGCACCCCTTGGCCTTTGGATCCGAAAAACACAAAGGGGCCCGAGGTGCCAGCGATCATTTGCCGGTTGGGGTGAAATTGCGGATTTTGCCGGACTAATTTGGCCCCTTTTGTTTGGGGCTAGCCCCTAACCTTTGGCAATGCTTGTCGAAGCAGTAGGCCCGGTGATAGAATACCAATCGAGGGAATGCGATAATAACGGTCGATTCCCCAGCTCGCCCCACCCAGGAATTCCATAATGAGCAGCCTTTTCGCATTTTTGAATTTTTTGCCCCAAGGCATGGAATGGGTCATCATTTTGGTGGTTGGGATTGTGATTTTCGGGCGCAAGCTTCCTGATGTGGGCCGCTATTTGGGCAAGTCCATCGTGGAATTCAAAAAAGGAATCAAAGGGATTGAAGATGATGTGGATGTAGGCAGTTTGTCCCGTTCGGAACCAAGTGCCTCCGAATCTCCCAAACCGCCTCAAAGAGTTGCTGCCTCGGCTCCCAAGTTTGATGATTCCCCCCAAGCCTGATTCGCCAAACCTCTGGATTTTTCCGGGCAACCGAACAGGGCGCTTAACTCAGCGGTAGAGTGCCATCCTCACACGGTGGAAGTCACAGGTTCGAATCCTGTAGCGCCCAATTTTTTGTTGTTTTCCAAGTACACTTAACCGGCGCAATTCCCTTTAAGTTTCGGATCCCCATTGGGATCTCCCCAATTGCTATTGTTTCAACCATCCCCTTTGGGTTAACAGGCCCGTGGTGGCAATTGGGGGCAGTTGTCAGCAAACTTTACTCATGATTTCTTGGGCGGAAAACAGGGTGACTACCTGGAAATTCAATCGGGCCTTTACGGCTTTCCTAATCGTTTTATCCATGGATATTGGCCAACAACAACTGTTTGGATCCCCATTCCAGGCCCCGGACGAAGCCACCCCAGCGCAAACCGTTCCTCCCCTTGTCATTCCTGACCCTCCACGGCCAGGAGCACCTCGTCCCCTGGTTCCACCGTTGGGCCCCCAGCCCAATGAATATGGGGAACCAAGCCCGGGTCCAGGCCTTTTCGACCGATTCCGGGAAGGCCCAGGCATGGTGCCACCCGAAGGTCCCCAGCCCAATCAATATGGCGAGCCGATGGTTTTGCCTCCCTTGGTGGGCGGGGCGAAAAAATATCCACTGGTCCAAATTGGTGGTGTCTTTTCTGTCAACTCGGTCTGGTACACTCAAGACGAACAAAATATCAAATCGGTCGGGGATGAACCTACCGGGACCGGATTCAAGCGTGCCCGCATCACCGCCTTTGGTTCCGTTTCCGAAAATATTGATTATCGCATGCAGGTTGATTTTGGAGGCTTTGGAAGGCCCTCCATCACCGATTTGTACATGGATGTCAAAGAGGTTCCTTTGCTTGGTCGGGTCCGCATCGGCCACTTCAAGCAACCCTTCAGCCTTGAGGAAATGACCAGCTTTCGTTTCAACCCCTTCATAGATCGTTCCAGCCAGTTCCTTTTTAACCCTGTTCGCCGGACCGGCGTCGGTTTCTACGACTGGGACGAGGAGGAGAAATGGACCTGGTTTTTCAGTGCCTTTCGTGGTGCCAACGATTTTTATGGGGATGATTTGACCGACAACGGAGGGGTAGGCGGAGCAGGTCGCGTTACCCACTGTTTCAAATATGAGATGGATGGTGCCGAGGTTATTCATGCCGGGGCTTCGTATGCGATAGTGGCCCCCTCCAACAACAACCTGAATATCGGCAAGTTTGGAGGTAACGCTCCGGAATTGGGAGTCATCCAGGGACAATATGGAACCGCTTCCTTCCAGCAAAACCAGAATATGATTTGGGCGTTCAATTTGCCCGTGGACTATTTCCAGTTTTTTCACCTGGAAACCGCTTTTGTCAAAGGACCCTTTTCCCTTCAGGCCGAAGGGGACCTCGTCCAGGGCACCTTCAGCAACAACCGCAACCTCTATAACGAAAAAAACATCAAAAGTCTGGGAACAAACCCCTTGGTGGGTGGTTTTTATGTCTTTGCGACCTATTTTCTCACGGGCGAACACAGGGTCTACGACCGGAACCTGGCCGTGTTTGACCGTATCAAGCCAAAAACCAATTCGGGCAAGGGCAACCCGTGGGGGGGTGCCTGGGAGGCAGCCGTCCGTTTCAACTATATGACCCTGAACTCCGAGCAAATCTCGGGGGGAAGAATCATGGACCCTACCTTTGCCCTGAACTGGTACATGAACCCCTACACCAAGTTGTCCTTCAACTACATTCCCGTTTGGTTGCAAGCTCCCAATGGTACCCAACTCATCAACGATCGTAATTCCAAACAACCGATGTACAACAGCCGGGCGGATGCCTTTGGCCTCCAGGCCCAGGTCGATTTCTAAGGGGGCTTGATTCCCAAGCACCCCGCAAGGGCAAGGTCAGACCCTTTTTTTTGCCTCCAGAACAAAATGGCTGACCGCCCGCCCTGAAATGGTTTCTTTGGCGATCAACTCTTCCATAATGACCAATACGGCCGGCCAACGCCCCGGTTGATCCAAAAAATGCAGTACCTTATCGAGGGTGCGCCGGACCAATCGTTCGCCCTTTTCCCGGGTTCCCGACCGCATCAGGGCAAGATCCATGGCCCGGATGAGATCGGATTGTGCCCCACCGGCATCGGCCCTTCCCAAAAGCCGAATCTCCGCGGCAACCCCGGCCAGGGATATTTGCATCTCGCGATCGACAAAATCCTCTGTTTGCTTGCCCTTTCCCTTTTGAAATCGGCACAAACCTGCAAAACGACCTCTGGCCCGAATGGAAACATTTGCGACCGGCCTGCCCAGCACAAACGCAACCACGGCATGGCCGGCCTCATGGACGGCGGTTCTTTGGGGATCGGCATCGCTTTTTGCAGGGGGGTGGGCTGTATTTTGTGGTGGAATATTCCCGGACATGGCGACCCCGCTTGACCCCATTGACCCAATAAACTAGACTAACTTTGTCTTGGGGTAAACTTGGGATAGTTACCCGGTAGTGTAACGGTAGCACAAGAGTTTTTGGCGCTCTTTGTGAAGGTTCGAATCCTTCCCGGGTAGTTGGCTTTTTATCCTGTTTTCGGGGGTGGTTGATCGGTCCAAATAGCCCCTGTCCGGACCCCAGCGCGCCCTGTCCTGACCCCCAAGGCTACTTCCTGCCTCCACCTTGCCAAGAATTCCCTGGCAAAAAACAACACGGTCTGATTTGGCTATCATGAAAAAACCTGGGTCGTTGCCGTCCTGGCAAAGGATGAATTAGGCCACAAGAGGGTTGACTTCCTTGCGATCCTGAGGTTTGGTTGAGGCACCCAACAACCATAGGGAATAGGTGATTTTCTCGCCGCAAGGTTATTCCTCCAGGTAGGGAAAGCACTGGATTTTGTGGGAGGAAAAATAGTTTGAACCGTCCAGCGAAAGCGTATTGGCCTTTCTGGGAGACCAATGCATCCAGTGCCTTTTCCGGTTGCAGGCGGGGGAAGAAATGACCGAAACGCGGAAACAGGACAAGGGGACCAACCGAATCGGGGATGGTCCGGGTTTGGATTTCGGAGGGGCAAGGTTGGATGCTCTCATTGAAACAGAATGATTCGTTTTTTTTCCTATTTTACCTAACCAAAAACATTTATTAGGGGATTTGCAAGGATTACCCCATGACGACTGACCTTACAGCGAACCATTTTTCTTGTGATCCGTATAATAGGGAAGTATAATTGGTGGGGTGAGATTTCCGGTTAGGGAATCTTTTCGCTAAAATTCCTTCCTCTGATTTGCCTGTTTTCACCATTTTGAATTGAACTGTGAGCCCATCATGAACAAACTCAAAGGGTTGTATCCTCGATTTTTTGGCCAAATTTTTGATTTTGCCAAAAAAACTGCCCTGGATGCCTTTCGGGCCGGACAGCAAAAACGGGTCAACCGTCTGACCATTGGGGACGGTTTTGAATCGTTGGAAAACCGGGTGGTCCTGTCCACTACGATTAGTGATAATTGGACCGGAAGGAGTTTTTCCTGTACCGATGACGAAGAAATTATTATCAATTCTAATGTTATCATTAACACATTAGATCAAGCAACAGGTATAGCTGGAAGTATCACATTAGCGGCACCAAAAATCACCATTAATACTGGGGTCCAACTGCTCGCTAATGGCGCCACTGACGCCCAGGACGGGGCCATTACCATCACAGCAGATGATGTACATAAAAATATAGATCTCAATTTTACTGTACAGCTCGAAGATTTGGGTAACTTCAAAACCTATGCTTCCATTACCGTCGGTTCAAACACAACCATCGATGGCGGCAACATTAAAATCACGGCTGATAGTGGCAACTCTTTTATTTTCTCCAATACTACATCCTTGTTTATTGCCCCGTTTAGCAAAGTCGTAACAGAATTTTTCCATGTGCCTGATTTTGGCAGCCTCCCTTTGGCGATTCAGGTTTGGAAACCGACTTCCAGTATCACTCTTGGGGGTAGCCTTTCAAGCTCTGGGACCGTAAGCATCAGCAGTACGGCCGACGCCAATGCGTCCGGAAAAGCCGTCTACATGCGAACCTTCGACAACCAAACGAAAGTAAAAGGATATTCCCTCCCCGATTGGTTTGACGGTGGTGGCCGATATGGTGCCGCGGCTGGTTACTTTCAAACCGATGCTTCGGCCACCATTGACATGAATAGCGGTGCAGCCATTCAATCCACGGGGAATGTCAGCTTGGGAACCACGGTCGAAAATGCCATCCAACTCGAAGCCATGGCGAATAAAAACAATGGCATCACTGTTACCAATCCCAAAGCGATAGCGATTGCAGGTGCCACAGGCGTATTGAACACAATCTCTACCATCCATGTCCAACCCGGCGCCACGATCAATACCGAGGGAAGTGTTTCGATTGTGGCGGAAGCCACCGACGAAAACGAAGTCGAAGCCATTACCAATGATTATCGTGATGGGACGGTCGGGTTGGGTGTTGCGGTGGTGGATACCCACGCAATCGTTCAGGCGATTGTGGAGGGAACCATCCATACCACCTGGGTTCCACCCAGTTCAAACCCGGTCGAAACCCTCTCCTTCAATCCTTCCCTTACGGTCGATTTTGCCACCAGCAGTCTGGTATTTCCTTCCCCTGTAACCTTTGTAACCGGCGTGCCCCTGCTATTCCAGAGCGTCGATGGGGCCACGGTCCCCGGCCTGGTACCGAACACAACTTATTATGCCATCACCCAAACGCAAAACCCCAAGCAGTTGCAGCTGGCCACCACCCTGGAAAACGCCCAAAACGGCATTCCCATCTCTTTTGGAACCGGTTTTCCCACCCTGACCAATTCCAGTGGATTGGCCGTCCCCATCACTATTGTCGATGTCGGAGTTGCCAATGCCATCTACTTTGGCTACAGCACTTTGGCCGATGGGACAACTCCCCTGTTTTCAAACGGTCAAACCGTCACCTTTGCTCCCGCCATTGGGAAATTTCTCGGGTATAACGACGCCAACGGCAACCTGCTTGGGCCCCTTTCAGGCAGCTACAGAGTAATTATTTTGCCTCCCACCGATAACTCCCCTTTCCCCTTGGGAATCCAGTTGGTGGATCCTCAGGGGAATATCGTTGTGCTTAACAGCAACTGCCTCCTTAAAACCAATGATAATACTTATATCCCAATCTCCTCGTTTGATGTTTCGGCCAGCCAACTCGATCTCAACCCGATTTCACTCAATCCCGCCACGGGACAAGCTTGGACGATTCCACCCAACGGTCCGCCCGCCCTTTCCAATGGGCAAGAACTGACTTTTATCGGTGGACTCACCAACCCCCTAGGCAATCTGAACAATCAGCAGATTTACTACGCGGTGGTGAATCCTGCCACCCCGGGAGTGATCCAGCTCGCCTTGAATCTTGCCCAAAGCGAATCGGCCAATCCGGCGATCCAAAATGCGGTTCCCACCCTGCTGACAGTTGCCAACCAGGCTTTTCTAAGTGGTTCAAGCACCTCCTTCCCCTCGTCCCACCAGACTTTAGCCACAACGCTCAATTCCAACCGTTCGTATTCCCTGTGGAACAATGCCAATGGCGGCACCTTCACGCTGGATGTGACCCCACCCCAAGGTTCTGGCACAACCCCAGCAATTGCCTGGAACGCTTCCGCTTCCGAGGTGGCTGCTGCCATCAACGCCATTAGCGGGATGGTGGTCACGGTTACCGGCAGTGGCAATGAGAACGATCCTTGGGTGATCGCCGGGCAGTATCAGTTGCCTGTGGGCACCTTGGAAACGGGCGTCGGTCTGGTTTTTGACTACGATCCCAATTTTGCCGATGGCACAGGGGTGATTTTCCAGGCGGTTCCCGGAAAGCCGGTTTATGGGTTCACCAATGGGGAAATCTACTACGCTTATAACCAAATCAATGCCAATTTCGTGCCCCAGCTTCCGCAATATGTGCTATCGTTACAAACCACCCTGGAAACCAATGGCACTCCGGTCGATTTTCAATTCGGGCAAGGGTTTACCGATAAAAACGGTCAAAATTATACGCTTTCTGGAGCGGTAGCCTCCGAAGGGCAAATCCTTCTCGATTTGCCCCAAACAGCCCTTGTCACCTCCACGAATGGTGCTGGTTTGGGGGGCGGTGCGGCCTATTCCTCGGTGGTTTCATCGGGAGCCCTGCAGTTCTTCTCCTTTGCCACCTCAGGTACTTTTACCATCTCAGTTGAAATCGGCACGGAAACGGTTACCACCGGTCCCTTGGCCTACAACGCTACCGCTTCCCAGGTCGAGGCGGCACTCAACGGTCTTGCCGGGGTGAGCGTAACCGTATTGGGGCTCGGCACCGGGGATGCGCCCTGGACGATGGTCGGTTTAAGTTACGGGTCGGTCACCTTTGATTGCACCCTGCTTCTGGATGGCAGCTACCAGACCAACATCCTGGCCAAGGAGCTGGTTACAAACACCAGCCAGGTTTGGACCACGGCGACCTCGGGTTCCTTTACCCTAACCCTTGATGGGAATGGGCAAAGCCTGACGACGGCTTCGATTGCGTTCAATGCTACCGTAACCGAGTTGATCGAGGCACTTAATGCGCTCCCCCAAGTCCGGTCAAGCGTCACCGGTTCAGGCACACCCGAAAACCCTTGGCAAATAACCACGGGATTCCAGGGGATCCAGACGGGGGATTCTTTGGTGTTTCATGATTGCTGGAACATGCCCAGCTTGGGCATGATGGATGGCCAAACCTATTACGCGGTGGTTTCCGCCAATCAGTTCCAACCCCAAACGCTTTTGTTGGGTATGGCAGCGACTTTGCAGGATGCGATGGCAACCCCCCCGATTCTGATCCAGATGCAGCCCTTCATTCCTTTGACGACTGCGATGGATAACACCATGACCGGGGCCGAGGTGTCCCTTGCCGAGGAGTCGTCCCATCCGGATTCGGCGATCAAAATCAAAGCGAATTTGGTATCCATGGACTGGGTTACGGTGATTTCCTCGATCGGGCTGTTCAACATGCTTGCTTATGTCACTCATCTTAATGGCAACTGGGACCCTTGGGGTAATGGCAAATGGAAACCTAGGGGTCATGGGGGCCATGGCATCACTGAGGAACACCATATCAAGCATAAGGTTCCCGCTGGGGCGGATATTCCGAATGAATTCGAATTAAGTGCCGCTCCCGCCCTGGTTTTTGTCACCAACACAGTCCAGGCACTTGTAGGGGAAAATGCGGTCATTACCTCCTATGGTGATGTTTCCGTGAAAAGCATCCTTGATGAAATCCTCCACAGTGAATCCGCCGCCACCATTTGCAAATCACGAACCGGTGAATCGGACAAAGCGGTCGCCATTGCGTTCAACGGGGCCTTTGTCGACAACAATTCGAGTGCCATCATCGCCTCCAACGCCCAGGTCAGTGCGGCGGATATTAGCGTTTTATCCGATATTTTCTATCCCTTTATTATCAAAGAGACCAACCTTTCCCAAATGAAGGATGATTCCGAACCAGCAGGCGCTGGCAATGTGATTGCCACCATTGAAAAATTTATTGGAAATCTCCTCTTTTCCTCGAACGCAGGGATCTCGAATTGGTTGTTGAACCATACCGCCAACACCGCAACCCTTGGTGAGGACGATGGTGACGCCCTTGGTGCGGGAAAAAACCTGGACCCCCTTCTCGCCTGGACCATCAGTGCCAGTATTTCCGTGATCCAAATCAATAACACCAATTTGGCTCAAATCGCCGACGGTGCCCAGATCAATCAGGACCCCGAGGTCGCCGAGGAGGTGGAAGAGGAGCAAGGGGTCACGGTGGAAGCGGCAACCACGGTGGTTCAAACCGGCGCCACGGGTATGGTCTATCTTGGTTTGAGTGTCACCTGGCTACTCTATGGAATAAAGAAAGATGAAATTGGAAGTTCGCTGTTTGACACCTCCAATTCGGGCCTGACGATGGGTGGCTCCTTCAATTACATGTCGATGGAAAACAATACCCAGGCGTTACTGGGCGGCGGCTATGCTTTTGTTTCCCCCTCAGGCGGACAGGGAATTCAATCCGTTTCGCCCTACACCGGCACCCCGTTTTCCTCTACCAATGTCCATTATGGAAACAGTGGCCTTACGGTCGAGGCGATCACCTATGTCACCAGTGTCCTTTTGTCCCAAGCCGGGGGAAAAAGTACAGGGTTTGGCTTTGAGGGAAGTTTCGCCGTATTGAACATGGGGGAACAGGGAGCGGTCCAAAAGAAACAAACCACCTTTGCCCAACTGATTTCCGACAATTTGCCTCTTGTAATCATCGCAAATCCCGGAACCAACGGAACGCTTAAAGTAGAGGCCACCGATGAAAGCTCCCTTTGGGTCCTTTCCGGGGCGATGCTCTACGGTGGGGCCAAAGCGATTGGATTCAGTGGTTCCCAGGTCGAATTGACCCGGGACATTTCCGCAACGGTAGGAAACACCTCGGCAACGGCCACTCCGACCCAGGCCTCTACTTTCAATACCCTTGGGACGGTCGAGATCATGGCCCAGGCAAGGGGCTTGATCAACCCCGGTTCCCTGGTTGGGGAATACGCTCCCAACGGCAAATCGGTGGCCCATGCCGCGGCCCCAAGAGGGGCAAATGTGGGTCAAGGAGGACAAGCCCAGGCGGCATCCGACATTCATGGGAAATGGGGCTGGGCGGTATCGGGGGATTATTCTGCCGCTCTGATCAACGATTCGGTAAATGCCTGGATCAACGATACGGGTGCTTTCACTGGGCAGCTTGGCGACCAGTTGAGCATTGAAGCATCCAATATAACCTATGCCCATGCCATCTCGGGTTCTGCCGCCATTGTCAACGCCCATGGCAAAACCGGGCTAACCGTGGGACTGTCCGGATCCGCCTCGGTGGTGGTTTATGAATCCACTGTTTTGGCACTTCTTGCCAACGCAACTTTGCATAACTACCAAGTCGAATTGATCGCCGACAATGCCAAGAAAGTCGGCTCCTTTTCCGGGGGAATGCAGGTATCTGTTGTCACTGGTTCGGACCTGAATGTGGCCGGTTCGGTTGCCTACAACCAGATTACCAACAACACCCAGGCGACGCTCGAAAATGTCACCGCCTCTGATCTGGAGGAGGCAACGATTGAGGCGACCACGGCCGATCAGGTCTGGGCAGCGGCGGGAGTGTTGACGATAACAGTGAAAAGAAGGGACCTTGAACACCCTGAAAATGATGAATTACCCAAAACAGTGATCGGGGTAGGTGTCAGCGGGGCCATGAACACGCTGATCAATACAACCCATGCAACGATTAGCGATTGCGAGATGGAAAATCTGGAAGGGGCGCTGGAATTGATCGCCCAGGATTTCTCCCACAGTTTTGTGTTCAGTGCCGGGGTGAATGTAACCGTACCTGCCGGAATGGCGGTAATATTGGGAGGGATGTGGTCGACCACCAATATCGCCCCCGATACCCAGGCCCAGGTCACCGGCAGCAACATCCTTGGCGTCCAAGGGAGTCATCCGGCCACTCTGGAGGTGATTGCTGCTTTTGTCCCGGTGCTAATCTCCTTTGCCGGCTATGTGGCCTTGGAAGCGAATAAACCCTTTTCGAAAAAGGTAAATAAAATTGGTGACGGGGTGGGAGCCGGTGTGGTGGTCACCAATATCGAAAACAATGGTTCCAACCTTGCTCAGACCGTAGCGTCGATAGTCGATTCCCAAATCAACCTCGGAGAGGGGGAATTGACCGTCGAAAGTTATTCCGGCCGTCAAAGCGATGCCCCTACAGGGATCGTGTCACCCCTTTCGGAACTGCCTGATCCGGATGGCAATTCCATCTGGTCCCTGGCGATCGCCGGTAGTGCCCAGGGAGAATCTGCAACCGAAGGCGGTGCTGCCATAGGTGTGGCCGTCGCCGGAGCCCTGATTTATACTACCGTGGACCTCGATACGGCGGCCACAATTGAAGTAGACAATACCCTAACCACCATTGAAGCCGAACAGGTTACCATTGCCGCTACCAATGCTCTTTTGGTTTATTCCGACGCAGGTGGGGTTACGGTGGCAGGTCAGATGTCCGATGGTCCTGGCGTGGGGGTGGCGATTGGGGGAGCCTACAACAGCTACACTTCCGGCAATTCGGTAGAGGCCACCCTCAGCGATGCTACCATCACAACCGCCTCCCTTGCCGTGGAATCCCTGTTGAAACCCGATGTCACTTCGATCGCTTTTGGGGTGGCGGTGGATGTCGCTTTGGCGGCATCTCTAGGTTTTTCTTTATCGCTTTCGGGAGCCTTTGCTTACCTGGATGTCACCGATTCTGCCCAATCCTCGATCAGCGGGGGAACCACAACCGTGAACGGTACGGCCGAAGAAACGCTAACCGTCTCCGCCTTGGATCAATCCAGCTACCAGGTTAGTAGTGGGGCAGGGAGCCTTGCCGTTTCTGTCGGTTCCGCAGCGATTGCCCTGGCTCCCAGTTCCGCCATCGGCAAAATTACCATCGGAAATACGGTTGAAGCTTTTATTGGCTCAACCTCTACCAATCCTTCCAGCCCGACCACGATCCTTGCTTCGGTTCCAATTGTGGTAGAGGCTACCTCCGACCAAACAGTCAATGCGACGGTAGTCGCTGTGGCGGTGAGTGTTGCGGCCGGCGATGGGGCGGCTCTTTCCGGGGGAGGAGCCTCCGCTGCCATAACCACGGAAAACACTGTAATGGCTGGGCTTTTGTATGGGACCAACCTGACCTCCATCTTGACCCAAATGGGGTCCGGTAATGACCAGGGCGCCGATGGGATAACCGTCGCCGCCCTGGAAGAATCCACATTAAACGCTTCGGTAGGGGCGGGGGCCCTGTCCGTGGGTGAGGCTGGCGGCTCCCTTGGCATTTCCCTTGCCGAAATCACGACTACGGATACAGTGGAGGCTTTGATTCGTGGAGCCACGGTCTCCACCACCGGCACTGGTGTTTCTGTGGAAGCTACCGGCAATAGTTCCCTTTCCACCATGTCGGTTCCCACAGCCGTGTCGGTTTCCCTTGGTGTGGCTGGGGCGGGAGGCAATTCCAACATCACCGATTCTTCCACCTTCCTTGCTTCCGTCGATAGTGGATCCACTCTTCAAACGGGAAATCCAGGCGTTGATTATGGGGACTTGACCGTTGGTTCCTTTAGCCAGGACACCCTCCTGGCCCAAATTTTTGGCGGGGCCGGCGGGCTAGGCTCCATTGGCGTTTTTATGTCGGATACGATTTGTGATGGCAGCTCCACGGCCCAAATCGCAAACGCCGGGTCGATTGCCGTGGGAGATCTCCTCCTCCAGGCGACCGGCAATCATACGATCACCTCGGATGGATATTCGATAACCATCGGTGGATTAGCCGGGACCGGCGAAACCCATCAACTGACCTACAGCGAAACCATCGCCGCAAACATCATCGGAACCAGCGCAACTCCCGTCCCGCTCACCGTGGATGGCAACGCAACCATCAACGCCCAGTGCAACACCACGGCAATGGCCCGGGATAGTGGCCAGGACCCCAACTCTCCCGCCCAAACCAGTTACACGATTTCCGGGTTGGGCGTCGGGGTGTACCAGGCCCAATCCACTTTTACGCCGACCATCACGACAACCCTTTCCCATGTGGATTTTGTTGCAGAAGGAAGGCTGTCCGTTTCCGCAACGGTTAGTGGTTCCAACACCGCCCAGGCGATGGCAGGATCGGGAGGCCGTATTAGTGGTGAGGCCTCCAGGGCGGAGACGACCAATTCACCCAATGCAAGTTTGTCGATTGGTTCCAGCACAATCAACGCGGGTAGCATCACGGTTCAGGCAGTTACCACCATGACCTATGATGCCTATGCCGATTCGGTCAATGTCAACCTGGCAGGGGGTGGGGGAACCGTTGTCGTCAATAGCTCAAGCCCAAGCGCCACAGTCGCCCTCAATAGTGGCACCACCCTAACCTCCACCGGCCCGATCGATATTGCTTCACAGAACCAGTTTCAACGGGCTACCCTCGGTAACGATGTGGATGGCTACATGGTACGGGTTGGGGCGGGCGGTGTTTTGACCGGGTATGGCGGCAGCATCACCACCAATTTCAACCCGGTTAGCACCGTAACGATCGCGGATGGGGTGTCGATCCATTCCAACGGAATCGTAGGGGGTGCCTCCTCGGGTATCTCGATCCTGGCGACCCAAACGGCCCAAATGCAGGAAAATGCCAACCTGGCCACGGGTGGTCTGCTTGTTTCACTCGATTGGAACAATACTTCGCAAACGGCAACCGTAACCACAAGCGTTTCGATTGGCGAGGATGTAAGTATCGTCGCAACGGCGGGCTCCATCGCCATTGGAACCCTTGTCTTTATCAATGCCTCCACCAGTGCCTCCACCACAACTTGGGGTCTGGGAGGCAACGCCACCAGTTCGGCTACCAGTAATTGGACAGTCAACCAATCGGTTCAATCAGGGACCAATACCACGATTTTCGGTTTGGGAACCGTGTCGATCGTTGCCGGAGAAAACCCCCTCAATGGCCAAACATCGAGTGTAAACACCTTGGCTTTAGCGTATGCAAGGACGCGGGGCCTCATTGATATTCCGCTTGCCTCCACCGAGGATTGCTACCTCGGTGCCAATGCCAATCTTTCAGTAGGTAACTCCTCGACCATCCAAAGTGGAGGCAACCTCTATCTGGGGGCCAATCCGGGGAACAATACAGGAACAACCTACTGGCGCACCCAATATGACCGTAATTTCATCCATTCGGACACCTTTGATGTTTTGAACAATTCCAGCAGCGCGACCCTCGGGGGGACCGTGGAGGCCGGGGTCGCTTACCAATTGGATATTTTGGTCAATGATTCAGGAGACGCTTTGACGATCAATGGTGGACCATCGATACCCCTTGCCAATCATACCACCTTTGTCCATCAGACCCTTTCCCCGAATCAGGTGGTACCGGTCCTCCCCGGCCAGGTGTTTTTTCCCTTCCAGGCCGCCTACAACACCAACTACCTCCCCAATACCAGCAGCGTGACCGATCCCGCAACCGCCGCCATTTTAAGCACTTCGGTGTCCAACACACCCGTCGCTGCCCTCCAACTTTCGGGACTGGTCGCCCAGGGTGGAAATGTCCTGGTGAAGGCGGGAAGCCTGGAGGGGACCGCCACCCTTTCCGCCTACTCGCCCTCCATTTCGATAACCAACCCCTCCGCAAATTATCTCCTCCTCGATGGGGTTTCCATTCTCAATGGGAAAAATGCAGGAACGGTTTCCCTAATGAAGGTTGGTGGGGGAAATCTTGATCAGGGGTCTCTTGTCCTTCCCGGCACCCATGGGGAAACCACTCCAACGATTGAGGTGAACCAAAGTTACCCTTCCGCGGTGGGAACCGGGACAACTTCCGGCCCAGCCATGCTCATCGAAGGCTATTTCAACAACCCAGCAGGCGATGTCACCCTGACGAACGCCATGGGAGCGATTATTGAAATAGCCCCGATCAAGGCGGTCAGCGTGACCATTTCCAGTCCAAACTCGGCGTTTGTGCTTAGCACACCCAATTCCTATTACGGCGTGGGCGGGAATATTTTGGACGCATGGGCGGCGACCCAACAACCCCCAAGCGGGAATCCACCCGGAATCAGTGCCACAAGTTACAATCCCAACTACACGATACCAGGGTATGCCTTCCAGCCGGGGCGGACCACTACCGGTTGGAACGCCAACCTGGCCGCAACGGCCGCCTACGATTACCTTATTGCCACACATAACCTAAGCGTCATTGGACCTGGTGCAAGGCAGTTGGATGAAAGTTATACTGAATTGAGTCAGTTTTACCCCGAAAATGCTGAGTATACTTATGGGATTTTGTTTGGAAATGCGGCCCCCTATCAGGGTAATTATCAAGATACAACTGCTACTCAAGGTCAAACAAGTTATACGGGAAGCGGCAACATTCTTTCCGCCAATGGAAGTTATGTTCTGGTGGGAGATGGCAACAACGGTCAGGGGTACCTTCCCGTTTTCCTTCCCGACCAGACCATCTTTGCCCAAGGGCAGGATTCCCAGGTCAGTCCCTACCTGATGGGGGGATTGACGGCAGCCCAGGTATCGATTACCGCCCTGATCATTGACATCAATGCTCCAATCAATGTCGGTATTTCCACCAATATCAACATCAATTTGACCGCTGGCTTGGGAACCACGCTGACCCAGTACCAGGCAAGCTATCAAGGTGGAACCGTAACCTCACCGATTTATTCCATTCCCGCCAGCTACCTTGGCACCGGGGAAATCGATTTTACGGCAATCTACAATGCTCAAACCAACCAGATCACGATTAGTCCGATAGCCACCACCTCGGCCCAGGTAGGGGCGATTTTGAAAGGCAAGATTATTTCCACAACCTCCTGGGGGAAAATCAACATGATCGGAGGACCGGGTTTGGCCTCCATAAACAATGAAACGGGAATGGAATTGGTCCTTGAGGGAATCAGTTCAGGAACCACCGAAGTATCGGGAACGATAGAGATCCAGGATACGCTTAAATTACAGAATACCAAATATGTTTACCAGCCCGGTCAAGGTTTGGCGACCTATACCTCTCCCTACATTGCCGGTTCCCAGGTTCAAACCTATCCTGCTGCACCAAATGTGACATCCACTTCCTCTGAAACAACTTATAATCCCGTTTCGGGATCCCTAATCAGCCAAACGGCCAGTGCCAATCTCTGGCGGGGTCTCAATGTGGGGGGGGATGTATGGACCACTTTTGACAATTCCCCTAACGGTGGTTTCTGGAATTTTGGCCCCCAGGTATCCAATTCCAATTTTGCCCTCAATTATACAAATCAACAAAATCTCGACCCCAAAACATATACCTACCCAACCTCAGCACAAGATGCACTAACACTAAATGAGGGTGGGTTTGGATGGAAGTTCAACAACCCCGATCCTTATACCGAAGGCTCCAACAATGCAGGCCTTGCCACCACGGGTAGTGCTTTTTCCCCGGCCACTCCCCTGGATGCCGACAACGCTTGTGCGTTTATCCAAAATAGCGGATACATTACCCAAAGTGTGTACCTGTATCCAGGATATTATTCCGTATCGTTTTTTGCCGCCCAACGAAGTGGATATGAAAACAATCCGATTACTGTAAGCATTGATGGAACCCAATTGGGTAGGATAACCCCGGGTTTAACCAGCTGGACTTATTTTATTACATCCGCCCCATTCCAAGTGACCGAGGCTGGGAATTACACTCTCCAATTGTCAGGAGCATCCCCCTATGGTGGCGATCCCAGCACTCAAAGCAATGTCTTTGTGGATGATGTCCTTTTGCATTGGTCGCCAACCGATGGGAGTAACCTTACTGTCTTTGACCCTTATTACATCTCTAATCCCGCACAGATCGTTCTGGCAGAAGGATCGACAAATCCACCCGGAGTGAACATCCCCTCAAGCAATTACACCCTCCCATCGGGATATCAGTTTACCGAATACCTTGTGGCGGAACAAACCACCAACGGATATTTCACCGCATATTTTACCCCTGAAAAGCATAACGAGTACGCCAATGGAATGCCTGCAGAGTATATAAACTACCAATATCCAAGCGGTTACAGCCTTAACCTTTACTCTTTTCTCAAAGCGGACAATCCGATTGCCATCGATTTTGGGGCCATGCAAACCGGCAATTTGTCTGTGAACTCCAACGCAAGCGTCATCCTTGGTGGTGGGGTCCTGTTTGCGGGTAACGTCAGCATCAATACCCTGGGCGACCTGTCACAATCCAGCACGGAAGGAATTACAGCCAATGAAATCCAGTTGACCGCCACCCAGGGAAGTCTTGGATCCGAACAATTGCCCCTAAGCGTCAATGCCACCAGCGGTTTTTCCGTTTCCGCTTTTGGTGAGGAGGGCGTATTCCTTTCCTCCCCTGGTGACCTTGCCGTGGATGATATCTCCACAACACCGCTTGCCATTACCGGGTTCTCCGGAGGAACCAATGATTGGTCCCTGGTGAATGGTGTGGAAGCCATTGTTGGTTTTTCCGGTTTTCAAACACAAGGCGCTGTGATCGGTAACAATTCAATATCCCTTCAACTAACCGATGGCGTCAATGACACGGCCACCAGCGCTTGGCTCCCTACCAAAGTTTCAACAGGCAGCTTTATTGCCCAATTCACCTACACTCCGAGTGGTGCCCGGGCTGCAGATGGAATTACTTTCAGCTTCCAGAATCAGATCTCAACCGCTCTTGGAAATGTTGGAGGGTCTTTGGGGTATACGGGTATTACCGGACAAACTGTTGCCTATGAAATGAACATCTACAATGGCCATCAAATAGGGACCAATTATCTCACCAATAACTATACCGGCACCTATCAAGCCACGGGAAATGTAAACATCGCCTCGGGCCATCCGATTGATGTTACTTTGGTGTATGATGAAATTTCCCAAACCCTGACTGAAACCCTGGTCGATAGCGTGACCTCCACAACCTACACAAAGGTCCATTCCAATGTTCGGCTCGAAGCACTGCTTGGGCCGACCGCTTATTTGGGATTCACCGGTGGGGATGGGGGTGCCACATCCATCCAGACCATCACCAACTTCCAATTCCAGCCGAATTTGCCTCAAATTGCCGGCAATACGCTGGTGGCGATTCCCCCCGGTGTCAACAACCAACTTTCCGCCGCCTGGTATAACACCCCCATTCGGGTGACAAACAGCTTTGAGGCAAGTTTTGTTTACCAGGCCTTGGGCTCCAATCCCGCCGATGGCATGGCCCTTGTCTTCCAGAATGAGGGCCTGAACGCAATCGGGTCCTATGGGGGATCGCTTGGTTACGAAGGGATTGCCAATAACCAGAACACCGCCGCCTTTGAAATCAATGTCTACGATGGTCACACGGTTGGGACCAATTTTGTCACCAATGGGGCATGGGGAAACTACAACCCCACGGGCCCGATCAATATGGCCTCAGGCCACCAGATCCTGGTCAACCTCAATTATGATCAATCGTCGGGGACCCTGTTCGAGGCTCTGACCGACCTCGACACCGGTGCCACCTACTCCACCCAGTATTCCATCAACCTTGCCGCAGTCCTGAATGCGGAGACCTCTTTTATTGGATTCACCGCCTCCGATGGGGGAGCCTTTGCTTCGCAGACCATTTCCGATTTCCGGTTTGGTTACCTTACCCCAGCCCTGGCTGAAGTGGTAATCACCGCAAACGGAAACATCACGGCGGCCAACGGCAGCTCCGGCATTCAGGGATCGAATATCTCCCTGAATTCCACCACCGGATCCATCGGGACCGCTTCCCAGGCGATCACCCTGGAATTGAATCCGCAAACGCTCGCCAATGGGTCGATCACCGGGGGGATTTTTAACGCCACTGCCGCGGTGAATATTTATGCTTCCCAATCCCATGGGAATTTGCGGGTCGGGTCGGTTAGCGCCGCAGGAACCGTAAGTCTGTCGGCCCTGCAAGGCAGCATTGTCGATGGGCTCCTGCCTGACGGTTCGGGTTTGAACACGGTCGAGTTGACTACCGCCAGTCGTTCCAAAATCATGGATTTCCTATCCGAGGATATTTCCGATTCCACCACCCGGACCGTGACAACCTATGAAGGGATGATTGATCGGAATTATCTCCAATATTGGAACCTTGTCCCCAATGGAACCGTCCAGAACGGGGTGTTTGTCGTCAATGCCGATGATATAAGCGTCCTGGAACCGCAGGTTGCGGCGGCCTATGGTATCCCCACCGCAACCAACGACCAGGTCCAAACCTGGGCCAACGATACCTGGCAACAGTGCGTGACTTCCTTTGCAAACACGCTTGCTTTTGGCCCCACCTGGCAAACCCTTCCGCAATTTGGGACCTATGATTCCACTTATGTTTTCATTGCCCCTGCTTCGACCGTGGACCAGTTGACTGCGGGAAGCACCTCGGCGTTTGGACTCATTGCCGGGATTTCCCTGGTCGCCCTGGAAAAACAGGATGGATTGGGCAACACCCCAACCAGCAAGGTCAATATCCAGGCCGGTAACCTGGCTTTGTTTGCTTCAGAATCTGTTGGAAATAGCAAGTCTCCGGTGGTCATTCCCCTTGCTGATATCGAAAACCAGACCTTGACCCCCGTCCAAAAAGAACTTCTCACCATGGCCTCGCTGGCGGGTGAGGTGATGATGGTGGGCACCAACATCTTTGGCGAATCCCAGTTGTATTATTATGACAACCCCCCTTACGAAATTGTTCCCACCGGGGTTCAGGTCATTATCACCCGACCTCTTTTTGTCGATGTCGCAGTTGGCGGAACGATCACAGCACAATCCGGCGATGCGGTCCTTTTGACCGAAACGGCTGGCGATATGAATATAGATTCCATCCAGGGTCCCGGAACGGTCCGATTGACTGCCGAGGGGAGCATCCTCTCTTCCAGTGGATCCGGCCCAACCACCATCACCAGCAATAACCTGTTCCTCATTGCCAATGGTCCCTTGGGATCCGGCCCCCTGGATCCCCTATCCATCGAGGCGGTCGGTCGGGTGGACGCCTACAGCAAAAGCAATGTGTCCCTCAATCAGGTGACGGGAAACCTGAATCTGGGCCAAATTAACTCTGGTGGAGCCATTTCCCTTACTGCCGAACAAAGCATCCTGGACAACCCAAGCTCAGACCGGCAATCCATTGAGGGATTCAATGAGGATGGGACTGGTTGGACAGCCAGCTCTGTCAATGGCCAGGTAAGCATCACCAATAACGACCTCACCTTCACCAATCAGGTGGCCTCCAATCCCGACAATGTCGATTGGCCAAGTGTCAACGGCTTGGTGCTTTCCCAAACCGTTGGTTTGAATGCGGATTTCACCGTTTCCTTCCTTTACCAATCCACCGGGCTGGGGGGCGGTCTTGCCTTTACCCTTATGAATCCGTTCAAGACCACGGTCCCAACCAATCCTATGGGGCTGTCCCAACAAGGGACGATGTCTTTTGTGCTTGATCTTGGTAATGGATCTGCAAACTCCGCATCCGCCGGATTTGACTTTTATAGTCCTACCGGTCCGGCTTATATTCCCCAATCGGCTGGATCGGTGGTTTTCAATTCGGGCGACCCTATTATGGTCAACCTTGCCTATTCCATCTGGGAGGAATCCTGGACCTGTGTCCTTACTGATACCGTAACGGGAGAGACCGCCACGCTTGTCCAAACCGGCCTGAACCTGTTGCAGCTTTTGGGAACGGACAAGGTTCTGATCGGATTTTCCGCCTTTGGTTCAGGGACCTCCGCATTAACACAAAACATCAGTGAGTTTAACCTGGTTGATGGTGCGGCCAATTTGCAGGGGGCATCCCTAACCGCAACCGCGGGGGGATCGTTTGGCACCGAATCCGACCCGATCACCATGCTCATTCTCAATGAAGTTCAGATCACCGCGCCTGATGGGATTTATGCGGAGCAGCTCCTGGGCAACATGAACATTGGACCCATGACAAGCAATGGGGTGGTATCCCTGAGTGCCGACCAGGGATCTGTGGTGGCGTATGTTCCGCCTGCGACAAAGGCGGTGGGTCCCTCTTCGACCCGATCCGGCACCCCAATCAAAAGGTCCGGGCCAGCTCTCCCTTTGGTAAAGGGATCCGAAGTCAGGATCGAGGGCCTTTTGGGCATCGGTACCACAGCAAGCCCGATCCAAACCGTAACCGGCCATATTTCCGGCCGAAGCCGTTTGGGAGATATCTCTCTTCAGAACCGAGGCGAGTTGACCATCGGGGCCAAGGACGGATTGCCAGGGAAGGGGCTATTTGCCGGAGGCGACATCCACCTGTCCAACGAAGGTACCCTCCATGTCCCATCAGCCATCACAGCTTCCGCAGGCGTTTCGCTGAACGCCCTGTCCGGATCCCATGGTCCGGCAAAGATCCTTGTTGAAAACGGGTCCAGGATTGTTGCCCATGGTGGCATCGTCTCCCTGTTTGGCAATGAGGGATTGGAAACGGCTCCCACCTCCAGCCTGGAAAGCCTCGGCCAGAACGGAAATGCCTCCCATGTGTCCCTTGCCACGGGTGTTTCGGCCCATGGTTTCAATGGCCAGATCACGACGAATCTTTTGGGAACGATCCATTCCGGTACGCTCGCCATCCAGGGCGGGTCCACCGATCAGGTCCTTTCCATGGCTCTCACCAGCCTCAAGGGGATCCATGATACCCCGTTGGCAGCCCAGGTTGGCGGATACCAATCCGTTCATGCCGATGATACGCTGTTTGCGGATGGGCGCAGTTTTGTTTTGGACCAACAGACCCTTTCCACAAGCACATTGGGTATGGAGTTTTCCACCCCCACTACGCTGTTGCTGAACCTTGGAACTGGAAATGACAGTGTCTCGGTAGGAAAAAACAGCGGGCTGAATGGATTGCGAATCGAGGGGAACGAGGGCCTTGACAGCTTCTTCATCAGCCTGGGCGACCAACTCCTGGGCAACCTGTCCATCGAGGGTGGCGAGGGTATCGACCAACTTGTCACAAATACTCTTGGCGAAAATGGCTGGGCAGCTCCGGGAATCCTTCAAACCTGGAACAACCAGCTCCACCATTCCAACATGGAACAAATAAAGGTCAATGGATGCGCGGTCCTGAACGGGTTGCCTAACCCTGTCCAATCGGTGGATTCAACCCTGTTCGCCGATCAGGGCGCCTCACGACAATTTGTTCAAACCGTGTTTGCCCAGGTTTTGGGGCGCCAACCGAATCCGGCCTACCTCGACCAGAGTAGCCGAAGGCTGGACAATCATTCCCTTTCCCGAACCGCCATGGCCACCGAGATTGGAACCAGCTCCGAGGCCTATTCCCTGATGGTAGGTGGCTGGTACAAAAATTATTTGGGTCGAACCGGGCAACCCTTTGAAATTGCCCCATGGGTGAAGCTCCTGCAATCAAACCATTCCGAAACCGAGGTTTTGTCCCACATCCTTTCCTCCCCCGAATGTGCAGCCAGGATGGCCACCCTTCAAAAAGGTACCAAGGCCGCCGAACGCTACATCACCGGAGTCTACAGGCTTGTGATTGATCCTTCGGGGGCCCCTTCGCCTGCTGTGCTTACCAATCTTTTGAAGGTCGAAAAAGCACAAGGAAAGATAGCCGTAGCCCGGGCCATCCTGGGATCTGCCCACTATTTGGCGCACCAGGCGGAATCGTTGAACATCCAAATCAATCAGCAGCCTTCCAACGGTCAAGTGGTCTCGGAAAGGCTTGAACTGGCTTCCTCTACCCAGATGAGGTCCTGGTTGCTCGGTCGTACCCTGAATGAAACGCCTCTCCTTACGGCCACGCCATTCCAGCACCTCCTCTTCACCGAAGGACATGCACCGGTTGCCTTGGGCGGAAATGTCCGGTTGACAGACCTCGATGCCCCCCGGAATTTCAATCTCGGAATGTTGAGAGTAAATGGGGAGGTTAATGCCACGGCAGAGGATCGGCTTACCATCAAAAACCAGGGGAGTAAATCTGGCCAGATCGGGGTCCAAGGCAATCAGGTTACCTATTCGGGCAAGTTGATGGGTACCTTCTCGGGCGGCAAGGACAACCTGCCTTTGGTTGTTAACCTCCATTCCCATTCCACCCCCGAGGCCACCCAGGCCTTGATCCGGAACATCCAATTTTCCGTGGCAGGTGACAATCCCTCGACCAAGCCACGGGCCATTTCCTTTGTCCTGAATGATGGGACCGGAAGGGAAAACGCCCAAAGCCAGGCATTGACCATTGTTGTTCAGGTCCAAGCTATCAACAATGCGCCAACCATCCGGTTTTCGCAATCGTCGGTCCACTATCGCCAGGGAGGGGGCAGGGTATTCCTGGACCGGGAAATCACCCTTTCCGATGTGGACAATATCCGTTTTTCGGGTGGTGAACTGTCCGTAGCCATTGCCAACGGAACCCCCTCGGATTACCTGGGATTGAACAGCAAAGGGTCGGATTTGGTGACCCTTACCGGGAATCGGGTAATGTTATCGGGCAATCAGATCGCTTCCTATAAAGGAGGGGTGGGCACCAAATCGCTTGTGATCTCATTCACCGAAAACGCAACGGTGGAAGCGGTGCAGGAACTGGCCCGCAACCTGACCTTTGGCAATTTCAGCACGACCCCATCCACCTTCCCAAGGAAGATAAACTTTGTCCTGAAGGATGGCATGGGTGGGGTTGAAAAGGGACAACAAACGATCCTTTTTGGCCCTAAATGAGTTGGCAGAGGGTAATATTTCCTATAGCCATAGGGAAAATGCCTACGGAGATTGTTTTGTACCCCTAAATGACCCATTCCCCCCTTTTTTTCAAGGAGCGGATGATGTTCAAGCGTTTCGCCAAATTCTTCCCAAAATCCAAATTTTCCCGGCCGGTTTCTGTCCCATTGGGCCGTCCCCTTTTGGAAATCCTGGAAAACCGGATCAACCCTTCGTTTGCCAACCTGAATACGATCTCCCAATCCCTTCGTCTGGCGGAGGATGCCTTGCCTCAAATTCCCGGACTGGATGCTTCGTTGGGGCAAATGGCTCCGGATCGACTTAGTGATTTGCTTGGTCAGAATGCTTATGGCAATGGAGCTTCCACCTGGGCTCAAATGGATACCCTGTATCCCAATCCCACGGTGTCCAACCTGAAAACCATTGCCACTACGATCACCACCGGAAGCCCTTACAGCACATCGATAACCCCGATCCTTTCCACCACTTCAACCCCCGGGAACAGTTTCCAAAGCTCGACCACTTTTCCCGCCTATGGCAATCTTCCCGATTTGATGTTGGGTCAATATGCGGGATTCACGATCCAAGGCTGGTTCAATTCCACCAACATTGCCGACAACAGCAGTAGCAATTGGCAACGGATCATCGACTTGGGTAACGGCACTACCAACAATATTGTTGTAGCATTAAATAAAAAGAAAATCTCTCTGTATATTAAGGGTGCTTCAAATGATTACAATTATACGTATGCGTTCACGGGATTTTGAGATTTTAGTTGACACGAATGGGTCTTTCCAGCGATACCAGCTGGCATGCAGTCACCCGACATACTTTTGGAAACGGTACACGATCTCGAGACTTTACTCAGATGTGCCAGGGAGGAG
>SXGS01326017.1_pt1 | contig 43210 bp, 34 predicted proteins | sample 3174681 | NCBI WGS metagenome assembly SXGS01 (sample SAMN11356861, study PRJNA531348) | freshwater metagenome | isolation source: freshwater sample F1-80 | place: China: Fuxian Lake, Yuxi | collected 2017-12-25 | reverse complement strand
GCAGATTCCGTGGCAGGCGCAACTCGGTGTTCGCTCGTTTCAAGTGCAGATGCGGTTGCAAGTGATCGACAAGGTTGTGCTCGTTCCCGATGGAGCGACCTACCTCGACGAGATCAGTCACTGGTCGCTGCGCGGGCGGTGGCCGGTCTTGATCGAAGACGAGTTCTTCGCGCCGCTCTTTGTGCGCGCATTCAAGCCAAGCAAGGTGATCCGCCGCACGTCGATTGGAACGTTGCCAGACGCCGAAGATCAACGCCGCGCTGCTGCACGAATGGCTGTGACGCGCGCGTGGACAATTCCTGGAGGGGATGTCACGCCAACGACTCCCGCGGAAGCATTTGCTTCGGTGCGAATGGATCCACTTGGAATCGTGCTCACCGAGATGCACGATCCCGCATGGCCCGCGGCAGTTGCTCTCGCGGCAGGGCATGGTCAGGCACTCAACTGGATCGATGGTGCATTCGGCACCCCCAACTCAACCATGACAGCTGTGCAGCTTCAGGAACTCTCTGCACTTGTCGAGAGTGTCGCTCGGTCAACAGGGCTGCCATTCAATGGGCTCGGCGATGTGATCGACGCTGTGACAATCTGCCGTGCGCTTCCGGGAAAGGCGATCGCACCTACTGGTGCGCAGTGGGCTCCGCCGAAGGTGACGCCAGTGAAAGAGGGAGAGGCGATTGCGGTGACGGATGCGCTGTGTAGGAATGCCGACGGTTCACGGTGGGCGATCGCTGCATGGGTGTTTGGAAGCGAAGTTCGAAGCGCGTACATGGCGATGAGCAGTCTCTTTCTCTCGCCTCGAACGGTGTGGATGATGAACACGTACCCCAGCGATGGTGAGTGGGGCCAGTACGGCGTGACCGAGGCGGTGACGATGCTGAACGCCGATGGGTATCAAACGACCGAGTATTCCGGCGTTCAGACATCTCAATTCGCATGGCTGAATCTGCTGATGGGTGGATTCAAGCCCGACGTGCTCTTCATGAACACGATGGGCAACATGGACTTCTTCAATGTGTGGGGGGCGGTGCCGCTGCACCCAGAAGATGTGCCGTTGCTCGATCATCCGATGGCGATGCACCTCATTCACTCGTGGAGTCTTACAGCACCTGAGAGTCGCGAGACGGTTGGCGGGCGGTGGCTCGAGCACGGCGTCTACGCGTACTCAGGAAGCGTCTACGAACCTTTTCTTGGGGCGTTTGTGCAGCCTCGGCTGGTGGCAAGACGCATGTCAAGTTTCGTGCCTTTTCTGATCGCTGCGCGCGCGAGCGGCACACCCGTTGATGCGACATGGCGGATCACGCTGATTGGCGATCCGCTGATGGTGATTCCATCTCCCTCGCAACCAGTTCCGCCGCGGGCGACGACTGTGACGGTCAACGCATCAGCAGGAGAGAGCGATGTGAGGGAGTCGGCGCGACTTGCGCTCGTTGCAGCCAAGACATCGAACGACCCCAACGACTACGCGCGCGCGCTGCGCGATGTCGTGGTCTGCGGTGACGATGCGCTGGCGATCCAACTCTGGTCGGTGGCCTCAGCAAAATCGGTCGAATGCGCGAGTGCCTGCGCAGCGGCTGCGGTTGGTCCACTCTTTCGCGCACGAGAGAGTCAAGCGTTTCTGGCCGCATATCGACTCATTCGCGATCCCAGCGCGATCGAACAGGACATGCTCTGGCATCTGTGGACCCCTCAACTCGCATCGATCAACGACCGCGCGCTCCTCGAATGGTTCGATCTGCAGGTGCGCAAGACGCGTCCCGAGGTTGATCGTGCACGGTTGGCGCCCGAACTCAAGCGGGTCACCGAGGCGTCGGCGCGTTAGCCGTCTGGGGCCGCTTTGCCGACTTGAGCTGCTTGTTGTCACGCGCACGGGTTGCCACCGGTTCGACTTCGAAGGCAAACGGGGGAGGCGATGACGTGTCGTATGTCCGTGCAAGGTCGATCAATCCCGCGGCAAGAATCAGCGTGCCTGGAAAGGTGGGATGCAGTTGATCTCGCTGCAGCAGCGAGCCCAGTTGTGCAGGATCCCACACGCGTCCGGCGACTTCGATCGTGCCGCCCGTCTTCAGCGATGCGAGCAGTGTGCGTAACTGCATCAGCCGAACACTGGGCCTCGACGCGACCCACGCAGTGATTCGTGCGTTCACCGCTTCGAGCGTCGCACGATCGGGAACTTGGTTGGCCGAGAGCATCTTGCCGATCGCGTCGCTCATGTCGGGGATATCACCGATGATGAGTGGGATGCCCGCGCTCAATACCCGATCGAGCTGACGAAGCCCAACTTCGAGATTGGTTGTGCGCTCCTGCTGAGATTGCATGACTTCGCCGTCTGCACCGACCGTTCCGTAGGCGTACCAAAAGAGAAAATCGAGCGCGAGCACGAGCGTTGGCTTGACGGCAAGCGCGCGGTCGATTTCGCTCGTGCCGACTGGACCAGGGTTCGAAAAGAAAAACCCACTTGCGTAGTGGTGCACGATTGGACCGGGCGATGTTGGGACGGCGGCGCGAAGGACATCCGAGAGGTCGACTTTCGTGGGCACTCCGGCGGGCGACGATGGCGAAGCGGCACCAGCGCCAGCGGTCGAGGGGGCGGGAGCAACGAAGACTCCAAAACCATCGGAAACGCTCGCTCCAACAACTGCAATCCGGTCATAGAGGTGCCCCGGCGTGACGACTGCGATCGATGTCGGATCGGCGGCGCGGGCGAGCTCTGCGCAGAGCACGACGAACGTTGGAATGAACCAGCCGTGCAATAGCTTCATGCCACGATGGTAGATGGGGACTCGTGAGGAGTCACAGCTCAAACTTACAGTCCCAACTTACAGTCCCAACTTACAGTCCAAGCACAGAAGCCGTGAGCGCACCCATGTCGGCAGGACTCTCAGCAACGTGCACGCCGCACGCGCGCAGCGTGTCGATCTTGGATTGCGCGGTGTCTTCAGCGCCGCCCACGATCGCTCCCGCATGACCCATGCGCCGTCCCGCAGGAGCCGTGCGGCCAGCGATGAAGGCGACGACTGGCTTCTTCGTGTTCGCTTGCAGCCACCGTCCCGCGTCGGCTTCGGCGCTCCCGCCGATTTCGCCGATCATCACAATCGCGCTTGTCTCTGGATCAGCCGCGAAGAGTTCGAGCACATCGATGAAGTCAAGTCCCTTGATTGGATCGCCGCCGATTCCAACGCACGTGGATTGTCCAATCCCACGCGCAGAGCATTGCCAGACTGCCTCATAGGTCAGCGTGCCTGAGCGGCTCACAATCCCGACCGCCTTGCGTGAAGGAGCGTCAGATCGGTGGGTGTGGATGTACCCGGGCATAATGCCGATCTTGCATCCGCCCTCATACTTGCTCTCGCCGACCTTCTTGCCTGGGGTGATGACTCCTGGACAGTTCGGTCCGACGAGCGTTGTGTTGGGATAGTTCGCGAGCGTTGCACGCACTCGAATCATGTCCTGCACTGGAATGCCTTCGGTGATCGCACAGATGAGCGCGATGCCTGCATCAGCCGCTTCGATGATCGCATCGCCTGCGAATGGGGGCGGCACGAAAATCATCGTCGCATCTGCGCCGGTCGCCTTGACCGCGTCGTGGACGGTTTCGAAGATCGGTAGGCCATTCACATCGCGCTGGCCACCCTTTCCGGGTGTCGTTCCACCGACCATCTGTGTTCCATAGTCCAAACAGCCCTTGGTGTGAAATGCGCCAGCGGCGCCTGTGATGCCCTGACACAAGACACGCGTACTGCCATCAATGAGAATCGACATGGGGCGGCGAGCATACGCCACAATCGGCGCGGATCGTGTGTAATGCGACAATGAGCATCACACCCGTGAAGAATGGACTGACATACCGCGCTGCAGGCGTCGACATCGACGCGGGGGATGCGGTGGTCGATCTCATTGGACCAGTTCTCAAGCGCACGCACAGCTCGCGGGTGCTCGGTCGACACGGAGCGTTTGCAGGATTGTTTCAGCTCGACTTCACAAAGAAGAGTCTCAAGCGCAACTACCGCAGGCCAGTGCTCGTTGCGTGCACTGACGGCGTAGGAACCAAGGTCTTGCTGGCTGCTGAGCGGCGCGTGTATGACACGGTCGGCATCGATTGCGTCGCGATGAATGTGAACGACCTCATTGTGCAGGGAGCCGAGCCGCTCTTCTTCCTTGATTACTTGGGGCTTTCAAAGCTGCAGCCAACTGACACGGCGGCGATGATTGAAGGAGTCGCCCGTGGCTGTGAGATTGCGGGTTGTGCGCTGATCGGCGGCGAATGCGCCGAGATGCCCGACATTTATAAGCCTGGCGACTTTGATATCGCGGGGTTTTGTGTTGGGGTCGTCGAGTACGACAACATCATCGACGCGACGCGGGTCAAGAAAAACGATGTCATCATCGGACTGCCGAGTTCAGGCGTGCACTCGAACGGGTACACGCTGGTACGAAGGATTGTGCGCGATGCTGGACTCGATCTCAACAAGGCATATCACGAACTTGGCGAGAAAACACTGTGCGAGATACTGCTCGAGCCAACGCGAATCTACGCAAAGTCGATCGTGAAACTTGTGAGCGCGTTCCGTAAGAAGAAGGCCATTAGTGGGATGGCGCACATCACCGGTGGGGGATTGCCTGGCAACGTGAACCGTGCGCTGCCGGAGAAGTTTGATGCGGTGATCGAGAAGCGTGCGTGGACTCCTCCTGCGATCTTCCCATTCTTGCAAAAGCATGGCGGAGTCGACGAAGAAGAGATGTTTCGCGTGTTCAACATGGGGATCGGCTACACGATCATCGCCCGCCCTGATCATGTCGACCGCATGATCAAGTCGCTCAAGCGGGCAGGAGAGTCGCCCGTGGTGATCGGGACGATTGAACGAGGCGCTGGCGAGGTTCGATTCAAGTAGCGCTGGTCACGGATCGCGGCGGCGATCCTTCTTGTCACTGTTGATGCGCTTCGATTCGAGGCGTCGCTCGCGGGAACCCCGCGTCGGCTTCGTCTTGCGCCGGCGCTTGGGTGCCATTGACGCACGCAGGACCAGCTCGTGCAGCTTCGCGATGCACTCATCATGATTCGCCCGTTGCGACCGATGCACTTCCGCCGAGAACCCGATCTCGGCCGAAGGTGATTCGATCGACGCCGGGTCGCTCGCATCTGCGCCGAAGAGGTGTGATTCGGCGAGTCGGGCGAGCCTCATGCGCGCACTCTCATCAAGTCCGTGGATCGAGCCGATCGATACGCGCAACTGTGCCTTCGATTCGATCTTGTTCACATTCTGCCCACCGGGACCACCTGACCTTGCATAGGTGAATCGCAGCGATGCCGCATGAACCCAGGCGATGGGTCCGAGCGCGATTGCGTTGGGAGGTCGAGTCGATGGCGGTAGGCTCACGATGTGCATTTCACTCGCAAATCGTTGAGCGCGCTCTGCACATTGGCAGTGACGGCGTCGTCTGCCCCCTCGTACGCGCAAGACCAGTCCGCCTCTGCCACCCCAGCCGTCGGGGGTGCGCGCGACTCGGACGCACTGCACTTTGCGCTGCGCCCGGCACTCTGGATGTCACGCGTTCGGGGTGATACGAGTTTCGGCGGTCCCAACTTTGTGGTTGACGACGGGCTTGGACTCAATGGATATGAAGCGACCTTCAACGGCGAACTTTCTGCGAGTTGGGGTCGTTTCTATGAGGTCATGGTGGATGGATGGTTCTTCTCAACCTCAGCCTCGCTCAATTCGCAAGTCGCGGGCAGTTTCGGAAGCGTTGGCATCGCACTGGGCGATCAACTCAACACGTCATTTTCTGCAGCAAGTGCGGGCGGCGAGTTTGATTTCACGATCTGGCGACCATTTGCCGATCAGACGACAGCCTGGAGCGCGGGGGTTCCCAATGAACGAAACACCGCCCCCAACGGCAACTACAAGGCCGATCTTCGCGTGAAAGCTATTGGGTCAGTTCGTTGGTACAGCGCGCAGCTCAGCGTGGATGACACAACCAGTGCGCAATCCGACTCGTGGTCACTCGGAGCAGTCATGCCAGGCATTGGCGGAGGAATCGATCTCGACTTCGACACCCAAGGGCGAGTTCCATGGGTGACATCAGTGCGCATCGAAGCGGCTGGAGGTGTTGGAACCAATTTCGCCAACGGCCAGCAATTCACCTTTGCGCGCGCCGGGTTGACGTTGATGTTGACGCCGCAGTGTGGGGCCGAATTCGGATACCGACTCGAGAACTTCACTCTCAGCAATGACTCAGCCAGCTTTGATGGAGGAGTCCAAGGGTTGTACTTCGGTGCCAACATCAAGTTCTAAGCAGTCGCCACGGAAAGTGACGCTGAAAACGCTGCTCGCAGTGAGCAAACGCGCGACGCGCGGCGATCAAGCGGGCCGTCTCGCCCGCGCCACACTTCGCCACGCGGCGTTCACGCTCTTGCCAGATCAATTGGTCGGCGGCGCACTGATGAAACGGCACTTGCAGAGCGAGATCACTCTGCGCAAGGTCGAGGTGCGAATTCCAAGTTGGCCCGCACGATTCGATGGCGTGCGCCTCGGACACATCAGCGACCTGCATGTGGGTGATCTGATGCCGATTCCCCGCGCACTCGAGGCGGTTCAACTGCTTCGCCGAGAGGCGCCCGATCTCATCGCGTGCACGGGCGATGTTGTCGATCTCGATGTCGCTGGATGCGAGCCGATCTTTGAAGCACTCGGAGGTCTGCGAGCGCCACTCGGCAGGTACTTCGTGCTCGGAAATCACGACGTGCTCGACAACGCGCGGCGCGTGCTTCGGCTTGCGCAGGGATCTGGGCTCAAGACGCTGCGCGGCGAGATGATCACCGTGCGTGGTGGATTGCGAATCGCTGGCATCGATTGGTCGCGCACGCTCGAAGGGAACGCCAAGGGGCTGCAGTCGCTCGTCCAACAGGGATCCATTCCGCACCTGCTGCTCGCCCACAACCCGAAAGCATTTCGCGAAGCGGCCAAGGTCAGCGTGCCGCTCACGCTCGCGGGCCACACGCATGGAGGACAGTTCGCGCTGCTGCCAAAGCGTCGGCAGCAGTCACGCGCCGCGACATCGAAGGCGCTGCGCATGGGCCACTACCACGATGGGGGATCGCATCTCTTTGTCACCGCGGGGGTGGGCGGGTGGTTTCCGCTGCGGGTGAACTGCCCCGCAGAGGTTGTCATCATTACTGTGCGACGCGGATGATTGTCATGCACGCGCACTGAGCAGCGACCACAGCGCATCGACATGGGCAGCGGTTGTCGTGCGTTGCCCGATCGAGACGCGCGCGATGTAACGCGATGAGAGCCGTGTGTGGGTCATGAACGCGCGCCCGCTCTCGTTGATGGCCGTCAGCAGCGACTCGGTCGCGGCATCGCCACCGCGCAACCGAAAGCACACGAGCCCAAGCGTCTGCGGTTCGATCACTTCGAACCGAGGGTCAGTTCGCATTCGATCGGCGAGCGAACGGGCAAACCCGACATGGGTACGAACCATCTCGCGCAGCGCACGCGCGCCGTTTGCACGAAAGAGCAGCCAGAGTTTTAGCGCCCGAAACCGCCTTCCCAGTGGAACCTGCCAATCACGATAATCAATGACGGCGCCGCTCTCCGTCGCGGCATTCCGCAGGTACTCGGGCAGAATGCTCAGCGCGCCGACAAGCGCCGCGCGATTCGCAACGTAGAACGCATCGCAATCGAATCCTGCGCCGAGCCACTTGTGCGGGTTGACGCAGTACGAGTCAGCGCGTTCAAGTCCGCGGTGCATCTCTCGAAACTCTGGACAGATCGCCGCGATTCCAGCCATCGCAGCGTCGACGTGCAGCCAGACCCCGTGCTCGTTGCAGATTTGACCAATCGATTCGACTGGATCGACCGCGAGCGTTGAGGTCGTTCCAACGGCCGCGACACAGAAGCACGGAATGAGCCCTCGTGCACGATCAGCCTCGATTGCACCGCGCAAGGCGGAAGGGCGCATCGCCCATTGGTCATCGACCTCAATGGTGCGCAGGCGATCGCTCGGAATCCCGATAATGCGCAGTGCCTTCTCAATCGACGAGTGCGCTTGGGTGCTCGAGTAGGCAACGAGCCGTTCAAGTGGATCACCTTGACCGTCAGCCGCCACACCGCGGACGCGCTCGCGCGCAGAGATCGCCGCGCAGAGGGTCGCGCTGCTCGCGGTGTCCTGGATGACTCCGCCGCCACGCGAACCGCCACCGTCAGGTGAACGAAAAGTCACAGGCAGATCTAGCAGTTGCGCGAGCCAATCCAGCATGTGCGTTTCAAGTTCGGTGCACGCAGGGCTCGTCGACCAGAGCATTCCTTGAACGCCAAGACCGCTCGAGAGGAAGTCTCCGAGCATTGCGGCAGGATCGCTATTGGCGGGGAAGTAGCCGAAGAAATTGGGGCTCTGCCAGTGCATCAACCCTGGAACGATGGAGCGGCTCAGGTCTTCAAGGCACGCAGCGATCGTCTCGGGTTCCTCAGGAGCCGCGGCGGGCAGGGCGCGGCGAATGTCTCCAGGTTTCACGCGCGGTGCGACTGGGAGCGTCTCAACATCGCGCATGTAATTGGCGATCCAGTCGATCACCTCATAGCCGTGCGCACGAAACTCCTCGCTACGCATTGGTCCAATCAGGCATACAGACGACCGAATCGGTTCGAGATGAACTCATCCCATGCGACATCTTCCATGCGCACGAGCCCCTTCTGTGGGGTCTTTCCCTGCGCGAAGAGGTCGACCAACGCCGTGATGCCGGCCGCCGTGGTGATCTGGATTGCAGTCCAGTGCACTCCCCCAATGCTCTGAGCGAGCACGCGCTTTGCATAAATGCGTTCGGTGAGTCGGCCATTGAGGGTTCCGGTGGCACTCACGAAGATGACCACCTGATCATCGGCAGTTGTTGGAATCGCACGCTCAAGAATCGTTCGAAGCTCGCCGCGGTGTTCGCGCAGTTGCAGCTCTTGCAGCAGAAACTTCACGAGGTCGCAGTGGCCCGGAAAGCGAATGGTCTTGTAGTCAAGATTGCGGACGCGTCCCTTGAGACTTTCCGCGAGTGTGCCCAGGCCGCCCGAGGTGTTGAATGCTTCGAAGTCGATGCCATCAATAATCAGGCGTTCGTGGTTCTCGAGCGCGGGGAGGCGCACGAGTTGTCCATCGCGGACAGCCTCGCAGTCCATGATGTACTCGTTGATGACTCCCTCGGTGCTCCACGTCAGGTTGTAGCCGAGTCGGTTCGATGGGTTCAATGGAAGCGCTCCCACGCGAAGTCGCAGTGAGTCGATCTGCGCGAATGGCTTCGCGAGGTGATTGGCCGCGATGGTGATGAAACCTGGCGCGAGCCCGCACTGGGGGATGAACGCGCTCGAGCTGCTTGCGGCGAGTGCAATGACCTCTTTCGTTACGGCGACATCTTCAGTGAGGTCGAAGTAGTGCGCCCGTGCATCTCGAGCGCACTGAGCGATCATTGGATTGCAATGGAACGGAGCGCACGAAATCACCGCCCATGCGCCTTGCACGAACGATGTGACTTGCGCGCGGTTCGTGAAGTCGACAGCGACCCCGCGTCCACCGAAGAGCGTCGCCGCAGCGCGCGCAGATTCAGCGTTCAAGTCGCCCACCTGCACCTCATAGTCGCCGCAGGTTCCCAGCAGAAATCCGACCATGCTTCCGATCTTGCCGCCGCCGAAGATGACAATCTTTTTCACGAGTGATGTTCCTTCAATCAAATGTGTGGAGTGAGATGCGCAGAGTCTCTATGCCGGGATCGTGGCCAGTTCGGCCTGAACTTCGTCCATCAATCCGCTCACAGTCTCGGGTCCAAAATCGAAGTGCAGCCCGGCTGCAGAGAAGAGTTCAGGAAGTGGTCGCGATCCACCGAGCGCAAGCGCGCGCTTGTAGTTCGCTACGGCCGCCTTGGGATCGCGCCGAGACTGCCGCCACATCTGCAGCGCGCCGAGCTGCGCGATTCCGTACTCGATGTAATAGAAGGGCGATCCGAACAGGTGCAGTTGCCGATGCCAGAGCGACGCAAGCACGTCTTCGTGCCCACTCCAATCAATCGCGCCGCCGAAGCGCCGATTCAAGTCGAGCCAACAGTCTGTTCGTTCAGCGCGGGTGTGCCCAGGGTTCGTGTAGACCCAATGTTGAAAGGCATCAATCGTGGCGACCCACGGAAGGAGCGTTGCAAGATTCTCAAGCAGATCACGGCGCGCGCGCGCGCCATTTTCAGCAGAGTAAAACTCGTCGAGTTGTGGAAATGTGAGCAGTTCCATGCTCATCGACGCAACTTCAGCAAACTCGGTCGGGCTGCCGCGATAGGCGAGCAGGGGATCGTGCTTGCTCAGAATCGAGTGGAAGGCGTGGCCCGCTTCATGCACCATCGTCACGAGGTCTCGCTGCAATCCTGCCGCATTCATGAAGATAAATGGTGTTCGAGAGTGTTGCCGTTGATACTGATACCCACCAGGCGCCTTACCCTTGCGCGTCTCAAGATCGAGACATGACCCGCCACGCATCGAATCGAACATCGATCCAAGTTCGCGATCGAGTCGGTGGAAGGCTCGAGAGGTGCGCTCGACGAGTTCTGTGGTGTCAGCGAAGGGACGCAGCGCATCGCGACCCCGAAGGTCGACCTTGGTGTCCCAGGGTTTCACGGATGGGACTCCAAGTGCCGAAGCCCGTTGCCGATGCAGCTCACCCATCAGCGGCACGCATGTCGCCTCAACAGCCGCGTGAAACTTCTGACAATCGGTCGGCTTGTAATCGAAGCGCAGCATGCGTTCATGCTGAAAGTCGCGAAAATTGGCGAAGCCTGCGTTGAGCGCCATGCGGTGTCGAATGCCAATGAGCGTGTCGAAGATTCCATCGATTGAATCGCGGTCTCGCAGGCGTCTCGCAGCAACGGCCTTCCACGATTGCTCGCGCACGGCGCGGTCTGGAACTTCGAGGTAGCGCGCCATCTGCGGCATCGTTTGCTCCCGTCCCTCGAATGACACCGACATTGCACCACAGAGTCGGCTGTACTCCTGGTCACAGGTTGTCGCTTCAGTTTGCAGCGGAACATTCTCTTGGCGAAAGAGTTTTGCCTCTTGTCGAAGTGCGCGTAGGTAGGTCTCGTACCTCGTGGAGTCGAGGTGTGACACCCATGGTGACTCCACAATCTGGCGGTCGAGGGCCGCGCCGACGGTGCGCAGTTGTGGCTCGACATGCTGTACGAATGCGAGATACGCATCACGCCTCGCCTCATCGTCGGTATGGCAAGTCATCGAGATGTACAGGTTCGCCTGCGCCTCTTCAGCGATCGCATCAAGCGCGCTCCGATCGAGGATGAGGGCTTCGAGGTCGGCGCCAGAGGAAACCTCTCGGTCTGTGAGTGCTTGATAGAGCGGCGCAAGTGCCTGCCACTTGGTTGCGTCAAGATTGTGAGGGAGTTTCATGGGAGGGGGATCATAGGATGCCACCCCGAAGTGGATCATTCCACTACGCACGTTGCCACAGCAACCGCAGGAATCGCGAGTCGTGTGCTCGCTGTCGACGCGAGGGCCTGCGCGTGCGCTGGATCGCTGCAGAGCACAAAGAGGCTCGATCCGCTTCCGCAGACGTGCACGGGAAGGTCAGAAAGCGCGGAAATCTCATCAATATCATCCGCGATTGAGGGAGCAACATGGACTGCCGCGTGCGCGAGGTCGTTGAAAGGATCGCTCGGCGAGATGGTGCGGCGTCCCGCGAGGTCGCGTACGCACTGTTGCCTCAACAGCGCGGAGGGAGTGATCCGATCAAATGCTCCGTAGACCGCACCGGTTGGGCACGGGACGCCAGGAAAAAAGAGAACGGCGTTCAGTGCGGGCGGTTGGCCGAGCGATTCGATTTGTTCACCGAATCCGCCGACGAGTGCAGACCCCCCGCGCACCAGAAATGGGATGTCGCTTCCGAGAGTCGATGCGATGTGTTCGAGGTCACTGACGGGCAGGTTGAGAGCGAAGAGCTCATTCAATCCGCGCAGCATCGCTGCGGCATCGCTCGACCCGCCTCCAAGTCCGCCACCAACTGGAATTCGCTTTTCAACTCGGCTCTTGACGGGCAGCGACTTGCCCACGAATTGCTCGAGTCTGTCGTGTGCGCGGTGCACCAGATCAACTGAGAGATCCCAGTCGATGTCAGAGGGACGAAGTGCTTGCGCGTGCCAGATCGTGGCAAAAAGCGATGCGCTCGTGGGAGCGAGCCGTTCAAGGTGGAGGTCGTCCACCAGATCGACCGTCACCATCCAACTCGAGAGGGGATGCATCGACGAGCGGTGTGCCCCGGAGGTTTCGCAGGGAGCCCCGACAGAGAGGGCGAGATTCAGTTTCGCAGGTGCGTGCACACAGAGAGAGCGTCCTGGCGATTCCATCGGATCGGAATCATAGAGATCGAGTGAGCCCCGGCTCGCTTAGGGAACGTTGCCCCACCGTGAGAGCACGGCGGTCAGGTCTGCGCCATCGATGAGTCCGTTATGGTCGACATCTCCGATTGGTGGATTTGTTTGACCCCAACCCGAGAGGATGTACGCGAGGTCGAGCCCGTCTATCACACCACTGAGATCGAAGTCTCCATAGTCGCGCTCGCACGAGTCGATGCGCCCATCGCTGTCGGTATCGAATCCGCCTGCAGCGAGGTCGCACGAGTCTGGAATTGCGTTGAGGTTGCAATCAGGCGAGATTCCAGACGAGATGTCGTCACTGTCTGGGATCCCGTTGTTGTTGCAGTCGGCAGGAGTAAGTAGAAAGATGTACGCGCTGCCGCGGTCTTGCATTCCGCTGATGTCATCGCCGTCTGCTCCCACGATCGCAGAATCCCCGAAGATGCCAACGGAGTCGCCGAAGTACTTCTCAGCCTGACCGTCCGCACAGGTGAATCGTGGCTCCTGGGTCCACGTGGCGGTGCCACTCTGCACAAAGAGATACGCACTGCCGAGATTCGTGAAGGAGGTGCCTCCTCCTTGCGCGGGGCCATCGTCGTTTGGAGCTGTCGCGAGAGCCAGATTTCCTTGGAGAGCAACTGAACTGCCGAAAAAATCACTCGCGATTCCGTCACTCGCAACGATCTTCGCTTCTTGGGTCCAGGTAGAGGTCCCAGAGAGTTGGAAGATGTAGGCGCTTCCACGGTCGGCGACGGTCGAGAAGTCGTCGTTGGGGGCTCCCATGATCAGGTGGTTGTTGAAGAGGCAACACGAGAATCCGAAATAGTCGGCTGCAGCGCCATCGCTGGCAACGACCTTCGCCTCCTGCGTCCAGACGCCCGCGGTCGATCGCTTGAAGACATAGCCCGATCCACGGTCGACAACAGCGCCAATGTCATCGCCTGGGGTTCCCACAAGTGCGCGATCGCCGTACATCGACACCGATTGCCCGAAGTATTCGTTCGCCTGCGCATCGGTACCAGTCACGACGAGCTTTGCTTCTTGTGACCACGTGCCAGCGGTCGCGCGCTTGTAGACATACGCCGAACCCTGTGCTGCGAGCGTGTTGATCGTGTCTTGAACCGCTCCCGCGATCGCGAGGTCTGCGGAAGTCGCTGTCGCGACCGAGGTGCTCGTGAGCGCAACCGAGAATCCAAGCAGGGCGCTCGTTGCCGGAGTACTCGCAATGACTTTGGCTGACTGAGTCCAGACACCCGCGCTGCTTCGCTTGAAAATGTAGGCGGAGCCCTGATTGACGAATGTGCCATCGTCGTTGGGTGCGCCCACCATCGCCGTGTCTCCGAAAATCGCGACCGATGCTCCGAAAAAGTCATTGGCGAGTCCATCAGAGGCTTGAAGCTTGGCCTCAAAGACCCAAGCTCCCGAAGCATTCAGCTTGTAGATGTTGGCCGATCCACGACTGACGGCAGCACCGATGTCATCGTTCACGATTCCGACAATCGCGATGTCAGGTGATGCCCCAGCGATTCCAAGCAAGTTTGAGACCGCGCTCGAATACCCGAACTGATCGACCGCCGCACCATCTGAAGCGGTGAGCTTCGCCTTCTGCACTGGAGGAATCGCACCTGCGTGCGATTGGGCAAATGCGAGCGTCGCGGCGAGCGCGGCGGGAATGAGCACAAACTCGGAAATGATTGGGGTGCCTCGGGTCTGCATCGTCGAACCTCTGAATACGAGATCATCGCATGCGCGATCCACAATTGAAAATGGAATTGCAAGAATTTTGAACAATTCTCATCGAAGCCGACGCTGGGCGGTGCGATTCGGCAGCGTTACGATCGCGGGCGATGCTCTGGCAACCTGAGATTCCGCGCAAGTACCGCGATGCAACCCCACTCACGCTCGCTTCGATGATTTCGAGCCGACGCACTGAGTTTGGATCGCGACTGATGATTCTGGGACATCATTATCAACAGGACGATGTCATCCAGCATGCCGATTTCGTTGGCGATAGTTTGAAACTCAGTCAGATTGCGCAGGCGAAGAGCCCGCAACGAGGCACTGAGTTCATTGTGTTTTGTGGGGTGCACTTCATGGCTGAAACGGCTGACCTGCTCACCGAGCCAGGAGTGCGGGTGATTCTGCCCGACTTAGGGGCGGGATGTTCGATGGCCGACATGGCTGCATACGACGATGCGGTCGATGCGTGGTCCTGCATTTCGAATGCTGTGGCTGGCGAATCGACGCGTGTCATCCCCGTCACCTACGTCAATTCGAGCGCCGCCATCAAAGCCTTCGTTGGGCAGCATGGGGGTGCGTGTTGCACAAGTTCGAATGCGAAGCAGGTGTTCGACTGGGCGCTCGCAGGAGGCGACACACCGAAGCGTTGCAATGAGAAGATCAAACTCTTCTTTCTTCCAGATCAACACCTTGGGCGGAACACGGCGCACGCGCGTGGGATGGTGACCGAACTCGACGCTCGAGAGTCCAAGGCCAAGAGTGCGCAGACGGCTGTGTGGGATCCAAGAAAAGAGCACGGAGGCCTCTCTCCCGAGGCAATCCGAGCGGTTGATGTGATCTTGTGGGCTGGCCACTGCAGCGTGCACAAGCTCTTTCGCGCAGAACATGTTGATGCAGTGCGCGATCGAAAGGATGGCACGCAGGTGCTGGTCCATCCCGAGTGTTCGCAGGATGTCGTCGACGCAGCAGATCTTGTTGGCTCGACTGAGTTCATCATTCAGACGATCGCACAAGCCGCAATTGGCTCATCGTTCGCGGTTGGTACCGAGGTGCACCTTGTGACGCGACTCGCGCGCGCCGCGGCCGAGCGGGGGGTGACCGTCGACATGCTTTCGGGCTGTCAGTGCCTCTGCACAACGATGTACCGCATCGACCAACCGCATCTCGCGTGGGTGCTCGACCAGCTCGCCGCGGGAAGGGTTGTGAACGAGATTCGCGTGCATGATGCAGCGCGCGGGGCCGCGCGGCTCGCGCTTGATCGCATGTTGATGAATGTTGCCGTGAAACCGCTTGCTCTGGTTGACTGAATGAGTGTTCCAATCCCGCAGTCAGCCTCGGCTTCGCGCCATCCTTCGGTTCGACGCACATGGCGTCGACTGATCGCGCTCGGATCGATCGCGATCGTCGTCGTTTGTGTGCTCTTCACTGCGCTGCTACCTGCGCTGCTGTCGACATCGCTTGGCCGCGGCCTCGTCGAGCACCTTCTTGCGGGTTCCGTTCAAGGAGAGGTTTCGATCGCAGAACTCTCACTCTCGTGGTCGGGTCCTCAAGTGGTTCAAGGGCTCTCAATCTCTGGACCGGATGGCGCCCAGGTCACTCTTGACATCAGAGCGGATGACGCACTTCTCCCGCTCGCCAGTGGCGATCATGGTGCGCATATCACGCTAGGCGGCGCACTGTCGACGACCGTGCGGGCAGACGGGTCGCTTTCGATTGTCGAGTTGTTCGTACCACGCCCCACCGCACCGACTCGCGATCGGAGCGAGCGCGCAACCAGTGTGAGCGCCACTTCGAGTGCCATGCAGCGAGAGTCGCTCGCAGTCACGCTTCGAGGACTCGTGGTCGACTTCGCAGGAGTGACCATTACCGCGACGAATGTTGCGACAGGGCGGGTCGACGCGCTCGAGGCTCTGAAGGGCAGATGTTCCGTTGAAGCGAGCGGAGTGCGCGCAGAGCTCTCGGCCTCGACGCGTCTTGGAGACAAGGTCGGATCGTTATCGATTCGGGGAGTCATCGGCGGACTCTTCGCGACCGATGGATCGATTGACTTCAAGGCAACATCAGCCGACATTCAGGTTCAGGCGAGTGAGCTGGCTGTGCCGATGGGCTCGGGTGCGATCGACATTCCATCTCTTTCACTCACGATTGCGTCGCCCGCGCTCGAACGCGAACTCTCGGCTCTTGGAACGATGCAGATTCAGATTCCTACAGGCGAGATCGCACGGGTCGCACTCGATGTCCACGCGATGAGCCCGCTCGAACCAAGAGCGAGTTCGTATCGGGGAACAATCTCAGTCGACGCGCTCGCAGCGACGGCACTCGCACCGTGGTTGCCTGCTCCCTTCGACGCCTCTCGCGATCTCGGACCGAATGTCAGCGCAACGATCTCGCTCGACGGGCGCTCGGGATCGATCAACCTCATCTCGCAGGGAGTGCAGATGCAGGCGCAGGGAGCGCTTGATGAAACGGGACGCCTGCTCACACTTGCCGCGCTGAGTGTTCACGCGAGGGTCGATCCGCTGCTGATGCCCTCGAGTGCGCGCGCGAACTCCGCCGCGACCGTGACTCTGACTGGCCGCGACCTCACCTTCCCATTGATGACACCGAGCGATGTCGCCGGATGGAAGCAAGTGCGAGGTGACCTCGCGCTCGACCTGTCGCCAATCGACTTGGTTCTCGAGCGATCGAATGGGGCGGAGCCATCGCCGCCGATTGCGATCGGCGCAACCACAGTAAAGATTAGTTCGAGCGACTTCTCGAGTTCGCTCTCGCTTGCGGCGACGACATCGGTTGGTGGAGTCCCAATGTCAATTGATGAAGTCATCGCGGGGCTTGTGGGGCCGACCGGTCTGACCCTTGATGCGGCGACCGCGACGGGCTCAATCAACGTTGACTCAACCACGCTCGCAACCGCGAAGTGGTTGCCCGATCAGACGCGCCAGACCCTTGCCCAGTGCGGCGTCACGACGCTCGCAGGCCGTGTCGAGACGCGCGCATCGCTGTCGAATGGAAGCGCGCGCGTCGCCGCACAACTGGGTGCAAACGGGGTGGCGATCGATCTCTCGTGGGACGAAAAGACCATCCATATCGAACCAGTCACGCTGTCTGTGACTGCGACGCCAGAACTGGTCGCTCGGTGGGCTCCCGATTCTGTTGCGCTCGGTGGTGCAGCGCCGATCACAGTGCGCACGGATGCCGTCACGCTCTCTCGTGAAGAGGTGTCTGCGGGGCGCGTCGTGCCAGAGCAACTCACGCTCACGATCACGAGTCCGCTCGTCGAGATTGCACGCGCACCTGGGCTGACGCGCGGCGCGCGCCTGCGCGATTGCTCGTTGACTGCGCTGTGCATGGCACCTTCACGAACGACATTCAACGGAGTGCGCTCAACGCTCAAGGCCGCCTTGTTCGATCAAGACAGTGCGGCAGGGTCGGTTGTTGCGTCATTCGCAATGAACAGTTTCGCGGTCTCGGCCTGGGAATCGACGATCGACCTCACGGTTGCGGAAGGGCCAACACTCGTCCAGATGGTGGATGCACATGATGCCGAGGGAATGCTCGTAGGGCCTGGTCGCATCGCAGCGGCCTTCAGTCGCGCGAGTACAGGAGTGGGGACTGCAACAACGGACTCATTTTCAGCGAAGGTGTCGCTGCCTCGCATCACGCTCACAACGAGCGGAACGCTCGCAGAGGGGGCGATTGACTTGGGGAAGTCGAGCGCGACCGTTGACCTTCCCGCGGCAGTTGTTGGGGGCGCACAGGGGGCGTCACTGATTGCGACGATTGATGTCGAGAGCCTTCGCTGGACTGGGAAGGCGGCCGACGCATCGGTCGTGATGAGCGCAGTCATTGAGCCCGGAACTCTCACTCTGCCGGGTCGCGATCCACTCTCATTCGAGAAAGTGTCGGTCAGTGTGCGCAGTCCTCGCCTCGCTGAGCGCGCGGTCGCGACGTTCGATGGCGCGTTCGCTGTGGGATCATCTCCGGCAGGTCCGCTCTCACTCGCACTCGACGCGCAAGGAGACCTGTCGTTGTTGATGGGATCGGCCGACCGACCACTGACACTCCACGAGAGCCAAGTGAAAGTGCAGGCTCCAGGCGCACTCACGCTGGCACTGATTGATTGGATGAAGGGATCGAAGGACGCAACCTCGGCGCTCGCGCGCATCGGCGCGGTCGGTGCGTCGGTCGCGATCAAGTCACTTGTGCTTCCACCGAGTGGTTTCACGCAGGCGGCGCTCGATGCAACGGTGACACTCGATCCGATCGAGATCGAGCCAGCGGGGAAGCCGGCGCTCTCATTGGGAACGACACGACTGACCGCAACCTCGCCGCGCGTCGGAGAGTCGATTGACATCTCGCTCACAGGAGGCGGCCCCAAGGGTGGAACTTTCGAACTCACGGCTGCGGCGAAGCAGCTCACAACCGCTGCAGGCATCTTCGCCCCTTCGGCCGCGCAGTGGGTCGCCAATGCGCAAGTACGCGCGTTGTCGACGGCACTTGTCGACGCGCTCGCTGGCCAGGGCGGGCAACTTGTTGAAGCTCTCGGGTCAACCATCGACGCGACACTCGACGCGACAGTCGCCGCGTCCGCTACAGGTGTCACTCAGACGAATTGTGTCGGAACGATCAAGACGCAGTTTCTTGAAATCGCGGCGCCGCGCGTCACGCTCTTTGGGCAGAAGGCGCTGGTTGATCCAGCGAATCCGGTTCGCTGCACGTTCACGGTCAATCCCGTCTTGCAGAAGCGACTCTTGGAGCCAGTGAATCCAGTGCTCGCGGATATCCGATCAGCTCCACCGATCGTGCTCACACTTTCACAGGCGAGCTATCCGCTCGATGGGGCGCTCGCGGGACTCGACCTTGACGCTCGAGTCGAAGTGGGTGAGGTCGAGATCGTGCGCAGCAATCAGATTCTTGGAGTGCTCGTGCTTGCGCAGCAGGCCAAGTCGCAGACAATTCCTGCGCACATTCATCCGCTTGTGCTTCGGGTTCGGTCAGGGCGACTGACCTACGACGACTTCGTGATTCAGGCTGGAAAACTCGGAACGCAGTGGCAGCAGACCCTCAAACTGTCGGGCGACATCAATCTCGCGACCACGCCTCCGTTCGCCAACGCGATTCGTTGTCGCTACCCGCTCGCATCGCTTGCACGCACCGTTGGAGGAGCGTCTGGTTCTTTCTCAGCCACGATGACGCAGTTGAGCGATGCGATCGCTGAGTTGCCAATCGACCCGGGAGAACTTGTGCAGGCGGATATCACGCTCAGCGGTCCACTGGGCGCAGTGAATGGCGTGCAGAAACCACTGACGAGCAAGGTGAGCCTCGCCTTTGACGCGTCATCACTCGACGCCAAGCACATCGAGAAGGGGATCAAGGACATTGGCGGGACCATCGACAAGATCAAAGGGCTGTTTGGCAAGTAGCCCGGGACGCAACAGCAGACCACCCGTCACATCGGCTTTTCAGCAATCGTCTGGTCGAAGACTTCGAGCAGTTTCGCCTTGTCAAAGATGAGTTCGGCGCGAGTCAATCCCGTGAGCTCGTAGTGTGGGGTCAGTTCGATCGCATCGACTGGGCAGGCTTCTTCGCACATTCCGCAGTAAATGCATCTGAGTTCGTCGATGTCAAACTGCTTTGGGTACTTCTCGCGGTCGGGCCACGGACTCTCAGCCGCCACAATGTGAATGCAATTCGCTGGGCAGGCCGTCGCACACATGAAGCACGCGACGCAGCGCACACGACCATCCTCGTCTTTGTTCAGCCGGTGGACTCCGCGAAAGGTCGGTCGAAACTGTCCACCCTGTTCGACTGGGCGATCATCGCGCTTCTGCTCTGGGTACTGCACGACCCAAAGGTTTTTCTTGTTGGTGCCATCCCGCCCAACGTTCTCGAAAAAGTGGCGCAGGGTCGTCCCGAGTCCTCGGATGATGTTCGGAACGAAGAGGTTCTCAGAAAGGTTCAACTTCGTCGGGGTGACATCGATGATCTCGTCGTCTCGAATCGGCATACGTGAGGAAGGATAGTGACTCCCTGCGCTCGAGCGGGACCTGCGAGTTCGGCAGCCCAGCCGTGCCATCCGACCGCTCGCAGAGAGGAGCACTACGATCGAGGGGTGATCCGAAAGTCGAAACCATCCAAGGCATCGAGCGACCAAGAGCAGGTACGCATCGGCTACAAGATGATGGGGCTTGGCTGGCAGTTTGTTACCGAAATGCTCGCCGGGGCCTTTCTGGGATGGGTCATTGGGCGATGGCTCGGCGATGACACGCTCGGCACGATGATCGGTCTGGGCGTCGGCTTCATCGTCGCGACCTACTCACTCATTCGAGGTGCGCTCAAACTGAACTCGGCCCTCGATGCAATCGAGCGCCGATCGGGAAAAGTTCCTCCGAAACCCTTGATGAACCCACGGAATGGCGAGCGAGAGGCGAATTCGCATGACCGCTGAACCTGCCAACAATTCATCCCGAGAGTCGAAACTCCAACTCGGTCCACCGATGCGAATTCGCTGGATCGCCGTCGCATGCGCGATCGCAGCTGGGTCGATCGTCTCTGCGGCAGCGTGGGGGGCCTATGCCCCTGCATTCGGCTGGGGTGGATGGCCAGTGGCACTTCGCGCGTTCGCCGCCGTGCTACCAGTCGCCCTGTTGGGATGGTTCATCGTCGCTCCATGGAAGGTGCGCCCCGCGGTCGATTGGATCACGGTCTGGCTCGCTGGAACGGTCATTCGTCTGCTGCTGACCCCACTTGCGAGCCTCGCGATATACTCCTTCGCCCCATGTGGCCCGCGTGAGCAATTTGTTGCTGCGGTGGGCGCGTGTTACTTCGCGACGGTGATGTGCGAAGTAGGCATGATCGCCACAGGTCAGAAGCGATCGAGCGGTGGAGTTGCTGAAAACTAGGTTCTCGCCGGTGTCGGCGGCGAGAGTCCCGAGAGTCTCCGACACGAGGTGCGCGGCGAATGTCCCTTTTTCTAGCCAACAGTTCTGATCCAGTCTCACACATCGTCGACAAGCCGATTGCAGGCCTAAAATTCGGCGATATCAACATCATGTTGAGCATGGTGACCGTCATCGGAACTGCGCTCGTCCTCGTGCTTCTCTTGATGCGCGCCGCGAGTGGATCGAAGACTGGTCCCGCGTCGATGGGAAACCGCCGCTATCTGCCGAGTTCGAGTTTCTCGGGAATCATTGAAGTCATGGTCGTCTATCTGCGCGACGAGATGCTCATTCCGGTGATGGGTGCGCGGCTGACTGCGCGCTACTTGTCCTATCTCTTGTCGCTGTTTTTCTTCATTCTGCTCCTGAACATTGTCGGCCTGATTCCATTCGTTGATGTGCACTATGCCGTGTATCAAGTGACGGGAGCGCCATTCGCGGGAGTCACCGAGAGCAACACGGCGGCGCTCTTTGGCGGCGCAGCGACGGCGAGCATCTCGGTCACCGGCGCACTTGCGATGATCTCGTTTCTGGTCGTGCAGGTTCAAGGGTTCCGCGAACTTGGGATCGGCGGATGGCTTGAGCATCTCTGCGGCGGACGCGAACTCGTGCGCGGATCGATCTTTCTTTGGCTGGTGATCCCCATCATTTTCGTCGTCGAACTCGGTGGAATCTTCGTCAAGCCAGCTGCGCTTGCGATCCGACTCTTCGCCAATATGGTCGCTGGCCACACTCTGCTGCTCACGCTGCTGGGATTCGGCGCAATGGCAGCAAAGGCCGGGTTGGGAACGCTCTCAGTGAGCGGCATCACCCTTGTCAGTGGCATTGGCGCAATCCTGATTACTTTTCTCGAGGTGTTCGTGGCACTCTTGCAGGCCTTTATTTTCATGTTCCTGACTGCGGTTTTCATCAGTTTGATGGCGCATGAGGAACACGCTGAGGGTCACGAAGCGCACGACGATGCCGCTTCGGGCCACGGTGATTCGCACGGACATCACGCGGCTGCCGCACATTCATAAACTCGCTATATTGCTTCCCCCCTGAAGGCGATGTTCGCACTCAGGATTCACGCCTGACTCACGGAGACTCGATACACATGAAGCTCGCTCATCTCACTCTCGGATTGGTTGCTGGACTTGTCTTGACGAACCTCGCATCAGCGCAGGATGCTCATGCGGCGGTCGAGGCAATCAACTGGGGCAAGGGCCTCGGCGCAGGCTTGGCATGCGGACTTGCAACCGTTGGCGCAGGCATCGGTATCGGCCGAATCGGTGGAAGCGCAGTTGAGTCGATCGCACGACAGCCAGAAATGGCAAACCGCATCTTCATCAACATGATTCTCACTGCGGCGCTCATTGAAGGTGTTGCGCTCTTCGCCGTCGTTGCCGGATTCTCGAACTTCAAGTGAGTCGAACGCATCGCGTTTGCCGCGATCGTCGGTTCGTTGGTGTTCATGCCGTTCTTGCCGTTCTTGCCGTTCATGCCGTTCATGGAGAGTGACTCATGTTGATCGCCTCTGCGGATCCACTCGCGTTTGACCCGTTCACGTTCATCACGACGATGGTGGTGTTTGTCGTGGTGTTCGTCGTACTCGGCGTGGGTGTCTGGCCCAAGATTCTCAAAGGTCTCAACGAGCGTGACGCCAAGATTCTGCACGAGATCGAGTCGGCAGAGGCGGCACGCGAGGCGGCGATGGCGAAGCAGAAGGAGTTTGAACTCAAACTCGCAGCGGCCCTCGAAGAGTCTGATCGGATGTTGCGTGAGGCGCGGGCCTCAGCAGTGCGCGTCGGAGATGAGCTGCGCGCGAAGAATGAAAGCGAGCTTGCTGAGCGCGCGCGTCGAGCGAGCGATGAAATCGAGAACGCCCGTCGAACCGCCGTCGCAGAACTTGAAGCACACGCGTCATCCCTCGCGATCGCGATCGCTGGACGCATCCTCGAGCGCGAGATTTCGCCCACGGATCAGAAGCGACTCGTCGAGCAGTCGCTTGCATCGATGAACGCCTCGCGCACATGAGTCCTCGAGCGATTCAACTGCCATGAGCCAGCACAACGAAATCGCGAAGGTGTACGCAACAGCACTCCTCGAGCTCGCTCGCGCGCATGGGACGAAGGCGCAGGCGGATGGCAACGAGATGGCGAAAGAAGTCGGCGCTGAGTTGACGGCGCTCTGTGAGGTTGCAGCCGCGGACAAGAAGTTTGTGCTCTTTCTCGGGTCGCCTGCAGTCACGCGCGCGCGGCGCACCGCAACGATCGAGCGGGTACTCAAGGGCCGCGTGAGCGACCTGCTCTTTCGGTTCGTCGTCACACTCAATCGCAAGGGTCGGCTCGGTGAACTGCTCGCAATCGGCAGTGCATACGACACGCTTTTGCAAGATCTGTTTGGTCGAACCGAAGTCGATGTCTACACCGTCGATGGGAGTTCGATGGGGTCGGCCACCGAGACGCTGATGCGCGAGAAGTTGCGCGCGGCGATTGGCAAAGAGGCAGTCTTTCACTACTACCGCGATCCAACGATGATCGGCGGCATCAAGCTTCGCATCGCGGACCAACTCGTCGACGGATCGATCGCGACTCGTCTGCGCCGCCTGCAACACACCATGATTGAGTCGGGTGGTGCGACCGTTCGTCGCGACGCAAGCCGATTCATTGCCTAGAGACCTATCGAGTGCATCCCGTTTTTTGAGAGGAACCGTCCATGAAGATCAAGACCGACGAAATCGCATCCGTCATTCGCCAAGAAATCGAACAGTTCGGCACCACGCTTGAGATCAGTGATGTTGGACAGGTCGTTGAAGTGGGCGATGGCATCGCGCGCGTCTATGGCCTCGGGAAGGCCATGGCGGGTGAACTCGTCGAGTGCGAGTCTGAAGGTGGCACGATCATCGGTCAGGTGATGAATCTTGAGTCTGACACGGTCGGCGTTGCACTGTTCGGCGATGCAACGCGCGTGCGTGAAGGGGACACGGTTCGTTCGACGGGTCGATTGCTAGAAGTACCCGTGGGACCGCAGTTGCTCGGACGTGTGGTCGATCCGCTGGGCGCTCCGCTTGATGGCGGCGCACCACTTGGTGCGACCGAGACGGGCAAGGTCGACATCGTTGCTCCTGGAATCTCGAAGCGTCAGCCCGTGAAGGAGCCAATGCAGTTCGGTATCAAGGCGGTCGACGCCATGATTCCAGTGGGTCGCGGACAGCGCGAACTCGTCATCGGTGATCGCAAGACAGGCAAGACTGCAGTCTGCCTCGATTGCATTATCAATCAGCGGCAATACTGGGGAACTCCCGATGCGGTCGTGTGTATCTATGTTGCCGTCGGTCAGAAAGATTCGACGGTCGCTGGCGTCGTCGAGACGCTCAAGAAGCACGGCGCGATGGAGTACACGATCATCGTCAACGCAGGCGCATCGTCGTCTGCACCGATGCAGTACATCGCTCCGTATTCGGGTTGCGCGATGGGTGAGTACTTCATGTGGAAGGGGAAGGATTCCTCTTATACAGGGCCAAAGCACGTGCTCTGCGTCTACGACGACTTGTCGAAGCAGGCGGTCGCCTACCGCGAACTCTCGCTGCTGCTTCGCCGTCCGCCAGGGCGCGAGGCGTACCCAGGCGACGTTTTCTATCTGCATTCGCGCTTGCTCGAGCGATCCACAAAGCTCTCGAAGGAAAATGGCGGTGGATCGCTGACCGCGCTTCCGATCATCGAGACGCAAGAAGGCGACGTCTCGGCGTACATCCCCACAAACGTGATCTCGATCACCGACGGGCAGATTTACCTGCAGCCTGAGTTGTTCTCGGCAGGTGTTCGTCCCGCGATCAACGTGGGAATCTCGGTGAGCCGCGTCGGTGGTTCGGCGCAGATCAAGGCAATGAAGGAGGTCGCAGGATCACTTCGGCTCGACCTTGCGGCCTATCGCGAGCTCGAAGCATTCGCGCAACTTGGAACCGAACTCGACGCTGCGAGCAAGCGTCAGCTCGACCGCGGGGCGCGCATGGTCCAGATTCTCAAACAAGGGCAGTACACCCCATTCGACACGATCGACCAGTGCATCTCGATGTTCGCTGGTTCGAAGGGAATCCTCGACGATGTCGCCCTCGACAAGGTCAGCGCGTTTGAGTCAGACATGCTGAACTACTTCCAGGGGGCGCAGAAGTCGCTGCGCGATGAGTTGGTGAAGGCCAAGTCATTCAAGGGCCTTGAAGAGAAGTTCCTTGCGGCGCTTCGCACCTTCAAGCAGTCCTGGAAGCCCGCGTGACAGCGAGCTGGCTCGACCAGCATCGCGCGTCGTATCTCAGTGTGCCAGTCTGTGTGACTGGGGGCGCCGGGTTTATCGGCTCGCACCTCGTGGCGGCGCTCGATCAGCTTGGCGCGCGTGTCACGGTGATCGACGACCTTTCGAATGGTCGCGCCGAAAACCTCGTGCAACGATCCGACCGAGTGCGGTTGATCGAGGGAAGCATTCTCGACACAGCGGCGATCAGTGAGGCGACCAGCGAAGCGCGAATCGTCTTTCATCTCGCGGCACTCGGATCGGTCCCCGCATCGCTCGTGACTCCTGAGCGCTTTCAACTCACGAATGCCACGGGCACGATGCTCGTGCTCAATGCCGCTCGCAGTGCGGGAGTCGGACGCGTCGTCTATTCAGCATCGAGTTCGGCCTACGGAGACACGCCGACACTTCCAAAGGTTGAGACGATGATTCCCGACCCACGATCTCCCTATGCGGTCACAAAGCTCGCGGGAGAGCATCTGTGCCGCGCGTGGGCGATCTGCTACGGCCTCTCGACGGTGAGCTTGCGGTACTTCAACATCTTTGGACCGCGCCAACGCCCTGATTCGCAGTATGCCGCGGTCATTCCCAAGTTCGCCACCGCACTCGCGCAGGGGACCGCCCCAACCATCTTCGGCGATGGGTTGCAGACGCGCGATTTCACCCATGTCGACAACGCGGTGCACGCCAATCTGCTGGCGGGCTCGTGTAAGCGGTCGTTGCAAGGCGAAATGGTCAACATCGGATGCGCCGAGCAATTCACGCTGCTCGAGTTGCTCGATCACATGAACGCGATTCTCGCAACCAAGATTTCGCCGACGTTCGCGCCGGCACGCACGGGCGATGTGCGAGACAGCCGCGCCGCAGTCGATGCCGCGAAGGCGCTCATCGGATTCGAGCCCGTGATACACTTCGTCGAAGGGCTCCGGGCGACACTGACGAGTCGGTAGCGCCTCAATCGACGGCGCCTGCCGTAGGTCTCGAGTTACTCGCCGATGTCCTCAGCCCAAAGATCTGGTTTCTCGCGCTTCATGCGTTCCATCAGCGCGATGCACCGCGGGTCGTCAAGCACACGCAGCGTGATTCCACTCGCACGCATCCAATCTTCTGCGCCGAGGAAGGTCTTGTTTTCGCCGATGATCACACGCGGAATCTTGAAGAGGATTGCCGTCCCCGAGCACATCGGGCACGGCGAAAGTGTTGAGACGAGCGTGAGTCGGTTCCAGTCTCGCCGCCGGCCGGCCTTGCGCACACAATCGACTTCAGCGTGCGCAGTCGGATCGCCCGATTGGACGCGCTGATTATGTCCTCGCGCAACGATCTCTCCAGCTTCGTTCAGCAGAGATGAGCCGATGGGAATTCCACCTTCGCGCCATCCCTTTTCGGCTTGCTCGATTGCGGCGGCGAGTCCGCGCTCGATGATTTCTGCGGAAACAGTCATGTCAGTGTGTGGGTTCATGTTGGGACCTTTCGCGTAGTGCGTGATCGAGCCACTGGAGTTGGCGCGCGCAGCCGCGACGGGGACAAGAGTGACCGCTCGGCGCGCTGTGCGTGTGGTTCTCGAAGCGTGTTGAGGACTCCTGCAGCGAGCAGTGCGCACAGCGCGGTGGTGAAGGCGAACGCAAGGTCTCGCAGCGCGTCGAGAGCGCCCACCTCCGCTGTGCGAAAAAAGAAGGGGAGCGCGCCAAACAGCGAACTCACAGCGAGCAGCGATGCGAACAGAGCAGCAGAGCGAACGAGGCGTTCACGATCTCCAATGCTCGCGATAAACCAAAGGGTTCCCGATAGGGCAAGCGAGATGATCCCGCACACAAGGACTGGTGACGACTCATCCCTTGTCGTCGGGGCCAGCACCATAATGAGCGCCGAGACCGCGGCAGCTCCACAAGTTCCGATGACAACGTGACGCATGATGCGATCACGCCGCGCTCGCGAACTCGGGTGGTCAACGGGTGCAATGAGTTCTCCTGATGCATCGAGACGCTGCTGCGCGCCCGCGCGAACAAGGCCAGCGAGCTGTGACATCCCCTTGAAGGCCCAGCCAACGAGAAGTGCCCAGATTCCAGCTCCGGCGCCGGCGAGCGCCACGAGCGTCGGGATCCCGGCTGGATTCGTCGCAGTTTCAAGAAAGAACGACGCAAGGACGAGCAGCACGGGGAACGCAGTCGCGATCGTGCAGAGCAGAAGGGTGTCTTGGTGTCGACAGCGCGATGCGATCAGCGAGGGAAGCCACAGCGCGAGTCCAACGATCGGTCCAAGTGCAAGTGTCAGAGCAAGATCGCGCGTCGCTGCCGCGAGCGCAAGGGTTCCAAGAAGCACGGTCGCGCATCCCCATGCGGTCGTTCCGCAAGGATGCACGATCGGTCGGTGCGGCGAGTGGTCGACGGTGCGCTGCACCGTCACGAGTGGGATGGGAAGGTCGAGCCCGCCATCTGGACGCGCGACGAGCGGCATCGGAGAAGGAAACCGCACAAATCGATCTGTGCTCATCGTGATAGAGCAGCCTCCGCACAGTGCGGCATGCGCGAGAAAGAGCCCGACAAGCAATGAGCTGCCGATGTGTCCATAGAAGATGATCGTTGCAAGCAGCGCGATCGTGCTGATTGCGGCAAACCACAATTCGAAGTTCGCGAGCGAACGCAGTTGACTCTCGGCGCGGCGTGATCGCCCCCGCACGAGGTGGAAGGCAACAAGCGCTGGCAGAACCGGAATGAGCGCCGTGAGCGCCATGACCCACGAGGCGTGGATGCGTTCGTGGGCGACAAGGGCAGGGGTGTCATCCTCGAGTGATCGCACTGCACTTCGCGCGATCTGCTCGCTTGAGCATGCGGTCGCGAGCGAACTCGCAGCAACTGCGCTCCACGCTGCCGCGAGCGCGAACCACGCTGAGAGCGAAGTCGCGGCAACGCCCATCGTCACTCCCTGCACAGACAGTGGCGCCGCGATGAGCGCGACGATCAGTGCCAGCGCGATCCACGCGGCAAGTGGAGCACGGTGGCGAATCGATGGAGTCAGCGTGAGGGCGATCGTGGCAGCGAGGGCGAGCGCAACGAGCGCGCCTGGAAGCGACAACAGCATGACGCCGTGTGCCGCATCCCACGGTGTCGCAAGTGCAGTCAGCGCGACTGCTGCGAGCACCACACTGGCAGCGGAGGCGTAACGCGCGCGCGTTGCAAAGCGATCGGTTGCCGCTGCGTGACGAGCCACCGATCGGGCGCCATGAAGTCCAACGAGCAGTCGTGCGTCGGGCCATGCCGCGTAGCACATCAGCCAGGGCAGCGCCGCGCACCCGAGAGTAAGCAGCGCACCAAGCCATGGCGCGTGTGCAAATGCGAGTGACGAGAGTGGAGCGAGTGCAACGACGGTGCTCGACAAGGCCGAGACTCGGCGTGCGAGGATCGGTTCGCAGCGACTCGTGATGAGATGCGCGAGCGCAACGACCGCAGGAGCAGCAACGACCCACGCAGAGATCTGTACGAATGCACTGCGCAGATCGAGGGCAGCGAAGTGGGGGATAGCCGAGAGTGCTGCAGTGCACGCAACCACGAGCGCAGTCACTGCGATCACTCCCACGGCTCGCGGAGCGGGTTCAATGCAGTGAACCGCGAGTTGATCGTCGGTCCACCCATCATCGATCGCAGGCTGCGGAGGTGTGCGTGGAGGCGCCGGGCGCGATGTCGGCGGGGGCGGGTGCGGCCGAGCTGGAGCGCTAGGAGAACTGGAATCGTCGTCGTTCGACGACGATGTGCTCTGTGCACGGGGCTGAGAAACCCGTTCGCGCTGGCCACCTGCGCGGGCACTTGCCCCGGTCGTTCCGAGCGTCCGCGAGACTGGCGCGCGCGAATGCGCATGATCGTCAGAGTCACTCTCGACCATTCGAAAACTCAGTTGTGGCGGCGCGGGCACTGGCGCCGAACGTTGAGGCTCAGTTCGAACCGCCGACGCGACGTGCGTCTGTGATTGAACATGTGCTGCAAGCAGTACGGCCGCCTCCGATGCGGCCTTTGCATCTGCTGCGGCTTTGGCTGCAGCTTCACGCGGCAAGAGAGGCACTCCTGGGACAGTCCCTCCCGCGGCAATGAGTTGGCGAGACGATTCTGCCACGAGTTGCTCAAGTACCTCAAGTTCAGCGCGCGACTGCGCATAATCGCTGTCGAGGCGTTGCTTTGATCCGCTCAGCGCAATCAGCGCTGCTTGAAGCGATCGTTCGCTCGTCAAGCGCGCATCGCGTTCGGCCTTCGCAGCCCGTTCGTTGGCGACTGAAATCTTGTCCTCGGCGGCAGCGCGTGCTGAGGCTTCAGTGGCCGCGCGCTTGGCGTGCGAGTCGCGATCACGTGTCACGGCTGTCCGTTGTTCTTCAACCGCAGCAAGTTTCTGCGCGAGCGTGCGCGCGTGCGCATGCGCTTCGGCGAGCGCCACACTCGCGTGCTCTTCGCGCTCCCGAATAGTTTGAATGTCGCGATTCGAGTCTGAGAGTTTGACTTCCAGATCGGTGATGCGGCGTCCCGTGTCATCTGCGAGCTTCTCGTAGCTCGCGAGAAGTTGGCGGGAACTCGCCTCCGCCTGATCGCGCAATTGCCGCTCGGCAGACACCTGTTGTTCTCGTGACGAGACCGCTGCCTGCGCAGTGGCAAGCGCGGCAGCAACCTCGTCGCGCTCACGACTCGCTGCCGTCAGTGCGGCACGAGCGGAGTGTTCCATGAGAGTGAGGTTCTCGAGTTCGTCCTGTGTCGCCGTCACCTGCGCAGCCTGCTCGGCCGCGAGGTGTTGAGCACTCGCAAGGTCTCGCTGCGCGACCAACACCTGCGCGAGCGCGTCATCAGCCCGGCGCACCTGGGCGTCACAGTCGGCGCGCAATCCAGCGAGTGCAGCCGTGAGTTTTCGGTTGTCGGTCTCACGTTCTTCAGATCGAAGCGACTCTCGAAAGATCAGCTCATCGCGTGCGACGATGCGTGAGCGTTCTTCAGCGAGTTCGCGCTCGAGTGCTGCGTGACGCTGAATGGTCGACGCATTCTGTTCACGCAGTGAAGCAAGGTCTTGGTGCAGCGATGCGACTTCGGCGCGAGCTTGGTCGCGCTCAGTTGCCCAGTCCGCAGCGCATGCGGCACTTGACGCCGCTTGAACCTGTAGGTCGTCTCGGTGTCGAGCGACCTCGTCGATCGTGACACGAAGCCGCGATTCGTTCTGGCGCAACACCTCAATCTGCTCATCGCGTGCGTCGCGTTGGCCGACGAGGTCGCACTGTTGGGATCGCGCTTCAGCAATTGCGCTTTCGAGCGCAGCCGCACGTGACGTCATTTCAGAGAGAGCCGTGCATGCTGAGGCAAACTCGCCTTGCACACTCTCGTAGTCACGGCGCACACGCACGAGATCTGTCTGTGTGGCTCCGACGGCGAGTCGCGTCGAATCGCGTTCACTCAGCGCCGCGTCCCGATCGCCGAGGGCTGAGTCTCGACTCTTGAGCGCGGCATCGCGTTGTTCTGTCGTGCGCGCAACCCACGCAGCCGCCTCTGCCTTCACCCGCTGTGCGTCCTGAGCGAGAGACTCGGCTGACTCCGCGCGAAGTGTGAGTGCCGCAATGGCTGTCTTTGATTCGACGAGGGCCGCGCGCAATTGAACAGCTTCGCCAGCCTGCTCGCTCGCCTGTTGCTTTGTTGCGGCGATGCTCTTCTCGAGCGCTCGGCGCAGGTCATCCGCGGTGCGCAGCGCATCCTGTGAATGACTCAGCGATGTGATGAGTTCGTCTCGATCTTCGATCGCCTCGCGCGCATGCTGCTCAGCCACCGCACGCTCCCGCTGCGCGGCCTCCAACTCGTGCACGACCTGGGCGCTCGGCGGTTGCAGGCGAAGTTCAGCGCATGCTTGCTGCAGCGACTCATTGCTCTGTTGCAGCGAGTGAATCGTCGACTCGAGCGTGGCAACCGTCCCATCGAGGGCAGCGCGTTCGAGTTGGCTCTGCGCGAGTTCACGGCGAGTCGATTCAGACAGCGAGCGCAGGTGCTCGAGTTCACTTTGCGATGCTTCAGCCTGGCTGTTCGCCGACTCAACCTCGGCGCGCGCACCGTTTAGCGCTTCCTGTGACTCGCGCTGTCCAACTCGAAGCGCGGCACAGGTCTGCTCGAGTTCGTTGAGTGCGTCTTGAAGCTGCCGCGCGTGTTCCTGTGCCTCAGCAATTCGGGGATCGACCGCCGCGACCACAGCGACTGGCTTCACAACTTCTCGCTTTCGTACGGGCAACTCAGCGAGTGTGGCGGCACTCCTCCAGTTGCTCTCACCAGTCCGACAGATCATGTCATCGGTGTAGAGCTCTCCCGCCATCGCCATGGCACGAATCTGCTTTGGAGCGAGTGCACGCAGCAGCGTTCCATCGACACGCTTCAACTCGTAGGTCGTGACAGCAGTCGGAGCGGGTTTCGCGAGCATCGTTGGCAACCTTCCTTGTGGAAGGCGCGCTTGGCATTTCTCCACCAACCGTGAGTGCGGGAAATCCGTTTCGAGCCACTCACACCAAGCCGCGCCGACACCAATGTGTAGCTGCCGAGCATTACACAGATTCCCGCGCGAAATAACAAGATCAATTCACGCGAAAAGGGGGATCGGGCGCCCCATGACTCGCCGAGACTCACTCGGCCACTTCGTCGAGTTCAGCAGAGGGCTCGTCGTGCTGATCACTCCCTGCCTCCATCGCCTGCATTCGCGCCCAGTCCTCGGCGGTGATCAGCACCTCGCGAGCGACGGATCCCTTGTGATCAGAGAGGATGCCAGCGACGGACATCTGGTCAACAAGTCGTGATGCGCGGCCATAGCCAATGGCGAGTCGACGCTGCAAGAGGCTGACAGATCCTCGACCAGTCTCGATGAGAATCTCGACCGCCTTGTCGAACATGGGGTCTCGCTCGTTGGGGTCGACTTCGGCTCCTTCGGTCGCGTTTCCCTGCACGGAACTCCTTACAGCAAGCAGACTTCGCTCGAAACTCGGAGCGGCGACATCCTTGAGAAAGGTCACCACTTTGCGGGTCTCGGTGTCGGTCACAAGAGTGCCTTGGCAACGGCGCAGTTCACCGCTGCCAGAGGGAGTGACCACCATCATGTCGCCCTGCCCGAGCAGCAATTCGGCACCCTTCTGATCGAGCACAATGCGACTATCCATACCGCTCGCCACCTTGAAGCCGATGCGGCAGGGCATGTTCGCCTTGATAAGCCCGGTGACGACATTCGCCTGCGGTCGCTGAGTCGCGAGCACCAAGTGGATGCCGACGGCCCGAGCCTTCTGGGCGATCCGCACGATGTGCGTTTCAACTTCCTTGTTGGTCAGCATGAGGTCGGCGAGCTCGTCGATCACGAAGACCATGTAGGGCAACTTCTTTGGGATCCTCGCGCGGGCTGCGTCATCCTCGGGCTTGAGCCGTGCGAAGAGTTCTTCATCTCCAAGTGCGTTGTAGGCGGCGATATCGCGCACCTCGGTCGTGCGAAACAGTTCGTATCGCTCTTCCATCTTGCCGACGGTCCATTCGAGGATTCCCGCCGCTTGATTCATGTCCGTGACGACGGGAGCCATCAGATGCGGAATGCAGGCGAATTGGCTCATTTCAACCATCTTTGGATCGACGAGCACGAGCTTCAACTCATCGGGTCGCTTGGTGTAGATCCAGCTCATGATGATGCTGTTCATGCAGACGGATTTTCCCGAGCCGGTGGTGCCTGCAATCAGCACATGCGGCATGCGGGTGAGGTCGAGCACGAGCGGCTCTCCCGAGCTGTCCTTTCCAAGGAACATCGGCAGGCGCATCCCTTCGGCGTGCCCGCTCGACATGAGTTCCTTCATCCGCACTTTTTCCTTCTGGCGGTTGGGAACCTCGATGCCGACCGCGGTCTTGCCAGCCATGTTTGCGATGATTCGGATGTTCGGGGCGCCCAGCGTGCGTGCGATGTCCTTGGCAATCGTTTCGAGCCGAGCCACACGCGTCCCCGGCGCAAGCTCGACCGAGTAGAGCGTGACCACAGGACCACTCTCGATGCCGACGACTTCGCCATCGAGCTGATAGGTGCGGAGTGCTTCTGTGAGTACGCCAGCCTGCTCTCGCACAAATGACTCCATGCGCTGAGAGAAGTTCTCTTCTGGATCCTCAAGCATGTCGAGCGTCGGAAAGCGATACCCGGTGTAGTCCACTTCTCGTGGAATGTCCTCATCGCGCGCAACGACCTTGTTGATTCCTGCCATGCGCACTGGCATGCGCGCAATGCGCTGACGCAGTTCTTCTGCCGTCAGCGGAGTCGGGCTCGATGGCTCGGATTCAGCCACTTCCTCGGTGTTTTCTGGCACTTCAGTCTCGCTCGAGCTGTAGGCATCGCCGACCTCTTCATCTGCGCTCGCTTCTGCCACGACTCCGCGACTCGCCGCCGCCGCCGCCTGGCGCGATTCTCGCACCAGACGACGACGGCGTTCGAGCGCACTCTCCTCAGGTTCCTTTTCGTCCTCAACATCCGCCCCATCTGACAATCCAACCCCTGCAACCACTGGTTGCAGTCGAGCCGCTTCACGACCCGCAAAGATGCGGCGCGCGAAGGCTCGATACTCAAAGTCCCATACAGGATCGAGTGCGCGCACAGACTTCACGAGCGCACCCGGGAGAGCCATCACAACTTCATCCACAGCGACTGTGAATCCAATCAAGCATCCGCACAGCACGATGATGCTCGATCCAATGGGGCCGAACCGTCCCCACACTTGGTCTGCCATCCACCCAGGAACAAGCCCAGCTTCAGCGCCGGCAAGCGATCCCATCTGGGGAAACCACAGTGCATGCAGGGTTGAGAGCGAGCACATCGCAATGAGCGCTCCAAGGGTGCGCACAATTGGGTGGGGGATCGCGCGACCAGAGGCAATGATGCCAAGGGCGTAGGCGCCACACAGCACCGGCACCCAGACGCCAAAACCGAGCCCTTCATAGAGCCCATAGGCGAGCACAGCGCCGACTCGCCCCGCGAGGTTCGCAGGAGGGTCGATTTGCACCGCGACGGTATGACTTGGCCAGTCGGTACTTGAAAAGCTCGCGAGCGCCGTCGCGACATAGACCCACAGAGCTGCCCCCGCGAGCCAGAGCAGCTTGCTTGTCATGGTGGCGGGAGGGAGAAAGCCCGAACTGGTACTCGGGCGTGCGATAGCCGTTGGCGACTTCTTTGCCATAGGGTCACTCATCGGCAGGACAGAGTGCCGCGAATCAATTACCCTTGCGAAACATGCACTTTCGACTCGTCGACCAGGTTCTCCAGTGCACCCCGGAAGGGGCTGTCACGGTGAAGAATGTGACGCTGGCAGAAGAATATTTGCAGGATCACTTTCCGGGGTTCCATGTGCTGCCAGGGGTGTTCATGCTCGAAGCGCTCGTGCAGACCGCTCGGTTGGTCCTCGAAGCGCGTGACCAGGCGCGTCCGGGGGGGATTCCCCGGCGCATGGTGCTCGGGGGGGTTCGCGCCCTTCGGTATGGCATGTTTGTTCGCCCAGGAGAGTCGCTGCGAAGCGAGGTGACCCTCGATAAGGAGACCGATGACGGGTCGGTGGTCTTTCGCGCCAATGCGACGGTCCTGCGGGTCGCGCGCGAAGCAGGGGCGACAGCGATAGGATCGGCTGCAGCGGCGTCGCCCGACACTGCAGTCAGCGGACGATTTACGATGCGTCCGGTACGGATGCTTCACCTGTGACAGGAGGTTCACATTGTCTATGAGTCACGACGACATTTTCACGAAGGTTCAAGGAGTCCTCGTTGACGCGCTGGGCGTTGACGATGATGAGGTCACGCCCACGGCGCGTCTCACGACAGACCTGCACGCAGAATCGATCGACTTCCTCGATATCGTCTTTCGCATCGAGAAAGCCTTTGGATTCAAGATCGGTCAGGGCGAACTCTTTCCTGACAACATCAACGATCCCAAGTACGTCAATGACGGTGTCGTCAATGCCGCAGGGTTGGCGCTCTTGCGAGAAAAGATGCCGCATGTTGATTTCTCGGCATTTGCAGCCGATCCGAAGCTCGAAAAGGTCTCTGAGGTCTTCACCGTCACGAGCCTCGTGAACTTTGTGCAGAACAAGCTGGCTGCAAGCGCCACCGCGTGAAGACGAGCTCGTGACGTATGCGCTGGCTTTGGATTGACGCGATTCTGTTGCACGAGCCCCACACGCGGCTCGTTGCGATCAAGAATGTGTCGCTCGCCGAAGACCACCTGCATCAACACTTCGAAGCGGGGTCGGATGGACCCGCGCAGCCGATGATGCCCGCGAGCCTCATGCTCGAGGGGATGGCACAGACTGCAGGCATTCTTGTTGGCAGCGTTCGTCAGTTCAAGGAGAAGGTGGTTCTTGCCAAGGTGACTGAGGCGCTCTTCGAGAGTGACGTCTTCCCGGGTCAATCGATTCGCTACGACGCGACAATTGAACGGATGGATGACATGGGGGCATCCACGAAGGGAGTCATCAGTCGGTTTGATCACCGCGGCGGTGGGTGGATCGACATCGGCCGCACCGAGATCATCTTTAGCCACGTCGACCAGAATCGCGCGGGGCTCGATCTGCCAGAACACAACTTCGTGTTTGGTGAGAATTTCAGGGCAATTCTCGGCGGGCTACTGCCGAAGCGCGCGTGAGAGGCAACCAATGACACCACAGAACATGGCCGCTCAATCGCCTCCTTCATCGTTGACGATTCGTAATCCCGCCACGGGATCGGTTGTCGGAACGGTCGCGGTGACCCCCGTGGCCGAGATTGACGCGGTGGTCGCGCGCGCACGCGCGGCGCAACCTGCATGGGCAGCGCTCGGGCTCGATGCGCGCGCCGCATGCGTGAAGGGAGCGATCGCCACACTCAAGGCGCGTGCTGGTGAGATGGGCGCGCTCGCATGTGCCGAGATGGGAAAGCCACTGAAGGAAGCAATTGGCGAAGCCGGGTACGCCAATGACTCACTCGGGCAAGAGATCGACGAAATCGTCGCGGCGCTGCGCGTTGAACTGCTCGAGGATGAGAAGACGTCAACCCGCCTGCTGTTCGACCCGCTCGGCGTCGCGGCAGTCATCACTCCGTGGAACTTTCCGATCTTGATGCCGACGCAGTCTGTGATTCCGGCGTTGATTGCTGGCAACACGGTCGTGTTCAAGCCGAGCGAAGTCTCGCCCCTCAGCGGCGATCTGTGGGCGCGCTGCATGATCGAAGTGCTACCGCCAGGAGTTCTGCAGATCATTCACGGCGATGGCGTGCAAGGGAGCGCGCTCGTGCGAAGCGCAGTCGACCTCGTTGTCTTCACTGGCAGTCGCGCCACTGGGGCGGCGATCATGCGCGATGCATCGGCGGGTCTCAAACGTTTGCTGCTCGAACTAGGTGGGAAGGATCCGCTGATCGTCCTCGAGGATGCAGACATCAAGGCCGCGGCTCAGTTCGCGGTGCGAAACTCATTCCGCAATGCTGGACAGGTCTGTGTGAGCACCGAGCGCATTTATGTCGCCGATAAGGTCGCTGACGCATTCGTACAAGCGGTGGTCGATGGCGCGCGTGCGCTCACCCAAGGAGATGGCGCCTGCGAAACGACGCAGATCGGTCCGATGGCAAGCGCTCGACAGAAGAAGATCGTCATGGATCAGCTTCGCTCGGCAATCGCCGATGGCGCCAAGTGCGTGGTCGGTGAGTGCGATGGCGCGAACCCAAGCGAAGGCAACTTCATTCGTCCGACGGTGCTGACGGGAGTGACGCATGCGATGTCGATCATGCGCGATGAGACATTTGGCCCGGTGGCCTCGATCATGCGCGTCTCGAGCGATGCCGAGGCGGTCGCACTCGCGAACGACTCTCCCTATGGACTTGGCGCAGCGGTCTATGGATCGCAAGCGCGCGCAACACGAGTCGCCGACCAGTTAACCGCTGGAATGGTTGGAATCAACCAAGGGTGCGGCGGCGCGACTGGTAGTCCGTGGGTCGGCGCGAGGCAGTCCGGACTCGGATTCCACAGCGGCAAGTACGGCCATCGCCAATTCGCACAAGTGCGATCGGTGAGCCGCGCGAAATGAACTGATCAGCAAAAAAAAGAGGCCCCGCTCGGGGAGGCAGGTCCGATGCGGGGCCGATCCAGGGTTGCTCTGTCCGTTCAAGGATGCGCGAGTGGTTCACGCGGCCTTGACTCCTCCTCAGTCGTTCACTTCAGCGACTGCAAGGACACGATGGATTTCCGCACACCCCCGAGCAACTCATCTTGTCAAGTTTTCAAAATTTCCCCCCTACACTCGGGTTATGAGCGCTGCCCCTTCGCGACATCACCTTGCGATTTACCCCGGGTCATTCGATCCGGTCACGCTTGGCCACCTCGATGTCCTCGCGCGCGCGCGTCGACTCTTCGATGAAGTGATCGTCGCAGTCGGCAGAAATCCAGATAAGCCAGACTTTTTTCCGGTTGAAGAGCGAGTGGCTCTGCTTGAGCCACTCATCGCCGAACTCGTGCGCGCAGAGCCCAATGCCGCGCGCGTGCGCGTGGCGACCTACAGCGGCTTGACGGTTGATTTTGCCCGTTCCGTTGGTGCGTCAGGAATCATCCGAGGAATTCGCAATGTCACTGATCTCGCCTCTGAGTGCCAACTCGCCATCACGAATCGTCAGGTCGCGGGCATTGAGACCGTGTTCGTGGTCACAGGTGAGTCGTTTGCATTTCTCTCGTCGAGTCTCATCAGGCAGATCGCGGCGTTCGGTGGATCAATGGACAAACTGCGCCCGTTCGTGCCGCCGAATGTCGCGCACGCTATTGGCGAACTGATGAAGGATCCCAATCACTCTCTTGCACGACTCGCGCTCGAGTCGCAGGCTGACTGACGCGCACCGCCCACACACCACGGACACATGTTGCAGTTTCGAGTCATTTCAATCGGCACCCTCGGAAGCCATCCGCTGTGGGGCGAACGCGGACTGGTGCGCGAAGGGCACGCGACCACGACACTGATCGAGTCGGGCGATCGCAAGATCATTGTCGATCCATCACTTCCACCGAACATTCTCGCGCCGCGCATGCAATCGCGCACGGGGGTGAAGTGTGACGAGATCACCGATGTGTTTCTGACGAGCAAGAGTCCGGCGCAATACCGCGGAATCTCGCTGTTTCCAAATGCACAGTGGTGGATGGCAGCAGCGGATCGAGAAGTGCTCGCAGCGGTCGGCGAAGAAGTTGAGCGGCTGACTGAGGAAGACGCGCTGCGGGCGGATGATGACGACGACCTGAACGCTCCGCAGGATGCCGCCAAGCGCGGTGTCGTGGACTTCGTGAAGACATCGCTCGAGGTCGGGCGCCGCATCAAGGATGCCCCTGACCGACTCGCCGAAGGGGTAGACCTCTTTCCGCTGCCAGGTGTGACACCAGGCACCGCTGGGTTGCTCTTGGCGATTCCGTCATCGACAATCCTCATTACGGGTGACGCGATCGTGACCGAAGAGCATCTTGCGCAGGGTCGGGTCACGACTCCGTGCGAAGACATCGAACAGGCGCAAGAGTCATTCCGTGAGGCGATCGAGATCGCGGATGTCTTCGTGCTCGGACGTGACAATGTCGTCTTCAATCCGATGCGTGGATCGTTTGGCCGGTTCATGAATCAACAGTCAGACCGTTAACGAGAGCCTCCTATGACGAATCAGCCTGCGCAGACCTCAGAGACTTCACGATCGACCGCCCCATGCACGCTGCGCACACTGCAGCGGATGGTTCGCAGTGGCGAGAAGTTCGCATGCTTGACCTGCTACGACGCAACGACTGCGCGTTGGCTTCAAGAAGCCGGTATTCACATGATGCTTGTGGGCGATACCGCAGGCGAAGTGATTCTCGGATTCCCAAGCACGATCCACACACCACTCGACTTTTTGATCGCTCTGACAGCAGGGGTGAAGCGTGGGGCCCCAACGACGCTCGTCATGGCCGACATGCCATTTCTGAGTTACCAGGCGGACGACGCCCAAGCGATTCGAAACGCAGGCCGTTTTCTGACCGAAGGGCTTGCCGATCTGGTGAAGGTCGAAGTCGATCGCTCGTTTGCGCCACTCGTTGCCAAGATGTGTCGCGCAGGGATTCCCATAGTCGCGCATATCGGATCGCGCCCCCAGCACGCGAAGTTGCATGGCGGCTATTACGCGGCAGGCAAGAGTGCTTCGAGTGCGATGGACCTGCTCGATGATGCGCAGGCGATGATTGCTGCAGGGGCAACGATGCTCTTGGTCGAGGCCGCACCCGCTGAGGTGACAGAGCAGATCGTGCGCGAATCAACGGTTCCCGTTATTGGTTGTGGAGCTGGGAATGCGTGCCACGGGCAGGTCGTCGTGCTGCACGATTTGCTGGGGATGAGCGCATGGCAGCCGGCGTTCGCGTTGCCAACGGTTCAGATCGGTCGACAGATCATCGATGCCGCGCATGGGTGGATCGAGCGTGTGGCGGCGTCGAATCTTGGCGAACATCCCTACGTCATGAATGACAACGAGCGTGCCGCGTTTCAGGTGGCGGTAGACGCGCGCGCGGCGGGCAACAAGCGGCCAGGGTCGAATCGTCTATGAAGATTCAGACGCTCGTTCCCGCAGCGATCGTTGCCGTCGCCGCACTTCTCGTTCTCGTTGTGACCCCGCGTGCCGTGCGCAGCCTCGGTCAAGCGCGTATCGACGCAGAGCGCGTCGCAGCGAAGGGGCGGCTCGGTGAACACAACGCGCTCGAAGAACTCAATCAAGCCACGCGCGATGTTGCAAGCATCGTTGAGCCATCGGTGCTCTCGCTGACTGCGAAGGGGTCGGATTCGCCGCGAGGCGGTGCGCCGCTGTTCAATACCGGGTCGGCCTGGGTGTATGACGTCTACGGACACATCGTCACCAATGGTCATGTCGTCGATGGCGCGCAGAGCATCGATGTGCAGTTGAGCACGGGACAGATTGTCGGCGCGCAACTCGTTGGGATCGACCTTAAGACTGATATTGCTGTCTTGCGTATCGAAGCGGACGACCTCACCCCAGCGCAGCGATCGATCGACATCCCAACGCAGGGAGAAATGGTCTTCGCGTTTGGCTCTCCCTTCGACTTTCGATTTTCGATGAGCGCAGGCATCGTCTCTGGCATTGGCCGAAGCGCTGGGCTGGCCGATGTTGACTACGAGAACTTCATCCAAGTCGACGCTGCGATCAACCCTGGTAACTCAGGTGGACCACTCTGCGACATCTACGGTCGAGTCATCGGAATGAACACCGCGATTGCGACGGGTCGCGGCAGCACGCTTGGGCAGGGCCAGTTTGGGGGGATCGGGCTCGCGATTCCGATGGACATCATCGAATTCGTTGTTTCTCAACTGATCGAGATTGGCGAAGTCGAGAAGGGGTTTTCTGGGGTTGCGGTGCAGTCGGTCAGTTCGATTCTCGCGCCGCAGTTGCGTGATCCGCTCTTTCGGTGCATCGCAGAACATTTCACGGCCGATGGCGCGGTTGTCACGCGCGTGAGCGCAGCAAGCCCTGCAGAGCTCGCTGGTATTCGTGTGGGCGATGTCATTACATCAATCGACGGGGTGAAAACCGGCGATGCAGGTCGGGTGCCTTCGATCATCGGTACTCGTCGTCCGGGGCAGACGGTCGAGTTTCACATTTGGCGGCCGCATCCTGAGGAGGGCGGTGGGCGCGAGATGACGCTTGCAGTCGCGCTGACCAAGCGCGATCCACAAGTCGAGGCAGCCGACCTCGCAGACCTTCTGCGAAGATACGGCTTCGCGAAACTCGCGACGAGTACGTCTGAAGCCTGCGCCGCGCTCGAAGTGCCGCACCGTCGAGGGGTCCTTGTGCAAGAGGTCACGCCAGGGTCAAACCTCGCGGGCATTGTGCCAGCGGGCGCCATCATCGTTGCCGTGGGTGGCCAGAGCGTCGGCAATGTCGAAGAGTTTTATGTGCGGCTCGCGCGTGGGGCCCTCTCGCGGCGTTCGATCAGTCGCGCGAGTGCGGTGCTGTCGATCGCACTCCCCACAGGCACGCTCGGCGAGTTTGAGATACCACTTCGGTGAGACCATGACGAGACCCCTTCTTGATGTTCACGAATTGAAGGTGCATTTTCCTGTGCGGCAGGGGTTGTTGCAGCGCATTGTCGATTGGCGGCGTGCGGTCGACGGGGTGAGTTTCACCATCGCACCAGGAGAAACGCTCGGACTCGTCGGCGAATCAGGATGTGGCAAGACAACAGTCGGGCGCGCGATCCTGCGACTCATCGATGCAACGGGCGGACGGGTGACCTTCGACGGCATTGATGTCTTTTCGCAAGGGGCGGCGAGCATGCGGGCGTTGCGTCGTCAGATGCAGATCATCTTTCAAGACCCAGGCGGATCGCTCAATCCACGCATGCGCGTAGGCAACATCATTGGCGAGCCACTTGAAGTGCACAAGATCGTTCCCAAGGAACAGATTCGCGAGCGGGTTGGCCAGTTGCTCGAGCGGTGCGGGTTGTGGCGTGCAGCGGCCGACCGCTATCCGCACGAGTTCTCGGGTGGCCAGAAGCAGCGCATTGGCATCGCCCGCGCGCTGGCGCTCGAGCCGCGGCTCATCGTGTGTGACGAGCCAACAAGTGCACTCGATGTGTCAATCCAAAGTCAGATTCTGAATCTGCTCTCTGACTTGCAGAGCGAGTTCAAACTCTCATACCTCTTCATCAGCCACGACATGGCGGTGATTCACCATGCATGCCAGCGGATCGCCGTGATGTGGAACGGCACAATCGTCGAGCATGGCACGCGTGACGAGATTATCGGGTCGCCCAAGCATCCGTATACGCAGGCGCTGCTGTCAGCGGTGCCCGAAGCCGACCCGATGCGCCCGCGTGCTCGGCTCAAGCTCGTTGGAATGCGAATGTGACGCACGAGCAGGCCGCGCAGATCCCCGGTTCGAGGCGCGCTGCGAAGATTCTCTTCGCGGCCTTCATTGCCACGGCGCTGACTGCGTTCATTTGGGGATTTTTCGTTGCCAACAAGGTGCGTGCTCGCGCGAAGCAGACCGATGGAGCGCTCCGTTCAATTGCATGGGCGTGTCTGTGCTATGCGCAGCAGGGCGATGGTGTATGGCCGAGGTCTGAAGAGGCGGTCATCGCCGCCTCTGCCTCGCGGTGGCCGTGCGAGAGGGTCGTGTCCGCAGGCACTGGTTGTCCGCAGACCAGCGACGAGGCGATGGCAGGAACCGTACTCCCGGCGACGGCCGCGGAGGCGTTCAAGATTGTTGGTCTTGAATTCTCGAAGAATCCAACTGATGCCCCACATGTGAACGCGCGTGGAAATCCCAGTGGATTGGGTACGCTCGATCTGGTCAACGGTTGGTTGACACAGTATCGACCCGCCCCACAAACGAAGTGAGAGATCGTGACAGCCCATAACACACAGCAGCCACCCGCATGTCCGCACTCGCAACCAAGCGATGTCGTGAGCATCATGCCCGATTCTCCAATGGACGATGTGATGGGTGGAGCCGCGCGCATCGAGAAGCGAGTGCTCGATCATGGATTCGTCGCACTGATTGATTGCATGCCGCGGCTTGCTCCGCGAGGCAAGACTGCAGATTTTTCAATCGTGCAATCGGCGCGGGTTTCGTACGGCGAGGGCACCAAGCAAGTCAACGAAGACCGTGGACTCGTGCGATACTTGCTACGGCATCGCCACACAACACCATTTGAGATGGTGGAATTCAAGTTTCACATCGCGATGCCGATCTTCGTTGCTCGTCAGTGGATCCGCCACCGCACGGCGAACGTCAACGAGTACAGCGCGCGGTACTCGATCGTGCCAGATCGGTTCTATCGCCCGAGTGTTGAGTCGATTCGCGCGCAGAGCACATCAAATCGCCAAGGAGGCGATGGACTCGTT
>SXGS01334608.1_pt1 | contig 43222 bp, 39 predicted proteins | sample 3174681 | NCBI WGS metagenome assembly SXGS01 (sample SAMN11356861, study PRJNA531348) | freshwater metagenome | isolation source: freshwater sample F1-80 | place: China: Fuxian Lake, Yuxi | collected 2017-12-25 | reverse complement strand
CTACGAACGCGGCGTGACACTCACCAAGACCGCCCTCCAAAAATACGCTCCTCACATCCAACGCTCCGACACCTTGCCCAAATGGAGCCTGACAATCCGCCCGCAATAACCGGTAGAACATTTCAGACCGGCTGCCTTACTTCCTTGCTGACTTCCTTGCTGAGCAGCACCAACGTCTGCCAGAGTTTTGTGGTCACACCGACGGCAACCTCGGCCCTCAAAAATCACACTGGCGAAACTCGCTCTCTGATGGAAAATCAATTCCAGACTGCGGCAGTATTGGGATTGGGAGCTGGACTTTCGCGACCAGACTTTTGAGAGCATTGAGATCGTGTTCCTGAAGCACATCGAACATCGAGATGAGCATCCACAGGCCAGCCAACAAGGCGGGGGCGGTGTGAGGTTTCTTGCGTCTCATTTGGCTGGCCCATTGGCGGAAAAAGTGCACTGAAGGATTCGGTAGGAATGGAACGAGGCGAATTCTCCTGGAAGCAGTTCACCACGCGACCGTCAATGGTCTCGTTCGAGAACGAACCGAGCCATCTCTTGCAAGCGTCGGCCACGCTCGCCCCACGGGGCGATCACGAGGCAGGCTTCGTCGATCAAGTCGCGGGCCATCTGCCGGCTGCGTTCCAAGCCGATCAGGCCTGGATACGTCAACTTTCCGAGGCCCGCGTCCTTGCCGACTCCTTTGCCGAGCTTGTCCTGCGAGCCGATCACGTCGAGCACGTCGTCGGCAATCTGAAACGCCAATCCGATGCAGGTGCCGTAGTGATCGAGCGTGCCGAGCGTCGCGACATCGGCTTGAGCGATCCGTCCGCCAAGCGTCAGAGCGCTGCGGATCAAGCGGCCGGTCTTGCGGCGATGGATCGACTGGAGGAGTGTCAGGTGCTCCGGCTCATTCGCCCGAAGCGTTACCGACGGGGTTGCTCGCGGATCGGACGATAATTCCCTTTCATCCTCGCTGACACTTCGGGTGAGTGATTCGGCTTCCAGATCCGCGACTTGGCCGCCGACCATGCCACAAGCTCCGGCGGCGAACGCGAGGTCCGCACAGCAGGCTGCTGCGACCGCCGAGGGACGGACATCACGAGCGGTGACCTCGAACGCCAACGTCAGCAATGCATCACCCGCCAGAATCGCCAGCGCTTCGCCGAAGACTTTGTGATTGGTCCGTCGTCCCCGGCGGTAGTCGTCGTCGTCCATTGCTGGCAGGTCGTCGTGAATCAGCGAGTATGTGTGAATCATTTCGATGGCACACGCCGCTGGCAGAGCCTCTTCCGAGCTGCCGCCGCACGCTTCACAGGCCATCAACACCAGCACCGGTCGCAGGCGTTTTCCGCCGGCGAGCAAGCTGTACGACATCGCCTCGCGCAATCGTGAAGGACACTCGTCGCCGAGCCCACCCTCAGGCGTGAGGCTCTTCGCCAATGCCTGCTCGACCTGCGCCTTCCAGCCAGACCAAGACGCTTGCAATGAATCGGGATTGTCGGACATGAGGCGGACCTTCGTCACTACGTTTCGCCAGAACGTGAGCATTTGACCCAAGCCTGCGTTCTGGCGAAGCGCGGCTGCGATTTGTGCTGAACTATTTGTCTGACTTCACTTTGAACTTCACGTTGACCTTGCCTTGGTTGTCGGCCAAGCGATTCCAAGCCTCTTCGCAGCGCAAGAAGAGTTGTCCTTCGCTGGGAGCGACCAAGACCTCGTCGGCTGGGATCGGGAATGGTTCGCTCAGTTCATAGTCGTTGAACAACACCCCAACCAATTGACCGGGTTTGAACCGCGATTCATAGCGCATGACGCTCGGCAATTCTTCGAGTCCTTCGGTTCCATTTTTCGATGCACGTTTCGGCGTCGCGGATTTGGAGGATTTGCCCGGCTTCTCTGGGTCCGGTTTTGGAGCCGGCAACTCGGCACCGAAGGGAGTGAACTCCGGACCATCGGCCGACAGACTCCAAGTCCCCTCGGCGGTGACTTCGATCTCGTCGCCGGCCTTGACCTGTAACCGCGACGCTTGCCACCCGTGTTTGGCCTCGACGACGCAGGTGACGGGCAATGTCGCGGTCACGGAGCGAAATTTTGTCTTCCAGTCCCAGGCGGTCAGCGTGACCTCGTAGCCCAAGTCGAAGTGCTGGAGAAAAAACAAATACTCGAACGCAATCTCCTGCGACATGGAACCGTAGACGCGCTCGAACGTGGCGTCGGGTTGATCGGCCAAGATGCCCAATCCCAGCGGTCGGAAGCGGTCGTAGTAATTCGGATTGTTCGCAAGCAGATGACAGAGAGCCCAACGCCATGCGTAGTTCTGCCACGAGTCGCCGGTTTGCTCGCGACCGTTGACAATTGCTCGGAGCGACTTCGGTTCGACACTTCGCAGGTACTTCACGATGTGGGGCAGGCAATGGACGCGAGATTCTCCCTCGCGCCAACAGTGCCCCATCTCGGCCATGCCTTCAGAGTACCACGTCGGTCCTGCTCGGCCAAAGTTCTGATGACAGTAGGCGTGGACCGCTTCATGTTGCGGCACGCCTCGATCGGCGATCGCGTACACTCGCGACTTGGCGGCCAGCAACTTGCCCGTCTGCCGATTCACGGAACCGCTCGTGATGGTGATTCCCGCCCGCTGCTCAATCGAGTCACGACCAGGCCGCTCCAGCGAATTGGGCGGCCAGACCTCCAAGTCCCGTACCACGAACATCTCGATCGTCTGTTTGTTTGGTTTGCCCCAATACTTCGAAATCAATACCAGCATGGCTTCCAAACGCTTGAGCAATTCGTTGGCTTCGTCAGCGGGCAAGTCGGAATGCACCAGGAAATTCGACGAGCGATAGTCTCGTGGCCCATTCGACGGAGCGGAGTCCGCCTTCTTGCCCTTCTCTTTGCCGTTCGACTTGTTGCCGTTCGACTTGGCAGACGTTTGAGCCGACACGAAATCCGGCAAAGCGAGGACTGCCAAGACCACCAGAAGCATCGTGAGAAATCGACGAGCCGTCGCCGTTCGCGACCAATTGGTGAATCGTGATGGGTTGATGTTCATTTCCCTCAGCTCTCCGCGCAGCGACGGATTGGTCGCCGGACACCAGAGTCGCGGGACTTTCAGCGGTTTGCAACGTCAATAGAATCCTGCCCACCGACAACTTGAATTTCCCGCCAGAGGAGTTCCACCGCGTGTCCCCAGATTCTTTGCCGCGAGCGATGTTGATCACCGCCGATTTCGCTGAGTTGCGTCGCCGAGTCGCTGCGGCCCGACATGCCGGCCAGCTCATCGGCTGCGTGCCGACGATGGGCGCGCTGCACGCCGGACACGTCAGTTTGATGCAACAGGCTCGTGCGGAATGCGACGTCGTCATCGTGACGCTGTTCGTGAATCCGAAGCAGTTCGGGCCGCAGGAAGATTTGCAGAAATATCCTCGGCCCTTCGAGGCGGACGGTGACAAGTGCCGCACGGTCGGAGTCGATCTGCTGTTTCAACCCGACGTCCGAGCGATGTACCCCGTCCAATTCGCGACACACGTCGCGGTCGATGGGCTGACGGCTGCGTGGGAGGGAGCAGTCCGGCCGACTCATTTTCGAGGGGTCACGACTGTCGTCGCAAAGCTCCTGAATCTGACTCAGCCGGACAAGGCGTACTTCGGCCAGAAGGATTTTCAGCAGCAAGCGATTATCCGTCGCATGTGCCGCGATCTCGACATGCCGACTGAGATCGTCACTTGTCCGACAGTGCGTGATTCCGACGGACTGGCTCTGAGCAGTCGCAATGTTTACCTCAACCCCAGCGAACGAGCGTCGGGGCTGTCGCTGTATCGAGCTCTGTGTTTGGCTCGCGACAAGCTGCGGGCGGGTGAGAAAAACCTGGCCGCGATTCGTCTGGCCATGCGAGCGGAAATGGAACAGACTCCCGACGTCGCCGTCGATTACGCGACGATCGCCGATCCCGAGTCGTTGGTCGAATTGAGCGAACCGCAATCGCGCATGGTCGCGCTGGTGGCGGCTCGCGTGGGACCGACGAGACTGATCGACAATCTGTTGATCCCGTGAACTTGAATTACACCCCACCGGGCTTGCCCCATTGGTATCTACACAACTCTGCGGACTCCATGAAAAATGTGTCCGCCTCACCTCTGCGCTCTTCGCTTCTCTGCGATAATAAGGCAGTTTCCGTCACTTTTACCGCAGAGGAGCGAAGAGCGCAGAGATGTCGAAATTGCCGATCATCTTGAGTAGTGTAGATACCAATAGCACAAGGCCGGTAGGGGCAAGGATGGAGACACCATGCGGCCGATTTTGTTCCGCATACCGCTCGATGGATCGCTCGACCTGGGGCCGCTCGGCAAATTGCCGGTGTTCGGCTTCGGATTGCTGTTCGGCGTGTGGCTGGCGATCGGATTGTTCTTCTGGTTTCGAGCACGCCGCTCCGGAGGCACAGCTCCGCTGGCCGGCGATCTCGTGACCTTTGGCCTGGTTGGCACAGCACTCGTGCTCGCTCCGTCCATCGCGGCGCGGTTCGGTCCGAATCCGGGAATTCCGATTTTCGGTTACGGGCTGATGATGTGCCTGGGCTTCGTCTCCGCGACTCTGTTGGCCGCGCGTCGAGCGACCAAGGTCGGCTTTCCTCCCGAAACGATTTGGGATTTGACGTTTCCGTTTTTGATCTCTGGAGTCGGCGGCGCGCGTCTGTTTTATCTGATCCAGCATGGCGACCGAGTCTTCGCCAATTGTCAGTCGGCATCCGACTATTTGATCGCGGCCATCGCGTTGTGGGACGGCGGACTGGTGTTGTACGGTGGCTTGATTGCCGGAGCGGTCGTGTATTGGAGGTTCTGCCGCTCACGAAATCTGGAGGCGTGGAAACTGGGTGATCTGATCGTGCCGTCGGTTTTTCTGGGAATCGCATTTGGGCGGTTCGGCTGTTTCTTGTTCGGCTGCTGCTTCGGAGATCGGTGCGAGCTGCCCTGGGCGGTCGAGTTTCCGGTGGACAGTGTTCCGTTCAAGGCTCAGTTGGAGCGGGGATTCTTACCGGACGATGCGGCCGCAAGCTTACCGATTCATCCGACACAGCTTTACAGCGTCATCGACGGCGTGCTGCTGTGTTTGCTGACGCTGGCGTACTACCCGATTCGAGCACGCGATGGTTCCGTCGTCACGCTCGCGTTGCTGACGTATCCCGTGACGCGGTTTTTCATCGAGCGTCTGCGTGGCGACGAAATGGGCCAATTCGGGACGTCACTGACGATCGCGCAGTGGATCAGCCTGGCGATGTTGGCCGGCGGTATCGGGCTGGCAACCATGCGGCCACCGCTGCTGAGACACTCGCCGGGTTGAACGTCGGACGCGGAGTTGGCATCCTGCTCTGCGGAATTCTCCCTTTCGCCAGCAGGACGCACGCCTCATCTTGGACGAACCTCGCGCCGAACGCAGTGACCAGGAATTGATCGCCGCCGCGCTGGCACGCGACACGGCCGCGTTTGGTGAGTTGGTTTCCCGCTACCAGAACCGGCTGTACGGCGCGCTGATCCACATGACCGGCTCGGCCGAGGACGCGAAAGACGTCGCTCAAGAGGCTTTCGTGCTGGCCTTCCAAAAGCTGGCGTCGTTTCGAGGAGACTCGCAGTTCTACTCGTGGTTATTCCGCATCGCGATGAACGCCTCGGTCAACTTTCGTCGCAAGAATCGCTCGATGGGTGCGTCCATCGACGCAACGAAGGAGCGAGTCGGACTCGAACCGACGGACCCACGCCGCGACACACAGCCCGATCAGCCGATGGAACAAGCCGAACGCCAACGCATCGTTCGCGAGGCTCTCGCGCAGATGACCGAAGAGTTCCGCATCCCGCTGGTCATGGCCGAGATGGAAGAAATGAAGTACGAAGAAATTGCAGACCTGCTGAAGTGCCCGATCGGCACCGTCCGTAGCCGCATCCATCGCGGCCGCCTGGAACTCCGCGAGAAGCTGCGGCGACTGCTGAAGAACGAAGAAGAGTTTTCGGAAGGCGAAGCCGCAATGTAGACGAGTCACTCCGTGACTCGAATTGCATTCCGCTCACGGAGTGACCGGTCTACGTTGGCTGCGTTGCGTCGGCGAATGATGCTCGCAACAGCAGGTGCATCTCGACGAACTGAATGCGTCGGATCAAGTTGATCTGCCGAGCATCCGCCTCGCGAGCGGCCGCTTCACACCAATCGACGAATGTGGACACATTCCAGCCAGTTGGCGTTCCGAGCTTCACTCGCCAGCGGCGTGCGGACTCCGAGTCATCGGCCGCGATCAATTCGTCGGCCCGCTGAGCGAGTTCTGGAATAATCGGATGCTGGCCGACTCGGCGAAACCAGTACTTCGAGTTGCCGTAGTCTGGCTCCTGGCGGTGCATGATCGCGTGCCAGAAGTTGCCGCAGCGGTGACGGCCTTCATCCTCAATTGACTGCGACTGTCGATGGCTGGCGTCGGCATCGCCGTGCAGCAGCCACAAGCCGGCCAGCACAGCGGTCGCGTCGGCCGGCGAAACCACCTCGTCGCACAGGTCGCTCAGCCGAGTCAGCTTCAGTTCGCCGAACAGCCAATCCAATTCGCGGCGTGGCGGAGACGACAACAACTCCGGCAACCAGTCCGCGTTGTTGCCTGTTGCTGTCGAGACAAACTCGTCATTCGCGGACGCCGGTTGAATGGCGAGACTGGCTCCCGATTTCGCGAGTTCGACCAAACAGTGCCACAAGGCAAACTCGGATGTGCCGTCCGCGAGTCGCAACGCTCGTTGAATCGAGTCATTCGAACGTGTGATGAGACAGGACGTCATCGGAGGTCGAATGGCCAACGATGCCAAGCGACTCGGCAGCAGTTGCCAAGTCTCGGCGAAGTTGGCTCCGAGCAAATCGGTCGCTTGCGAAATCATCACGGCTGATGAGTCAGCGTGCCCACGCATCGTGGTCAGCGCCGTTTGCCAAGTCGCATCGGTCAACCGCGCGCGAGTGGTTGCAATCGCCAGAAAGCCCTCGGATTCCACACACAACAAGTCCGCACAACGAGTCGCAGAGTCGAAGTCCAACGGCATTTTTTGCCTCTCAAAAGAGCTTCTGAAAACAATTGCAGGATTCACGAAAAGTCGTGTTGACCCGTTTTTGGAGAAGTCATATTGTCCGCCCGCCTTGGACGGAACGAACAAAAACGGAACGTCAAAGACAACACAATTCGCAATCGCCTCCCGGAAGTAGCCAGTGTCCTTCGCCCCCCTGGGACCAGCTGCTTCCGGGATTTTTCTTTTGCATTGGGCGAGCGGAGGGTGTGAACCCTCCGAGTTCGTCAAGCTCACGAGCGAACTTCGTGACTCGGAGGATTGACATCCTCCGCTCGCCTCATCAATCCAAGTCCGCCAATTGGCTCGTGCTGTCCGACTTCGCGATGACGACCAGTCCCGATTCCGTGACGATGAAGCCGCGAGCGCGATCCTGATCGTGGTTGAATCCGATCTCCATCCCTTCCGGAACCTGCACACCTTTGTCGAGGATTGCTCGACGAACGCGAGCGTGCCGGCCGATCGTGACGTTGCTCAGCAGGATCGATTCGCGGACGTCGGCATAGCTGTTGATCCGCACGTTCGGCGAGAGAATCGAACGCTCGACCCGGCCGCCGGACACGATGCAGCCCTGGCTGACCAAGCTGTCGAGTGCGAGTCCGGCTCGCGGCTGATTCTCGTACATGTCCGCGAAGACAAACTTCGGTGGTGGCAACGGAGCGTGGTAGGTGCGGATCGGCCAGGAGGTGTCGTACAAATTGAACGGCGGCTGGACGGCGATCAGGTCCATGTTCGCCTCGAACAGCGCATCGAGCGTGCCGACGTCACGCCAATACTGAGCCTGATTGGTGTCGCGATCACGGAAGGGAAACGCTCGCACACGATGCGTCGAGACGACTTTGGGAATGATGCTCTTGCCGAAGTCGTGGGCGCTGGCCTGATTCGTCTCGTCGTTGCAGAGCTGCTCGAACAGAAACTTCGTGTTGAAGACGTAAATTCCCATCGACGCCAAACAGCGTCCGGGGTCGCCGGGAATCGGATCTGGGTCAGCCGGCTTCTCGCGGAAGTTGACGATCCGCCGATCCGAGTCGATCTGCATCACGCCGAATTGGTGCCCGTCTTTCAGGTCCACTGGCAGGCAGCCGATGGTCAGATCGGCTCCTGAGTCGATGTGATCGTGGAGCATCTCCGAATAATCCATCTTGTAGATGTGATCGCCGGAGAGGATCAGCACATACTTCGAGCGGGCTTTCTCGATCGAGTAGATGTTTTGATAGACCGCGTTGGCGGTGCCGGAATACCACTGCTCGCCGATTCGCTGCTGAGGCGGCAGGATGTCGATGAACTCATCGAGTTCGCGGCAGAGAAATCGCCACGCCAGATTGATGTGCCGGTCGAGGCTGGCCGCTTTGTACTGCGTCAGCACCAGAATCCGCCGCAGCCCGCTGTTGACGCAGTTCGACAGCGTGAAATCGACGATGCGATAGCAGCCCCCAAAAGGGACCGCCGGCTTCGCGCGGTCGCGAGTCAGCGGCATCAGCCGCTCTCCCTTGCCTCCGGCCAGCAGTAACGTCACGACGTCTCGCATCCGCTGCCTTTTTCAATGAGTGACCCCGAGTGCTGTGGGCAGATTATGGAGACTTCATCCGCCGGAGCAATTCACTCGCGCCTCGTTTGCTGCAACCCGCGCTGTTCGCCTATTGTTCGCGCCCCGTAGGTCAGCCTTTCCGGGCTGACCCGAACGCTTCCCACAACATCCATCGCGCAGCCAGTCAGCCTGGAAAGGCTGACCTACGAGGAGTCTCCAGTGTCTGATCATCCCGAACATGTCGTCATCATCGGCTCCGGCCCCGCCGGCTGGGCCGCCGCCATTTATGCCGCGCGAGCCAGCCTCAATCCGCTCTGCATCGAAGGGGCGATGACCGAAGAAAACCGCATCAAAGGGACGCTCCCAAAAGGCCAACTCGCGCTGACCAGCGAGGTCGAAAACTATCCCGGTTTCCCGGCCGGCAATCTCAACGAGTACCTCAAGACGGCGATCAGCGACAACCGCAAGATGATGCTCAACCCGGACGCCTCGCACGGCATCGACGGCCCGGACCTCGTCGAATTGATGCGGCAGCAAGCCACGAACTTCGGCACACGAGTCATCACCGACGACGTCGTGGATGTCGATTGCAGCCAGCACCCGTTCGTTCTGAAGACGCTCGAAGGCCAGACCATTCGAGCATTGTCGATCATCATCGCGACCGGTGCGCGAGCCAACTACCTCGGCCTGGAAAGCGAAGACCGATTTAAGAATCGCGGCGTCTCGGCCTGTGCGGTCTGTGACGGCGCGCTGCCTCGCTTCCGCAACAAGCCGCTCGTCGTGGTCGGTGGCGGTGACAGTGCGATGGAAGAGGCCAGCTATCTCTCGAAGTTCGCCTCAAAGACCTTCCTCGTCCACCGCCGTGACTCCTTCCGAGCCAGCAAGATCATGGCCGAACGAGTCCTCAAGAATCCAAAGATCGAAGTGAAATGGAACTCGACCGTCGCTGAAGTCCTCGGCGACGACAAGGCCGGAGTCACCGGAGTCCGCCTGCAAAGCACAGTCGATCCGTCGAAGACTGAGCAACTCGATTGTTCCGGCTACTTCTGTGCCATCGGCCACACTCCGAACACCGACTTCCTGAAAGGCCAGCTCAAGTTGACCGACAAGAAATACATCGTCTGGACGACTCCGCAGCGCACCTACACGACCGTTGAAGGGGTCTTCGCCGCTGGCGACGTCGCCGATGACTACTACCGCCAAGCCATCACCGCTGCCGGCAGCGGATGCCAAGCCGCCCTCGACGCCGAACGCTGGCTCGCCGCCAAAGGTTTCGAGTGATGTCCGGCCGAATGCCGTGAGCCGAAAACCGATCGCCGTTATCTCACTTTTTTGGAATGACCTCCATGCTCACGAAAGAAGGCTGTCTCGCCCGACGTGCCCGACTTTGGAATGTGGTCCCGCACGACGTCGAGTGGCTGCTGATCGCCGATCCGAGACATGTCAAATATCTCGCGAACTTTTGGATTCCGCCGTTCAGCTTCTCCGGCGGCGAGCGTGCGTTGTTGCTGCTTGAGCGAGGTGGCAAAGCGACTTTGCTCGGCGACAACTTTTCTTTGAAGTCGGGAGTCGGCGAGGCGTTCGTCGATGACGAAGTGGTCGAGAAGTGGTACGACCATCAGCACTCGGTCGCGAACCGCGATCACGTTTTGTTCCGAGCGTTGCTGCAAGTCGCCGGCAAGCTGCGTGGCCGCAAGGGAGCGATCGAAGCCGAATGGCTGCCAGTCGGAGCACGCGATGCGATCGGAGTCGGCGATGCCGAGTTGGTTCCCGCCGCAGTCGGTTCGTTGATTCGCAATCTGCGCCGACGAAAAGAGCCGGACGAGATCGCGTTGCTCGAAACTTGCATGCGCGCCACTGACGTGGGACATGCGTGGGCTCGCGAAAACGTGAAGCCGGGCATGACCGAGTTGGACGCCTACATCGGCGTGCAGTCTGCGGTTCTGGCGGCAGCCGGCCGAGTCGGACTCATCTACGGCGACTTTCGCGCGAACAGCCCAGCCCAGCCGAAGTCCGGCGGATTGCCAACGACTCACGCGATGCAACCGGGCGAGCTTTTCGTCCTCGACTATTCGGCCGTGTTGGAAGGCTATCGCAGCGACTTCACGAACGTCATCGCCATCGGCAAGCCGTCCACTCAGCAGCGAGAAGTCTTCGCCGTCTGTCAAGCTGCGATGGCCGCCGCAGAGAAAGTTCTCAAAGCCGGAGCACGAGCCGCCGATGTCTACGCCGCCGCGAGTGCTCAATACAAATCGTCGCCATTCGCAGCGCAGGGCTACGACCACCTCACCCATCACGCTGGTCACGGCATCGGACTCGCGCATCCCGAACCACCGATTCTCGTGCCGCAAAGCGACGACGTGCTCGAAGCGGGCGACGTCGTGACGCTTGAACCCGGCCTGTACGTCGAGGGCGTCGGCGGAGTCCGCATCGAACACAATTATCTCATCACCGAAACCGGCTACCGCCGACTGAGCAACCACACGATTGCTCTGGATTGAAAATGAAAAAGAAGTTCACCACAGAGACACAGAGGGCACAGAGGAGTGCGTTTTCACTCGGTGCTCTCTGTGTCTCTGTGGTGAATTCTCAACAGGACTGACCAAACATGCTCGACCTGCAATTCGTCTGTGAGAACCGTGAAGCCGTCGAAGCGAACTGCCGCAATCGCGGAGTGACTGTTGATCTCAGCCAGCTCACGGCGCTGCGCGACCAACGCAGCAAGTTGATCGTTGAGGGGGACAACCTGCGGCGTGACCAGAAAGAAATCTCGGCACAGATTCCGAAGACGAAGGACGCCGATGAGAAGCAACAGCTCATCGCGAAGGGCAAGGAACTGCGTGAGGCAATCTCTGCCAACGAGAAGCAGGTCGCCGATGTCGAACCGCAACTGCGCGATGTCCTGATGGGCATCCCGAACATGACGCATCCCGATGCTCCGCTCGGCCAGGAAGCGGACAGCAAGGTGCTGCGAGTTGTCGGAGAGATCAAGAAGTTCGACTTCAAAGCTCTCGATCACGTCGCACTGGCCGAGAAGCACGACCTCATCGACCTCGAGGCGGGTGCTCGCGTCACGGGGCACGGGTTTTACTTTTTGAAGAACGAAGCGGTGCTGCTCGAACTGGCGTTGATTCAGTACGCCGTCAGCAAACTCCGATCCGCAGGGTTCACGCTGCACACGACACCCGACCTCGCTCGCATGGAGGTGCTTGAAGGAACCGGATACCAGCCACGCGGCCCGGAGACGCAGATTTATTCGATCACGGGAACCGATCTCAGTCTCGTCGCGACCGCCGAGATTACGCTCGGCGGCATGTTGAAGGATCACATTCTCGACGTTGACAAGCTGCCGCTGAAGGTCGCCGGCATCTCGCACTGCTTCCGCACGGAAGCCGGTGCGCATGGCAAAGCGACGAAGGGTATCTATCGCGTGCATCAATTCACGAAGGTCGAGATGTTCGGCTTCACCGCGCCGGACGTCGCCGAGTCCGACAAGTTCCACCAGCTCATCCTGAGCATCGAGGAAGAGATCTTCCAAGGCTTGGGCATTCCGTACCGAGTGCTCGACATCGCCAGCGGCGACCTGGGCGGGCCGGCCTATCGAAAATTCGACCTCGAAGCCTGGATGCCCGGCCGCGGCGAAGCGGGCGAGTGGGGCGAGATCACCTCCGCCTCGAACTGCACCGACTTCCAAGCTCGTCGCCTAGGCATCCGCTGCAAGCTGCCGGACAAGAAGGGAACGCAGTTCGTCCACACGCTCAACGGCACCGCCGTCGCGATCACGCGAGCCATGATCGCCCTGCTCGAAAACCATCAACAGGCAGACGGCAGCATCGTCATCCCGGAAGTGCTGAGGAAGTGGATGGGGATTGAGCGGATCGGGTAGGCGATTCATGAGGGGCTGGGAAACTGTCTTTGATTGAGGATCAAGGACTGTGGTATGTTGGCGTTGCGTCAGATGCAGCCATCAACCTTCAGGAGAATCGAAATGCAGTTGCAGACCTTTGACGAGACAGTACTCACCTTCAAACACCGTACTCCGTTTCGCCCGTTTACGATCGCGCTGGTCAACGGTGACCGCGTCGAGGTGGATCATCCCGAAGCGATCGTCGTCCGTGATGGAGTGGGCCTGTATGCTGGCCCTGGCGGAGTGCCCGTGGTCTTTGACCACGAAGGTGTTAGCCAAATCATCGGTGATCTGATGCAGCCTTCGAGCAATTGATGGTCACTGCAAGCTGCCGGACAAGAAGGGGACGCAGTTCGTCCACACGCTCAACGGCACCGCCGTCGCGATCACGCGAGCCATGATCGCCCTGCTCGAAAACCACCAACAATCCGACGGCAGCATCGTCATCCCGGAAGTGCTGAGGAAGTGGATGGGGATCGAAAAGATCGACTGACGTTGGGTGGGTCGAGCATCGCGAGACCCACGACCGCGAATCCCATTGTTGGGTCTCGATGATGCGATCCCTAAACGTGTCCCAGCCCGTCGCCAGTAGCTCTGCACTGGAAAGTCTATGCGATTTGTTTACCGAGCGAGCTGTGTTGTGATTGTGCTCTCCATGATGACGACGGCTTACGCCGACATCACTCCGCCGGGCCATAGAGGCGTGTCGCATCAGTTGGTTTTTGAAAACTCGGAGGCACTTCGATCGCATCGCTTGGTTGCGGCACCGATACGAGGGTTCGGCGGAGCTGTCGAAATCGAGCCAGGTCAACCGTTTCGTTTTTCGACCAAATACGGCACGAGGTTCTATGTGGTACCTCGCGAAGTCGAAGGTTTGCCAGACTTCGACCGAGAACTTTACAGAGCATGGCCCTCCACGAAGCCACCAGTGACAGAAATCAATGCCGTGCCGATGGCGAGTCGAGTTGAGTCAACAATCACGACATTGAGGCTCGTCAGCGTCGATTCTGCGGAGCCTGTCATCGAAATCGTTGAACACATCGAACACCAGTCGAGCTTGATACTTGAATTGGTTCCTTTGGCGGTTGCATTTGTGATGGGAAGTTGCGTCTGCATCTATGTGTATCGGAAGACACGCCGCAGCAGTGCGACAGCGGCAACTTCGCTAAAAAAGGAATCGTCGTGAGCCTGTATGTCACGGCACTTGTGCTGACACTTGCAGCCGAGTTAATCGTCGGTGCGTTTTGGCTGTGGATCACGGGGTTGAGGTTGCCGGTGCGGGATTGGGTGCTGTGTATTATTGGGCTTAACCTCGTCAGCCACTCATTGGCCTGGGCGATCATCGCGTTTGGGCATGGAAGCTTCTGGCCGATCGAATGCGGCGTGACCCTGTTTGAAGCTTGTGGCCTGAAAGTGATCCTGGGTCAAAGATGGAAGAACGCCGCTCTGCTGAGCCTTTCAATGAATATGACGACCATCTTCATCGCCACAATGCCCCTTGTGCTCGGTCGGGAGACCCGCGCCGAACGCCGTTATTCCGATTACGCGACGGTCGGTTCCCATTTTCCTGGCACAATGATGGCCTCGCCTTCACCTGGCCACGGGGGCATGGTGATCGCGACGGCGGTGAGTGGCTCGTCGTCCAGGGAGCGGAATTGGAAGTGAGTCTTCAGCGGGATCGTGAGGCAAACACCCGGTTCCAGGGAGACGATCTCTTCGCGGTCCGCTTGCTTGCGCCACATTTCACCGCGACCGGACAGGCAGAACCAGATCTCCTCGACGGTTCGATGAGTCACTGCTTTCGACGTTTGACCGGGAGACAACTCAAAGTGAGCCATCCCGCCGCCGCTCAGTCCGAGCAAGATGCGCACTCCCGATCCATCCGGGGCAATCACATCGGGATTGGCTGGCAATCGCATGGTGCGGAACTCTGTCATTGGACCTGACCTTTGCCTGAAAATGAGTGTCGTCTGCAACCACAAATTATTTCCCACGCGATGTGAGACCTGACATGGCCGGAGAAGGGGCTGGTTCCGAATTGAAAAAACTTTGCCTGGATCAATTTCTGAAGCTGAGCTCGATTGCGGTCACTGGAGGACACGCCAAGTTCATGATTCAGAACGGGGAAGTCCGAGTGAACGGTGAGATTGAAACACGGAGACGCCGGAAATTGGTGGTCAACGACCTTGTGGAAGTTGGCGGCAAACGACTGACAGTGCAAAGTGCCGAGTGACTTGACTGTCGCAAGGCGAGCCGCAAGAGTCCCGTCCTCTTCGACGTGCCGTCGTGAGTCACAGGGTCAGGCTTCGCGGGGCGTCGGTTGCGAGCAAACGGATTTGATTCGTCGGTGGTCGCGCAGATGAGAGCCTTCGTGGCTCGCAGGCTGGCTGGGAACTCAGCCTGAGCGACACCGCCTCATACGAAGTCGTTGGCGGAGACGTCGCGCGCTTCATGGTCGGCATGTCGGTCGTCGCTTTGCGGCGGCGGTCTCGCTGGCAGGACGAAGGAAACGGAATTCATGCTCACTAGCCTGACCTTGTTGTTGCTGATGGATCCCGCCGTCGGCGTGCAGCCGCAACAACTGACTGCAAATCTGCCCTCGCATTTCACCAGTTACACGCTGGCGTATCGTGAGGCTCAGCGGTCGAAAAAGCCGCTTCTTGTCGTGCTGAATCCGGGAGGAGACTCTGCCGAAGTTCCCGTGCATTTGAAAGACGTCCGCAAGACAGCGCAACGTCGCAAGTTGTTGGAACGGTTTGTTGTCGTCGAGGTCGACACATCGACCAGCCATGGCCAGACGGTTCACAAGCTGTTTGAGAACAAGCCGCTGCCGCATGTGGCGGTGATTGAACGCGAGCAACAGTGGCAGGTCTTTCGCACGAGCCGCAAGCTGCAAGGTGAGGACTGGAACAGGATCCTCCAGACATTTCAGAACGGAGACCGCACAGCCTCGTTGAATCTCGAAGTTCAATTGCAGTGCCCCACCTGATTGTGAACCGCAATGCGCGCCCGTGTGGCGAGCCTTCTCGGACAGGAGTGAACACGGAGGAATCGTTGCGGAAGGAGTCTGCGACGGGTGAAGGGACTCACCGAAGGGGGGCGGCTGCACGCCCCCCTTTTTGTTGCGCCGTTGGTTCGCGTTTGCTCAGGTTGCGCTAGAATCTCCACACAGATTGTGGACAAGGACAGCAGGTGAGTTGATCACGAAAGGTTGAGCGTGAGCGATAGAAATTGGCGACCGCGTGTGTTGGTGCTGCCGCTGGCGGCGGCGGTCATCGTGGGGCTGGTGGCCTTCAAACTTTCCCTACCACCGCAGCAGCGTTCGACGGGAACGCTCGATGAGCGGCGGCCGGCTCCCAAGTTTTTGGCGCTCGACAGTGACAACAAGCTTCTGAAGTTCGAACGATATCTCGGCCGCCAGGAGGTGCTGTTGATCTTCTTCGACGGCGAAGCGGGGGCCGATCGGGATCCAGTGCTGTTGCGAGCACGACAGCAGTATCCCGAACTCAAGCGTCGCGGTGTGCAGGTTTTGGGAGTCAGCGCCGCGATCCCGCAGTACAATCGGCAGGCGATGGAACGGAGCGGTCCGTTTCCCTTCCCGTTGTTGTCCGATCCGGAGTTTCTCACTCACCGTCTTTGGGGGCGCTACGACGAGGACCGAATGGAGACTCAGACCGGAGTCTTCTGGATCGACCGCGCGGGGCAAGTGGCTTGGTCGAGCAAATCTCCGCGACCGGAGGCGGACCTCGATCGACTGCTGCCGCCGTTGAAAGAATCCTCTTCTTCAGAAACGAAGTGACATGTCCGAGTCTGTTCCCGATCAATCCGACGACGGTTCGCAGCGATTCGGAAATTCGCCGCGCGAGTTTTCCGGGACGAAGGTGATGCTCGGCATTTTCGTGCTCGCGATTGCGGCCTCGGCGAGCGTTTGGATTTTCTCGTACTACCACGCGAAGCCGTTTCAGCCGCTACAGACCGCGATCCATCGAGCGTTCCCGAAGGCGTATCCACAAGTGCAGGGGGGACAGCGGCGAATGCACCGCAACACGCCGAAGACTCTGCGGATCACCATGCAAGTCGGTTTCGATCCTGAACCTCGCGAAGCGGACGAGCAAGTCGTAGAAGTGGTTGCTCGTTTGGAGGAACTGGCTCGGCAGTACCTCGACTTTCCGAGCTACGAGATCTTCGAAATTCATCTGGTGCGGCGAGTGCCGGAACACAAATCGAAGACACGCACGGTGACGTACGAGATCGCAAAGTCAGTCAACGTTCCGAAGTGACCTACGACGACAGGAAGCCTCGTTCGCGGAGCTCTTGGACGTTGTCGGGGGCGCTGGCCATGACTCGCTCGGTCGTGTACTTCAGCAGCGCGACTCCGCCGAGCTTCGGTGGGGCAGTCAGGATCGCCACGCGGTCTTCGTCCTCTTGGTCGAGCTGCTTGTTGAGCTTCTCGACAATCTCCTCGACGCTGTCGCTGACCAGCTTTTTCTCGGTGGATGAGTTGCGGATCTTGAGATTCGAAAACGCCGCCGTGCGGGCCATCAAAAATTGAACGAAGTCGGCCTCGTCGTTTTCCTCGAAGAAGTCCTCGAACTCCGGCCGCATGTTGTCGGGGGTGATGATCAGCGGACGGCTGACTTTGACTTCCCCCTTCGTGACGCTGACGGTCGCTCCGGGCTTCCGGCCGCCGCAGACGAGGAAGTACGGCAAGTCGGAGACGTCGAAGGTGAACAGCCCTTGCTGCACCGGACGGGCGATCTCGACCGCATGCCAAGCTCTCATGAAGCGGGCTTCGTCGTCGAAGGGGTTGAACAACATTGTTTGTTTCCGTTGGGGAGCCATCATCTCTGGCGGCACCAACTGGGCACCGGGAGTCGACAACAACACGCGATAGTTGAGTTGGACTGGCGTCATCTGACAAGCCCTCTCGTAGTGACTGCCGAGAATCCGGTGGCCCGTACCTTTGGCAGTTTGACCTGGTCAGCCGCAAAGTCCGTGCCCAGAGCGGAACACCTTGGCGAGGTGTTTGACAAGAAAACGGTTCGTGCGGCATAGTTCTGCTGCTCGAGGGCTGTGCGATGTTCGCCGGCCATCGTTTCAAGGGATTGTTCACGAGTTGCAAGTCGAGGAGAAATCACAGCATGAGCGGACCGATCGTTCGGACAGGTACGACCCCGGAATTCTGGAAGAATTGGGATCAGGTCTTCGGCGGAAAAAAGAAGAGCACGTCCTCCGCGGCCCCGAAGGCTGCCAAAAAGAAGGCGACCAAAGCCGCCGCCGCGCCAAAAAAATCAGCAAAGAAGTCCGCCAAAAAGGCAGCAAAGAAGAAGTAATGCGACCGGGCCGTGAATGTCCAAATCCCAAAATCCAATGCCCAATGAAATCCCAAATCTCAAGGTCCAAGAGACTTCGCCGCGAGACCTTTGGTTTTGGACCTTGGGATTTTTTGGGGCATTGGGTTTTGGAGATTGGGGTTTCTCGCTCAGAGAGCCACACATGCGTCATTGACTCTGTTACGCGGAACGCATCGTGACCGAGCGTCGTTCCAAGTTGCTCGTCGTCGCGGCGGTCTGGCTTAGCTTCCTGCTTGTGTCGCTCGTCTCTGCGCCGATCCCGGCGGTGAATGAGCCACACTACCTCGCGATGGCGAGGCACTCTTGGAACCCAGCTTGGTGCGCGGACGATCTCTACTTGTCGTCGTTCCCAGCGCACCAAGTTTTCTACTGGACCTTTGGCTGGCTGACGCTGTGGTTCGACTTCGCAACGCTCGCGTTTCTCGGACGAGCGATCAGCCTGGCGATGGTTGCCGCCAGTTGGACTTCTCTCGCCACTCGTCTACAACGTGATGAGTCGGAGCCTTCGTCGCCGCGTGTATCAACGTTGCTCTCGGCGTGGTTGTTTCTCGGGTTGCAAGCGATCGGCAACTTGTCGGGCGAGTGGCTGATCGGAGGATTTGAATCGAAGGTCGTCGCATACTCGCTGGTGTTTTGGTCGATCGGGGCGATGCTCCATCGACGATTGCTCACCGCAGCCGTATTCGGCGGAGCGGCAATCAGTTTTCATCCGATCGTTGGGCTTTGGCATCTGGCTGCGATGGGTCTTGCCGAACTCGTTCGGTTTGACTTCGAACTTTCGCGATGGCGGCGTTGGTTGATCGCAACCGTTTTGCTGGTGCTTGTGGCTCTGCCCGGACTTTGGCCAGCCCTCGAGATGCTGCGTGCGTCGAATGCTAGCACCAGTGTGATTGCCAACTACATCCAGGTGTACTACCGGCTGAAGCATCACCTTGACCCGATGGACTTCGCGGTCGCGAATTACGTCACCTACGGAACGCTGGGGGTGGTGTGGTTGAGTCTGTGGTGTTGGCGGCGTCGACACACAAGATCACGGGATGATCGCTGGTGGATGGGTTACGTCGTCGCGGCCGCTCTGTTTGTCGGAGTGGGATTGGTCGCGGGATTGGGGCCACGCCCGCAACCAGCGAATCTGCTGACTGAGCCTCATTGGCGGATGGTCGTGTTGAAGTTTTATCCGTTCCGTTTGTTCGATCTGCTGCTTCCGGTCGCCGTGGCGATCCTGTTGCCGAGCGTGTTTCGCCAGCGGTGGCGGTGGCTGCTAGGCGGAGCCGGATTGGCATGGGCGGTGATTGCAACTCGTTTCATGCCTCCGCCGAATCAGTTACCGGCAGCGATGCGAGCCGACTGGCGGGATGCCTGTCGCTGGGTCGCGTCGAATACTTCGGAGAACACAGTCTTTCACACACCCTTCGAGGCCGAGGCATTCAAATGGTTCGCCCAGCGAGCGGAGTACGTGAACCTCAAGGACTGTCCGCAGGACGCAGCCGGCATCGTGGAGTGGAATCGAAGGATGCGACTCATCACCAAATGGAGCGAGAAGAGTTTCGCCGGTGACGAAACCTACTCGGCCGACGAACTGCGCGAGTTGGTTCGGCAGACCGGCGTCCGATTCGCGATCACTCGAACGCGAGTTCGCTACGACGCAGACTTGCTGTACTCAAACGACACCTACAAGATTCTGCGTCTGCCCGATGATGACCCCGCAGACCGCCGATAACCTTCATTTGAGACGGCACCAATCGTACCCTTCTCCCTTTGGGAGAAGATGGCCGAAGGCCGGATGAGGGACTCAACAACCAGGAGAAAACCGAATGCTCACGCGATGGACTTTGAGCCTCGTCATGAGTGTGCTGCTTTTGACAGCAGCCGAAAAGGCGATGTCCGCCGATCCAAAACCGAAAACCGGCCGCGCGCCACTGACTGGTGAAGTCTCCGGACAGCCGATCACCGACGTGCCGGCCCCCGATCGCAAAGGAGAGGATTGGCCCTGCTTCTTGGGTCCGCTGGGCACAGGCGTTTGCAAAGAAACGAACTGGCTGACGAGCTGGCCCAAAGGAGGATTGACGACGGCCTGGTCGAAACGAGTTGGCACGGGTTACAGCGCACCATCGGTAATGGGGAATCGGTTGGTCGTAGTTCATCGGCCGCGCGGCAACGAGGACATCGTCGATTGCCTGCGAGCCGACAACGGCGAGCCGCTGTGGCAGTTCAAGTACGCGACCGATTACGAAGATCGCTACGCCTACAACAATGGTCCGCGCTGCACGCCGCTGCTGACGAAGACTCGTGTCTTCACGTTCAACCCTGAAGGAAAACTGTTCTGTTTGGACCTCGTGACTGGCAAGCAAGTCTGGGCACGCGACTGCGGCAAAGACTTTCGCATCCCCGACGACGAAAACTTTTTTGGCGTCGGCTGTACGCCGATTCTCGAAGGGAACTTGCTGATCGTGCTGGTCGGCGGCCAGCCGAACTCTGGAGTTGTCGCATTCAATGCCGAGACCGGTGACACCGAATGGCAGAGCGTCGGCAAGAAGACCTGGGACGGCGTCGAGACCGGCGGCTCGATCAAACCGAAGTACGAATGGACCGGGGACGAGTCGCTTTACAGCTACTCGTCACCGATCGCCGCGACGATTCATGGCAAGCGACATGTGTTGTGTTTGATGCGGCAAGGACTGGTGTCACTCGATCCGAAGGATGGCTCGGAGAATTTCAAATTCTGGTTCCGGCCGAAAGAGCGTGAGTCAGTCAACGCGGCTCGGCCGGTGGTCATTGGCGACAAGATCTTTCTTTCGGCCGCGTACAAGGCTGGCTCGGCGTTGTTGCAAGTCGGTCCGTCGGGCGAGAACTATTCCGTTCTTTGGCAGGACGCACGCAACATGCTGAACCACTGGTCGACGACGATTCACGTCGATGGGCACCTCTACGGCTTCAGCGGGCGGCACGAGAACGAGGGGGAATTGCGCTGCCTCGACCTGAAGGCTGGCAAAGTTCTCTGGCAAACAACCGGTTACGAAGGGGATCTCACGAGGCTTACCCAAAGTCCAACGACGGGCGAGATCAAAGACGGAGACGGGAAGACGATTCCATTTCCGCTGCTCGGCCGCGGATCGAAGATTCAGATCGGTGACCGGTTCTTAATCCTCGGCGAACGTGGCACGCTCGCGCTGGCAAAGGTCAATTCGGAGAAGTACGAGGAGCTCGGCCGGATGTCGGTGACCGGCATCAAGTACCCCGCTTGGGCCGCACCGGTGCTGTCGCGCGGGCGAGTCTATCTGCGCAGCGAGACGCATCTCGTTTGCTTGGATTTGGTGGAGTAAAAGCAGCGCTGTTGCTCTGTGACAGGGCTACGAGCGAGCTTCAATCTCGTCCAACTTTCGCAGTCGGCGATCCGCGTTGAACGTCGGTGGCGGCAGCGAGTTCGCCAGCCGCAGCGCGTCGTCGATGCTGATTTCATCGCGACGGATCGCTTCGCCTCGAAAGATCGGCAAGCCGTGACGGCGAGCGATGATCTCTCGCCGAGTCCGACCTCGCGGCGTGTCGGGCCACGGACCGTTGAGCTCGCTCAGATCGAAGAAGCATGGGACGACTGACCTCATGTAGGCCCAATAGCCCGGATGATCGGTCTGCAAAAACAACTTGCCACCCGGTACGAGTGCGCGATGCGCCAGCGTCAGGAACTCCGGCGTGATGAGCCGGCGATAAATCTGCGCCGGATCGTAGAACGGCTGCGGGTGGTAAATGTGCATCTCCGCGACTGACCCGGCCGCGACATGCTCGGCGAGCAGTTCGCGCCCGCCGATGACCGCGAAGCGAATGTTGCTCAGCCCGCGTTGATTGCCTCGACGAGTCGCGTAGCGGATCACGACCGGCAGAATGTCGACCCCCAGATGATCGCAGTCCGGCTTCATGATCGCGCTGCCGAGTGTCGATCGACCATTGCCGCAACCGATGTCGATGACGATGGGAGACCGGCGTCCGAAAAGCGATTCCCAATCGAGCACACCGCACGGCACTTTCTTGAGAGCGGTCTTGGCCCACTGCTCCGGCGGCAAGATGCGACCGGGAATCGGCTCGCCGAACTCGTGTTCGAGGTCGCCGGCCTGCGGAATTGACGGAGACGATCGCGACTTCGACGGCAAATTCATTTCCTCAAGAAGTTCGATTGGCCACAAAAGAACACGAGAGAGCACGAAAGGCGAACGAGCTTGAGTCAAGTTCTCAGAATGCAGACATCGCCGAGCCGAAACTCGTTGCGATCTTTGGGTTCTTTCGTGGCAACTCGTTCTCGCCCACACGTTCGACACCGAGCTTCATCGGCAAGATACTCCGCATCAGCTTTGTCCGCATCCGCAACTCCACAACAATCCTCGGCCAGGTCAGCCTGGAAAGGCTGACGTATCCATGAAACTCAAATGCTTGCCGGACGATTTTCGAGTCATCGAGTTGACCGACCGACCGACTCATGGCCGAGGATCGTTTGCCATTTACCGGCTGACCAAGCAATCACTCGGCACGCCGGAGGCGATGGATGCGATCTTGCGACGCTGGAACTTGGCTCGGCAACAGGTCAGCTACGGCGGCTTGAAAGACCGACACGCTGTCACCGAGCAATTCGTGACGATCAAGAACGGGCCGCGAAATGACTTGTCGCAGACCAACCTCGAACTGAATTACCTCGGCCAAACCGAGCGGCCGTTCGACGCGGCGGACATCACTGGGAATCGTTTCGAGATCGTGATGCGGTCGATGGCTGACGCCGAGATTGCAAGCGCTGAGCAGGCTCTGAGCGATGTCGCAGTCAACGGCGTGCCGAATTATTTCGACGATCAACGCTTCGGCTCGTTGGGGCAATCGGGCGAGTTCATCGCCGTGCCGTGGTGCCGAGGTGACTACGAGCGAGCGTTGTGGCTGGCTCTGGCCGACCCGAACGAACACGATCGGCCGGACGATCGCAAGGAAAAGCAATTGCTCCGCGACCGTTGGCGCGATTGGCTTGGCCTGAAGACGGACATGCCGCGCGGTAGCCGGCGGAGCATCGTGACGTTTCTGGTCGATCACCCGACCGACTTTCGCCGGGCGCTGGCGTTGATGCGGAGCGACCTGCGCGGCCTGTGGCTCTCGGCGTTTCAAAGCGCGGTCTGGAATCGGTTGCTCGCCGAATCGTTGCGTGACCTTTGCCGCTCGGAGCAATTGTTCGACGTCGCGTTTGGCGAGCGACCGTCACCGTTCTTTCGCTCGCTCGATGAAGATCAACGCCGCGACTTGCTCGAACTTCGCCTACCGCTGCCATCCGCTCGGCTCAAATTGGAAGCCGGCCCGCTGTTCGACCGCCTGCACCGAGTGCTTGCCGAGTTCGCACTCGAACCACGCGCGATGCGTGTCAAATTTCCGCGCGACGCCTTCTTCTCGAAAGGCCAGCGAGCCGCGATCTACGTTCCCGCGAATGTCCAGCACCAGTGCGATCCTGATGAGCTATACGAGGACCGCAACAAACTGACGCTGTCGTTCGACTTGCCTCGTGGTTCCTACGCAACGATCCTCATCAAGCGGCTGACGGAGGTGGCCTGATGCCGGGTGATCCAGTCCGCTGCGGCGGACTGGGTGCCACAGGCACAGGACATCTGGATGGGGCTTTCTTTCAACAGTGACGCCGCAGTTGTGATGCAACGTCGAACCCAAATCCTGATGCTTCACACACACAAGGACTTGGTCGGACCTATCCGCGAAGCAACAGGTTGTCGCGCAACTCCGAAGGATCACCGATCGCGTCGAGCAGCTTCTCGGTGGCGCCGCCGAGGATGTTGCCAGTGATAAGGTTGTCGCGGCATTGGCCAAGGAGGCGGATTGCGTGACGCATCGTCGGCTGCTGGCGGCGATCGACGATCGTGTTGTTGGCGACTCGACAACGAATGCAGTCTTCCAGTTCGAGACCTCGATGCAGCGGGTCGAGGAGTTGGCAGTCGGAGACGCCGCAGTCGCTGCAACGGATGAACGTCACCGCCGCGCCGCGCTCGGCCGAGCCAGCACAGAATCGCTGTGTCGCAAGGCCGCTCAGCAGCACGTTGTCGCAGTCTTCAAAGCGAAGGCCGTCCTTCGTCGGTTCGGAATCGAGGCCGCGCCACGCGAACGAGTTTCCGCTGACGACGATGCCGGCGCTGTGCGCGGCGAACACGGAGAGATCGGCCGAGTCGTAGATCGTATTTCCAGAGATCGTGACACGCGAAACGTTACGGAGTTCCACCGCTCGCCACTGGCTGCCGAGCACGTTACCCGTGATGTTGACGAGATGCGCGGTGTCGGGTTTCCGCGTTTTCGGAGTGTCGGCTGGTTGAGGCCGCTCGACGTCCGCGCCGACGATGCGGATGTTGGCTCCGCCAGTTTGCACGGTGGCTTGAATCGTGTTGCCGCTGATCGTGACCTCGCTGATGACGCCGTCCGTAGCATCAAACCAAATCTCAGAGCCACCCGGATGCTGCGTGATGTCGGATGTCGGCTGGCTCGATCCTCCTGCGGTCGCGTTGTTGTATTCGATGTCGTTACCGACGATTTGCAAATTGTGAACGTCGCCCCCCAGCGATTTGATGCCGGCGACTTTGTTCCAACTGATGTGGCAGCCATGCACGATGATTTGGTGCAGATTGCAGCGATCAAAGAACAAGCCGATCTCGTGGTTGTCGTACAAGTGCGAGTCAGCCAGGAGAAAATCGCGATTGCGTTCCACGAGATGCACAGCGATTCGGCAGCGTCGAATCAGCACCTGCGAGACCACACACTTCATCGTCTTGCGGAGTTCAACGCCGACGGCGTCGGGATGCTCGCCGACGATTTCGATGCCTTGGATTGTGGGGAACCGCTCCTTGTCCCAGGTGTGAGCCTGCACGCTGCTCGGCGAGGCGGTCCCTTGATGATCTCCAATCACGCGAATCGCCGGCCCCGCTCCGGCCATGACGATTCGCGACGTTCCACCTTCGCCGCGCACGGCTCCGAACCCCGTCTTTGTCAGATCGAGCACCAACGGTTTCGTGATCCGGTACGTCCCTTTATTGAGTCGCAGCACTCCGTCGCCAGAATCAATTGTGTGCTGCAACGCCGCGGAGTCATCCGCGATTCCGTCACCGACTGCACCAAACCCGAAGACGTTGGACATCGCGATACGTTCCTTGGCCGAGCGACAGAAAGGGTATCGCTCAAGCGAGTTCGCGGATCGGTTCGTGGGTTTCAGAGACGTACTGCGGACGGCCATTGAGATCGGGGATCGTCGTGTGGGCGGTATCGATTCCGAGGTTGTGATAGAGCGTGGCAATCACATCCTGAAAATGGATCGGCCGCGAAACCGGTTCTTCGGCCAATCGATTCGTCTCGCCGATGACCTGGCCGGTGGTCATGCCTCCGCCCGCTAGCATGGCAAACGTCACGCGCGGCCAGTGGTCGCGCCCGGCGTTCGCGTTGATTTTGGGAGTCCGCCCGAACTCACCCCACACGACGACGGACACGTCGCGATCGAGTCCTCGTTCGTGCAAATCCGCAACGAGCGCCGCCAGGCCTTGGTCGAGCAGCGGGATCACTTTGCGACCGTTCGTGAAATTGGCACCGTGCCAATCGAAGTCCGCAAACGCCACCGTCACACAGCGCGCCCCCGCCTCGACCAACCGTCGTGCGGTCAGAAACTTCGACATGTGAGCTTGATAGCCCGCTTTCGAATACGGTAGGCATTCCGGATCGTCCTTCCCGTAACGCTCGCGGATGCGCGGATCTTCGCGCGACAGATCGAGAGCCTCGACCAGGCGGCTCGAACTGAGAATCCCCAGCGCTCGCTCCGTGAAGCCATCGGCATCCAACTGCGATGCGGCTTGCTTGTCCGCCTGCCGACGGAATCGATCGAGGCTCGCTAGCAACGATCCGCGATCCGTCAGCCGATCGAGGCTGACTCCTTGCAACACCATGTCGTTCATCGCATCGCCCGATGGCTTGAACGGCGAATGAGCCATGCCGAGGAACCCCGGCCCCGGCAAGTTGTACGGCTGATGTTCCATTTTCATCGACAGGTCAACGGCGGGCGGCACCGAGGGATCGACCGGACCGTGAAGTTTGGACAAGATTGATCCGATCTCTGGCCAACCTCCTTGCGGTTGCGAACGAAACAACCGGCCCGTCGCACATTGAAATGACGAATGCCGCTCCTCGGCCCCGACCAGCGAGCGAATGATCGCGAACTTATCCATCATCCCCGCGACACGCGGCATGAGTTCAGAGATTTGAATCCCCGAAACATTGGTCGCGATCGGCCGGAACTCGCCACGGATTTCAGCGGGAGCATCGGGCTTCAAATCCACCATGTCCTGATGAGGCGGACCACCGGTCAGATAGACCATGATGATCGCCTTGTGCGACGCCTGGACGCCGGCCTGAGCTTCCGCTCGCAGCAACCGCGGCAACGCCAATCCTCCGACGGCCAGCGATCCAATCGTCAAGAAATCCCGGCGCGGCAGTCGATCGCACAATCGAATCGCATTGCCGGAAATCGTCAGCATGGAGTCATCCTCGTCGTGCTCAAAAGGGAAACGATGCCTTGCATGTTGTCTTTTTTGGGAGCTGGTTTGAAAACAGAAAAAAGTCAAACTCCCACTCCCGAGTGTAGCCGCACTTGCTTGCCAGCCAACACTCCGAAGTTGGGAATCTTGGTACTGGGCCAGTCAAAGTTGCCAACTGGGTGGCACGCCCTGTCAAGGGCGTGAATGTTCGTCATCGCGTCACCACGTCCTTCGATTACTCAGGGCGTGCCACCCAAACTGGATTCGACTGACCACCTGAGCAGTTTTGTAAACAGTTTACCACCGGCCTCTGGCACCGTGCTGGCGAAGCGAATCGTCTTGAGGCAAACGGGAGGTTGGGCCTATACCTCTCGCCGCGACGTCGGTGATCTGACCGGATTGGGAAGACGTCGCGAGTGGAGGACATCATGCGATTCTGGTTAGGCTGCGGACTCTCGGCGTTTGTGGGTGCATTGCTGGCATTGGCGTTGCAGGATTCGCGAGTGCTGCTGCCGGTGGACGCTCAAGATCGGAACACCGAGCGAGTCACACGGACATCGTTTTCGCTGGACGAGAATCGGTCGTACGCGCCGACGAATCTGCCGGCCTTGTTCAATCGTGAAGGACTGACCCCGGAAGAAGCGATCAATGTCGCGGTCTACGAGGCGATCAACAAGAGTGTCGTGAATATCAACACGAAGAGCACGCACTCGGCCCTGCTGGCGTTCGAAGTGACCGCCGAGGGGACTGGTTCGGGGTCTATCCTCGACAAGGCCGGGCACATCGTCACGAACTACCATGTCATCGCCGATGCGAACGATGTTGTCGTCACGCTGCACGACGGCAAGCAGTACGACGCCTCGTTCATCGGTGCAGACCCGGACAACGATGTCGCGGTCATTCGCGTGAAGGCGCCGCCCGAAATGCTGAATCCCGTCGCACTCGGCGACTCCAGCCATTTGCGAGTCGGCATGAAGTGCTTCGCGATCGGCAATCCCTTCGGACTGGAACGAACGCTGACGACCGGCAGCATTTCGAGCGTCGATCGCTCGCTGCAGATTCGCAATCGGTCGATCAAGCAGATCATCCAGATCGACGCGGCGATCAATCCGGGAAACTCCGGCGGCCCGCTGCTCGACACGCATGGCCGGTTGATCGGTATCAATACGGCCATCGCAAGCAAGACCGGACAGAGTGCCGGAGTCGGCTTCGCGATACCGGTCAATCTGGTCGCTCGCGTCGTACCGGAACTGATTCGTCACGGTAAAGTGATCCGCCCGGAAATTGGTGTGCGACTGCTCAAGACCGAAAAAGGGTTGTTGGTCGCTCAACTGCAACCGAACGGTCCAGCGGAGAAAGCAGGATTGCGGGGTCCAAAAGTCTCTCGCAAGACCGGCCTGCTGGGAGGTCTGCGAATTGATTACGCCTCCGCCGACCTCGTCATTGCCGTGGATGAGGAAGAGGTGAAATCACAAGACGACTTTCTGAGTGTTGTCGAAGCCAAACATCCCGGCGATCAGGTGATCCTCACGGTCCTGCGCGATGGCAAGAAAGCGAATGTTCCCGTGACGCTCGGTGGACCTCCAGAAAAGTAACGTAGGGTGGGTGGAGTCATCGAGACCCACCACGCGAATTGTTAACGGCATGGTGGGTCTCGCGATGCTCGACCCACCCTACGCCTACGCCAGTACTTCGCGAACGACTCGCCCATGCACATCGGTCAGACGGTAGTCGCGACCTTGGAAGCGGAATGTCAGCCGCTCGTGATCGAAGCCGAGGCAGTGCAGGATCGTCGCGTTGAGGTCGTGGATGTGGACCGGGTCGCGGACGATGTTGTAGCCATAGTCGTCTGTCTCGCCGTGGACGACGCCGGGGTTGATCCCTCCGCCAGCCAGCCACATGGAGAAACAGCGGCCGTGATGATCGCGGCCGTAATCCGCTTGCAGGCCTCCTTGGCCGTAGACTGTGCGGCCGAACTCGCCGCCCCAAATGATGAGCGTGTCTTCGAGCAACCCGCGCTGCTTGAGATCACGGATCAGCGCGGCCTGCGGTTGATCGACGTCGTGGCATTGTTTCGGGATGTTCGTCGGCAGCGAACCGTGATTATCCCAGCCGCGATGATAGAGCTGCACGAACCGAACACCCCGTTCGAGCAACCGCCTGGCCAGCAAACAGTTCGCGGCAAAGGTGCCCGGCTTGCGAGACTCTTCGCCGTACAAATCGAACGTCGTGGCGGACTCCTTCGAGAAGTCGATCAGTTCCGGCACGGAGGTTTGCATCCGAAACGCCATCTCGTACTGCGCGATGCGGGTCGTGATCTCCGGATCGCCCGCCTTCGCGTGTTCGATCTCGTTGAGCTTCGCGAGACCGTCGAGCATCTTGCGGCGGAGCTCGCGATCGATGCCGGGTGGGTCGGAGAGATACAGCACCGGATCACCGCTGCCGCGGAGCTTCACTCCTTGATGGCTGGTCGGCAAAAAGCCACTCCCCCACAAGCGGTCGAGCAATCCTTGATTCGCGTCCTTTCCGGTCCCGTGCGAAATCAGCACGAGAAACGCCGGCAAATCGTCCGCCTCGCTGCCGAGCCCGTAGCTCGCCCATGCGCCGAGCGAAGGTCGGCCCGGCTGCTGTGATCCGGTTTGAATGAATGTGATCGCTGGGTCGTGATTGATCGCCTCGGTGTGCATTGAGCGGATCAAACAGAGTTCGTCAATGACTTGCCCGGTGTGTGGCAATAGCTCGCTGAGCCACGTCCCGTTCTGCCCGAACTGCCGGAACGCGAACTTCGGAGCGATGACCGGAAAGCTCTTTTGTCCTGACGTCATCCCGGTCAACCTCTGTCCCTGCCGAATCGCATCGGGCAGTTCGGAGCCATGCAGCCGTTTCAACTCCGGCTTGTAGTCCAACAGATCGAGATGGCTCGGACCACCGGACTGAAACAGATAGATGACTCGCTTGGCCGTCGGCACGAAATGCGTGCGGCCCGGTTGCACGGTGGACGACGCGAGTCCCTCTTTGGCCAGCAGTGCGGTGACTGCCGCTGTCCCCAGCGCAGAACCCGATTGTCCACAAAAATGGCGGCGAGTCTGACGTTCGCGATGTTCGTAAATCGGGTGCATCGCAACCTCGTGGTTGTGTCCGAGTGAGAGTTTTGTCCGGCCGAATGCCGTGAGCCGACGGCCGATCGCTGTGATACCGTTTTCCATTCGACCGAAAAAAGGATAACGGCAATCGGCCGTCGGCTCACGGCATTCGGCCGGACTACTCGCTGAGCGCTGCCGCGACGTCGGTGCGGTACGCGGCGAGGCCGGGCAGAAAACCGATCAGCGATCCGACGATCAGCAGCACCGGGAAGAGGACCAGTTCCAGCGGCTCGAATGACAGCGGGTTGACCAGGATGCCGCTGCGGGACTCAATGATCGGGCTGGCGGCCGCGACCAAACCGTGGCCCAGCAGCAAGCCGATGACTCCGCCGCCGAGACACAGCAACGCGGACTCGGCCAGGATGATCGTGAAGACGGTCTCGCGCCGAGCACCGAGCGCTCGCATGATGCCGATCTCGCGGCGGCGGTCGGACATCGAGTTGTAGATGCTCACGAAAATGCTGACGGCCGAAACGACGATGATCAGACTGGTCAGCGTCAGCAGCATCAGCTTGATGTTGTCCACGATCATGGTCATCAGCCGCTTCATCGGAAAGATCGGGTTGACCGCCATCGCTCGGACGTCCTCGTTGATCTCACCGGCAAGGGCGATCGCGCCGACGGTGGTCTTGGTGCGGACGAAGATCGCGGTGACTTCCTTTTGCTCGTCGAGCAATTCGTGGTCGTGGCCATGATCGTGGCCGGCGTGATCGTGAGCTTTTTTCGGCTTCTCGGCTTTGTCACGCAGCGACTGCGGCACGGGATATCGAAATTTCTCCAGTCGATCGACCGCTTCTTTCAGCGGCTTCTCGTGGCCGGAGATCGCCCAGAATCCGGAAAGACTGACGAAGACCGAACGGTCATTCGGTGTCCCCGTCGGAGCGAGCACACCAACGACTTTGAACTTCTCGTCGTGAACATGATCGCTCTCGGCCCCGCCGTGAATCAGTTTGAACTCGCTGCCGATGTTCCAGCCGTTCGTGGCGGCGACTCGCGAACCGATCACGGCGTCCCACGGAGTCTTCAAAAATTCGCCCCGCACGCGAAACGGTTTGTTGTAGGCGTAGTCGAGATCGAAGAACTCCGGGATTGTGCCGACGATCGGAAAGGCCCCTTGCTCGGTGACATCACCAATCGCGATCGGCACCGCCTTCTCGACGGCGAGGTGCTCCTTCAGCTCTTTGTAAAACAGGTACGGCAACGGTTCGCCCGGTCGATCCAACCGGTAAATCGCGCTGAGCGCGAGACTCAGATCGCTCCCCTTCGGTCCGACGACGAGATTGAATCCGAAGCTCGGCTGACTGAAGAGATCGCTGACGACGCCGTTGATGACCAGCACGGCGACCATCAGCATCACGCCGAGTGCGACGCTGAGTGCGGTCAGACTGGATGATAGTAGCCGCTGTTTGATGCTTTTAATGGCGATTGTAACGAGGTTCATGCGTAACTTTCTCTGCGAACTTTGGACTGCGACGGCCGTAGCCGTCGCTTTTCAAAACGCCATGAGCGTGCATTGATCACTGTTGATTCTGCCCGCTTTGGAAAGCGGTGACTCTGGTCACCGCACTCCAAAGTCGTCGGATCGATTGAAGTCGCTGAGTTTTTCGACTCGGCCAAACCGTGATGCGACATCCGGTGAGTGCGTCACCAGCAGCAGCGAGACGTTGTTCTCTTTACAGGCGTCGCGGATCAGGTCGAGGATTGTGTTTTGGTTGGCGATATCGACGCTGGCGGTCGGCTCATCGGCCAGCAGCAGCGACGGGTGATTGGCGAGCGCTCGCGCGACGGCGACTCGCTGTTGTTCGCCGACGGAAAGCTGCGGCGGACGGTGATGCAGGCGATGGCCGAGTCCGACGCGGGTCAGCAGGTCAGTCGCGCGGTGCGAGTCGGTCCCCTTGCCGGAGAAGCACATCCCCAGCAACACGTTTTCCAACGCGGAGAACGCTGGCAGCAGGTTGAACGTCTGGAAGACGAAGCCGATCTTGAGTGCTCGGAAGCGATCGCGGCTCGGTTCGTTGAGTCCAGTGACGTCGATGTTGTCGATGACGACTCGGCCGCTGTCAGGTGAGGTGATGCCGGCAATGACGTTGAGCAGCGTGGTCTTACCGCCGCCACTGGAGCCGACGAGGGCAACTTGCTCAGCGGTCTGCAACTCGAAGCGTGGTACGTTCAGAACGGGAATCCGTCCGCCGCCTGGCTCGCGATAGCTCTTCTTGAGGTTGTCGAGCACCAATGACATGCCGCCTCCGTGTGAAAAACATTCCTGCGAGCCGGGGTGCGTCAGCCCCCGGAGTGTCGCGAGGTCCGGGGGCTGACGCTCCCCGGCTCGCCGAGTTCAATCACAATTTCGGGCCGGATTGTGTTCGGGGTGAGAGTACGCCGCAAGCGGCTCTCGCGTGAGGCGACTTTGTGGAGTTGCCGAAGTCCCGCCGATAGACTGCTCCGCCCGTGCGACGTTCATTCGTCGCGGTAACGATCTAGATGAACAACAAAGGTGACACGATGGCGGTTCCGGTGATGGCTCCGGGCAAAACGAAAATTGGTTGGATTGGCACCGGCGTGATGGGCAACAGCATGGCCGGGCATCTGCTGGCGGCCGGCTTTGCGGTTTCGGTGTACTCGCGAACGAAGGCCAAGTCCGAGACGTTGCTCGGCAAAGGGGCCGGCTGGGCCGATTCGCCGAAAGCTCTCGCAGAGCAGAGCGACGTGATCTTCGCAATCGTTGGTTTTCCCAGCGATGTCCGCGAAGTGATGCTCGGCGAGAACGGAGCACTGGCGGGATCGAAGTCCGGTAACGTGCTCGTGGACATGACCACCAGCGAGCCGTCGCTGGCAGTCGAGATTGCCAACGCGGCGAAGGCGAAGGGGGTGGTCAGCGTTGATGCTCCGGTCTCCGGCGGCGACATCGGAGCCAAGAATGCGGCACTCTCGATCATGGTCGGCGGCGACAAAGAGGTCGTCGATGCGTTGCAGCCCTGTTTCGCCGCGATGGGTAAAACCATCATTCATCAAGGTGGCCCTGGAGCCGGGCAGCACACGAAAATGGTCAATCAAATTCTGATCGCCAGCAACATGGTCGGAGTCTGTGAGGCGTTGTTGTACGGCTACAAGTCGGGGCTTGATCTGGAAACGGTGATGAAGTCGGTCTCCGTCGGAGCGGCGGGAAGCTGGTCGCTGTCGAACCTCGGCCCGCGGATCATGGCCAACAACTTCGATCCCGGCTTCTTCGTCGAGCACTTCATCAAGGACATGGGGATCGCGCTGGACGAGGCGAAGCGGATGAACCTCGCTCTCCCCGGCTTAGCGCTGTCGAACCAGTTGTATCTGTCGCTGAAAGCTCAAGGTGGCGGACGGCTCGGCACGCACGCGCTGCAACTGGCGCTGTCGCGACTGTCGGACGTCGATTGGAAGGGCCGATAATTTTGGAGTGCGGCGACCAAAGTCGCCGCTTTTCAAAACGGGATGATTGAAAGAACAAGTCCAAGCCGAGCGTGTTGAAAAGCGACGACTGCGGCCGTCGCAGTCCAAAAAGGAAAATCATGGCAACGAAGGGTGAGAAGTTTGCAGGGCTGACCGTCGCGATGGTCACGCCGTTCAAGAATGGACAGCTTGATGAGGCTGGACTGCGGAAGCTGGTTGACTGGCATGTCGAGCAGGGAACCGACACGGTCTGTCCCGTCGGCACGACGGGCGAGAGTCCGACGCTGTCGCACGACGAGCATCATCGCGTGATCGACGTCGTCTGCGAGCAGGCTCGCGGGCGCATCAAGGTTGTCGCCGGCACTGGATCGAACAGCACAGCGGAGGCGATCGAGTTGACGGTCGCCGCCAAGAAATCGGGAGCGGACGGGGCACTCATCGTCGGGCCGTACTACAACAAGCCGACGATGGAGGGCTTTTATCAGCACTTCAAAGCGATTGCCGAGGCGTGCGATTTGCCAATCATCCTCTACAACATTCCCGGCCGCACGGCCAAGAACATCGAACCGGAAACGATCGCCCGCATCGGCGAGTTGCCCAGCGTCGTGGCGGTCAAAGAATCAACCGGTTCGATGGACGCCGCGTCGCAAATCATCGCCCTGAGCAACTTGACGGTCCTCTCCGGCGACGACAGCCTGACGCTGCCGCTACTTTCGTTGGGTGGTCGCGGCGTGGTGTCGGTCGTTGGTAACATCGTGCCGAAGGACGTCCGTGCAATGCTGGCCGCATGGAATCAAGGAGACATCGCGTCGGCTCAAAGCTGGCACCGCAAACTGTTCCCACTGTGCCGCGACATGTTGGGCCTGTCGACGAATCCAATTCCGGTGAAGGCGGCGATGCAGATGCTCGGCCGCGATACCGGCGAAGTCCGATTGCCGCTCACGCCACTCGATGCCAAACAGCGCGAGAGTTTGGCCGGCACGTTAAGAACGTATGGGTTACTGTAATTCGTAAGACGGGCACTCTTGCCCGTCTGTTGGTTCTTGGGACGGGCAAGAGTGCCCATCCTACGTTTCAGAAGGAGATCAAATCGTGGGATTGTTTGGCCGTCGTGCAGACGAAGACGATGATGATGACGAAGAAGAAGTCGAATTGGTGCTCTTCCAAGGCGCGCTCAACGGCAAAGAGCCGAACATGAAAGAGAACCAGCGACTGGTTCAGGCGGGCTTGAATCCGGCCAAAGAACTGGTCACTGATGGTCTGACACGCCGCGCGGAAACCATTCGCGTCGAGCCAAAAGGAGAACGCTCCCAAGTCGCGTTTCTCGTCGATGGGATGCCCTACGCCGGCGGCAAGCTGACGAAGCCACAAGGACTGGCGATCACGCAGATGCTCAAGCTGCTCGCCGGCTTGGACATCAAAGTCCGCAATCAGCCGCAGTCCGGCGGCATGAAGGCTCAATGGAACGAACTGCCGTATGAATTGGTCGTCAACACCAAGCCACAACCAGACGGCAGCGAACTGCTCACGATCAAGGCTCGCCCGCTCAAGAATCAAATTGTCACGCCGGATGAGTTGGGCATGTCTGACGATCTGAAAAAGAAAATCCGCGAATGGACCAGCCAGCACAAAGGACTGAGCCTCTCGGTCGGTGCACCCAACACCGGCGTCACAACGACTGCATTCGGCATGTTACGGGGTGTGGATTGCTACATGTTCCAAGTTCACTCGATTCGCGACTTGGGAACGCGGGAAGTCGTCAACGTCACACCGTACCAGGCCAACGCCGAGGACTCCGTGGAACAGACTCTCATGCGTATTGTCCGCGTCGAGTCGGACTGCGTCTTCGTTGATCCGGTCATTAATGCCGACAACGCCAAGACATTGTTCGCGATGCAGGACAAGATCACGCTGTTGTCCGAAATGCCCGCCAAAGACTGTGCCAGCGCGATCGCGCAGTTGGTCCAATGGGTCGGCGATGCCAGCCTGGTGGCGAATGGCTTGATGGGACTCATCAACACCAAGCTCATCCGCATGATTTGCCCCGAGTGCAAACAAGCCTATCGGCCAAATCCCAAGCTCATCGCCAAGGTCGGCCTCCCTTCCGATACGAAGACGCTGTACCGCAAACCGGTCGCCACCGAGAACGAAAAAGGTGAAGTCGAAGAACCGGATCCCTGCGAAAAGTGCAACGACACCGGCTACTTCGGCCGCATCGGCATTTTTGAGTACATCGAGATGTCCGATGGCGTCAAAGCGTGCATCATTGGCGGCGGTGATGCGAACGCGATCCGCACCGTGGCTCGCAAAGAGGGCATGACCACGTTCTCGAAAGACGCACTGCGGCATGTCGCCAAGGGAGTCACGACCCTCGAAGAATTGCAGCGCGTCTTCAAACCTGTCGCGTAGTTTTTGTAAGACGGGCACTCTTGCCCGTCACGGAGTCGGGCAATCGTGCCCAACCTGGAGCAACACCATGCGAACGATGATCTCGGCGTCCGTCAGTTGCCTCACATGGCTTTTCGTCATGAGTTCGCATCCGACGTTGGCTCAGGACGCAAGCGCCCGCGTGGGCCACACGTCCTGTCTGTTCGACGGGAAATCGCTCGACGGTTGGGCCGTCGAGAACGGCGCGAAGGTCGAAATCCAAGACGGCAATCTGCTGCTCAAGGACGGTGACGGCTGGTTGAGGTCGCATCACGTCTATTCCGACTTCCAACTGCACGTCGAATGGAAAGCCTTGAAGGCCGATACCTACGACGCCGGCATCTATTTGCGAGCACAACGTGACGGCGCTCCGTTCCCGAAGAAGGGCTATCAAGCCAATCTGCTGCAAGGCAAAGAAGGGAACATCGGCAGCCTGCCCGGAGCCGAGAGCAAAGGCCTCGTGCGGCCGGGCGAATGGAACGCCTTCGACATCACCGTCGTCGGCGACCGCGTCACGATGGTCATCAATGGTTGCTTGGCGTATTCCGTCACAGGAATCAAAGAACCGGTCGGCCACGTCGGCATTCAAGTCGAGGTTCCGAAAGGGGGCCAGTTCCTGCTGCGCAATCTCTGCATCACCGAACTCGGTTTCGCGTCGATGTTCAACGGCCAGAACTTCGCCGGCTGGGAAGGAGCCGGCCAACCGGCCGAGACTTGCTGGAAAATCGAAAACGGCCTGCTCGTCTGCACCGGCCAGAAGGGCCCGTGGCTGCGGACCTGTCGCGAGTACGACAATTTCTCAATGCGATTCGATTACCTGCTGGCCGTCGGCGGCAACAGCGGCGTCTACGTCCGAGTCCCCCAGGACGGCAACCACCATCGTGAGAACGACACGAAGCCTCCCGCTGGCTTCGAGGTCCAAGTTCTCGACGATGCCGCCAAAGAGCACGCCAAGCTCAAGGACTATCAGTACTCGGCGTCGATCTACGACATCGCCGGAGCCAACCCGCGCAATACCCGTCCGCCCGGCGAATGGAACACACTCGAAATCGTGTGCGATGGCGACCGAGTCATCACCCGCCACAACGGCGTCACCGTCACCGACATCAACAGCGAATCGCACCCGCTCATCAAACTGCGGCAACTCCAAGGTTTCCTCGGCCTGCAAAACCACAGCACTGAGGTGAAATTCCGCAACCTTCGCATCGGCCCGCCAGTCAGATAGACCGGTTCAATCGTCGAGTCCCCCGAAGGTTTATGGAGTCAATCTGTCCTTCGAATGCTGGCGAGCCCAGACTTCCTGAGAGATGTTGTTGCTGATTGAGTCCACCGATCCGTCCAATTTCAGGACATTCACCAAACCGACGTGCTGGCTACGAGCCGTCGCCCAGACGTTGGAGGGAATTGCCGAATCGGTCCACGGCATCCCAAGACGTTTTTAGGAACGGGAGCACAATAACTTCCCGATCCCAATGGGAGGATAGCACGACGCGCAAGCGAGTGGTCGTGGTTGGATCCACTCACTTGCGCGTCGTGCCAACAGGAGTTCGGGAAGTTATTGCATCCCCCTTCCTTCGGAGGCGAGGACAAACAACTTCGTGTTTTGAGATTCGCTACAGTTTGAATTCTCTGCACTCTTCGCTCCTCTGCGGTGAAACGTGGGTTCATGTTCTACCGCAGAGGAGCGAAGAGCGCAGAGGTTCGACGAGGCAAAACACGATTTCATTTTTCCCGGTCCCCTTAGCACTTTCGATTGGCCGACGACGCGTTTTCTTGAATAAGCCCGACGGAGCTTCGTTCAACTGACCGAAACGATATCGGATCGTCTGAAGTCTCATGACTTGACCCACGCGGGCCGCGACTTCATATTGTACTACTACCAATAGTACAAGTGGTGCAATCGTGGCGGCTTGGCAGATCAACATTTCGACCGGAACGCGGACGCCGATCTACCGACAGATCGTGGATCAGGTACGGCTGGCGGCGGCGACCGGGGTCTTGCCTCCGGGTCATGCCCTTCCCAGCGTTCGTGCTCTCGCCGAGCGACTGTTGATCAACGTCAACACCGTCGCCAAAGCGTTCAGCGAACTGGTTCGGGACGGCGTCTTGGAATCGCGGCAGAGCCTGGGTTATTTCGTGGCTCCCAAGCGGCAGATGTTCAGCAAGGCCGAACGCAGCCGGCGGCTGCGGCGCGCGGCAGACGCATTCGTCCGCGAGGCCATCTTCCTCGATTTTGCCGCCGACGAAATCCAAGGCGTCGTCGAAAAAAGTCTGACCGCACTCGAATGGGACGCCAGAACCATGGAGACCTCACAATGATTTCCACAGACGATCAGGACGGCACATTGCACGGGAATCGCCAAGATTGGGCGATTCAGGCGAGCGGTCTCACGCGGTTTTTCGGCGGCCATTGCGCCGTTAACGGACTTTCGCTCAACGTGCCACGCGGCAGCGTCTTGGCCTTCATCGGCCGCAACGGCGCCGGTAAGACCACCACGATCCGCATGTTGCTCGGCCTCTTAACGCCGACGCGCGGGCAGTCGACGATTCTCGGACACGACAGCGTGAAGTTGCCTCCCCAAGTCCGCGCCCGCATCGGCTATATGGCCGAAGGGCATCCCGTCTATCCCTGGATGCGAGTCGGTCAGTATGCCGGATTTCAAAGCAGTTGCTATCCGCACTGGCGACAGAGCACGTTTGCGGCGGTCATCGACTATTTTGCCATCCTACCGCAAACGAAAGCGGGCGATCTTTCGCACGGTCAACGGGCCGGGCTGCATCTGGCTACGACGTTGGCCATTGAGCCGGAACTCTTGATGCTCGACGACCCGGCGACTGGGCTTGACCCGGCGGCGCGGCGGTCGTTGTTGGAAGCCATGATCTATTTCACTCGCAACCGCGAGCGGACGATCTTCTTCTCAACGCATCTGCTCGATGACGTGGAGCGAATCGCCGATCAGGTCGCGGTTCTCGACTACAGCGTCCTGCGGGCGTCGTGCAGCATGGAGACATTCCGCGACCGAGTCCGGCAGATCAGCGGGCATTTTTCGAGTCCGCCTCCCAGCGACCTGCCCGAGATTCCCGGATTGTTGCGCGCCACACGCAGTGACAACGACCTCACGCTGATCGTGGCCAACGACACCGGACGCATCGAGCGCATCCTCAACTCACTCGGAGCGGAATCCGTGGACGAACAACCCCTCAGTCTGGAAGACGCGCTGACCGCCTATGTCGGCCGCCAGGGCAAAAAGAGTCTCTTTAGCACCGTCGGAGGCGAACCATGAAATCGCTGATCTGGAAAGAATTTCACGAGAACCTCAAATGGGTGGCTGTCCCTTTGGTGCTGTACGGCCTTTATGTTTCGAACAACGGGGAATGTCTGTGCGACACGTTTTATTTATTTGTGAGATTCCTCGGTGCTGTGTTTGGCGGCGTGCTGGGCATCTTGCAGATGACGTTTGAATCTCAGGGAGACCGCCGGGCGATCCTGTTACACCGGCCGGTCAACTCGTCTCGCATCTTTCTGGCGAAGGTGCTGACTGGCGCGGGGTTGTACATGGCGGCGTTGGGAATCCCTTTGATGGTTTATCTCGTCAGAAGTTTCCTGCCGGGACATGTTGCGCCGCATCTCGGGTTTCCAGTTCGCTGGCAGTTGTTGTTCCCGTGGTTCGCTGAGATCTTGACGGGGCTGGTTTATTATTTCGCCGGAGCGCTCATGGCCCTGCGTCGCGGGCGCTGGTACGGCAGCCGCAGCCTCGGTTTTTTGGCCGCCTACCTCAGCGGATTCCTGGTTTGGAACGTGGCGGAATTCTGGCAGGCGCTGCTCGCCATTTTTCTGTTCGGCGGTTTGATCGCGGCGGCGGCCTGGGGAAGTTTTCTGACGGCGGGCGACTACGAGCCACAGCCGTGGCTCGCCAAGTTCGGACTGGCCTTCACGTTCCTGACCGGACTGGTCGTCTTGAGCGTGGAAAGCAAGACGATCATCGAAAGCAGGCTGTTTCATTCAAATTCCGACTATTTCCATTCGAACTATGTGCTCGACCACAGCGGGCGAGTCTTGATCGTCGAACACTTGGGACGTGGGGGGATTCGAGTCAAAGATCACCACGGCCATGAATTGGACGAGTTGCGACGAAAGCCAGTTCACGAAGTCCGCGCGGAACTTGGGCGATTGTATGCTCCACTGACCAGTGCCCATTCGGAGTCATACCATGGCCACAGGAATTATCGAGTGTTCAGTCGATTCCTTGTCTCTTTGGGAAATTCCACGACGCCTCCCGGCGAGAGTTGGGCTTATGTTCCCGACCAAGGACGGCTGGTGGGTTACGATCTCGGAGGCCGTCACCTCATCGGCAGCATCGGCCCTGAAGAATTCGTATCCGCCGGCGAGCAGCCTCGTTCCCGATTCGAGGGCCGACTGGATTACTCGAACATCCGCGCGAACCCCGATTATTTGGTTTTTCCCGGCGGCGTTTACGCGATGGACTTTGCGCAGCGCCGCCTGCCGTTGCTGTTCTCCCCCGCCGTGGGGGAGACCGTCCTAAGCGCTCGGGAGTGGCGAGGCGATGGGTCGTGGGTACCCCTGGAGACTGACTATCAAGGAACTCTGGGAATTCCGGGAATCCAGACCTATCGCCGGAATGAATCTGGCAAGTCCACTCAGACCGTGGTGGGAACTGACCGGGCGATTTACCTTTTGGACCATCAGGGAACCACGGAATTTTCAGTGCCATTGGCTTACGATCACCAGAGTCATATCGCAACATTGCATCGACTGGAGAACCCGTTGCGGTTTGCGGTCATGTATCAACCTTCCTATTTCCTGGGAGTGGTGGAACGATGCACGATGCCGCAGCAGATGATCGAATACGATGCCTCCGGACACGAACTCTCTCGCACGTCGTTACGGGCAATTCCCTTTGGCCAGCCGACGCGGCATCAACCCTGGTTTGGCTTCGTGACGTCGCCCGCCGAGGCCGCCGCACTGCTCAGCGCCCTATACAACGTCCTTTTTAGAACCGTTCCGGGCCAACTCAACGGATACAGCAAACTCTCGAGCGAGCTTCTCGAAATGGTCTACACGATTTTCCCTTATCCACTCGACTTGAACGCCGGCCTGAACAACGGCCGAATTCAGTTGTACGTTGTGGGGATGCTGCTGAATGCGCTGCTGGGTGCCGCGAGTTGCTACTGGCTGGCAAGGCGCTACGCCTTCTCCCCCGCTCGCCGCCTCAGTTGGTCGTGCTGCGGTTTTCTGTTCGGCCCGGTCGGCCTGCTGTTGCTGCTGGCCATCCACGATCGGCCGGCCCGCATTGCCTGCCCAGTCTGTTGCAGACTCCGCATCGTCACCCGTGACACCTGCGAACACTGCGGCGCACCGCATGCCACTCCTCAAGCGGATGGGACGGAAATCTTTGAACCAACTGCCTCTTTGCCTGGGTTTGCAGGATCAAATGCCTTTGGCTTCCCAATCGGATTATCATGATCACTCAACGATTCACATCACCACCCAACCCCGTTTGTTTCCGAACATGGACGACGAGCACTCCATCGACATTGCTGAGCGAGATGAGATTCCCTCGCTCCAGACTCCGGTGCAATTTCTGCCTGGGGTTGGACCGGCGAGGGCATCGTTGTTGGAACGGTTGGAACTCAAGACCGCCGAGGATGTGCTGCTCAATGTGCCGCGTGACGTGCTGGACTTGTCTCGCGTCACGCGCGTCCGGGATTTGCAGGCGGACACATTGCAGTCGGTGAAAGGCAAAGTCGTCGATCGGGATGCTCGGCTCACCAACACCGGCAAGACGATGACCGCCGTGCTGCTCGATTGCGGCGACGGGTACGTGCGCGGCATGTGGTTCAATCAACCGTGGATGATCAAGAGGTTCGTAGATCAGCAGACGGTGCTCTTCTCCGGCAAGCCGAAATGGAAGACCGGCCGGTGGGAGTTCGGCAATCCTGAGGTTCAATACCTCGACATCGACGACAGCGACGCGCCGAGCGAAGTGCTGCCGCGCTATCACCTGACCGAAGGATTGCGGATGCTCGAGATGCGGCGCATCTCGCGAGCGACCACCGAACGATTCGCGGAGTTGATTGTTGAACACTTGCCGGACGAATTGCTCACGAGACACAAGTTGCCGAGACGCCGCGACGCGATCCGACAGTTGCATGTGCCCAAGACGATGGCCGAGTTTCAAGCGGCCAAGCGGCGGCTGATCTTCGAGGACTTGTTGGAGTTTCAAGTCGGCCTGGCTTTGCGACGCCGAGCTTGGAAGCGCGGCCCCCCTGCTCCGCCGCTGCCGGTCAACGCCAAGATCGACGCGCGAGCGCGGCGGTTGTTCCCGTTTCAGTTCACCGAGGGACAAAATCAAGCCGTCTCGGAAATCTGCCGAGACATCGCCTCAGATCAAGCCATGCACCGGTTGCTACAAGCGGATGTCGGGGCCGGCAAAACCGCGATCGCGATTTACGCAATGCTGGTCGCGGTGGCCAATGGACATCAAACGCTCATCATGACTCCCACCGAGTTGCTCGCGACGCAGCACTGGAACACGATCGACTCGCTCTTGTCCGAAAGCCGCGTCGAACGGCGGCTGCTGACCGGCAGTCTGACCGAGTCGCAGCGACGGCAAACACTCGTCGAGATGGAAACCGGCGCGGCGCAGTTAATCGTCGGGACGCAGGCACTGATCCAAAAGGACGTCCGCTTTGCGAAGCTCGGCCTGGTCGTGATCGACGAGCAACACAAGTTCGGCGTCGCACAGCGCGCGCACTTCGGCGGGGGCGGACTCGCGCCGCATGTACTGGTGATGACCGCGACACCGATTCCGCGGAGCTTGTGCCTGACGCAATTCGGCGATCTCGACATCACGTCGATCATGGACCTCCCGCCGGGGCGGCAAAAGATTGTGACGAACCGAGTTTTTTCGGTACCGACTCGGCAGCGAGCTTGGGAGTTCATCCGCCAACAACTTGTCGCCGGCCGGCAAGCATACGTCGTCTGCCCGCGAGTCGGAGCCAGTGATGACGCTGACGAAGACTCGGTGATTGAATGGTTGCGGAACCTCGCTCCTGGTGCGATACGTTCCGCCTCCGACATGCCGCTCGCTGCTGAAGAAGCGTTTGCTAGGCTGTCGGTTGGTGAGTTGAAAGGCTTTCGAGTCGGACTGGTTCACGGTCGGATGCCGCGCGACGAACGGGCGGCGACGATGGAACATTTTCGCAACGGCGACTTGCAGGTGCTGATCTCAACGACCGTCATCGAAGTCGGCGTCGATGTTTCGAACGCGACACTCATGGCCATCTTCCACGCCGAACGCTTCGGACTGTCACAGCTTCATCAACTGCGAGGGCGCGTCGGTCGTGGCAAGTTCCAAGGCTATTGCTTCCTGTTTTCTGATGCCGACGACCCCGTCGCATTGCGTCGGTTGCACGCGGTTGAGACCAGCACGAACGGTTTTCAAATCGCCGAGGCGGATTTCGAACTACGCGGTCCTGGAGACGTCCTGGGCACTCGGCAACACGGCGAATTGCCGCTCCGCTTCGCGAACATTTTGCGAGACCAAGAACTGCTGGTTGAAGCTCGCCACGCCGCCGGCGATGCGATCGACAGCGGCTCAATCGACACGGCGGAATACGCTCCACTCAAACTGCGAGTGCTCGACCGCTTCGCAACGCTGATGGACCTGCCGCAGACAGGGTAGTGGCAGTTTCAAAACCAGCACGACGCGCCAGCAAGTGGTTATCCCTCTCGCGGGATGTGATGAGAGATTCGGCGAGCGGCAGGGCGTCAGCCCTCCGAGTCAAGTCAATCCGGATCGAATCACTCGGAGG
>SXGS01301123.1_pt1 | contig 43352 bp, 31 predicted proteins | sample 3174681 | NCBI WGS metagenome assembly SXGS01 (sample SAMN11356861, study PRJNA531348) | freshwater metagenome | isolation source: freshwater sample F1-80 | place: China: Fuxian Lake, Yuxi | collected 2017-12-25 | reverse complement strand
TCCACGGCGAGTGGAACTACTCGCTCACGCCTCGAGTCCGAAAGTTGTAAAAGTTATTTGTTCACAGGCCCTTAGTATCTGGACTACTGAGTTTTGCTGTAGCAAACATCTCCCTATTCGCAATACTGATCATCGCTAACGCTTTGCGGAACTCATTTGCGGGGGACCCACAGGAGTATTATGAATCTAAGGTCGCGCGGTTCGTGGATGCTCACGCTGGTTGGAGTGTGACGGTATATCGAACACCTGGCGGGCTGCGCGTACTGGCGACTCACCAGACATTTGATCCACTGGCACCCGAAGTCGAACAGTTCTTTGCCGCTCTCAAAGTTGATCCGATTTTTCGAAAGATGTGCAAGAATCAACGGTGCTTTAGAGCGCGAGTGAGTCCCAAGCCATGGCGTATTGGCATCCACGATCATCTCAAACCCAGGCCTGGCATATGGCCAATTGCTCCGGAGAAAATGCCCGCGCGTCGAGCTTGGATTGAGCGCTACGATCATCGTTCGTTATCGTTCGCAGCGTGTCGTTTGTTGCGCGATCTTGGCCCAAATTCAGTTCACAAAGATGTTCTCCCCGTCAAATCATTGCACGACGATCTGTGCCGAGCATGCAGCGAGCTGCCCATCGCATGAATCATTAATTCCGCGAGTACGATAGGTGTTCAGATTCTTAATTCGTGAATCTAAATCTGGGAAAATTCTTGACCAATCGTCAAACATAGCGCCCTGAACTGGAACTAAAAAATTGAGGTTGGCGTAATGACTTCGCAGCGCGATTCATCGACCTCACGCGACGATCGCTTGAATCACTTGTCCGCCGACGTCGGTCAAGCGGAATTGACGTCCGTTATATTTGTAGGTCAAACGCTTGTGATCCATGCCTAACAAATGAAGGATCGTAGCGTGCAAGTCGTTGACATGGACTCGATCAACCGCAGCCTTGTAACCGACTTCGTCGGACGCACCGTAGCTGACACCACCCCTGATACCGCCTCCCGCCAGCCAGGCGGTGAAGCAATGCGGATTATGATCGCGACCCGGTTTTTCTCCTGTTTGAGCGATCGGCAATCGACCAAACTCGCCGCACCAAATCACTAGAGTCTCGTCGAGCAGGCCGCGTTGTTCCAGATCTGTCAGCAATCCCGCTACAGGACGATCCGTTTCTCCAGCGAACTGAGAATGGTTCCCTTGAATATCCGAGTGACCATCCCACGAACGTTGGTTCTCCATACCACCGGAATAGATCTGTACGAACCGCACGCCGCGCTCCACCAATCGCCGCGCGATCATGCATTGCCGCGCAAAATGATCGCACTCAGATCGATCGACGCCGTACAAACTGCGCAGCGTTTCTGGCTCGTCGTCCAAACTCAGCGCTTCTGGCGCGGCCATCTGCATGCGGTACGCTAATTCAAAGCTCTCGATCCTCGCAGTCAATTCTGCTTCGCCGGGCCGTTCCGCCAATCCGAGCTGATTAAGCTGCTTCAGCAAGTCGAGCTGATCGCGTTGAGCGCGATCGGACATCCCAGCCGGCCGGGCCAAGTTCTCGATGGGCGGCCCAGACGGCTTGGCGTGCGTCCCTTGGTAAACACCGGGCAGAAAACCTGAACTCCAATTGGCCGCGTGCCCTTTCGGTAGGCCGCGTCCTTTCGGATCGCTCATCACTACGAACCCAGGAAGGTTGTCGCTCTCGCTGCCCAATCCATAAGTGACCCACGATCCCAAACAAGGAAATCCCATGCGTGGAAAACCACAGTTCATCATAAACAGAGCAGGAGAATGGTTGTTCGATTCGCTGAAACCCGAGTGAACAAAAGCCATCTTGTCGACATGCTCTCCCAAGTGCGGAAAGATCTCCGAGACCATCTTGCCACATTGGCCACGCGGCGCAAATTTGAAAGGCGATTGCATCAGGTTGCCGACCGAATTCTTGAAGAACCCAGTCGTGTCCTCAAAACCACCATCGAACTCGCGCATCGACTTGCCGTTCCATTTCGTCAAGCCAGGCTTATAGTCCCAGGTGTCGACTTGGCTGGGACCTCCGTTGACAAAGATCCAAATTACTTTCTTCGCTCGCGCCGGAAAATGGCTGGCACGAGGCGCCAGTGGATTGAGCGAACGTACCGACTCTAGTTCGTCGCCAATCGCCAGCCGATCGCCGCGCGCAACCAACATGCCTGCCAATCCCAACAAGCCGAATCCGCATCCCGCGCGGCTCAACCAATCGCGACGGCTCCAATTTCTCGGCTCATCCGTCCCGATCGTCGGCATCGGTTGCAAAGGACTCCTTCGATCTGGGTGGCTCATGCGATTCGCCCTTCAATCCACGTAGATTAATTCGTTCATGGCCAAGAGCGTATGACAGAAGTCAACCGCCGCCTTTTCACTAGCTTGGTCGGCAAAGTGGCCCAGCGAACGCCAAACCTTGGCTTGCTCCTCAAGAAATCGTTCCGCCAATTCGGCTTCGGCAAGCGTAGGCTTGCGCGCGAGCGCCAATTCGTACGCTCTTCGTACAATCGTGGGCCTATCCGTAACAAAAACGCGTTTGGCAAATGCTTCCGCGTATTGACGGCACTGTGGACTGTTCATCAGCGCCAGCGCTTGCGGAGCCACAGTGGTCGTGACGCGTTGGCCAATCGCTACTTGATGTTCGGGCCAATCAAACAGGACCATCATGGGAATCAGTTGGCTGCGCTTAATAAAGAAGTACACGCTGCGCCGACGCATGTTCGAATCCAACGCTCCGGGCCCAAACATGGTTGGATCCAATTCGCCCGACACGGCCAGCAAGGTATCGCGCACCGCCTCGGCTTCCAATCGTCGAGGTGGAAACCGCCATAGCCATCGATTCTCGCGATCCGTCTTGGAGCGAGCATCATCCTCGGCGCTCGATTGCATGTAAGCCGCGCTGGTCATGATTATTTTGTGCAATCGCTTCAGTTTCCATCCATGTTGCACCAAATCCACTGCCAGCCACTCGAGCAATTCTGGATGCGATGGCCGATCGCCTTGCGACCCAAAATCGTTGGGAGTGGCCACGATTCCGCGTCCAAAATGATGCTGCCATAAGCGATTGACAATCACCCGAGCCGCAAGCGCTCCGGCCCCACCATCTACATCGGTTAACCAGTTGGCCAATCCCGCGCGACGAAAACTCGTTCGCGTCCAGCCTGGCGGCGGTTTGATCGCCCAAGCCAACGTGTCACGATCCGGCGCCTGTAGGACCTCGACAAATCCAGGCTGCGCCACGTCTTTCTTCTGCGCTACGTCGCCGCGTGACAAATGATGCACATTGGGATAGAAGTGGGGAAACCCTCGTCCATCGGCGTGATGCGACATCGGTGCAAGTCCCTCGGTTGTCACCATTACTTTGGTCATCCGCGCCGACGGACAAGCACTCTCCAACTGCGCAACGACATCCAATAACTGGCGATATGGCGCGTGCGACTTGGCGAACCAGACGTTTGCCAGTGCATGGTCGGGACCGTTCGATTCCCATTTCATCTTCAATCGCGACAGCGCGGCGTATAAAGGCTCACTCACGCCTGACAGACCAACGCTGGGCACCAGTCCGCTCGCACTAGCACTCGACAGCCGAACGCGTCCCGGCGTATGCTTGCCATTGGGATGTTGGCACACCAACTCAATCTTGAGACTGCCTCCCGCGCTCGTAGCCAGCGGTTTCTCAAGTTCAAAAACGGCCGCTTGATCCGCGCCGATTCCGCCTCCATCCACGGCCCAGCCCGTCGCGGCGTCTCGATCCAACGATGCAGCGACCGACAAAGCTGACTCATCTTGTTGATGGGTCGCGCGAGCGGCAATCAGCTTGACAGGCTCGTACGACCGGCCATCTTTCGCCCGCCACGAAACCCGAAAGTGACCGAGAACGAAGTTACCGTTATCGGCTCGTCCCGGTCCCAGTTTGGGTAACGATGCATCCGTCAGGGTTTCAAGTCGAATCGCGGCAATCGCGGCGACATCGGTGCGCATCGTGCAACTGATAATCTCCTTGCCTGGCGCCGAACCTTCGGCCAACCATGAATCGTCCGACTGGCGCACGAATTTGGTCTTGGCGTTGGATTGGACCTGCTCCACGTTCATCAGTGTCCAGTCGTTGATCACCTGCCGCGTATCGAATCGTGCGATCGCTTCCTTCAGATCGCTCTCCAATCGATCGGACTGGTATTCCGCCACGGCCGCCGCCAATCGCTCCTCGTGCGTTCGACGCGAGCGCTGGTTTTCCTCGGCATGTAGATCGAGTTCAATCTCGCTGCGAATGGCGGTTGCAAAGTTCGCTGCCATGCGATAATAGTCGCTGGACGAAATCGGATCGAACTTATGCGCATGACAGCGAGCGCAACCGATCGATAGGCCCAGCATCGACGAACCGATTGTCGAAACCATGTCGTCCAGTTCGTCGTAGCGGCTGGATTCAAATTCCTTTTCCGTCAACTGAGTCGGAAAGACGCCCGCTCCCAAAAAACCAGTTGCCATCAAAGCCAATGGATCTTCCGGCGCCAACTCATCGCCTGCTAGTTGCCATCGCAAGAATTGGTCGTAGGGCATGTCTTGATTGAGCGCCTTGATCAGAAAATCGCGATAGTGGTACGCGTGGGGCCGATCGTAATCCTGTTCGTAACCGTGCGATTCGCCAAACCGAGCGATATCCATCCAATGCCGAGCCCAGCGTTTGCCGTAATGTGGCGACTGCAGCAATTCGTCCAGCAGTTTTTCGTAGGCCAGTGGATCGGGGTCGTTCAAGAACTGCTCGGCTTTGTCAACCGGAGGCGGCAACCCAATCAAATCGAAGTAAGCTCGCCTCAAGAGCCGTCGCCTATCGGCCAAGTCGTTTGGCCGAAGCCCATGCTCGTTTAGTCCTCGAGCAATAAAATAATCGATCGGCGTGCGCATCCAAGACTCATTAGGGAACAGCGGCGGCGCGACCGGCGCCAGCGGACGAAACGCCCAGTACCGCCGATCCTCAGGCGTAATAAAACTGTTCTTGACGCTACTCTCCAGCGCTGGCGACGCGAGGTCGGCGTCGTACGCGGCGCCCAATTCAAGCCACCGGCGAATGTGATTTAGCTCGGTCGTCGACAATTTTTCAGCGTCTTTGGGCATGTGAGGTTCGGCCTGATGAGTAATCAATTGCATCAGGTGGCTAGATGAGACATCCTTGAGATCCACCATCCCACTATTTGCCAACGACTGGCGCGTGGCCAAATTGAACTCACCCTTGATCGACTCGCCGCCATGGCACTTCAGGCATTTGTCACGTAGGATCGCTCGTACATGTTGCTTGAACAAATCCATCGACTGTCGCATCTGAGCCGGATGATCCGCACGCGCTGCCTCGATCAACTGTGCCCGCCCTGTATTCGCCCTAAAAAAACAGATCAGACCTGTAACGAGTATCAGCGCGGCAAACGTTCTAAGGCTAAACAGTAGATGGAGTGCTCGAAATCGCATTTGCGAATAAGTCCACTAGTGGGCAAGCATTGAAGACGGACGCAGGTACAAACGAGCCAGCGCATAAAAATGTCGAAGTCGAATTCGACGGCAATTTCCATACTCGTGCTGATCGTACTCGATGGCATCTCTATAGTAACCAAAGCGACTGGAACTAGCCGCAGGCCTCGCACTGCGATTATCGACAAGCGGGTCGGCACTTGAGATGCACTTCACATGGTCTGTCATTCGCAAGAATCGCAATACTCCTGGACTGCTGAGTAAGCCAGCAATTCGTCCAGCAACAAGAACGCAAGTATTTCCAGTCTCGTTGCGTTATCGTCTTCCAACCATCAACACACTCGTTATAAGCAATCAGAATACACATTGAGGATATTGTCAGTTCACAGCTTGGCTGTTAAATTGTTTTGATTGAATGTTTGGAAAACCAACCCACAATGAACAGCCTCAAGGCTACCAAACCCGCACAGTGAGGTTGAGCGAAACCAGTGAACATAACCTGATTCTAGAGCCGTGGCGAGCAATAGATTCTAAACACTGCGGAGAAAGCAACCCAACGTAGGCGGAAATTGGATATTCTGCACAAGAAACAAGCAAGCACCCGTGGCGCAACTGGACAGCGCATCGGTCTTCGGAACCGAGGGTTGCAGGTTCGAATCCTGCCGGGTGTATTAGACTTACGTCGATTCCAAAATGGTCGGGTACTGAATTCGGTACACAATCGAACCCTTTCTCGCGTTAGGTAGTTAGGCAGCCTGCTTAACTGCTTTCATCGCATCCTCAGGCTTGCACGTTAATTTCGTGTCTCTAACGCCGAAGGAAGTCCAAGATATCTCGCCAGCCAAAACCCTGGTACCGTAAAGATCGCAACGCGTGGTTCGTCACAATTGGGGGAGTTCGACACAACCTAGGTGGCGACAAGAAAGCCGCCATGAAACGCTACTACGAACTCATGCGATCCCCAAATGCCGCCAAAGTTTCATCCAAATCGTTTGCGGCCATCGCGGACTCGTTTCTGGATTGGGTCAAATCCAATCGGGCACCCGATACGTTCGAATGGTATCGCTACCGACTAGAACGCTTCTGCCAACGGTATGCAGACCTGCCGGCAGATCAGATCCGGCCCTTTCACGTACAAGAATGGGTCGATTCCTATCCTGATCTTTCAAAGACGTCGCGTCGCAACTACGTTCGGTCAAACGGTGTACCAAATGGGCCAGACAGCTTGGCTACACGCCAGACGATCCGATTGCGGACATGGCTGTCCCAGGTGCCGAGAGTCGCGAAATATGTATTTCTGCAGACGAGTTTGCGGTGCTCAGCTCGTATATTCGTGACGAGACCTTTCTCCAACTTTGTCGCGTTACCTTTGAATCTGGTTGTCGACCCCAAGAAATTCTGCGGGTCGAAGCACGTCATTTCGATGAGCGCAATGCTCGTTGGGTAATGCCTGTTAGCGAAGCCAAAGGAAAGAAAAGACCAAGGATCGTGTACCTGACGGCTTTTGCGTTAGACGTCACCCGCAAGCTGGTGGCACAGTTTCCCGAAGGAAAACTGTTCAGGAACACTCGGGGCAAAGCATGGACAACGGTATCGGTCAATTGTGCTGTCGACCGGCTCCGCGCTCGGATGGGTAAGGCCGAAATGCAACGGCAGGGACTCGATCTGAAGCAAATGGTCAACTACCAAATCAAACTGCCGGATGGCACGATTCCCGTCAACCAATCTCTGCGGGTTAAAGTCGGCAATGCCATCGCATCCAAGTATGCGACCAGGTATTCCCTCTACGCGCTGCGGCATTCGTGGGCAACGCGAGCTCTACAATCGGGTGTCGATGCGCTGACGGTTGCGATATTGATGGGGCATAACGATCCCAGCACTTTGTCGCGAGTCTACCAACACCTTGCTCACAATCCAGAGCATATGCGGGCTCAGGCGAAGAAAGCTATCGGCGAATGAACTCGTCCCGTCAAATGCCGTAGGCTATTTCACAAACTACGGCTTGTGCTCAGGCTTGACCTGGACGGGACACAACCAACACATCCCCGGCACTGAACGCAGTGTCGGGGTTTATTAATCGAACACTGCAAGGAAAGTTCGATGCCCTGGCTGTAGCTGCGGGAACGAAACGACTATTTCAGCTTCATGTGTTTAAGCTGAATCCTGACAGGTTTCGTCAAGGGCATGGCATTGGATGCAGGTTGCATAGCTGATGCCAAATAAGCCACAACATCCTCGGGACGAATGCGAATCGCACCCCGATTGCCGCCGATTCGATACGACGCGATCTTTCCTTGCTTTACAAGGATGTAGGCTGTCGCCTCCGAGACTCGAAGACGCTGCGCTAGCTCTTTTACCGTCAGCAGCGGTGTTGCAATCTCAATCATCGCGATCAACCTACAGGTGAAAGAAAAAACACCGCCGATCGAATTGCGACCAGCGGTGTGCGGTGTTAAAGGCCCATTTCCATTTCGGGCTCGTTCAGTTCAAGCTCTTGCAACATCGATTGCTTTTGGTCGTAAACCTCCTGGGGCAAAGTGTTCCCAAACAAGCCATATTCCTCAACCACTTTCATGCTGTCAGGAAACGCAGGTAAAACTTGTCCGATTTCTTTGAATCCGGACCTAAGCATTGCCATGCCATGGCCAGCGCCTATTTTCGGTTTTTGTACGCTCGACACATCTCTCTCCTTTACAAAACTCGACCTAGAAAATAAGGGACCAACGTGGTCCCACTAAACGCTCGCTTGACGGCTCAAATCTGCAAGGACTCGCTCAAATGTGGAAACATCCAAACCTTGCTTGATGGCACGGCGGCTCTCACGCAACAACTGCTGACAGATCCCTTCGATATCCTGCAACGTCAACCGTCCTTGGCAGGTAGTCGTGACCAGCTTGCCCGGAAGCCGGCAGGCGATCTTGCAGGCTTTCCCGCCGCCTGGTGCTCGCTTGCGGACTGCTTCGGAAGCATCGTCGCGTGATAACTGCCCATTGCGAGCCGCTTCGAGCAACTTCTGTTTAGTTTGCTCTTCCGATGCACGGGCAATCGCGTAGGCCGTGCTGGCCGCAATTCTGCCGTCATTTAACTCTTGCTGTACGTCAGCTTCGAGCTTCAACAACGACAAGCACTGCGTCACCGAGGCTTTGCTGATGTGCAACGCCTTTGCCACGTCGTCATTCGAGCAACGGTTCGGCCGAATTCACCGTATCGGCCAGACCGAAGTCTGCCATCTATGGAATCTCGTGGCCCGTGACACGCGCGAAGGCGAGGTCTATCACCGGCTGCTGGAGAAGCTGGAAGAAGCCAGGTCGGCACTTGGCGGCCAGGTGTTTGACGTGCTAGGGCAACTCACATTCGATGATCGACCGCTGCGACAGTTGATGATCGAGGCGATTCGCTATGGGGACAGTCCCGAACGCAAGGCGGAACTCTTCCGCGTTGTGGACAAAAACGCAGCCGAACGAAGTCACCTGAAAGAACTCATCGAAGGCAGGGCGCTGACACACGATTCAATGGATGTCAGTCGTGTCCGCGAAATCCGTGAAGAGATGGAACGGGCCGAGGCCCGCAGGCTCCAACCGCATTTTATTGCATCCTTCTTCATCGAGGCCTTCAAGCTGCTCGGGGGTACGATCCACGAACGCGAATCCAATCGCTATGAGGTCAAGCATGTTCCGGCGGTCATTCGCAACCGCGATCGCGAGATCGGGCGCGGATCGCCGGTCCTGCCACGATACGAACGCATCACCTTCCACAAGGACCTCATCAACCTTCCGGGCAAGGCAATGGCTGCGTTCGTCTGTCCCGGCCACCCCTTGCTGGATGCGACGCTCGATCTCGTCATCGAGCGACACCGCGATCTGCTCAAGCGCGGAGCCGTGCTGATTGACGAGACTGACGATGGCAACAAGCCGAGGGCCTTATTGTTCCTGGAACACTCAATTCAAGACGCCCGCATTGACCGCAACGGCAATCGTCGGGTCGTCTCAAAACGGCTCCAGTTCGTGGAAGTGGACGAGTCAGGAAATACCCGCAATGCAGGACCGGCTCCATATCTGGATTACCGTCCGCCGACAGCGGACGAATCAGAGGCGAGCAGAGCGCAGGTTTCCCCGGACTGGCTTCGTGGCAATCTCGAAACCCAGGCACAGGAACACGCGGCCGTCCACCTTGTCCCCGAACACTTGCAGGAAGTCCGTGCCCGGAAGGAAGAACTGATCGACAAGACCAAGGCTGCCGTTAAAGAACGGCTGACTAAGGAGATCAATTTCTGGGATCACCGGTCCGCAACACTGAAAGACCAAGAACTTGCCGGCAAGGTCAATGCCAAGCTCAATTCGGGCAAGGCGAGGGAACGCGCAGACGAACTCACAGGCCGATTGCAGAAGCGGTTGGCCGAACTCGACCAGGAACGCAAGCTCTCTCCGCTTCCTCCGGTTGTGTTCGGCGGGGCCATGATCGTCCCGATTGGCATGCTTCGGAAGGCGCAGGGTAAGGCCGCCTCCGCCCCGCCGACCTTTGCGCTCAGCACGGAAGAGTCAGAGCGAAGGGCGATGGAAGCTGTTATGGAGACGGAACGTCGTCTCGGATTCAAGCCGAAAGACGTGAGCGAACAAAAACTCGGCTACGACATCGAGTCATCCATTCCCGACACCGGACTGCTGCGATTCCTTGAGGTCAAGGGCCGCGTTCGCGGAGCAGACACCGTCACAATCACGAAGAACGAGATTCTCACTGGACTCAACAAGCCGGACGAATTCATCCTTGCCATTGTTCTGCTTGATCCAGATCAATTCGAGGTGCGGTACCTCCGTAGTCCCTTCGACCAGGAACCGGACTTCAAGGCAACCAGCGTCAATTACAGTATAAGTAGCCTGCTGGCTCATTCCGGGGAGCCCGCATGAAAAAGAAGTCAGCACCAAAGAAGAAATCCGCGCCAAAGGAGGCCATGAACTCGAAACGGCCTGCCGCGAAGAAGAAGGCGAGACCGTCCGTCGGATTGATTCGCGCCTTGTCCGTCGCATCCGAGCCTCAGGCGGATTTCGATGCAGTGCTGGGCCTGATCGATTCCGCCCGAACGCTAGCCGTCGCAGCGGTCAACACGGTGCTGATCGACCTTTACTGGAGCATCGGCGAATTCATCGTTCGGAAGATTGAAGCCGATGGCTGGGGCAAGGGAACCGTCGAGCAACTCGCCGAATATGTCCGCCTGCGACGCCCGGATCCACGAGGGTTTTCGGCCCAGAATCTGTGGCGAATGCGGCAGTTTTACGAGACTTATCGAAACAAACCAAATCTCTCACCACTGGTGAGAGATTTAAGCTGGACTCACAATCTGGCCATTCTGAGTGGATGCAAGCGAGACGAAGAACGCGAGTTCTATCTCCGCGCTGCAATCCGCGAGAAGTGGGGAAAGAGAGACCTTCAACGGCAGATCAATAGCGCCCTGTTCGAGCGGGTCGTGCTCTCGCCGCCAAATCTCTCACCAGTGGTGAGAGAAATTCATCCAGTAGCGGCCACCATCTTCCGCGACACTTACCTTGTCGAGTTCCTGCAGCTTTCCGTCGGGCATTCGGAAGCCGATCTGCACAGCGGGCTGGTCGAGCATCTCAAGGAGTTCCTCATCGAACTTGGCTGCGATTTCTGCTTTGTCGGCAGCGAATACCAGATTCAAGTTGGCAACCGCGACTTCTTTCTCGATCTGCTGTTCTTCAACCGGCAACTAAACTGCCTGGTGGTCTTCGAACTAAAGATCGGCGAGTTTGAGCCTGAGTACCTCGGCAAGCTCGAATTCACTCTGGAAGCCCTCGACCGAGATGTGAAGAAGCCGCACGAGCAACCCTCCATCGGAGTGCTGCTGTGTGCGACGCAGGATCACGAAGTCGTCAAGTACGCACTGAGCCGGTCTGCTTCCCCGGCGCTCGTTGCCCAGTATCAGACTGCTCTGCCAGATAAGAAACTGTTGCAGTCGAAACTGCACGAGTTCTACGCGATGGCCGCCGCAGAAGCGGCCGGGGACAGTAACGATCACAAGGCTGACATGCGGCGGCAGGCGCCGAAAACCAAACGGAAAACAAGCGGGAACCGATGACAGAAACTTATCGCAAGAAACTGATTGAAGTCGCGTTGCCGCTTGCAGCCATCAATGCGGAGTCGGCGCGGGAGAAGTCCATTCGGCATGGACATCCCAGTACTTTGCATCTGTGGTGGGCACGGCGTCCGTTGGCAGCTTGTAGAGCTGTATCGTTCGCGTCACTAGTGGATGACCCGGACAGCGATCCGCAATATCGAAAGTTGGACGGATCGGTCGATGAAGAAGCCGCCGGACTCAAACGGGCTGAGTTATGCAACCTCATCGAAGAATTGGTGATGTGGGAGAATTCCAACAATCCACAGGTGATTCGGACAGCACGTGCCGAGATCGCGCGCTGCGTGGCCTCGCGGCTGATCGAGACAGGGAAACTGAGCAAACAATCCGAGATTTCAAAACTGACGAACGAAAATGCGAAGCGACCTTGGACGGCTTGGGATTTGGTCACGCGATGCCATAGTCGTTCACAATCGCTGGGACCTGGCAAGAAAGTTGGACGAGTGCGATTCTCGTTTGATGTCAGTCGTTTGCCACCTGCTGAAGTGGTCAAGCATTCTTGGCCGAGTATGCGCCGCCGGTGCTTGATCCGTTTGCTGGAGGCGGCTCAATTCCCTTGGAAGCTCAGCGGCTGGGGTTGCGGGCGTATGCCAGCGACTTGAATCCGGTACCGGTGCTGATCAACAAAGCGCTCATCGAGATTCCACCGAAGTTCGCCGGCCGCCCGCCGGTCAATCCGGAGTCGCGGAAGGGGAAGCTCAAGACGGCGACGTGGACGGGAGCGCAGGGGCTAGCAGAGGACGTGCGGTACTACGGGCAGTGGATGCGCGACGAAGCTGAGAAGCGGATCGGCCACCTGTATCCCAAGGTCGAAGTCACCGCCGAGATGGCCCAAGACCGCCCCGACTTGCTCCCCTACGTCGGACAGCAACTCACCGTCATCGCCTGGCTCTGGGCCAGAACCGTCAAATGCCCTAACCCGGCGTGCGGTGCGATAACACCGCTAATCTGCTCGTTCAATCTTTCGTCGCGAACTTCAAATCGAGCGTATGTCAAACCCGTAACAGACAAGCACAGTCAGCGAGTGACTCTGCGAGCCGCATACCGAGGGATCGACGAACGGCAGGTCAAACTCGGTTGCGTCCAGCCCGGTGAGTCGGTCGCGACCTTCGGCGATGCCTTACGGCGTCTCACGGACAGCGCGACCTATCTCTATGTTGATGGTAAACGCTACTGGTATTCGACACAGCCGACGTTTGCCCGACTGGCAGACGACCGGGCCGGTGAGCTTTCCGATGACCAGGTGACCGACGAGATCGTCAAACGGCTCCGAGAAGAAGCTCGGACAAGGGCTGATTTCTCAAAGGTTCATGCCTGCGTGCAAAGCAGCGACGTACCGGACGAGAAAGAAGTCCGACTCGTCATCCTCTCGCCGGAGTTCCCGCATTCCAATAAGGACCCCAACAGCCTAGCGCGCCGCGAAGCGGCATCCATCCTCGATTCGCGAGGATCGTCGCCGCGAAACTACAAGAACACGCTGGTCTTCCTGGCAGGTGATGCGAACCGTCTTCGCGAACTGGAGCAGGCGGTCCGCCAGTTTCTGGCATGGTCCACCATCTGGGACGACAAGGTCACTTTGAACCTCGACCAGTTCCAATCTCGTCAGGCGGAAACCAAGAGGAAAAGTGCCAACGAGGCCGTCGATTTGCGTATTGCCGAGGCGTATCAATGGCTGCTCGTTCCCGGCCAGCCCGATCCGAAGGGTGACCTGGACTGGACCGACCTGAAGCTCCAGGGGCATGACAGTCTTGCAACCCGGGCGGCAAAGAAGCTCAAAAACGAAGAGTCTTTGCTGGTCCAGATGGGGGCCGTTCGACTGCGGACGGAATTGGACCGCATCCCGCTATGGACCGGAAACCATGTCAGCATCAAACAGCTTTGCGAGTACATGGCACGTTACCTGTACCTGCCGCGACTCCGCGACGAGCAGGTCTTGATCGCCGCCATCCAGGATGGTGTTTCCAGCCTTATCTGGCAGGACGAAGGATTCGCTTATGCCGAAAGTTGGGACGAAGCCCGAGGTCGTTACCAGGGTCTGAAATTTGGAACGTCGATTCGTGTCGTTGTTGACAACAAATCGCTCCTTGTGAAACCCGAAGCGGCTGCCTCCCAGATTGCGAATGACCAGGAAGTCGCCACTGCTTCGGTAGATCAAATCAGCAGCGAGCCAGGCACTGCGACATTCGTGTCAAGTAACGCCGTAGGCTCTTCTCCAACCAGCGCGTTAGCCGTGCCTTTGCAAAAAACCGGACAAGGGAAAACGCATCCGGCAGTTCCCAAGTTGACTCGATTCCACGGTTCTACTCGTTTAGACCCGCTCCGCATGGGTCGCGACGCATCGCGGATCGCAGAGGAGGTGATCCAACACCTGAGCGGATTGGTTGGGGCAGAAGTCGAGATCACTCTCGAAATCCAAGTTCGGCTCCCGGACGGTGCCAGTGACAAACTCGTTCGTGATGTGACAGAGAACTGCCGGACGTTGAAGTTCTCAGATTTCGGGTTTGAAGACGAGTGAAGAACTGCGATTGGCCTGGTGGCGGGCCACAGCTTGATGGTAACCAATCTCCGACTGAACTTTCAATGAATGCCGCGGCAGACGGTCTTGAGATTTCTCTTGAGGAACCTGTGCAACGGTCATGGCTACCTCCTTTTCCTAAGAAAAAACAGGTAGATGATGACCTCGGTAACTACCTCCCGTCAATCACCTTCTTAATAAGTACAGTGGCAAGATAGCCGTTGTTTCCTCCTATTCCTCAGGTTGGATTTTTAAAAATAGATCTTCCAGTTGACTAAATAGAGGATTGCCTCTCCACGCTTCCAATTCCGCAAGTGCCTCAATTATGACGTCAAACGATGGAGCCTTTGACAGGTACATGATCTGCATTGCCTGATTGTCACGCCTCAATGCATCTTGCCGACTCTCAGGTGGCACCAAACGAAACGTGCCTGGTTTCGCTGTTGCGTAACTCGCCCATGTACTGCCAAAGAACCGGCTTTTCCAGTCGACAACGCGGTCCCGCAATGCGTTTTGGTTAATTGCCAGGCTGGCAATCGGATGAGTCGCAAGCGCCGCGGCATCGGCGTAGTGACGGGAGAATCGATCGGGTGTAGAACTGGTAACTGGACGGTGAAATTCTGCGTGCAGAATTGTGACCTTCTCCCGGAAGCTGCGTGCAAGCTCTAACGCCACCACTTCGCACTTCCAATCGCTGAAGGCTTGTGGCAATTCTTCAGCGATCCAGGGGCGGATCGGATGCTGGCCTACGGGCTGTTGGTCTGTTAACGAGCCAAATTGCAATTTGACACTTCGCTTCAAGTAATCAAATCCCGCCGACTGTGAGGACGGATAATGGAACAGCAACACCGGCGAGTGTGATTGAGAATCGCTCAAAAATTTCCCTTTCACTTATCTGGCCGATTCCGCTTCTCTTGAACTCGCACCTATTTGCCCTCAAAAACTATCCCAACTTCGGAAGATGGGTGGGAATCGCGACGAATGCGAACCTGTCAATACAGTAGCCGTGCTCAGGCAATAGCTTCGACAGGACCCAGGTACATGTGCAAGATGTGGCTTTGTACTTTGATCGCGCGGATCAAGGTCCAGAGATGGTTCGGGGAGAATTGGCATGGCTCGGTACTGGCCAGAGAATCGAGTTCTTCGGCCACAGCACCGTGTTGATCGGTTGCCGACTGAAGCTGTAACGTTACTTCGCGATACATGTGTTCGAGCGCCCCAGGCGCGTCCAGCTTGCCGAGATCGGGATTCCGATTGCAGATCAGCAAAGCCATGCGGCACAGCTCAGTGGGCTCCGCGTCGCCACGCAACTCTGAAATCCGGCCAAGCAGTTCGCAAAGCTCCATTACAACAGCCCATTCTAGTGTTTTGATCGAGGACTTACTTCCTCGTTGGACCAAGTTGCCGATTCAACGCAAAGCGCTCGATCAGCTTTGGAACGCGCGGAAGCCACTTCAGGTTCGCGGGGCCAAGCTTGAGGGGGTGATCGAAGGCTTTGTTTGGTGCAGTTAATCTGCCGTAACTCACACTACGTGAACGTACTCACGCATTGACTCCCAGCGAGAATGTTCCCTGAAACCTAGGTCGAAAAGCCGGTCAGAGCTCGCCGAACTCATGCGATTGTGGCAAAATACCGTCCAAATTCATGCACAAGCATTCGCGGAAGCGATGGCCGACGCTCGACTGTAACGATCGTTTGGCCTTTGATGGCTGGCGAGTCACGGCATGATCGAGCAAATTCGCGCTGGCACGTCGGGCGTAGCTGGTGTCACTAGTCGCTTTCAATCCGTTTATCCGCGAATAAACACTATGTATCGAATTACCCGCATTCGTCTCGGATTAGTCGCCCAGTTGTCCGCCGTCCTGGCTGTTGGAGCCTCGCAATGTGGCGCGCAGTATCCAGTTTCGACCGACTCTAGCACTCAGAAGGAACTCAGAACTTTGTCCGGTGAGAAATCTACTCCTCAGCCACTTGTCCACTTGATCAGTACCAACGGCAATCCGTTGTTGAGTTCTAGTCAATTGCCATTTCAAGCGCCCGACTTTGGCGCGATTCGGCATGCACACTATCAACCAGCTTATGAAGCTGGCATGGCTGGACAAATCAAAGAGGTCGAACTGATATCGTCCAGCACTGCCCCGCCGACGTTCGACAATACCATCGCTGCACTCGATAAGACCGGTACGCTGCTGTCGCGCGTCGAGAACATTTTCTCCAACATGGCTGCAGCACATACCGATGAGACAATTCAGAAGATTCAAGCCGACATGGCGCCAAAGTTAGCAGCACATGCCGACAATATATTCCTGAACAAGGCGTTGTTTAAGCGGATCGAAACGCTCTACCTACAGCGCGATCAACTGGGCCTGAGCGTCGAGCAGCGCGAGCTTCTGAAAAAGCAATTTGAACGTTGCGTTCGCGCCGGTGCCAAATTGGACGATGCTGCGCAAAAGAAAATTCGTGAGCTCAACGAACAACTTTCGTCGTTGACCACCAAGTATCAGGAGAGCTTGTTGGCGGTAACGAAAGAAATTGCAGTAATCGTCGAAGACGCAGCACATTTGGAGGGCATGGACGCTGCCGATATCGCTGCGGCCGCAGAAGCTGCCAAATCGCGAGGCGCTGCCGGTAAATATCTGCTGGCCATCACAAATACGACTCGGCAACCCGTGCTGACTTCGCTAAAGAATAGAGCTCTACGCCAGCGAGTGTGGGAAGCCTCGGCCAATCGTGGTTTGGGGCGAAATGGTGCGATCGACCTGCGCCCGTTGATCCGCGATATCGCCAAGCGCCGCGCCGAACGAGCCACTTTGCTGGGATACGCAAACCACGCCGCATTTGCTCTTGAGAACCAAATGGCCAAAGAGCCTGCGGCGGCGCTGGCCATGTTGACCGACCTATTGCCAACGCTGATGAAAAAAGTCCGCGCCGAAGCGGACGACATCCGATCGCTGATGAAGTCCGAGGGAGCCGCTTTCGAACTGATGCCGTGGGACTGGGAATACTACGCAGAAAAAGTTCGCAAAGCGAAATACTCCGTGGATGAAAACGAAGTTCGCCCGTACTTGGAATTGGACAGCGTACTACGAAATGGCGTCTTCTACACGATGAGACGACTGTACGGAGTCGAATTCCGCGAGCGCAAAGATTTGCCAGTTTACTTGCCAGATGTCCGCGTCTTTGACGTAATCGATCGCAATGGCCAACAGCTTGGTTTGTTTTATGCAGACTACTTTCAAAGAGAATCCAAGCGGGGTGGTGCTTGGATGAGTTCTTTTGTCGATCAATCCCATTTGCTCAAAGAAAAAGCAGTGGTGATGAACGTCATGAACATTCCCAAACCAGCGACCGGTGAGCCTGCGTTAATCACATTTGATCAAGCAACGACGATGTTTCATGAAATGGGGCATGCGCTGCATGGATTGTTTTCGGAAGTGACCTATCCCACGCTTTCAGGAACTTCAGTGCCGCGCGACTTTGTCGAGTTCCCATCGACATTTCACGAAGACTGGGCAATTCATCCTGAGGTATTAGCAAACTTTGCCAAACATCACAAAACAGGCCAGCCGATGCCCAAGCAGTTGCTGGACAAGATCCTCGCGGCCGCAAAATTCAATCAGGGCTTTGATACACTCGAGTACGTTGCAGCCGCTCTGCTCGACCTGCAATGGCACACTCTCGCGGCGAATTCCATTCCGGAAGATTTGGAGCAATTCGAAGCGCAATCGCTGGCCAAGTTCGGAGTGGATTTCCAACCCGTGCCTCCGCGCTATCGAACCGCTTACTTTCAGCATATCTGGGCAGGAGGTTACTCGGCCAGTTACTACGCGTATTTGTGGAGCGAAGTCCTGGCCGCGGACGCGTTCGATTTTCTGAGAACCACCGGTGGTTTGACTGACAAGCGAGGAAAGCTGTTCCGCGACAAAATCCTGTCGCGCGGTGGCAGCCAAGAACCGATGAGTTTGTATACTGACTTTCGCGGCGAAAAACCTCAAGTTCGCGCGTTGCTCGTGCGCCGAGGATTGGCGGAGAACAACTGATTGTGACTGCAAAAGCAAAGGATATCGACCAGCTTTGGTACAAAGACGGCCTGCGATTCACTTGCACACAGTGCGGACGATGTTGTGGCGGTGCGCCCGGATTCGTCTGGGTGAACGCCAAAGAAATTTCCGCCATGGCTCGAGCGATGGACATGGACGACGAGACCTTTTGCCATAAATTTGTGCGCCAAGTCGGCAACCGGCGCAGTTTGACCGAGTACCCCGATGGTGATTGCATTTTCCTTGATCCTCAAACTCGTCATTGCATGGTTTATTCAGCCCGTCCAATCCAATGTCGCACTTGGCCATTCTGGGACTCCAATCTGCGAACTGAAGAAGATTGGGAAGATACCTGCCAGTCATGTCCAGGAGCCGGAAAAGGGAAGCTGCATAACATTGAGAAGATCGAGACGGCTCGCAAAGAAAAACGTGTGTGATGAAAGCTGAAATCGTTTCCATCGGCGACGAAATGACCAGCGGCCAGCGTCTGGACACGAACAGCCAGTGGCTTAGCCAGCAGTTAGCAGATATCGGTATCGCGACAGCGCGCCATACTACCGTAGCTGACGAATTGAACGATAACATCGAAGTCTTTCGCTCGGCCAGTCAGCGAGCCGATGTGATCATATCGACCGGCGGTCTGGGTCCAACGCTGGATGATCTCACGCGCGACGCACTGGCGAGTGCTTTTGGTCAAGAATTGTTGCTCGATCCCGCTTCGCTCGAACATATCATCGGCATTTTTTCGCGCCGCAGCCGACCGATGCCCGAACGTAATCGCGCGCAAGCTATGCTACCGCGTGGCAGCCAGGCGATCCACAATCCCCACGGAACGGCACCTGGCATCGATATGACGGTCGGCCAAGAAGGAGGTGGCCGTTGCCGAATTTTCGCGCTGCCGGGGGTCCCAGCAGAAATGAAACAGATGTGGCACGAGTCCGTACTGCCGGCCATCTCCGATCATTTCGGTTTCGCCGGACAATCGCTCCGGTACCACACAATCAAAGTCTTCGGCATCGGCGAGAGTGACGTCGAAGCGAAATTGCCCGACCTCATTCGACGCGACCGCATTCCACGAGTTGGTATCACAGTCAGCCAAGCGACAATTTCACTGCGCATTGCCGACATTGCTGCCAACACAGACGAATACGCTCGTAAAATTCAACCCACGGTACACGAAATAGAATCCGCGCTCGGTAACTTGATCTTCGGCGCCGGTGACGACGAACTTCAGGACGCCGTGCAATGTCTGTTGGACCAGCGAAATCTGACGCTTGCAACGATTGAAATTGGCCCTGCGAGTTGGATCAGTAATTGGATGCTGGAAACCAATTCAACTCAATCTCAACTGTACTTGGGCGGCTTGGCATTACCCGATGTCGGCACTGCGCAGCGTGTCCTGGGACTCGACCGGCAGGATAGCTCACCGAATGAACTGTATTCGCGTTTGGCCGAAGCCGCTGCACAGCGTTTTTCAGCGGACATCGGCCTAGCCTGCGGGCCCTATCCTGATATTTCCAGTGTTGAACAAGGCTTACCGATGGCTGCGAGCGATGTCACCTTGGCACTATATCAACGCGGCGTTCCAACCACAGCCGAAACTCGCCCGCTCGGCGGCCATCCCGATGTCATCCACCATCGCATATCCAAAGCTGCCTTAGATTTCGTTCGTTTGGCAATCCTGTGAGAGTAGAGCAATTGTCCCCGATTGCTCATAATCGATCCATTTGCACAGGCGAGTATCCTGGACAGGCGATTGGGGACACATGCGAAAAAAAAATACGAGTGCATACTAATGGGCTAAAACGATTGAAGACAATCGTTCAACTCTACCTTACCCGTATAGTTTATTGGCTTCGGTGTGATCGATCTTACGAGCGCGAACTCGGCCGCCGGAGATCTTTTCGCCGTTGGGGTCAATGTAAATTCGGCCCGTGCGACCTGGTTTGACGCTCATCACATGAATGTTAAAGATAAACGCACGATCGCAGTTGGCTTGGAACCAATGTACGTTATCTTTCATATCGGATATTGTGGAATACTCGCCCGGTCCGAAATTGCGATCGATCGTTGGCGTGATGATCATGTGCGCTGGTTCATCTTCCAATCGATCATAGTGTCGACCTCGAAAATCACCTTGCAGGATGATAAACGCTGTGGCCATATTGTCGTGTCCGTGGGGTACAACCGAGCGCTCCTTGTCAAGCGCGAACACTTGGTGCCCAAACACGAGATTTGTGGGCAAGCCTTCCACGCTCGGCAGCTTGGCGCGCAAGCTTAGTTCTCCACGATCTTTGGTCTTTATATTGCTAGTCAGTTTTTCGAAATCGATAAACTTGAGCAGTTCCGGCAAATCGACAGTGGCATACAGTTGCTCGACTTGCTTTTGCCATTGAATCTGGTCGAGCTTTTTCGCTTTCAAATCCTGGCTCATCGCGTTCAGTTCTGCGAGCCACTTGGCAGCGATGGCTTTGACTTCTTTCGAAAACGCCTCGCCCGAGAACAGCGTTTCCAGCAATGACCAGGTCAGCAATGAACCGAGCGTATGCTGATGAAAATCGCGTCGAGTAAGCGCAGGTAACATGGTCAGACCTTTCGTAGTTGCTCAATTGGTTGGCGATAAAGCTGCGTATGCCTGATGCCTCATGGTACATTGGTACAGGCCCTGCAGCACATTATACTGAGATTTCGACTCGCCAGGGGCTAGAGCTGACAAGCGTGTTTTTTAGCGATGGCGGTCAAGAGCGACTATTCAATAACGGTAAGACGGCCACTCTTGGCCATTCAGATCGAAATCCAGTACCAGTATTACTCGAAAATATGTGTACAAGAGTTCAATTCATGTCGGCAGTGAATCGAGAGCGACGTGATTTTTTGTTGACGATGACCGCGACGACTGTTGCAGCGGTTGCCAGGACGCCTCGATGCGATGCGCAGGATGCGACCCACGCGATGCGTGGACGAATTCGCAAAGCAGTGAAGTACAGCATGGTTGCTGGCAATGCCTCGCATGCCGACAAGTTCAAGATGCTCAGGGACATTGGCTACGACGGCGTCGAAGTCAGGGCGTTGTTGCAGGCCAGCGAAGCAGACGAAGTGCGCGCCATTCGAGCAGCCGGCGACAAAGTGGGTCTTCCAATTCACGGAGTTCTCAATTCCAGCAATCCCGACCTGATTGGTGCCATCGAGCAAGCGGAATTTTACGGTGGCAATTCGGTGCTGCACGTTGTTCGATATGACACTCAACTATCATACCTACAAAACTACCGCGAAACCCAAGAGATCCTGCGACGCGCGGTGGACCACGCGGAGCAAAAGAAGATCTCGATCTTGCTGGAAAACGTGTGGGCTAGCTACCTGATCGAGCCGCTTGGAATGGCGCGGTTCATTGATGAAATCGGCAGTGAGTATGTGCAAGCCTACTTTGATATCGGCAATGTCGTCCGCTGGGGTTGGCCGCAGCACTGGATCGAAGTGCTCGGAAAGCGTGTACGCAAGCTGGACGTCAAGGAATATAGTCTCGCAATTGCTATGGACTCTGGAATGCGCAAAGCTTTCGATGTGCCGATGGGCAAAGGAAGCATCGAATGGGACAAAGTCCGCCGCGAATTAATTAACATCGATTATCGCGGCTGGGCAACTGCGGAAGTTCGCGGTGGTGATCGACAACGCTTGACGGATATCGCCGAGCAAATGAATCAAGTGTTCTTGCTCTAAAACAAATTGGACCAAGCCAGGACTTGAGCTGGTGCGGTCTCACCGGCGCCGGCTGGGCAAGTGTACGAAGAGAAATTTCTGGAAAGCACCAGAAACTTCGCTGTATGCTCCGAAGGTTTCTGTCGCTAAAGCGCGACGTGAGCAATTCACGATCTCGCGACCGAGTTGCCAGTTTATCCAAACGACTCCCGCACCAATCCTGGGACCTTCAAGGATTGTCTCTACTATAGCGGCTAGACCTTCGACTATCGATCGACGGCAGCGACCTCGCCGCCACTGCGTGTGATCGACGCGCGGAGCGCCGCGACCTGAATAGACTCTGAAATGAAATGAACCGAGCCATCTCCAAAAAGTAGTTGAACGCCTCCTGCATGTTGGCTGAAAAGCTCGTCGAAGGGCCCGCAGTTGTTCTCAGTCCAAGGACACGCTGGCGGACCACCGACCGGAGTGCGATTGTTGTTTATGGGTTTCGAGATCCCGATTGCGTTGTCCGGATCGGCCCAGCGCCAGATTCTTCGCTTCTGCCCATCCACGGGATCAGGGTAAATGTGTTTGGCGTGCATGCGTTCATCGCGACCGGCATCTTCGCCAAAAAAGGCGGTATTTGAGAGTCCATCGGTAATCTCACCGATCTTGCTGTACGTCCCATTTAATCCTGCGTCGGCTCGCAGATTTTGATTTCGCAAACCGGTATTGGGATCGATATCGATGTAATAAATTGGAGGATAGTCCACGCACCCGAATCCATCTCGGTCTCGATTGGATGGGCGGATGGAATTGGATGGACAAACCAGGATGGGAATCGCTTGTTTGGATGCAGCGATGTTGACGACAGTTTGATTATAGAAACTATTGAAATCAAACTGCTGAAATATGTTCGACTGCTCGATGAACGGGAGCAGTGAAGTAAAGGCGGAATGTTGATTGAAAGTTGTCGATGGCGGATTGGAGGCGTAATTCGTACCCTGACCAGCCGCAGGCAATCGTCGGTGAGAATTCTCGTAGTTGTGGACCGCCAGCCCCAGTTGTTTTAGATTGTTGCCGCAGGCCATGCGCCGCGCAGCCTCGCGAGCGGCCTGAACCGCTGGCAACAGCAAACCAACCAACGCGCCAATAATTGCGATTACTACCAGCAACTCCACGAGCGTAAATGCGCCCCGACGATGCAAAGGTCCCATGTTCTACACTTTCAGTTGGAACCGTGTAATCTACTAACTAGACAATCTGACATTCTGACGCATGTAAGATTGTTCGGCAAGTTATCGACACAAGATAGTCGGTTTTTATTACAATGTAGCAGGTGGTCCAGTGGCGGCCATTGGATTTATCTTCGAATCTATGGTGTATAGTGGTAGCGACTGAAGATCGAGAGTCGGAAAGCAGCGAGCGTTGTGCTTCGTATCTCAGAGCCATGGCCGATCCTAATCGGCTGAGGATTATTCGCGCTCTCGGCTACGGCGAATTGAGCGTATCGGATTTGGCCGACCTGCTGGAAGTGGATTTGGCTAAGATCTCGCATCACTTGCGAGTCCTGTACCACGCAGCCATTGTCACTACCTATCGAGATGGCAAGTTCATTTATTACCAACTCAACAAGGAGTTGGCTCTAAAGCGAACGACCGGAGGCTCTCTTGATTTTGGTTGTTGCAAGGTCGTGCTCGGGGAGTGACATCGCTGAAACGGTGGTCCCGCGATGGCATTTTCGGTACACTGGATTGGAGTTCAGACTACACAAAAACCCAACTGTCTCTGTCATAGGGTGTTCGATGACTCCGCAGGAAATTCAGGACGCGATTGAATGCCGTGATCGTTATCGCCGAAGATTTGAGCAGCGGCGATCACCCGGCGAGCGCCTAGCCGCATTTTATGAACTACAGCAAACCGCATCTGCCTTGCTGCACGCATCTGATGAAGGCTATCAGCATTTTCTGCGCAGAAATTATGCTTCGCGTCGAACGGAGATAGTTGATGGACGTTACGTTCCCGAATCGCCTGATCGACGCGCTGTGCAAACATCGAGTTGACTTTGTCGTCATTGGTGGTTTGGCCGTCAATTACCACGGATACGTTCGTGCAACGGAAGATACAGATATTGTATTCCTGCGCACTGAGGAAAATGAAGTCCGACTCGCTGCTGTATTGTCATCCATCAATGCTAGTTGGATCAGTAATGAAATCGATCTCGCCACGGGCATCGAGCAAACATTTCCGGTGACATTGGAATTCGTTCGTGCCAGCAGCCTCATGATGTTGGTTACCGAATTCGGCTTTCTCGATATCTTCGATTTTATCCCGGGGCTTGCGCAAGCAAGCGTTCAGGAGTTGTATGACACGGCCGACGAATATGACGGAGTGCGTTTTTCATCGCTGCGGTGGCTGCGAGCAATGAAACAAGCCTCAAACCGATCCAAAGACCAAGAAGATTTGGCTAGCCTCCCACAAGACCGATGAACTCGTCGACTCGCACTTAGGCGAGCGGCAGATGGGAATATACCAGTACAAGCCCGAAGCGCAAGCGAGTGAGAGCCTGGATTGACATACGCCTGGATGGACGCACTCGCTTGCGCTTCGGGCTTGTATTGGTATATTCCCTTCTGCCGCTCGCCTAACCGCAATCGGCAAGGGCTTTTTACTCGCGCAAATTTCCATAATTGACATTCGTGGAAAGTCGCAGTATTTGCTCATTTGCAACTTCAACACAACCGATATCGTGCAAGCGAACGTGAATGCATGATAGCGTTTACTTTACGAATTGCCGCAAAGAACGCATGGACGTGGCACGCGCGGTAGGAATCTTCGGTGTTTACCGATAAGGTTGTGCCATGTATCGACTCTTCCTCGACGCAGGTCCACGCAGGCGCGCGGTCCTGGTGATGACTATCGGCGGAGTTCTTGCTCTACCATTTCTACGCTCTCGAAAACAAGTTCCCTATGAGCAACCGCCAGCGCTCAACGACCATTGGCCAGTAGATTTTGAAGTCTCGTTGCAGCACGGTGCCAAGGCTCAGTTTGCGCCGCTGCCAATGGATACTCCGACTCCAGTTCGACCTCAAGTCACACCAACTTGGATCGAAAATAAATCATCGTCGCTGGCTGATCTGGCGAAGTTTTCAGCCGGCGTTGGAGGGAATCGCCCGGACAGCGATGCAACCAAACGCCTGCCAATTCAGCCTCTGCGACCATGGCTGAACAATCATGCGACCGAGGCGAGCGAAACGTCGAACGAAATTCCAAATCAAAACAGGAATGGCACCAGCACGCCAGTCGCTGCCTACCATTCTCCATGGGTTCAGCAGCCAGCCATGAATCCGCTCACGACCGACCGCGTGGGCCATGCGTTGCAAGAGGAGTCGTCGCGTACACCATCGCCGATTCACAATGGTCCGGTAACACTGAGTTCTCCACGCCGCATTCGCGAACCCTTGTGGCCGGATCAACAGTCGGCCGCGATGGACATCGCATCGATTTTTCAGCCGTCCGCGAGACTGCACCAACCAACGGCCGTTGCCGAGAACTTACCGCGAAATGTGCCACCGATTCGCGACGTTTCGCAATCAGTTCCGCAAAACTTACCGGCGCCTCCGTTGGTGGCTGCCCCTCAACTAGCGCCTGCAACACCCACCTCGAAAGACGAATCCGATCCTAAGCGACAGAAACACTATATCTATCAGCCTCGCAAAACATGATCGAGAATAACAATGGGCTCATGAAAAGCAAGCACAAACGAGTTGCTAAGGACACCATTTACGACGGATAATCCGGTAGACAACTCCTTGCCAAAACTCTTCGCCATAAGTTTTTTTAGGTTTCTTACTGACAAAACCTCAAATCTAACTTGACAAGCCATCCAAGTGCAAAATAATTGAGCATCCGGATAGATAGATATAAGGTGGTTTGATGGTAACGAACATTGGTTCCTTAGATTGGCTGCAGACGCTGGCCGACGCAACCCGAGTTAGGTTGTTGCGTTTGTTGGCCGTTGAGGAGCTGTCGGTAACGGAGCTATGTTCTGCGATCCAGCTTCCTCAGAGTACCGTCAGTCGGCATCTAAAATTGCTGGCGGACGGCGACTGGATTGCTGGCCGTAAAGATGGCACGATCCATTTATACCGAACGAACAAGGAGGTTTGGTCGAAATCTCGCAATTCGCTTTGGGATTGGGTGAGTGACCAGGCGTTGCCTGAACAAGCGCTGGATTATGACTTGCAGCGGATGCGGCAAGTCGTCGCGCAACGAAAGTCGCGCAGTGAGCAGTTTTTTTCTGCAGCCGCTGAAGAATGGGACCGGATGAGAGTCGACTTATTTGGTCAAAAGCTGGATGCGTTTGCATTGTCCTCAGTTTTGCCATCGACCTGGATTGTCGGTGAATTGGGATGCGGATCGGCGCCGTTGGCTCACCTGCTAAGTCCGTTTGTACGACAAGTAATTGCGGTTGATAGTTCGTCGGCCATGTTGGCGGCAGCCAAGACACGTCTAGCTGGGTTGGCCAATGTGCATCTAGAGAGTGCGGAGTTGCACCGGATGCCGATCAGCGATAGCGCTTTGGATGCAGCGTGGTTGGTGTTGGTATTGCCGTATCTGCCGAACCCGGCCGAAGTGCTGACGGAAGCGGCTCGCGTGCTGAAGTCGGACGCTTCGTTAGTAATCATTGATTTGTTGCCTCATGATCGACAGGCCTATCGATTCGAAATGGGGCATCTGAGATTGGGAACTGACCGAGAGGAACTGGAACAGTGGTGCCATACAGCGGGTTTACGGTTGGCCAAGTATCAATTGCTGCCACCCGAACCTGTTGCCAAAGGACCAGGCTTGTTTGCCGCCAGTGCCGTTCGAAATTGAGAAACGATGAACTCGATAAGTGTAGACAGAGTTTATCGATGAATGATTTGACGATCGTTTTTTGAGTTAGAGCAAGCCTAATTTTAATGCAGACCTTTTTCAAACTTGGGAGTAAAGAATATGAGTGCAGTTGCGAGTCCAAAGTCCGTGAGAACCGAAAAAAGCGCGCCGGAGAGATTGAAGTTCAAGGTCAAGGCCTTTGACTTGTTGGCTACAGGTAAACGAGCCGAAGCCCAAGAGTTGGTCGATCTTGGTCGCAAGGAGATCATGTTGGCCGAAGACGAAATGCCGGGGTTGATGGCAATTCGTGCGCGGTATGCGAAATCTCAGCCATTGGCTGGAGTGAAAGTGATGGGTTCATTGCACATGACGGTCCAGACCGCCGTGTTGATTGAAACTCTCGTGGACCTGGGAGCAGACGTTCGCTGGGTAAGCTGCAATATCTTCTCGACGCAGGATTCTGCGGCGGGCGCAGTTGTGGTTGGCCGAGGAGGCACGCTGGACCATCCCAAAGGCACGGTTGTCTTTGCTTGGAAGGGTGAGACATTGCCCGAATATTGGTGGTGCACTAACGAAGCTCTAGTCTGGCCCGATGGCTCTGGCCCCGACATGATCGTGGATGATGGAGGCGATGCTACGCTGCTGATTCACAAAGGCGTGCAATATGAGGCGGATGGGAAAGTACCGGCATTCAACGTGGAAACCGAACCTGAAGAATGGGGAGTGATCCTAGATTTGCTTCGCGCAGAGCTGAAAGTAAACCCTAGCAAGTGGACCAAGATGGCCAAAGCGATTCGCGGCGTCAGCGAGGAGACGACCACTGGCGTGGCTAGGCTGTACGAAATGGAACGCAAAGGCGAATTGCTGTTCCCAGCGATTAACGTCAATGATTCGGTAACTAAGTCCAAATTCGACAACAACTACGGTTGCCGACACTCATTGGTCGACGGCCTGAATCGTGCCAGCGACGTAATGTTGGGAGGCAAAGTCGCCGTGGTTTGCGGTTTCGGCGAAGTTGGCAAAGGTTGCTGCCAATCGCTGCGCGGACAGGGCTGCCGAGTTATCGTCACGGAAATTGATCCCATTTGTGCGCTGCAAGCGGTTATGGAAGGCTACGAAATCAAGGTCCTGGATGATGTAGTCGGACAAGCAGATATTTTTGTAACCGCGACCGGTAACAAGAATATCATCACGGTCGAGCATATGACGCGGATGAAGGACCGAGCGCTGATCGGCAATATCGGTCATTTCGACAACGAAATCGATATGGCTGGATTGTATAAAGCCGAAAAGGCAGGCCAGGTAGCTCGAACCAACATCAAACCGCAGTACGACTTGTTCAGCTTCAAAGAGACCGGCCGCGGAGTGCTCATTCTTGCAGAAGGCCGTCTCCTGAACCTTGGCTGTGCCACAGGACATCCAAGCTTTGTTATGAGCAGCAGCTTTACGAATCAGATGCTCGCTCAATTGGAACTCTGGACCGAGCGCGAATCGGGCAAATATGCCAGGAAGGTTTATGTATTGCCCAAGAAGTTGGACGAAGAAGTTGCTCGCTTGCACTTAGCCAAGCTCGGCGTCAAGTTGACCGAGCTCACGCAAGACCAAGCTGATTATCTTGGTGTCCCTGTCGATGGCCCGTACAAGCCAGAGCACTATCGCTACTAACGGAGCAGGTACTCAATTCTAGAGCATTCCCGATTAGGCGCAATACCGTTCGACGAACGTGGGATAAGCTTCCAGCTTGTCAATATCTTGTGCAAGCAATGGTGAAACTCCGCTACAGGTTGACAAGCTGGAAGCTTATCCCACGTTCGTTGAACGGTATTGCGATTAGGCGGGCGGCAGATTGACTCGTACCAATACGAGCCCGAAGCGCAAGCGAGTGCCGAAACCACGCACGAGTCAATCCAGGCTCTCACTCGCTTGCGCTTCGGGCTTGTATTGGTAAATTCCCATCTGCCGCTCGCCTAAGTACTAAAGCTGCAATACTCAAATGCGCGGAGCTTCGAGAAAAATCGAGGCTCCAGGCATTCGACCAACGTCGGTTGGATTTTTCAGACATTGTGCCAAATCGTTATTCTAAAAAATCTAAGCAATTCTCCTGTCTCGCCAATTGCGGCGTTCAATCTGTGACTGTCAACGCACATGCGATTCTTTAGAGCCAGAAATTTTCTACGCTAATGCTGGCACTTTTTTCGGTTCATTCTCGCTCTACCTTACATGTTCCCGCGAATCTTGCGACTTGAACCTGGAAGAGTGGGGTAAATTGAACCGCAGACATCGGATAACATACACTCGCCCTAAAACCCCCAGTTTAATGGCAATGCCGTTCAACGAACGTGGGATAAGCTTCCAGCTTGTCAACCTGTAGCGGAGTTTCACCAATGCTTGCACAAGATATTGACAAGCTGTAAGCTTATCCCACGTTCGTTGAATGGTATTGAGTTTAATGGCGAACCGGCGCGATGTGCGCAATCTGAGAAGCTGTGGTGGAAATTGAGGGCGAATAACCGGAGATCTCCGAGCGTATGATTGTGCATGACATTTTGGCTGGTCGCTTAATTGGTGCCTGGCTGAATTTGACGGTGTTGGTTTCGGCGATTGCACCGTTTGATTCGCATTTAGGTGTAACTTTCGGATTTACCCGTTCGACCCTGGGCGTCTATGCGGCACAAACTGTTGATATTGTTGTTTCGCGACAAAGCTCTGCCGATAGATGGAGCTGTTCGAGTCATGGAGATTTCCACAGCATGATTGGTTCATGGAAAAACACTTTCCCATTTGAGGGAGTCATTTTGGGCACTTTGTTGATTGAGAACCCTTCCGTTTCCGGTTTTATTAATTTGGAGTTTTCCGCAACATGCTGAATTCGCACTCGAACGGACTCGATGCTTGCGAGAAACGCACCGCGTCGATCGCGGTATCTCCTGTGCAAATTGAAAAGCAAATTTCTGCCGGGGAACCGATTGCGATTGTCGGAATTGGCTGCCGCTTTCCAGGCGATGCGAACGACGTCGAGAGCTTTTGGCGTTTGCTAGCCAACGGAACCGACGCGGTAAGCCAAACTCCCGAGCAGCGATGGAGCCTACTGAAGTACTTTTACCCGGACATTGTCAAACCTGGAAAGACTCAAAGTAAATGGGGTGGCTACGTCGCTGATATCGATCGATTCGATCCGCAGTTATTCGGAATTTCCCCGCGCGAAGCGGCGGGCATGGATCCACAGCAACGCATGTTATTGGAAGTAGCTTGGCGAGCCATCGAGGATGGTGGCGTTCCCATGGAACTCATCGCAGGTCAAGCCGCGGCAGTGTTTGTAGGCATATCCAGTTTCGATTATGCCGTGTCGAACCTCAGCCACCAGGATCGTGGCGTTATCGATGCCTATAGCAATACGGGCGGTTCGCATAGCATTGCCGCGAATCGAATCTCCTATTGCTTCGACCTTAAAGGTCCTAGCGTCGCAGTGGATACAGCCTGTTCATCATCTTTGGTCGCAGTGCATTTGGCTTGCGAGAGCATCTGGCGCGGGGATTGTACACTGGCGTTGGCAGGCGGCGTCAACGCTTTGTTGATGCCCGATTTCTATGTTGCCTTCAGCCAACTTGGAGTACTTTCACCAGACGGTCGCTGCAAGACGTTCGACTCGCGCGCTAACGGTTACGTGCGTGGCGAGGGTGCGGGAATGGTATTGCTCAAGCCACTTTCAGCGGCTGTGCGAGATCAAGATCGAGTGTATGCAGTAATTCGTTCGACGGCAACGAATCAGGATGGACGTACGCCCGGCCTGACGGTACCCAGCCAAGTTGCGCAAGAAGCTCTGCTGCGTGTTGCCTGTCAGCGAGCAGGTATTCGCCCTGCCGATATTCAATATATTGAAGCGCATGGCACCGGAACGCCGGTCGGCGATCCAATCGAGGCCAACGCATTGGGTACAGTTCTTGGCGAAGCCCGCGATCCACAGCGACCATGTATCATTGGGTCGGTCAAGACCAACATCGGGCACCTCGAAGCCGGTGCGGGGATCGCTAGTTTGATTAAAGTGGCTCTATCGCTCTATCATCAGCAGATTCCCAGCCATCTGCATTTGCAAGAACCGAATCCGGCGATCGATTTCGATCGACTCAAGCTACGCGTGCCTCAAGCACTGGAGAACTGGCAGGCGATCAACGGAGTTCGCTTGGCCGGTATCAACGGTTTCGGCTATGGCGGGGCAAATGCACATGTAATTTTGCAAGATGCTCCAATTGATGCCGCGACCGCGGTTGTATATAGCTCCACTTCACCTGTCCGCTACGCGGTTTCCAACAGCCGCGTTGAAGGTAACATAGTACCTTGTTTGTTACCGCTATCGGCTCGCAGCAGACAGTCGCTAAACGCTGTCCAACAGCGAATGATCGGTTGGCTGCAATCGCACGGGGCACAGTTTTCTGTCGAAGAGCTAGCGTCATTCGCCGCTCATCGCCGCGGACACTTGGAATACCGCGCGGCGGTGTGCGGTAAAGACGTCACGGACTTGCTGAATGGTTTAGCAGGTCACGAAACAGATGCAGAAAAGCAACCGTCTCGCGAAAATACTGCGTCCCAACTCTCCAGTGGCATTGCCTTTGTTTGTTCAGGCCAAGGACCACAGTGGTGGGCAATGGGTCGACAGTTGCTGCAACACTGCCCGGTTTTTCGACAAGTTATCGAACAGTGTGATCGCGAGTTTCGGCGTTATGGCGATTGGTCGTTGGTCGCCGAACTGAACCGTGATCAAACTACTTCGCGCATGCAACAAACCTCCATTGCACAACCAAGTATTTTTGCTATCCAAACTGCACTAGCAGCAGTCTGGAAAAGTTGGGGAATCGTTCCCACTGCGTTGGTTGGCCACAGTGTTGGCGAAATCGCTGCCGCTTATCTATCGGGCGCATTAGCCTGGGAAGAAGCATGCCAAGTTGCCTTCTTTCGAGGCCATTGCATGGACCTTGCGTCGTCGCAGGGTCGCATGTTGGCGGTGGGTTTGCCCGAACGCGAGATCGGCAAATGGCTTGACGGGATCGACCGAGAAGTTTCAGTCGCAGCCATCAACGGGCCGTCGTCGTTAACCATCTCGGGTACCCAAAATGCCATCGACAAACTGGCTAAACGACTAGAGAACGAGGACATTTTCTGCAAACGGTTGGCGGTCGAATACGCTTTTCATAGTCCACAAATGGAACCGGTATGCGAACCATTGTTGCGACTGCTGGCCAATTTGTCTCCACGCGCAACTCACACGCGACTGTTTTCAACCGTTTATGGTCGAGAAATCGAAGGCCATCAGTTAAACGCTCGATATTGGTGGGACAATGTTCGCCAACCGGTACGTTTTGCAGAAGTCATAGGGGAACTTGCCAACCAAGGATTCGGTGTGCTCGTTGAGTTAGGACCGCATCCGGTGTTGACCTATTCCATCACCGAGTGTTTCCAAACATCGCGCAAGAGCGTACGCTCGTTCGCCTCGTTGCATCGCGAGCAGGACGATTTTACAACAATGCTCAACAGCTTGGGCAGGCTTTATTCACTAGGCTTCGACATCGAATGGTCCAATCTCTACGCAAAACCTGTACGCCCGGTCCCGCTGCCGACCTACCCATTTCAAACTTTATCTTTGTGGACCGAATCACGTGAATCCAAGCTGGCGAGACTAGAAACCGATTACCATCCTCTATTAGGAGAATCCGAGCACGCAAATACTCCCCGTTGGCATGGAAGAATCGAACTGCGCGGGCAAGACTACCTGGAAGATCATCGTGTACGAGGTCAATGTGTTTTGCCCGCTGCCGCACTGATTGAAGTCGGATTGGCGGCCGCGCAGCGTTTGACACCGCATATGCCGATTACGCTCAATCGATTGCAATTACATAATCCTTGCATACTGACGGACAATCGTGCGCAGTGGCTGGAAACCGTTTTTCGTCCGGACCGCCGTTCCTTGGAAATTGCTAGCCGCGAGTCGGACGGGCAAATGTGGACTTCGCTAGCAACCGTCGGAGTTTCCAAGGCTGGCGATCCACCAACTCGCACGACGGCTACGCTTGCCGACCATCTGGCCATGTGCTCCGAGAGCGTTGATGGCAATCGATGCTACGATTATTGTGCCGCACTAGGACTGGAGTATGGGCCGAGGTTTAAGAACTTACTCGCGGGATCGCGGCGGGATGGGGAAGCCATCGTCCAAGTCGCATTACCGCCATTCTTGGCGGACCAATCACGAGACTATTGTTTTCATCCGGCGCTCTTAGACGGCTGCTTTCACTCGATGATCGTCGCGGATGCCGATTTTGATCACACGTTGAGCGGATTGTACTTACCGATCGAAATTGAAGAGATTCGTTATCTTTCTTCGCCATCGCGCCGCGTTACCGTACATACCAAACTGATCAGCAAGACGCGCCGACGTATGGTCGCTGACTTAGATATTTACGATGACGCTGGGAAATTGTGCTTGCAGGTTCGCGGCTTTCAAAGCCAGCGAGTAACCAGTGGCAAGACACCCGAAACTGTTCAGGACCTCGTCTTTAACTACGAATGGATATCGAGCGAGCTGAATCCCGAAAACAGCGCGTCGATCGACCAGAGTAATTTGTGGATTGTTCTCGGAGACAACGGCAATGTCGCCAAGCGGACGATTTCGCAACTAGGCAAACAGTCGCATGAATTCGTGGTAGCTCGACGCGGCAACGGCTTTCGCCGCCTAACCGAGCATGAATTCGAAATCGACGGCCAGTCGCCCGAGGATTTCGATACGTTCCTACGCCACTGCCAATCTCAGTTCCGCGGCCGGAAAATCAAGTTGCTGTACTGTTGGGCTTTGGATGTTCCTGCGCCTCCAACTATTTCGACCGAAGCGCTGCGTGATAGTACGCTTCTGACTACGTTGGCTCCACTGAACTTGGTGCAAGCTTGGGACCGTAATGCAGAATTAGGTCGGGCGGATATGATGATCATTACATCGGGCGGCCAGACCGATGATATTTCCTGTCCGGCTATGTCGATCGCACAGACTCCATTGATAGGCTTTGGGCGCGTCGTAGTCAGCGAATTCGCTCGCCTGCGAACTCGATTGATCGATCTTCCAGTGGTGGTCGACGACGAAGCTATCGCCAATCTAGTTGCCGAAGTCACGGTGTCTAACGACGAAGACGAAATCAAATGGCGCGGAGGCAAGCGATTTGCTCAAAGATTCATGCCACAAGCCGAACAGCGAGTTACGGCGGACGCGGCGGGTAGATTGCCGTTTCAATTGCAAATGGGCCGTACTGCATCGATCGAGGAATTGCAATTTCGCACTAAACCGCGGTTACCGCTCAAACCCAATGAAATCGAAATCGAAGTCATCTGTACTGGTTTGAATTTTAGCGACGTGATGAAGTCTCTCGATCTCTACCCAGGATTGCCGGATGGGCAAGTGCTGTTAGGGGCAGAGTGTTCAGGGCGCATCAGTCGCTTGGGCAGTTCGGTTGAAAAGTGGCGCATTGGCGATGAAGTTATCGCGGTTGCTCCAGGTGCGTTCGCGAGTCATGTGACGGTCGACGCCGCATTAGTCGCTCGCAAACCTCGCGCGCTGACGCATGCGCAGGCCGCCGGTATTCCGATTGCATTCTTGACCGCGCAGTATGCATTGCACGACTGTGCAAGAATTCGGCGCGGAGAATCGGTGCTCGTACATTCAGCCAGTGGAGGCGTTGGCCTGGCGGCCATTCAGTTGGCTCAACTGGCCGGTGCGAAGATCCTGGCGACTGCGGGCAGCGACGAGAAACGCAGCTACGTGGAGCAGCTCGGTGTCAGCAAGTGTATGGACTCGCGCAGTTTGAATTTCGTGGATGAAGTGCGCTCGAAACATCGGGCAGGCGTCGACGTAGTTCTTAATTCGCTCGCGGGCGAGGCGATTCAAAAGGGGATTGAACTACTATCCCTTGGCGGACGGTTCTTGGAAATTGGCAAGCGCGACATTTATGGCGACGCGGCCTTGGGCCTATTTCCATTCCGCAATAATTTGGCTTTCTTTGCCATCGATCTCGATCAACTGTTCAAGCAACAGCCCGACCGGATGGGACACATGTTGCGCGAACTGGTGAATTTGTTTGATCAAGGAACCCTGCACCCTCTACCGATCACCAAGTATTCCGCCAAGGACACCAATGCCGCGTTCCGGTTTATGCAACAAGGCAAACACATCGGCAAGGTCGTGGTCGAGTTCGTCGATCGACCGACCGATGTCTTTCCTGGTTCTTATTTGCCGATTGCTTTTAATTCACAAGCTACCTATTGGATCGCTGGCGGCTTGGGTGGCTTTGGCATGGAGATCGCCCGCTGGATGGTCGAACACGGTGCGCGGCATCTGGTACTGAGCGGTCGTAGCAAATCGATCGCGCCCAGTGGCCAAACTCTGTTGGATGAACTCGCCAAACTCGGTGCTCGCGTGACCGCCTTTCCGGCCGACATTTCATCGGCGGAAGATGTGCGATTCGTGCTGAACTGGATCGATGCCAACTTACCGCCACTGCGTGGCATATTTCATACCGCGATGGTGCTTGAGGACCGGTTGCTGATCGATCTTGACCGCGAAACTCTCGATCGTGTGCTCAGACCCAAGGTTCTTGGTGGCTGGAATCTGCATCGCGAGACCTTGGGCAGAGAACTGGACCATTTCGTGTTGTTCTCGTCCCTGTCGAGCATCTTTGGACATGCCGGACAAGCCAATTATTCGGCTGCGAATGCGATGCTGGATGGATTGGCTCACTACCGACGCAACCAGGCATTGCCGGCGCTGGTGGTGAACTGGGGGCATCTCGGCGAAGTTGGTTACTTGGCAGAGCGCCAACAACTGGGTGAACGATTGCAGAGACAAGGGGTGCTGAGTTTCACGGTACGTCAGGCGACCGACTGCTTGGAGTATGCCATGCAAACTCAAGCCAGGCAGCTTAGCGTACTGCGCATGGATTGGTCGATCTGGCGCGGTTTGGGAGTCACTGATCGAGTTTCGAATCGATTTGCTCATTTACTGCGGAACAAGAATCCTGGGACGATCGCTGAAGACTTGCAACATGTATCAGTAGATCAACTGCGCTCGACCTCGTTGTCAGATCGATCTGGACTGGTGGATCGCTTGTTGCGCGGCAAATCATCGTCGCTGTTGGGAATTCCGGCCAGTGAAATCGACGCCAGCGTATCCTTGTTGGAATTGGGGCTCGATTCGCTGATGGCCGTCGAAATGCGAAATTGGATCGAGAGCCAGTTCGGTACCAACCTGCAAATCTCGGCGCTGATGCGCGGTGCCAGCCTCAGTTCCCTTTCCGATACACTTTGCGGCATGCTAGATTCCTGCGCAGGGGAGAATTCGCACGTCGATAAAGATGAGGGTACCTCGGACGTGCCGATAGATTCGCCAATCACAGGTCTGCAAGCGGGTGCTCTACTTGATCAATTATCCAGTTTGCCGGACCAACAAGTTAGCGAACTACTGGCTCAAATGATGCGCGAAAATGTTACCACAGGGCGCTGAAATCAAACACATCGAAACCAGTTTGTCGCAATTGTCGCTGCAACAGCAACGGGAGTTGCTGAAGAAGTTGTTGCAGCAGCGTTTGGAAGAGGAAAGTGAGTTTCCGTTGTCGGCAGGCCAGCAGGGACTTTGGTACGCGTATCGCCGAGATCCTTCATTTACGCCGTTCAATGTGTTCTTGCCAACGCGCATTCGATCGCCTCTAGACGTCCATGCCTTACGGCGCGCGATCGAATTTCTGGTGGAGCGCCATCCATGCCTGCGCACCACGTTTTCTGATTCGGCAGCGCAACTGCGTCAACGGGTCCATGCTCGACTGCCGCCGGAGTTCATTGTCGAAGATGCTGCCAGTTGGGAAATGGCCCGTATTCAAGAGCGAATTCAGCGCGAATCGCAGCGCCCGTTCGATCTTGAGAACGGACCGTTGCTGCGTATTCGCGTATACAAGTTGAGCAGCGACGATTACGTTGTCTTGGCAACCACACATCATATCGTAGTTGATTTCTGGTCGTTGATATTGTTGCTGCGTGAGTTGCAGGCAGCCTATCCCAGTTTCGCTGCCGGAAACACTCCGCCGTTGCCTACGGCGCCGGGTAACTATGCTGAGTTTGTCCGCGAGCAAGAGCAACTATTGCAGAGCCCGCACCGTGAATCACTGCAGAAAAAGTGGCGTGAGATTTTGGAAGGAGTGCCGACCGTATTGGAATTGCCCTCGGATTTCGCACGACCAGCAAATTTCTCCGGCCAAGCGAACGTGGTACCGCTTGACTTTCCCGACGCAATTGCGTCCCGTATCGTACAGTTCGCCGCGGCGCATCAGGCGACTCCTTTTGCCGTGATCCATAGTGGCCTACAAGTATTGCTGGCTCGATACTCTGGTCAGAAATCGTTTCTAATCGGCAGTCCATTTTCCGGACGCGGACATCAAAAGTTCGAACACACAGTTGGCTTTTTTGTCAATATGCTGCCGATGCGAGCAGACTTGGAACATGACCCTACGTTTTCGCTTTTGGTCTCGAAGTTTGGGCAGACGTTGCTGGACGCGCTCGAGCATCAGAGCTATCCCTTCGCGCAGATCGTTCGCGACATTGCGCCAACTCGCGATCCCAGTCGCAGTCCGATGTTTCAAGTTTCATGTACATTCGAAAAAGCGCAAGATCGCGAGGAGTCTGGTCGGGCTGGATTTTTGTTTCCCAACAAGCGCGAAGTTCGAAATTTTGGTGGACTTGTGCAAGAGAGCTTCTACGTTCCGCAGCGCACCTGCCACTACGATGTTGAGTTCATTTTCGAGTTGACCGACGCGCTACGCGGAATGATGGTGTACGCCAGGGAGTTGTTTTGCGAAGATTCTATGCGAGTATTCGCGACGAATTTTCAGGATTTGCTCGCCAGTTTGCTTGATCAACCGCGAGTCCCAATCTCGAAGGTCGCTTGGCGTCCGGCATTTCGCTCGGACTCGGTCGCGCTCCGCCCGGACTTGACCAAAAAGCCTCCGCTCGCACAACCTCGAATACCCGCATGTGGCTACTCGACTGTTCAAGATTGGTTCAATTCAATCGCCCGGCATTATCCAAATCAAATTGCGCTTCGCGATGATGATTTTTCGATCACCTACGACGAACTTCGACAAACGTCGTTGTCCATGGCAGAGCAACTGGTCGGATTGGGAGCTGGACCGGAAAAGCTGGTGCCGGTTTGCGGTCGTCGCGGCGCTAGAATGTTGGTCGGCGTGCTGGCCACGCTACAAAGTGGCGCGGCGTTCGTTCCCATCGATACGCAGCAGCCAGCGATTGCGCGCGATCAGCTTGAAAACGACGCGCTACCGTGCGCAGCAATCGTGGATACGAATTCGGCGGACTATGTTGGCCAAATGCGCTGCCCCATCATCCATGTTGAAAATGCGCAGTGCGAAACTCGGATGCTGGTGGAACCTCGACCGACGCTCGTTAAATTCGATTCGGCAGTCAAGTCTAACTTTGCACAGCTTGCCTACGTGATCTACACATCTGGTTCGACGGGAACTCCCAAAGGCGTGATGATCGAACATCAAGCAATTTGTAATACGCTGGCATGGCGTTGCCAAGCGGTACCGCTGTCCAATAGTGATCGCGTTTTGGTTATGTTGTCCCATCAATTCGATGCGTGTATCGGAGTATGTTTAACGGCGCTTACTCAAGGTGCATCGTTGGTCTGGGCGGAGTCAGCCGCCCGCCATGATTTGGATCGATTGATAGACCAGATTGTGCGAGACCAGATCACGATATTGCCCGCAGTTCCCAGTCTAGTGCGCATGCTGGTCAATCATACCCGATTCAAACAATGCGGTTCGCTGCGGCAAATTTGGACCGGCGGTGAAGCGATGCCATCGGACTTGCCGGGGCTATTGCACAAAGTCTCGGGGGCTGAGCTCTGGAATTTTTACGGGCCTACGGAGGCTGCCGTAGAAACGACTGCCTTTAAAGTAAGCAATTGGGACGCACGCCGTCCCATACCCATCGGCCGCGAGATTTCCAATACGACTGTTTACATACTGGACGAATCGCTTGAACAAGTCCCGGACACGGTTCCAGGCCAATTGGCAATCGTTGGTCCAGGATTGGCTCGCGGCTATCTCAACCATCCCGGCATGACGCACCAGCGATTCGTCGTCAACCGCTTTGATCCCACTCAGCAGACGAGAATGTACTTGACCGGAGATCGCGGCAGGCGGTTGCCCAACGGTAATATTGAGTTCATGGGACGCATGGATCAGCAAGTAAAGCTCCGGGGCTACCGCATTGAACTTGGCGAGATAGAAGCGCTGCTGCAATCGCATCCTTTGGTGCGCTCTGCGGCCGTAAAGGTATCTCACGCTCACTCACTAGCGGCGCAATTAGTTGCCTTTGTGACTTTGCACGATCCAGCAACTGCACCGCAAAATCTCTCGCAGCAAATGCGCGCATTTCTGGCGGATCGCTTCCCATCGTACAAAGTACCTGTGGCGGTTCGGGGTATCGACAACCTACCGATGACCACTAGTGGCAAAATTGATCGCAATCGTTTGCCGGATATCCAAGCTGACATCGACGACGATCAACTGGTCCAACCAAACACACCATTGGAGAAGTTCTTGGCGGCAGCGTGGCAGTCTACGTTGGGCATGGATCGAGTAGGAGTCAATCAAAACTTTTTCGATCTCGGCGGCAGTTCACTTCAAGCAGCGATGTTGACTGCTCAGCTTACCGAAACTCTTGGATTGCATGTACCGACGGCCCTTCTATTCGACCTGGCAGATATTTCGCAAGTGGCGCAGCGGTTGGTGCAATTATATGAAACGGAAATGGTGGAACGCTTTGGTTTCGAATCAACCACTGCCTACGGATCCACCGAATCGTCCTCCATCCCCCATCATCGCTTGCGCCGCGATACCCACGATCCATTTCATCCGTTGCTGTCTCCGCTGAAACCCACTGGCAGTTTAGCGCCAATTTTCTTAGTGCATCCTCCGGGCGGCATCGTGGTGTGTTATCGAGATTTGGCGAAACATTTGCCGGCCGACCAGCCGCTGATGGGCATTCGTTCGCGCGGACTGCACGGTCGCGAACGACTGCCAAGCACTTTGGAAGAAATGGCCAGTGAATACGTGGCGGCCGTGCGGACTCGCCAAGCGCGTGGACCCTACGTTCTAGGAGGTTGGTCGCTGGGCGGAATCATTGCCTTTGAGATGGCTCAACAATTGTATCAGCAGGGAGAAGTTGTGCAGCGATTGCTGCTGCTCGACTCGACGATCTCGAAAGGCTCGACGGATCTAGTCCCCGACGACGAACAAGTCAACGCCGGATTGGAATATGGCATCGAATTGACATTGGACGAGCTGAGTCAACTCGATGCATCGGAGCAGCTTCCCTTTCTGTGGCAACATGCACGCAACCTGGGAGTGCTCGACAATGAAACTCCCGAAGCTGTCGTCAAGCAGGTATTGGACGATTTGCAAACGTTGTTTCACCACCATGTCGCGCTAACCTGCGAGTATCGAATCCAGAAATATCCTGGCAAGATTGTCTTGTTCCGGCCTAGTGATACTCCCTTTGTTGTCCAAGTTTCCGAGGATCGTGGCTGGCGCAATATCGCTGATGCGGTTCAAGTTCACTTCGTACCGGGCCATCATCACAGCATGGTGCAACCACCGCAAGTCGCCGAACTCGCGCGCCTGATGGCGTATTCAACCTGAAATCGTAAAAATCTAGGCCTGCTGCCACAGTTGCACCTCGCAAGTATACTGTCAAACGCTCGAGAGTAGAGCAATTGTCATCAATTGCTCAGTCCTCCCTGCTTCTTCCACACTTTCTATTCCACACTATCTATTCCACACTTGCTCGTTCCAAATTTTCACACCAAATTCAGCAACCAACCCCACGCCCAAACCCAAAAACACAGCCCAGATGAAGCACGCGTAATATGAACAACGGAACTGCAATGCCAGCGCAGGATGATCCGGCACAGGAGCGCTCTTTGTGGAGCGTGATGATGTACGCCACAATGGCAGGTGGAATGGCCTGGGGTATTCGCGGACAGTATGGGCACGAAACCGGCGCAATGATCGCCGGTTTGCTGGTCAGTCTAGCACTCACGTTACTATTGTGTCCAACAATCAACGCCTTGAGTGCCGCGCGGGCTGTGGCGCTGTGTACGATAGCCATGGGATTTGGTGGCTCGATGACTTACGGTCAAACGGTCGGATTGACTCATGATGCACCGTTAATTGGTAACTACGCGGCGCTTGGTTGGGGCATGCTTGGCCTGGCGATCAAAGGCGGTTTGTGGATCGGCTTTGCGGGCTTATTCCTAGGTATTGGGCTCAGTGGCGTGCGTTATCGATCGCTAGAGATGCTCTGGCTGATGCTAGGCGCAATCTTAGCCTTCGTCGCGGGAGTCGTTTATTTCAACGAGCCATTTGACCCGGTTAATCGGCGCCTGCCGTTAATCTATTTTTCAGATGATTGGTATTGGGAACCCGAGGGCAAGCTAATACCGCGACGGGAAGTCTGGGGAGGCTACGTAGTGGCTCTAGCGTGCTTGACCACGTACTGTGGCTGGATCAAGCGCGACACTTTAGCGCCACGCATGGCGGGTTGGGGATGTTTAGGCGGCGCGATCGGATTTCCATTAGGTCAGAGTTTGCAGAGCTTTCATGCTTGGCATCACACATGGTTTGCCTCGAAGTGGCTGCGCGATGTGGACTCTGTGATTAACTGGTGGAACTTCATGGAGACCACGTTCGGTGCGGTGATGGGCGCCGCGCTAGCTTGCGGACTGTGGATCAATCGCCGGCGAATCGGCGTACCCCTTGCGGCTAAACCTAGCGTTACTATGCCTGCCAGCGTGGAAATACCGCTGATGATTCTGCATGTTGTGTTGCTGGTTACCGTAGAATTTGTGCGCGACCCATACATCCGCGTTGGGTTAATTTACGGTTATGGCTTGGGACTGGGGTTTATCCCCATCGTGTGCGTCATCGGAGGGCGCTGGGCTCCGTACTTGATGCTGCTGCCAATTACGGCTATTCCCTTCGCTGGCAAAACGGTGCGCCAATTGGTCTATGAACAACACGCGATCGCGGCGGATCTCGGTTGGGCGCTGTACATTATATTTCCCTTAACGGTCACCACGATCTGCGCAGTTGTGTTCACGCTGGCCAGTCGTCGCAATCCTCCTGCACGAGCATATTTGCGCATTACCTTGTTAGTCACCGCGTGGCTGTATTTTCTGCTGAACTATGCCTTCTTCAATTTTCCAATGCCTTGGGAAACTTGGACCAGCCGCACACCCAACGCGGTCGTCTTTACGATTTGTCTTACAGGATTGACATTTCTCGTTTGGCGAACTGCCACTCCTGCCAAAGGCAATGCGAACTAGCGTTGCGTCAGCCGTTGAAACCAGCGCAATTGAAAACAGAAAAATGTGGTGCTTTCGTGGGCAAAAAGTACATCGGGGTGTGGTCAAGTAAGGTACACGCAGCATACAGTGTTAGCGATCACGGACCGTGAAAATGGACCGACCCAAAGGAACATAATGCTTCGCTACGCTTTGACCATTTTTGTTAGTGCCTTCCTGCTATTTCAAGTCCAACCGTTGATTGGCCGGTTCATTCTTCCTTGGTTTGGAGGTGGGCCATCGATCTGGACGACGTGCATGCTGTTCTTTCAGGTGTTGTTGTTAGGTGGTTATCTGTATGCACATTTGATCAGCGTTGGGTTGAGCGTTAGAACGCAAGTGCTGACGCATGTTGTGTTGCTAGCCGGTTCGCTGTTTTGCTTGCCGATTGCTCCGTCGGATGCATGGAAGCCTGTTGCGGATGGCTCGCCATCGCTGCAAATTCTGCTGCTGTTGTTGGCGACCGTGGGCGGGCCGTATTTCATGCTGGCTTCGACGGGGCCACTGATGCAAAGATGGTTTAGTAGGACGGAGCCGGGTAAGTCACCGTATCGTTTGTACTCGCTATCCAACGTTGGTTCGTTGTTGGCGTTGCTCAGCTATCCGTTTGTGTTTGAACCCATGCTGAAGCTGAAACAACAAGCGTCGAATTGGGGATCGGGTTACATGCTGTACGTAGCGTTGGCAACGTGGTGTGGGGTGAGATTGCTGATGCAAGGCGAGCCACAGCGCTCGGACCAGCCGTCAAAATCGGTCGGCGCGCCGGATTTAACTGACGGCACAAATGCCAAGCCGCCGAGCTGGGGCGCGATGCTGTTGTGGCTCGGTTTGGCAGCGTTTGGTTCAGCTATGCTGTTGGCAACCACGAATCAACTGTGCATTGATGTGGCGACAGTGCCGTTCCTGTGGGTATTGCCGCTCAGTCTGTATTTGCTGACCTTCATCATCTGCTTTGACAACCCTGAATGGTACGATCGACGAATTTTCGGCATGGCACTGCTAGTTGCGATACCGGCTGCAATTTGGGTATTGGAGGAAGATGTCGACGTAGCGATTTCGGACCAAATTTGGATTTACTCCGCAGTCTTGTTCGCATGTTGCATGACTTGCCATGGCGAGTTGGTCAATTGCCGACCTCATCCAAAATACTTAACGTTGTTTTTTGTGCTCGTCTCC
>SXGS01082859.1_pt1 | contig 43450 bp, 37 predicted proteins | sample 3174681 | NCBI WGS metagenome assembly SXGS01 (sample SAMN11356861, study PRJNA531348) | freshwater metagenome | isolation source: freshwater sample F1-80 | place: China: Fuxian Lake, Yuxi | collected 2017-12-25 | reverse complement strand
CCCTCGGCCGAAAGTGATTCCAAGGCCTCATTTCAAGCGTTCCGAGTCATACCGAGCGGAACTGCTGGGTTCGAATAGTTGCGGATTATGTTGTGAATCCGCTTTTTAGTTCGGAAGTAATTTTTGCACGGTTCCTTAATGAAGCTTCGATGATGGATTCCGCACTTCCGTTCGAACCCCTTCTTAGGCGTTCAAGGAAGCCAACCCTGATCGCCAACCTGTTCGAGCCGTGAACTTGGAACCGGCTCGGCTGCGACTCTCGTACGATAGAAACCGCTGGCAATGCGTTGGATTGTGTTCCTCTCAAGATCTACATCGAGCTCGTGATAGCCGCGTTATTTCCCTATTGCGTGAGTTGTAGGATGGCGGGGATGTCAATCTGGGTCCAATGCTTCTCCTGGCCTCGGCCTGAGCGCGCTTGATTTCCCCGCAGGGATTGCAGTTCGAAGCGCCCGCTGAAGATTTTGTTCTCGAATTCGATGCGGATCTCTCCCTTTGGTGGGGCATCGCTGGCGCCTTCATAAAAATTGATCATCGCCTCGACTTGCCTTACATCGACCGGTGATTCGAACTCGATGAATTCGTATTCCCGATCTGGGGAAGCTCGGTGATCTTTGAAATAGTAGCCTTCGGCGCTGCGGCTATTCTCGAAAAACAAAGTTTCACCGCGTGAGTTCGGGCTGGCGTAGAGATCCAGGTCGAGTGCTCCTTGCCATCGGATGCCGATTTTCATGGGTCCTTTAGTTGACGAAGGCGGTCCGGATTGCACCTTGGTGAGAACGTCCCGGGTAATCCAGTCGGACGCGCCAACATCGCGCCGGACGCGAACCATCTCGATCTTTGTTTTCGACGGGTCGATGTCAAAAGGGCGGCTTCGGGCAGGCGTCGCCAAGGGATGCGCCGCGTTGAATAGCGACGTTAAGTCCCCGAAGAAACTTTCGAGCCTGGCGCCGCGCTGCTTGAGATAGAGCGACCAAAACCGGAGGACTTTCTCCTCATGGATTTGGTTTACCCAAGGGTCGCCGAAAAAACCGAAATGCACTGCGAAGTCTTTCATCGAGGCCGGGCGAGGTCTTAATCCAAACACGGACTGTTCGCGCGTGGCCACCAGATGGCCGTCCGATGGGAAGTAGCCATCCACCATCGAGAACTGGGGTTCCTTGGGATCCATGTAAAGCGGGCTCCCAATGACCAGGACAATCAGTTGCGTATGGGGACTTGTCACCGTTTCCTCGATGAAATCCAGGAACTGAGGCAAACGGATGGCCTGATCCATGCCACGCATCGGAGAGTCGTGAGGGGCTGGGGTGGCCGCCAGAAAGTTCCTTAGCTTGCGGATGTCCGCGTGGAACTGGGTGGCCCTGGTCTTGGCGCTGGCGAAGGCGCGAGCCTCGGGAATCGTTATTTCAGTAATGCTCGTCAAATGGTAAGCGTCATAGAGCGCGAGCGTGGAATTGATGGGCATGTCTTCGATCAGGAAACCCGCGATACGGCGGTAAACCGAGTCCTTGGCCTCCTTCCCCAGGAATGGAGAGAGCCCGATGACGTATCGAAGAGCCGGCTTGGATGGGCTGGAGATTTCCCCGGCGCTGACGGAGGCACTCAACATCCAAGCGGCCACGGCGCTTGACAGGATAATCTGTGCGGCTGAAGCGGTCATCGGTGTGTTGACTCGCCGACGATGGTGGATCGCGAGAGCTGATTGCGGCTTTGGGGGTCGCCGTTTTCGACGGATTGGAGCTGAGCTCGCAATTGATCGGAAATTTGATCCAGCAGTGCCCGCTTTTGCTGGCTTTGATCGCGGCGCAGGTCGACTTCCTTTTGGTACATGGATTTGGCGAAGGCAAGAAGGGCGGAGAGCTGGTTTTGAAGGCGGCTTTGGCTGCCCTCGGCGTCGGCGAGGGCAATACGTTCCGAGGCGACAGAACTTTCCAGCGAGTGCCGTTCCTCGTCCAACTGGGTGAAGAAGGGGTTTCCGGCAAATCGGACAGGCCGGTGTCTGGCATAGATCAACGTCATGTAGATGCCCAGCACCGCCGATAGAAACACTTCCGCCGTGGCTTGCGCCGCGACGATGACGGTATCCAACCACTTCGCCCCGGATGCCGTCACAGCATTCCCTCCGGCGCGATCATCAAAGACACTCAAAGACTCAATGTGATCCTTGGTCGTCTTCGAAAGAGTGGGGTAGATGACCGCGTAGGAGGCGACCCAAACGACTACTCCAGCGAGTCCCGCGGCCAAACAACTCCACTGATATTTGTCCCTGAGACGTCGGTCTTGGATGGAGTCCCAACCCACTTTCACCCCGAGCGCGCCGACCGGCAACAACGCGGCCCACAGGTAAGCGCGAATGGGATTGTCGGTGAACGTGACCAAACCGGATTCGAGTAGATTGAACGAAATGTTCAGCACCCCAAACACCAAGAGCGTGACGATGCCGAGAAGCGCAGCGACGAACATGCTCGCGTCCCATGGATTCCAAGGAGAGCCCGGGCTGGCATCCAATTCGCCGTCCATCCTCACCGTGTTCAACCTGTCCATGCCAGCCAGCTTTGATCTGATCTCAGTCAGGCGTGATTCCAGATGGGCGACCCGATCGCCATGAACCCGTGCCAGTTGCTGGAACCGTTCGAGGTCTTGGGCGTGGTGATGAAGAAAGACGGCTTTGTGATACGATTGAATTTCTTCGATGCCCGCTTCCTCCGGCAATCCGACCTGGTTCTGAATGAACTCCAGGTGGACCGCCGGAGAAATGAGTCCGGAACTTTCTTTGCTGGAGAATTGGCTCACGGGATCTGAACTTAAAGCCATCGATAGATCGCGATGTGAACAGCTAGAAGCGTCTCAGTTGCTTCTCCTCTATTTTCTGCTCGGAGATCTTCTCTTCCGCCATTTTTTTCTCCTTTTCCTCGAGCCATTGGTGGAGTTTCTGCAAGGATTGGATTTGCTTTTCCAAGGCCCGGCGCTGAGACTCAATGGCCTTTCTCTCGGCTTCCAAGGATTGGCTGCCATCTTTCAAGAGGGTCCCTCCTGGACGATGCGCGAGAAGCCCCGGATGCGATCCGTCGATCGAGATTCTCACTTCTTCCTTGAAGGATTTCTCGACCTCGCGACGCGCTCGATTCGCCTCCTTTTCGGCCTTCTCTTTGATTATGTCCGCGTTCTCCTCGCTCCGATTGGGGTCCTCGAAGTCCAGCTCGACAAATGCGCGTTTCCGTGGTTTGACGGCGCTGGTTTGGGCGTCCTCCCTGGGCCAGGATTCGCCACCTTTTCCCTGGAATTCGAATCCCGAAACGTAGGGTTTCCGATGTTCGCGATCGGCAAGGGATTCCACCATTCGCTCGAGCCTTGCAAGCCGGCGTTCGAGGGAATCGGCCTCCGAAATCCGGGCCTTGCTTGCCGGGACCGGTTCGACGCGTGGGACAGGTGAAACCATCCTGCGCTTCGGAGCGGGTTTGACTGGCTCCACCGTGGCGGGCGGCGGAGCTTCCGGCGCGGGGTCCGCTGCGGGTGCGGCGAGGGTGGCTCCACCTTTCACTCGGGGCCCGCCTGTCCCGGTTAAGGCGGAGGCCGCTCCGCCCGGGTGAGGTTCTGCTGGGGCGTCGTTTGCCGATTGTTCGGACTTGGCGCCCGCCGTCGCGGTGGCTTCGTTGACGTCCGCTTTGGTGGCTTGGGCGAAGGCGAGGCGGGGACCAGCCTGGAGGCCCAGAAACGCGAGCAACACCGCTGCCGTGGTGAGTAGTCCGACGCTCGTCCCGGCAAGCCGTGGAGAGCTGTCCCGATGCGAATCGAGTATCATATTAATCCTTTCCTTGAGTTGGTTTTTGCTGGTCCACGCTGCCGGAGCGACAGTCCAGTTTTGGTTCTTCATTTGGCCGGCAAATTCAGTGAGAAAAAGCGCATAGGCTTTGGGGGCTCGGATCGCGGACAACACTTGATCATCACAGGCGATCTCTCGTTCTATGGATAATCGTGACGAGATCCACCGGATCGCGGGATGCATCCAAAACACCGCGTGCACTAGCTGCTGGATCAAATTGCTCCAATCGTCCTGACGTTCCAGATGCGCGAGTTCATGCCGAAGCACCTGCTCCACTCCCTCGTCAGTGCAGCTCTCTTCGATCCACGTTGGGAGCACGATCATGGGCCTGAAAAAACCGGCGGCCATCGGAGTTTCGACTTGGGGTGAGATGCTCAGTCTGGCGTCGCGGCAGAGTCGAAGTTCCAATTTAAGTTTCTCGAAAATCCGGCGGCTTCTTTCGTCTGGAGCGGTTGCCGACCGTTTCAAACGGAAGAGGGCGGCGCATTCGGACACCAAGCCCCATAGTCGCGCCACTGTGGTCAGAAGCCAAAGCCCGACCACCGCCGCCGCCACCCTTGGCGGCAACGCGAGGGACCACTCGGCGCGAGAGAGGGGCACACCGGCAGGGCTGCTGGTCGCTCCGCTCCCCGCAGGTTCGGACCGCGCATCCTCGGTGATGGTCGTGGCGTGAGGCGGCCAACTAGGCGGCACATCCATATCCTGGGCTGCATTGGCGATAACCGAGGAAGTCGGCGGCCCAAAGGGCGTCGGGAGCCAGGTCGAAGGCGCCACGGTCGGAGGGGCCGTTGAATCCGTCTCGCCCCCTGAACTTCCCGCGCTTCGCTGAGAATCCTGGGGAGGAGGGGGCGGCCTCAAAAGCTGTTTTTCGATTGGGGAAAAAGCTCCGCGGCCCGCGGTGAAGTGCATCACCGGAAGCAGCGCGACCAGCGCCAGGGCGGAGATCCACACCGCGTGGCGCGTGGAGGCGTTGGTCTTGGGGAGGAATTTGAGGGCCAGCCAGATTCCGACGGTTAACAACAGCCCCTGGTAACCACCGTTCAGGCTGGCAGCAAGCCATCGACTGCTGAGGACTTCGAGGTCGGTGTTCATCTTCGCGGTTCCTCCGATTCGAGGATTTTTTTCCGTAACTCATCGATCTCGTCGGGACTCAGATCCTCGTCCTTCAAGAACGCCAGCACGAGCTCGCTGGGTGATCCCGCGAAGAACTTTGCGAGGAGTTGGCGGACCGCCTTCCGGGCCGCCGTCTCGCGGTTTATCCTGGGTTGATAGACATGGGCTCGCCCCTCCTTCCGGCAATCCAGGTATCCCTTTTCCCTCAAGATCCGCATCAATGTGAGAATGGTCGTGTAGGCCGTGCCGTCTTTCCCAGCCAAGGCTTCCGCGACATCCGCCACGGTGGCAAAGCCTTTTTCCCAGAGCACCTCCATGATGCGATGTTCCGCGTCGGTGAGCGTGGGTGATTTCTTTCTAGCCATGGAAACTGTGTGTGTTGACCGGGCGTTTTCGCGCGAGTTATTAAAGAATTAGTTGTTAACTACTCCTCGAGGGAGGTTCAGTCAACTAAATATTTAGTTGTTCACCGGCTTTGGTTTGAAAATTCGGGCGGGGCGCCGAAGGGCCCTGGAGGGCATGCCGCCGTTCCAGGCCGGGTGGTGCGATCCCGGTGCATCCACGCGTTGTCGGTGGAGCGCGACTGTGCTGAAAGCCAGTCGCAGCAGCATCTCAGGCTCGCAGCCACGCCGAATCTGCTGGGCTGATGCTTCGCACACAACCGCGCTCCGGGCTGCCAGCCAAATTCGCCGACAACTTGTGGATGCACTGGTGCGATCCTTGCTCCGCTTTTCATTCTGGCCGCGCGCTTCAATTTCGTTAAACTTCATCAAATGAACTCCACACTCGAGAAACCGCGAACCCGCGGACCGATAGCGCTGCGGGCGCGGCCCTGGCCGGCTTCGATTGGCTTTGCCGTTTCGCTGGCGCTGGTTGCCGCCGCGATCTTGGAAGCTTCTAGTTCCGTCACAGAGAACACCGCGGCAGCTCCTTCGTCGCGCGGCAAGGAAATGTCCACGCCTAAGGAGAACCATTGGGCGTTCAAAAGTCCTTCGCGGCCGTCTGTGCTCGTGCCCGGGCCGTCCGGCTGGGCCAAGAACCCGATCGATCAATTCATCCTCGAGAAGCTCAAACGAGAGGGTCTGCGTCCATCTCCCGAAGCGGATAGGATCGTGTTGCTGCGCCGTCTTTCATTGGATCTTACCGGGCTTCCCCCCACCCCTGAGGAAGCCGACGCTTTTTTAAGCGACCGCTCGGAAGGCGCTTACGAAAGGCAGGCGGAGCGCTTGCTGAACTCCCCGCATTTTGGCGAGCGCTGGGCGCGCGATTGGCTGGACGCGGCGCGTTACGCGGATTCGAATGGATATGAGAAAGATCGAGCCCGTGAGATGTGGCATTACCGAGACTGGGTTGTTGAAGCGATCAACCAGGACCTTCCCTACGATCAATTCATCATCAAGCAATTCGCGGGAGATTTGCTCCCTGGCTCCACGCAGCGGGATCTGATCGCGACTGGTTTTCTGCGGAACTCGATGATCAACGAGGAAGGGGCCATCGATCCGGAACAGTTCCGAATGGATGCGATGTTCGACCGCATGGAGGCGGTTGGGAAGGGGGTGCTGGGGCTCACGGTTCAATGCGCGCAATGCCACAACCACAAGTATGACCCTTTGTCCCAGGAAGATTATTACCGGATGTTTTCCTATCTCAACGACGTGGACGAGTTCACGGCGCCAATATACTCGGACGAAGAGCTTTCGAGGAGGGATCGCGTGTTGAGTGAGATCAAAGCCATCGAGCGCGAAATACAGAGCCGGTTTCCCGATTGGGCCAGCCGCCTGAAGAGTTGGGAAGCTTCGGTTCAAAAGGACTTGCCGGAATGGATTGTTTTGGAACCACGGGAATACGGCGCCCCTGACGGCCTCTCCAAATTGCAGTTGCAGAAGGACCATTCGTTGCTCGCGGGGGGGCATCGTTTTATTGGCGGCACCTGGTTCGTGAAGGCCAAAACGGCGATGACGAATATCACCGCGGTGAGGTTGGAAGTATTAAACGACGGCAATCTGCCCATGCGCGGACCGGGTCGAGGCGACAACGGTCTCTTCCATCTTCGAGAGTTCACATTGAAAGCGGCGCCCGCCACGAGTCCGACGAATTTGGTTTCCGTGAAGATTTCAGCCGCCACAGCGGATTTCGAGGAATCACAGAATCCTGCGGGGGACCCGGAGAAGGAGAAAGAGAAAACGTTTGGAGGCCCGGTGCGATTCGCGATCGATGGGAACTCTAAGACCTCCTGGACCGTGGACGCCGGGCCGGGGCGTCGCAATGCGGCTCGAAAAGCCGTCTTTCAATTGTCGACAAACCTTGGTTTTGGGGAAGGAACGGAATTGCGATTCGACCTTGCGTGCCAGGACGAAGTGGGTCGCTTTCGTTTGTCTGTCACGGGTGCGAGCGATCCTGTGGCGGATCCGTTGCCGAAGTTGGCGCGAGAGATTTTAGACATCCCGAGCGACCGGCGCACTGCCGAGCAAGCGGCGGCGGTGTTCAGTCAATGGAGAACCACCGTGCCTGAGTTCGCCAAGTTCAATGACCGCATTGAAGCCCTTTGGAAGCAATTTCCGGAGCGTAGCGGGCAGACTTTTGCGCTGAGTGCCCGCCCTGAGCCGAGAGTGACTTCGCTTTTGAAGCGGGGGGATTGGCTGCAGCCTGGCCCGGCGGTTGAATCGGGCGTGCCCTCATTCCTCCACCCCCTGCGACCCTCTGCGGAGCCTGGGCGATTGAGATTGGCGCGTTGGTTCGTGGACAAGAAAGCGCCGACCACGGCGAGGGCTTTTGTCAATCGCGTTTGGCAATCCTATTTCGGCACGGGGATCGTTGCGACGTCTGAGGATCTCGGGGTTCAATCCGAGGCGCCCAGTCATCCTGAGTTGCTAGACTGGCTCGCGTGCGAATTCATGGAACCGACCATCAAAGCGCGGCGAACTCTGGAATCACCTGTGGAATCGCTCCCGTGGTCCGTGAAGCACCTTCACCGCTTGATCGTGCTGAGTGCCACGTATCGGCAAAGCAGCCGTGTGCGCCCCGAGCTTTACGCCAAGGACGCCTTCAATAGGCTCCTGGCTCGCGGAGCCCGTCTCAGGGTTGATGGAGAAATCGTGCGCGACATCGCCCTGGCTGCGAGCGGTCTTCTGAACACCAACCTTGGGGGCCCCTCCATTTACGCTCCGGCTCCGGCATTCCTCTTTGTTGCTCCGAGCAGCTACATGTCGTTCCCATGGAAGGACGCGACAGGTCCCGACCGGTATCGGCGCGCGTTTTATACTTTCCGGCGCCGTTCGACGCCGTATCCCATGCTTCAAACTTTTGACACGCCCAACGGCGATGCGTCTTGCGTGAGACGAGTTCGATCGAACACGCCTCTCCAGGCCTTGACCGCTTTGAACGAGACGCTGTTCGTCGAGTGCGCGCAGGCCCTCGCAAAGCAGACCTTGGTCCACGGCGGCCACACGGATGCGGAACGCGTTCGGTACGCTTTTCGCCGTGTTGTTTCCCGCTGGCCGACGGCGGCTGAAAGAAAGGAGCTGCTCGGGCTGCTGACCCGGCAACGACGGCACATGGCGGACGGATGGGTGAATGTTGCCGAATTGGGAACCGGCGCCAATTCACCGCCGGCTAATCTTCCAAAGGGCGCGACGCCGGCGGATCTCGCTTCTTACACAGTATTATCCCGCGTGCTGCTGAACCTCGATGAAGCTATAACCAAGGAATGAATCCCATGACTCGACAAGAACATTTCGCCCGGGAACATCGAAGAGACGTCACGAGACGATGGTTTTTCAAGGAGTGCGGCGTGGGGCTTGGCGCCATTGCATTGGGAACACTATTGAAAGAATCCGCTTCCGCCTCTCCGGCCGGGACGGCCGATCCATTGGCTCCCAAGCGTCCGCATTTTGTGCCGAAAGCCAAGCGGGTGATTTATTTGTTCATGGCGGGCGCTCCGAGCCATCTGGAGTTGTTCGATAACAAGCCGGAACTGACCAAGTGGAACGGCAAGCTGCCCCCCGCCGATCTGCTCAAGGGTTACCGGTCCGCCTTCATCAACCCGAATTCATCGTTGCTGGGGCCCAAATTCAAGTTCGCGAAACACGGCCAATCCGGCGCGGAATTGTCCGAGCTGCTGCCGCACTTGGCCTCTATCGTGGATGACGTGGCGATTGTGAAGTCGATGCACACGCACGCATTCAACCATGCTCCGGCGCAGATCTTGATGAACACCGGCAGCACGCAGTTTGGAAGACCCAGCCTGGGCGCGTGGAGCACTTACGGCTTGGGAAGCGAATCGAGCTCCCTGCCCGCGTACGTGGTGTTCAACACGGGGACCAACGGAACGAGTGGCGGCGCTTCAAACTGGGGTTGCGGCTTTCTGCCAACCGTCCATCAGGGGGTGGCATTCCGCAACACCGGCGATCCGGTGCTGTATCTCTCGAACCCAAAGGGGGTTGACGATTTCATACAGCGCGACTCTCTCACCACGTTGAAACGGCTTAACCAGCAGCGATTAGGCTTGGTCGGCGATCCTGAAATCGCCACAAGAATTGCTTCGTACGAGATGGCCTACCGAATGCAATCCAGCGCGCCTGAGCTCATGGACTTGTCACACGAGCCCAAGCATGTGCTGGATCTTTACGGCGCGGAGCCGGGGAAGGGGACATTCGCCACGAGCTGCCTCCTGGCCAGGCGCTTGGTCGAGCGCGGGGTTCGATTCGTGCAGATATTCCATGAGGCATGGGATCAACATGGCAATCTTACGAAGGAAATTGCCAGGAATTGCCGGGACACTGACCAGGCAAGCGCCGCATTGATCAAGGATTTGAAACAGCGCGGATTGTTGGAGGATACGCTGGTGATTTGGGGAGGGGAATTTGGACGAACCCCGATGGTTCAAGGCGGCGATGACGGGCGCGATCATCACCCGAATTGCTTCTCGATCTGGCTGGCCGGAGGCGGCATCCGGCCTGGCATCACTCTCGGAGAATCGGACGAGTTCGGTTTCAACGCGACCCGCGATCCGGTCCACGTCCACGACCTCCACGCTTCGCTGCTGCACTTGCTGGGTTTTAACCACGAAAAGCTCACTTACAGGTTCCAAGGACGAGAGTTTCGACTCACCGATGTGCATGGCGAGGTCGTGAGCAAGCTCTTGCAAAAGGCGGCCCTCAGAACTTAGCCGTCGTTACGCAATACTTGGTAGGGTTGCGATGCCGCGCGGCCCTACCTTTAGCTGAATTGTGACGGCTTAGGGAGTGACACGGGAAACTCATTCGCGAGTTGGATTTTCTAGAAATTTCGTCCCACCGTGAGTTGGTGCTGATTGGAAACCTGTAAGCGCGGTCTGGGCTTCGCGATTTATGCGGTCGAGCTGGGATTTTTGGCGGCTCGGTGGCCGATGGCCACTCATACCCAATCATCCGGAGACCTTAAAACGGCAGTTGCCTCTGGCGAATTCTCGCAAGATCCTGGCGATACAGTTTTTCCGAATCACTCACTAGATCCATAAAGGGTATGCCTCGCTCTTCGTCGCACCTTTCTCATCCAGCCTTTAGCAAATTTCCACGAGGTTCAACTGCCGTTTTAAGGATAATGCGCCTTAGGTTGTCTATCTCCCGCCACGGACCGCGCCCCCTTGCCGGCTCGCCTTTGATGAAGCCATCAGAAATCATGACTTTGACCCCGCCGCAACTCAATCTACACACAACTCGGATGCGCGCCTGTTTCCATCTCCGAACGGTGCATCCACAAGTTGTCGGTGAATTTGGCTGGCAGCCCGGAGCGCGGTTGTGTGCGAAGCACCAGCCGCAGCAGGTTCGGCGTGGCTGCGAGCCTGAGATGCTGCTGCGACTGGCTTCCAGCACGGTCGCGCTCACCGACAATGCGTGGATCGACCGGTCCGGCCTCTTTGCGCAACAAAAAACTATCTGTTTCCCGGGGGGACACTATAGGATTGAGCCATGGTTCGTTCGTTTGCATTCACCACGCAGGGCCGCCTTCATTCGAAGAACATCGAATTGTTCCTGATGCCGACGCTGCTTGCCGACACCAACCTTTTTCTTTGGGTGGATTTGGAGAATCCGACGCCGCAGGAGTCGAAGGCCATCCTGGAGGATGTGTTCCATTTTCATCCGCTCTCGGTTGAGGATTGCGCTGCGCAGAACTCGACCCCCAAGGTGGAGGAATACACGCCCAAGGAAGAGGACCGGTTTGCGCCGTACCTGTTCATCGTGATTCACGCGGTGGACTACAGCCGGAAGGACGGTGTGTTTGCCACGAGCGAGCTGAATTTTTTTTTGGGAAAGAGTTTCTTGGTGACCTGTCATGCGATGCCGCTGCGAAGCGTGTCGGTGACGGAGGAACGCTGTTTGAAGAGCAACGTTCATGTCGCCCGCGCGCCCGATCGCGTGGCCCACACACTGCTGGACTCGATTGTGGAGAACTACAAGCCCGCCTTGGAAGACCTGGCGTGTGAATTGGGCGAACTGGAGCAGCAGGTCTTGGAGAAGCCTTCCAAACACATCCTGAATCGGATCATCAGGATCAAGAAAGAGGTGTTGCATCTCAGGCAGATCATCGGGCCGCAGCGAGAAGTGCTGGCGCGATTTGCGAGGGGTGAATTCAAGCTCATCCGGGGACATTTAGTGCCGTACTACCGGAACGTTTATGACGGGTTGAATCACATCTCCGACCTGACCCAAACCTACATGGATTCGTTGACGGGCGTCTTGCAAGTTTATCTCAACATGTCCTCGAACCAAACCGGCGAGGTCGTGAAGTTTCTCACCATGGTGACATTGATCACGACACCGATGATGATGATCGGGACATGGTATGGGATGAACTTTGGCGACATGCCCGAGTTAAAGTGGGAGCATGGGTATCCCGTGGCTTTCGGAGTGACCTGCTTGTCAACTTTCCTCACCTATCTTTATTTCAAGCGGCGCAAATGGCTGTGATGACATTGTCCGCGCCCCACACGGGATCTGCGATTATCCGCCATGAGCCGCCACAGCACATCGAAGTCTGGATTCCTTGAAAAGGTCTTGGGCCGTCTTGGCAGACTGGACACTCACGGGTTGCGCACCGTGGTGCAGCGACTGGCCAGGGAACGCAACCTCTTGGAAACCCTGTTCAACACCATCGAGGATGGCGTGCTGGTTGTCGATGAACAGCGGCGGTTGGTCTATTTCAACCAGGCTGTCAGAAGGCTTTTCGGGTGGCAGGCCCAGGACGTGGAAGGGGAGCCCATCAGCAGGATCTTGCCCGAGGTCGACTGGGAACAATTAGCCGCCTTGGATAAATCCGGGGCGCAGCCGATCGTGAGGCATGAATTTGAAGTCCATTATCCGAAGAGGCGATTTCTAAGGTTGTATGCATCGCCCATCGGCGACGAGGCCGCGGGGGGGGGCGGTCTGGCGCTTGTGATCCACGACGCGACGCTGGCTCGGCAGGAAACATTCGAGGCGATTGAGAGCGAGCGCATCAAGGCCCTGACGCTCCTCGCGGCGAGCGTCGCCCACGAGATCGGAAACCCGCTCAACGCCCTCCACATCCATCTTCAATTGATGGAACGAGAGTTGAAGAAACTGCGTGTGGCGGCGGCATTCCAGGCCAAGACCCCGCCCTCGCGGCGAGCCGTGAGGGGATCGGAGGGTGAACGAGTCCTAGCCCCCGACCCAACCGTGGTTGAAAGCGCCGACAAATTGGAAAAGTACCTTGGCGTCGCCAAGGGAGAAATCACGCGATTGGATTACATCGTGACGCAGTTTTTGCAGGCTATCCGGCCTTCGCCGCCCCAATTTATGGAGGGTTCCCTCAACGAGGTCGTGAACGAGACCATCGAGCTGCTGCGCCCGGAGCTGTCGAACCGCGGCCTCGCGGTGGATTTGCGGTGCGCGAGGCAGCTTCCCAGAGTCCATTTTGACGCGGTGCAAATCAAGCAAGCCCTTGTCAATCTCATCAAGAACGCGATGCAGGCGATGACGAAGGGCGGCCTTTTGACGATCGAGACCGGGAGCCACATGGATGGGGTTTGGATGAGTGTGCAAGACACGGGTTCTGGAATTTCCCAAGACCAGTCCAACCGCATTTTCGAGCCTTTTTACACCACGAAAAAGAAGGGAACGGGGCTGGGATTGATGATTGTGCAACGAATTGTGAGGGAGCATGGCGGGCGGATCGAACTGGAGAGCCATCCTGGAAAAGGCGCCCGGTTTCGGGTTTGGCTCCCATTGCGGGACAAGTTGACGCGGTTGATTGAGGCGGGCTCCGCCCAACCATAGGGGTCTTTCAGATCCTCGGCGGACTGATTGCCTGTCGTCGCTTCGATAAGAGTGTCCGGGTGTTTTTAGCGGGTTGTGCCGCTGGGCCGCGTTTTCGGCCTTTTCATTTGGGAGCCCAGCCCTCCATACTTGGCGCATTGATGGCGGAGAAACCTGCATTATTGATTGTCGATGACGAAAAGCCGACCCGCGAGGGGCTTCGGGCGGCGCTGGAGGACCGTTATGATGTGTACGTCGCCGATGACGCGGGCAGCGCCATGGAATTGATGGAGTCGGTGGCTGTGTCGGTGTTGCTCACTGATTTTCGTTTGCCCAAGGAAGACGGCCTCAAGCTGATCGCCCGGGCCAAATCGCTTCCTTCGCCGCCTGTGTGCATCCTGATGACGGCTTACGGTTCCGAGGAAATCGCCGTGCAAGCGATGAAGCAGGGGGCGGACGATTACATCGCGAAGGGCCGGATGCAGATTGACGAGCTCGAGATGCGAGTCGCCCGGGCTTTGCGGGCGCAGAGTTTGGAGCAGGAGAACCGTGTGCTTCATGAGCATCTTGATCGCAAGTTTCAGCTCAAGAACGTGATCGGCGAATCGGCCGTGATGGTGGAAGTGCTGGATCGAGCACGCCAGGTGGCGCCTTCGCGGGCCACGGTCATGATTCTCGGGGAGAGTGGGACTGGCAAGGAATTGATCGCGCGCGCGATACACCAGCTCAGTCCGCGGGCGCGGAATCCGCTCGTCACCGTTCACTGTGCCGCTTTGTCGCCCACGCTCCTGGAAAGCGAGTTGTTTGGACACGAGCGCGGGGCATTCACGGGCGCTCACGAACGCCGGATTGGCCGCTTCGAGCAGGCTCAAGGGGGAAGTTTGTTTCTGGACGAAATCGGCGAGATTGATGTGTCGACGCAAGTGAAGCTGCTGCGATTTCTGAGCGAGCGAACCTTCGAGAGGGTGGGGTCAGGCAAAACGCTGAACGCGGACATCCGCCTGATCGCCGCCACGAACAAGAATCTGGAAGCGATGGTGAAAGAAGGGCGTTTTCGAGAAGATTTGTACTTTCGGCTGCGCGTTGTGGAGATTTGGATGCCTCCGTTGAGGGAGCGGTCCTCAGATATTCCGATGCTGGCGGTGAGTTTTTTGAACGAATTTGCGAAAGAGAACTCCAAGACCATCAGTGCCTTCGAACCTGAGGTGATGCGAGCCCTGACCGAATACGCCTGGCCAGGAAATGTCCGGGAACTGAAAACAGCCATTGAGCACGCCGTGGTCCTGGCTCGTGGCGGGCGCATCGCCCTGCGAGACTTGCCTCCCGCTGTGCAGGGCATGAAAGCCCTCCCGGGAGGGGCTCTCTCGGAGGCAGGCCCCAACGCTCCGCGCGAGACCTCGGGGTCCGGTACTGTGCGAGAGGTGGAAAAGGAGATGATTGTCCAGGCCTTGAAAGACTCGGCGGGGAACCGCTCAGCCTCCGCGCGTAAACTGGGCATGAGCCGCCGCACTCTGCATCGAAAGCTTCACACTTATGGCCTTGGGGATCTCTAGCTGTTTCAACCGCACCAGTCGCGCAACGATATGATGCCGATCCAAGAATGGGTTCATTCCTTGGAGGTGGGCGAAGGGAGGCGGTATGTCAAGCTTGCTGGCACACTCCTGACCCTTCTGTTCTTGCTCGCGGTCTATGACATCCGCGAGTTTAGGAATTTTTCCACGAGCGAGGCGATGGATGTTTCTCAACTGGCGCGCAATCTTTCCGAAGGGAAAGGCTACGTGACCGAGTGCATCCGTCCTCTCAGCCTGTTTTTGGTTCAGCGCGAGAGGGCCGACCGGGACATGAAATTGGGAAGCGCCCATCCCGATCTTGTGAATCCCCCGGTTTACCCCCTCCTTCTGGCTGGTTGGATGAAAATAATGCCCATGGATTATTTCCTGCACCGGGGGAACTCGTTTCGCGTTTATCAACCAGAAATGATCATTGCGTTTCTGAATCAAACACTCTTTTTCGGCGTGCTGCTGCTGACATTTCTCATTGGGCGTTCTTTATTCGACCCCATGGTGGGGCTGATCTCCTGCATCCTCGTGGCATTCACCGAAGTGATGTGGCGGTTTAGTGTTTCAGGGCTTAGCACGATGCTATTGCTGCTGCTTTTCCTGGGGCTTGTGAGCTGTTTCGTGGCGGCCGAAAAACTGGCTGAGAATGAGGAGACTCGGTCGGTTCCATTCGCAGCGGCGGCCCTGGGCATTGGATTGATCTTGGGGATTGGAATGCTCACTCGCTACTCGTTTGGAGTGCTGGCCGTCCCGTCCGTTGCCTACCTCGCCTTGGCTTTTCCGAAACGGCGACTGATGATGTCAGCATTGGCGAGTTTGGTCTTTGTGATCGTTGTGACGCCTTGGCTGGTTCGCAATTTCAACCTGAGCGGCAATCTCTTTGGCACCGCGGGCTACGCCATTTTCGAGGAGACCCAGCGCTTTCCAGACACCCGATTGCAGCGTTCTTTGAATCCTGATTTCAGCCAATTCGGCCCCGAGCAAGTGCTGAAGAAATTCCTGCTCAACGCCTCGGAACTCATCCAGAATGATCTGCCGCGTTTGGGTCAGAACTGGATTTCGGCTTTTTTTCTCGTGGGAATGCTCATTCCGTTCCAAGGGGTGGCTTTAGTGCGTTTGAGATGGTTCAGCATTGGTTGTTTGGCGGTTTTGTTTATTTCCCAGGCGCTGCTTCGGACCCATTTGACTGATGAATCGCCGATTGTGAACGGGGACAATCTGCTTGTGTTGATGTTCCCCTTGGTGGCGATTTTTGGCGTGGCCATGTATGAAACGCTGCTCGAGCAGATCCGGCTCCCGTATCCGGAGGCGCGTCATCTGGTGACAGGAGGGTTGATCCTCGTTTCCTCTCTGCCCCTGCTGTTGACTTTGCTTCCGCCCCGCATCTATCCCGTGGCGTATCCTCCTTATCATCCGCCAGTGATCCAGCAAGCCTCGAGTTGGATGGCTGAGGACGACCTTATGATGAGCGACGTTCCTTGGGCCATCGCCTGGTACGGCAGGAGGCCTTGCGTGTGGACCACGTTGACGGTGGTCCCGGATTTTTACACGATCAATGATCTGACCAAACCTGTGAAAAGCCTCTATCTGACCCAGGTAACCACGGATACCAAACTAAGTTCCGAGGTGCTTTTGGGAGCTGACTTTGCATGGCAGCGTTTTGCCATGGATGCGGTCCTTAGAACCAATCTTCCCACGGGCTTCCCGCTGAAGCATGGGAGGCGCGATTTTCAGGAATCCGGGCAAATCTTTTTGACGGATCGAAACCGTTGGTCTACACGTTCCACTCGATGAATCCACGACATCCAAAAGTAGTTGACAACAAACTGGTTCGATGTGCTGCTGGGGAATTTTCCTATCGCGGTTTTCGACCATTGGCATCGAGGAGATTTCTAATTGACATCATCAGACCTTCCCCTTACAAAGATCGAGAATTTTCGACTAACGTTACTGTCTTCGGGCACTTGTTCTAGAAGGAATTATTAAGCTATGAAAAAAATTATCGCTTCCGCGAGCCTGTTGGGACTTGGGGTAGCCGGCATCCAAGCCGCTCATGCGCCAGGCTTGACTTCAATTGAAACATCGAAGTCGTGGAGCGTCGGGGCTTCATTGAGGGGGTTCTATGATGACAACTACACAACTTCTCCAAGTGCTTTGAGTCGGTCGACCTGGGGGACGGAAATCGAGCCCTCCGTTGGTCTGAACCTGCCATTGGACCAAACCTACATTGGTCTCAGCTACACCTATGGCGCCAAGTTCTATGAGGACTCCAGCGAATGGGATCAGAGCCACCAAGCGCGGCTTAACCTCAGCCATGCTTTCACGCAGCGCGTGAAATTGGATGTGAGCGAGACCTTTATCTCGGCCCAGGAACCGGCGATTTTGGAAGACCGGGGACCCATCACATTCCCGCTGCGTTCCGAGGGAAATAACATTCGCAATACAGCCACCGCGGCGCTCACCACGGAATTGAGCGATGAGTTCAGCACCGTGGTCAGCTACGCCAATTCAATTTGGGATTATGAGCAGGACGCGGACGACATTGCAGATCCAGTGAATAATCCGATGGGATCGGGGAGTCGATCCTCCTTGCTGGATCGAATGGAGCATATGCTGCTGGCCAATTTCCGATGGCAAGTGGCGCCTTCTACGATCACGCTTGTGGGCTATCAATACGGGGTGGTCAACTACACCAGCGACGATGCGTTGGTGCCTGGGCTCAAGTCGGACATTCGCGACAGCCGCTCGCACTACACTTACGCGGGTGTTGATCACTTTTTCAATCAGCAACTGAACGGCTCGTTGAGAGTTGGCGCTCAAGTGACCTCATATCCGAACATTGTCGTGGAGGATAACGTGCTTCCCTACGCGGATGCGTCTTTGAGCTATACCTACACGGCGGGGAGCTATGTGCAGTTGGGTGTTCGCCACGCGTTGAATCAAACGGACGTGGGATTGGTGTTCCTGGGGCTTGGCAGCGTGGATCCGACATTGAACCAGGAAAGCACTACGGTTTACGGGACGTTGAATCATAAGATTACTGCCAAGATCACGGGGACGCTGCTGGGGCAGTACCAAAACTCCACATTCAACGGCGGCGGTCCCGGCGTTGACGGCAGGGCCGATGCTTTGTTCCTCGTGGGCATGACTCTACGCTACCAAATCAACCAATTTCTATCCACCGATGTGGGTTATAGTTTTGATCGCCTAGATTCTGATCTAACGGGCCGCTCATTCTCCAGAAACCGCGTTTTCGCAGGGTTGAAAGCGACGTTCTAATTGGTGACTTTTTGAAATAATCACGGGAGGCTGGGTGACTGGGCCCGGCCTCCCTTTTTTCTCTTTTATGGAAGCCGCGAAACCGCCTTCTAACAGCGCACCGGAATCGAAACTTCACTTTCTCGACTACTGGCGGATTATCAGGATTCGCAAGGCGGTCATTTTAACGGTGTTTCTCCTCGTGGTTATGACCACGACCGCGGTGACGTTGATGCTGAAGCCGTCGTACGCGAGCACTGTGAGGATCGCCGTTGAGAAAGACACGAGCGATATCGCGCTGCTGGGAGGTGCGCAAGCCGCGGCGGCCTACGATCCTTATTTTATTCAGACGGAGTTTGAGCGAATCCAGTCGCGCAGCGTGCTGTATAAAGTGATCGAGGGGCCTACCCCCGAGGAGGCCCTTCCAGGCGGGGAGAGCATGGGTCAGGAGGAAAGTTTGAAGCTAAACGAGCGCTTCGCGAAAGATCTCGAGCTCTCCAAGCCGCTCAAGACCGCCGACTCGTATCAATATTTGTTGAAGTTGATCGACGTGAGGCAGTCCCGGAACACTAGTTTGATTGAGATTCGCGTGTTCAACCACGATCCCAAGTTAGCAGCGGACATAGCGAATCGCATAGCGCTCGTCTACCGTGACAGCCGGCTGAGAACCAGAAAGGAGATGTCGGATCGCGGCATTCTGGCGCTTAGGAAACGTCTTGACGAGCAAACTAAACAAGTAAAAGAGGCTCAAGCCGCGCTGCAACAGGAACGTGAAGAGAAACAAATCAGCGATGCCGTCGCTGAGGGCAGTTCCGCAACCTACACTTTGGAGCCAGCCACCGTCGCGAGATGGGAAGGGGAGGCGAATTCCGCGGAGGCCTCTTACATCGCGAGCAAGACCCTGTTGGAGGAGCTGATTGCGAAGCGGGATAGGAAGCAGATGGCGGCGATCGCCGTGGCTTACAATGACACCCAACTGGCGGTGCTGTTCGAGAAAAAGTTGGAAGCCGAAGTCCAGATGGTTGGATTGCTCCCGGATTTGGGTGATCAGCACCCCACCATCCTGAAAGCCAAAGGAATTTTGGAGGAGATCAACAAGCAGATCGATATGCGCGTTGAGGACGTGATCGCGGGATTGAGTTCGAGGACCAAGGCCTCGGAGGCCACTTGGAAAAACATGGCCAACAAGGTGACTTCCGCCAAGGAGCTTGAAATCAGCGCCGGCAGCAAGTATCGGAAATATTTTCAGATCAAGAGAGAGTTGGAAAGCCTTCAACGCGTGCGAGACGCGCTGGTGCTGCGCATTTTGCAGGAGAGCATCGACAAGGATATCCCCAAGGAATCCATCGTTGAGATCACCGATCCGGCCGAGGTGACGTCCCAGCCGGTGCGGCCCAAAGTGGCGCTCAATATTGCGCTGGGAGTGATAGTAGGCCTCGTTCTCGGAGTGGGTCTAGCTTTCTTCATCGAGTATCTCGACACGAGCATCAAGACCATTGACGACGTTGAGAGGGCGGTCCAGGCGCCTGTTCTCGCGGTCATTCCCCAGAACGTCGGTTCACTTCTGCTCGAGGGGCCTGACAGTCCGCACGCCGAAGCCTATCGAGTGCTGAGAACAAATGCGATTTTCTCTCGGAAGGACGATTCTCTCACCACGCTGACGGTTGTGAGCGGCGGGGCGGGGGAAGGCAAATCGACGACGATTTTCAACCTGGCGATTGTGTTTGCCCAGAATGGGCATCGGGTCTTGATCGTGGATTCCGATTTGCGCCGTCCCAGTCTGCATAAGATTCTCAACGTGAGCAACTCTGTGGGTCTGACGAATTATTTGCTTCGGCAGAATTCGCTCGAGCAGGTGATTCAAACCACGCAGTTGCAGGGCCTCGATTTCCTGCCCAGCGGAAAGCTGCCGAGCAGCTCTATGGGCATTTTGAACTCGGTTCGAATGAAGGAATTCATCAAGGAAGCCAAGACTCGTTACGATTTTGTATTCTTTGATTCACCGCCGATCATGGGTGTCAGCGACGCTTCTATCTTGGCAAGCGAAGTGGATCTGGCATTGCTTGTGGTGCAGTATCGGAAGTATCCCCAAGCGATGACGATTCGCGCGAAGCAAATGGTCGAGAAGGTGGGGGGCCGATTGCTGGGAGTGGTCCTGAACAACATCAATATCTCTCAGGATTCCTACTACTACTACTACAGCGGCTATTACTACGATTACTACTCCAAGCGGGACGAGGACGACGCTGTGAGCAAGAAGAATGGCGACAAGAAAAGGAAAGGCGCCATGGATCGTGGGGATGTCGATATCAAACCGAAGTACTGACTTGCGTGGTCCCGTGAAGATGTATTCTGATATGCCGCGCGCTGGTTGCAAGTTGTTGAGCCCTTCGGACAAGGGCAATATTCACAATCTGTGACGAAATCGGCGGGTTGATCCGTTTCGGGTTGGGATGCTATGTTGAACTTTGTGAAATGGCTGAGAAGCGGCTTATTATTGGCGCTGACCTTGTCTTGGTTGTGTTTGCATACGGGGTGCGGCACTGCCAGGCCGGTGACTGGAACCCCTGAAGGCGCGCCGAACAAATCGAATATGGTCGTTTCTCCCGACATCATCAGCACGGGAGATCACATTGCCATCAATTTTTCGGACATACCCAATCCGTTCAATCACGAGGTGCGGGTGCTGCAGGACGGCAAGATCTCGCTTCCTCTCATCAAGGAAAAGGTGGTTGCCGCGGGTAAAACCGCAGGAAAGCTGCAGGAGGATATCCATTCGCTTTACGTTCCGAAGCTTTACCGCAGGCTGACTGTCACGGTGAAAATAGATTCCCGGTTTTACGCGGTCAGCGGACAGGTCAGAGCGCCAGGTTTGCTGCCCTATGCGGGCGACATGACGGTGCTTCGCGCGATTGCCGCGGCGAGTGACTTCACGGATTTTGCGGACAAGCGAAACGTGGTCCTGACGCGAGCCAACGGAGAGCAATTTACGGTCGATTGCATTCGAGCTCAACGCGATACGAACTTGGACATTCCGGTCTATCCCGGCGACCAGATCATGGTTCCTCGGCGGTTGTTCTGAGGGCAGTCCCGGCGCGCTGAGGCATCCGTTACGCTTGCGTCCTTGAGTTCCAGATTGTGATCCAGTTGCAGATAGTGGGCGGCCGGGGAGCTGGGATGAGTTTAGTGTCAAACCGCCTGCCCGTCCGAGTAGGGAGGGGAGCCGAAAACGAACTCAGATTGGAGGACGACGGCGTTTGGGATTCACACGCATCGATTGATGCCACTCCCAACGGGTTCTTTCGACTGGTGGCTCTCAAGGAGGCCATCGTTTATTTGAACGGCGAACCCGTGAAAGATGAGCGGATAAAGGTTGGTGACATGATTGAACTGGGAAGGGCGCGAATCTGTTTTCAGCTCCCGCCGTCGCGTCCGCGTGGACTCGCATTTCGCGAGTTCATTCTTTGGACAGCAATGCTCCTCCTCATTCTGGGCGAGCTAATCCTCATGTTTTGGCTGGGTTGATCTGTGTCGGCGCCGGGGTGAGACCCGCCTGGAGCCCTGCGCAAAGTGCTTCTGACAGTTTGGCGGCGCAAGCCTTCGAGTTTCTGCCCAAGGCGGCGAGTTTTGGAATTGCGCCGGGATTCTTAAGGAGGCAGATCGAGAACTTCCCCCAATTGATGCGCTTGTTTGCATCCAAGACACTCTCAAAGTCAATAGGCAGAGATTCCTCGGCAGCATCCAGAATGACGCGGATTGTGGCGGATGGAATTCTTCTGGCGGCGCACGCTTCTCGGATGAATTGGGATTCCATTTCCACGGCTTCGCCCGCGCCCGAATTGAAGAGCGATCGTTTCCTCTCACAATCGCTGATGACGGTGTTCGAGCAATGAAAGCGGACTACTCTAACGCCTGCTTTCTCGACGATGGCACTTGGGAATTCCGGATCCCAGCTTCCAACAATGTCTCCACATTTCCGCGCGCGGTCGAGCGCCCCCGCAAATCCTGACGTGATCACCAGGGAAGGCCTGGAGATATCCAGTGCTTGAGAAATGCTTTTGATAGCGTTTTCCCTCCCCATGCCGGTGAGAAGCAGATCAATCGGAGGGAGCAAACCGTCGACGATTTGTTTCTTGAATGGAACAGCTTCATCGGGCACTGCGAAACAGACGAGGACGCGGCCCTGCCGAGAAGGACCGTCTTGGCGCTCCACTTTCATGGGCGAGGGGTGTTGTGCGATCGATTGTTTTTGTGATAGGGCATGGAGAGATCCTGCGTGTCTTGCGCGGCCCGGAGTGCCAGGGACTCGGAACTTGGTGTCATTCAGTAAACCTTAAACCTGAAAACGGCAGTTGCCCCTGTTGAATCTTCGCAAGATCTTGGCGATAAAGTTTCTCCGAATCACACGCCAGATCCATAAAGGATATGCCTCGCTCTTCGTCAAACCATTATCATCCAGCCTTTTGCAAATCTACACAATGTTCGATTGCCATTTTGAGGGTTAACTCTGCGAATCCTGGCAGCAGGAGTAAAGTTGAATTCGGAATCGCAAAGGTGCTTGAAAATCGGCGTTGACGCTATACCTTGCGATCTCGTGCGGTTGGACTTCACCAAGATGAACGGTGCTGGCAATGATTTCGTCCTGGTTGACAACCGGGATGGGAAGGTATGCTTGTCATCTTCACAGATTTCCCTGATTTGCGACCGACAGAGGGGTGTTGGCGCGGACGGGTTGATGCTTCTCACCCCTTGCTCTAGTGGCGCTGCGGATTGGGCTTGGAGATTCTACAACAGTGATGGCAGCGGCGCCGAGATGTGCGGCAACGGCGCTCGCTGTTTCGCGCGGTTTATCCAAAGCTTGACCGGCGTCAGAGACGCGGTTTCTTTCGAAACTGGCGCAGGTGTCATCAGAGCGGCTTTCGCGGGGAGTTCCGTTATAGTGAGTTTGACCTCTCCGACTGAATTAAAACTTTCAGAGACGATCTTGACCTCCTCCGGCCCTCTTCTGGTGCATTCGCTGAACACGGGAGTTCCGCACGCGGTCGTTTTCGTGCCGGACGCCGATCTGGCAATGGTGGGAAAGCTCGGCAGCGAACTCCGCTACCATAGCCATTTCAGTCCCCGTGGAACCAACGTTAATTTTGTGGAGTTGAAAGAGCCGTCGGTAATTCGAGTGCGGACCTACGAAAGGGGCGTCGAAGGGGAGACCTTGGCCTGTGGGACAGGGGTGACCGCATCGGCCTTAATCGCCTCTAGAGTGCATCAATTTCCGTCGCCCGTGAAAGTGAGGGTTCAGAGTGGGGCTGCGCTGGAGGTGGAGTTTGAGTCTCGCGACGGGGAGTTTTCAGATGTCCGCTTGAGCGGGCCGGCGGACTTTACTTTTTCCGGGGTGATCAACGTTTAGTTCGAGCTTTTATCCTTGGTTTTCATGTTCACAGGAACTTACACCGCGATCGTGACACCGTTCCAGGATGGCTTGGTGGATGAAGCCGCGTTGGAACGGTTGATCAAACTACAAGTAAAAGCCGGAGTCGATGGCATCGTGCCCGTCGGGACGACTGGGGAATCGCCGACCCTCGATTTTGACGAGCACATCCGCGTGGTAGAGGTTTCGGTGCGGGCTGCGGCGGGCAAAATAAAAGTTCTGGCCGGCACGGGGGCAAACTCGACTCGCGAGGCGATTGAGCTGACCCAGGCAGCGGAGCGCGCTGGGGCGGATGGATCTCTCCAAGTGGCGCCTTACTACAACAAACCTACGCAAGAAGGTTTGTTCCGACATTTCACCGAGATTGCGGCGTCGAGCCGGTTGCCGATGGTCCTTTACAGCATTCCGGGCCGATGCGGGATCGAGATTAGCGTGGAGACCGTCGTTCGGCTTTCGAAAGCCTGCAAGCGAATTGTTGGCATCAAGGAAGCCGGAGGCAATCCGGATCGTGTGAGTCAGATGCGCCAGGCTCTTGGACCTCGATTCACGATTCTGAGTGGGGACGATTCGCTCACCTTGCCGTTCATGGCGGTTGGGGCGGAGGGCGTGATTAGCGTCGCTTCCAACGTAATACCTCGAGAAACCGCGAGGATGGTGAGTCTCTATTCGTCTGGGAATGTCGGGATGGCACGCAAAATCCACGCGCGATATTATCCTTTGTTCAAAGATCTGTTCGTGGAAAGCAATCCCACCCCGGTCAAGTTCGCCTTGGCCAAACTGGGAATCATTCGCGAGGAATGCCGGCTCCCCCTCGTCCCTGTCTCCGAGAAGAGCCGAGAGCTCTTGAGCGCCACTTTGAAGGCTTGTGGGATCCTTGGAAGGTCAAAATGAAATGAGAAATCTGAGGTGAGGACTGTTGCGAGTCTCTGGAGCAGCGGATTGAAGTCTCGGCGAACCGGTAACGGGTGGAATTCGAAGAAAGGAAGTTAGAGCGCCATGGCAGATGAGGTTAAAATACTAATCAACGGATCCAAGGGCCAGATGGGCCAAGCTTTAGTGGCTTGCGCGTCAAGGTTGCCAAGCGTCCAGCTTGTGGGACAAGTGGATCTGGGGGATGATCTCGGCTCTGTGATTGATGAGTGTGATGTGGTGATCGATTTTAGTTTCCGCAGCGCCACAGCGGGCGTGGCCGAGCTCTGCGCCAATCGAGGAAAGGCTTTGGTCATCGGAACCACGGGGCAAAGCGAGGCGGACAAACAACTCATTCGAGCGTTGGGAGATCGAGTCAGAATTGTATGGGCGTCGAATTATTCCACCGGGGTGAACACGTTGTTCTGGCTGACCCGCAAAGCGGCGGAGATCTTGGGTTTGGGATTCGATTTGGAAATCGTGGAGATGCATCATCGGCTTAAGAAAGACGCTCCCAGCGGCACTGCAACCACGTTAGGCGAGATCCTCGCTGCGGCGCGGGGAAAGCAGCTTCAGGAAGTGGTTCGGCATGGAAGGGAAGGAATCGTTGGAGCCCGTTCGAACGCGGAGATTGGCATGCATGCACTGCGGGGAGGGGATGTTGTTGGGGATCACACCGTCATTTTTGCCGCCAACGGCGAGCGATTGGAACTGACCCACAAAGCGTCCAGCCGCGACACATTCGCCAATGGAGCATTGCGGGCGGCTTGCTGGGTCGTGCGCCAGCCTTCGGGTGTTTATTCGATGCAGGAAGTGTTGGGGTTGGCGTGACCCAACCTGTGGTCATCGCGGTAGGCTCTAATTTAGGGGATTCTCGTGGAGCGGTTTTGGAGGCCATCGCCTTGTTGCGGAGCAGGGCTGCGGGCGATTGGAGATCCTCCCCTTTGTACAAAACGGCTCCGGTGGACTGTCCTCCCGGCTCGGCTTGCTTCATCAATGCGGTCGTCTCTTTCACGCCAAGAGCGGATGACTCGCCTCTTGCTTTGTTGGAATGGATGCTGGATGTGGAAAGGGGAAAGGGCCGGCTTCCGAAGCGGATGACGAACGAGGCTAGAGTGCTCGATTTAGATCTTATTGCTTATGGAGATCGCGTGATGCGGACCTCGAAACTGACCTTGCCGCATCCTCGGGCCCGGCTCCGAAGATTTGTGTTGGAGCCACTGGCTGAGATCATGCCGTGGTTTGTGTTTCCCGGCGACGCGGCCACTGTCGTTCAACTGCTTCACAATTTGTCGGGGACTGGAACCGTGGAGCGTCTTACCGACAGCTGAATGAATATGAAAGCGCTGCCTTTCGAACCTTTGCCAATTGGACCCAAGCGCCGTTTCTTGCCGGAGAACCTGGATTTGGGAGACTGGGCTTCCGTCGCGTCCCAATTTGACCGACTTGAAGCGGGCGCCGGGAAGTGCGCCGAAACTCGGGAGTTTGAACAATGGCTTTTGGATTGGAGTGAGTTGAGTGCCGCGTTGGAGGAGGAAGGTTCCAAGCGCTACATCGCCATGACGTGCGACACGGATGACGAGGATGCGGAAAAGGCTTATTTGCGGTTCGTCGAAGAGATCGAGCCACTGATCAAACCACGGCAGTTCCACATGGCGCAAATCTTTGTCGGACATCCATTGCGCCAGGCGTTGTGTCAGGAGCGGTACTATGTTTTCGATCGGTTGACCTCGCTGCAGATGTCGTTGTTCCGAGTGGAAAACGTGGCTCTGGAGACTGAGGAAGCCAGCGTGGGCCAGAAGTACCAGAAGCTTTGCGGTGGTTTGACTGTCACGTTTCGGGGGGAAGAACTCACACTTGCCCAGATGGGGCGTTTTCTCGAAGAGCCGGATCGCGGGCTGCGGGAGTCAGCCTGGCGCCTGGTTTCCGAACGCAGGTTACAAGAGAAGGAGCAGTTCGAAGCCCAGTTCGATCAACTGCTCAGACTTCGACATCAGATCGCCCTCAATGCCGGTTTCGCCAATTATAGGGATTACGCCTTTCGAATGAGAGGAAGATTCGATTATGGCCCGGGAGAATGCTTCCGATTCCACGATGCCATCGAGCAGGAGATCGTGCCGGTGCTTCGAGAACTTCAAAGAATCCGGCAATCAAAGCTGCAACTGCCCAGCCTGCGCCCTTGGGATCTTTCCGTGGATCCTGAGAATCAAACCCCTCTCCGGCCGTTCGAGCAAGCTTCGGAATTGGTGGAAAAAGCTCAACGGATTTTTGACTCGTTGGATTCGGATTTTTCCCGGGACTTCAAGAAAATGAGGGACTTTCGGCTGCTAGATCTTGAGAACAAGAAAGGAAAAGCCCCGGGAGGTTATCAATCATGTCTGGCCGAATCCAGGTTGCCGTTTGTCTTCATGAATGCGGTGGGGATTCAGCGAGATGTTGAGACGCTTCTCCATGAGGCGGGGCATGCGTTTCACTCTCTCAGCTGCCGGGACGAGGAGTTGCTGGCTTACCGTGGCGCTCCGATCGAGTTTTGCGAGGTGGCGTCGATGAGCATGGAACTTTTTGGGGGAGAGTTTCTCGGTGCGTACTATTCCGATTCCGACGCTTGCCGTGCGCGCCGCGACCATTTGGAGGGTGTCGTCGAAGTGTTTCCTTGGATTGCGACGGTGGATGCTTTTCAACATTGGTTGTACACCCATCCGGATCATTCTAGATCGGAAAGAGAGGCCGCTTGGTCCCAGCTCATGAAGCGGTTTCAAGGCGATGTGGACTGGACGGGTTTGGAGGGGATTCGAGACAGCCTCTGGCATCGTCAGCTGCACATTTTCTTGTATCCATTTTACTACGTCGAGTATGGGATCGCCCAGCTTGGCGCCCTCCAGGTGTGGCTCCGATCCAAAACCGACAGGGCCGAAGCCTTGGCGCGTTACAAGGCCGCTTTGAAACTGGGCGGCAGCCGGCCTTTGCCCGAGTTGTTTGCCACCGCGGGATGCAGGTTTGATTTTTCTGGTGAAACCGTCCGTCCCATAGCCGGCCTGCTCCGTGAAGAGTTAAACATTAATACGGCAGTTGCCCCTGGCGATAAAGTTTTGACGAAGCACTCACCAGCTCCATAACGGATAGGGCTCGCTCTTCGTCAAACCTTTCTCATTCAGGCTTTTGCAAATCTGCACCAAGTTCTACGGCCGTTTTGAGGTTAATTGCGCCGAAGCATGGCGGAAGCCAATGACCTGCGGAATCCTTCGCGGTTTTTGGCATCGTGGAATTCGACGGGATTGAAATCATCCGTCAAGACGCGGCCATTCTTAGGATCCGTCGTTCCAATGTTTTCCCAAGCCCGTCGAGCCTCATTCTGGATGGAAGCTGGCAGGCCCGCGAAATTCGGCTGGTGATGAACGACGAGAGGCGACGCAGACGCGACAAAGAACACGTTGCCGTGTCCGGAGTGGTGTATTCGGACATCGGAGAATTGAGTTTTTAAAGTTTGGTCCAGCGAGGCGAGGAAGAAGTCTTCCCCGGGGGTGAAGCTTCCAAAACAGTTGATGACCAGGACGCCTTCCTTTTTGAGACTTTGGCGCATAGAGCCGAAGGCTTCGGCGGTCAGCAGATGGGAAGGCGAGGAGTCTCCCAGGAAAGCGTCCAGGACGACGGCGTCGTAATGGCGCCTGTTATGGTTCAAGAATTGCCGCCCATCCGCCACATGCACGGTGAGTTCCGATGGACGAAAATTGAAATAATCCTTCGCTAGAGGAATGACTTCCGGGTTGATTTCCACGACGTCCACTTTCACGCCGGCGTCGACGAGTTTCATGGGGACGATTCCAATCCCCACGCCGATGCAGAGGACCTCTTGCAGTTTTGGGGAATAGGTTTGGGACAGGAGCTGCAGCATGTGAGTGAAAAGGGACACGCTTTCCTTGGTGGCGGGATCGTAGCTGTTTTGAATCAGGAAATCGTTCATGTAATATCGAATCCCCCCGGACACTTCCACAACATGCATGCTTCCGAAGTCGGAGTTTTTTCTCGCGAGAATTTTGGAGTTGGGGTAGGTGGCGACGTGATCAATGCGAACACCGACGGCTCCGACGGCGGCGGTCGCCACCATCAAGGCCGTTGCGCCCGGGGCGCGGCCGCGCGACCACGCGAGGAAATAGACCAGCGAAAGGGCGGCGAGAAATAAGCTCGTGCAGAACATGGTGGTGGAGTTTGGGGCTAGCGGAAGCAGGACGTAACCGATGAGCATCGTGCCGATCATGCTCCCCACGGTGCTGATCGCGCTGAGCCTCCCTACGGCGCCTCCAACGTTGCCCGGCGACAAGAGCAGCACGCGCACAAAGAATGGGCCCACCATGGCCAGTATTCCCAGCGGGATAAAAAACAAAACACTGGCGGCCACCAGAGTTCCCGCGGCCAGATTGAATGCCAGAAAGCGCTTGGAGAGGGGCTCGAGGAGAGTGATCATCGCGGCCAGATAGACTGCGGCAACCAATATCAACCCGTAAATGCGATGGAGGGCTGGAGAACGGTCCACGAGAGCGCCTCCGGCGTAATAACCTGCCGCGAGGGAAGCCAAGGTGACGGCGATTTGGGCTGTCCACACGAAATGCGAGGCGCCGAAATAAGGTGTCAGCATTTTCGCCCCGAGGATTTCGACAATCATGATCGCCGCGCCGGTGCAAGCCGCCGTAAAATAAAGATATCGCCTGAGACCCTGCGACATGGCGATCGGGGAAACGTTGTCTGGTTGCTTTTTCACGCGGAGTTTCTACTTTCGTTTCCTCATTTCACGCAAGCGCCAAAGCTTTAGCGTTTTTGACCAAACCCGCGATGAAGTACTGGAATGTTCTGAACATCGGCATCCAAAACACCCTGGTTTACAGGGTGAATTTTCTGGTGCGCGCGTGTTTTGGTCTCATTCCCCTGAGCGCCACGCTCTTCCTCTGGGAAGCCATTTATCGATCCAAGGAGGCGGGCGGGGCTGTCTCTGGGTATTTGTTGAGCCAGATGGTGTCTTATTATTTGATCGTGACCATTGTGGACGGACTGACGGCGGTGACCGAGGACGATTGGCAGATAGCCGCCGACATCAAGGACGGCAACATCAGCCAATTCTTGATCAAACCGATCGATTATATGGCTTACAGGCTGACCTTATTCTTCGGCGGCCGTCTGGTTTACATGATCGCGGCTCTGGGGCCAATCGCCATTTTCATATACATCAAGCGCGCTCATTTTGTTCTTCCGGAGGACCTGATGACGGTTGCGGCCTTCGGTTTGTCGACCGTCATGGCTGGCCTGCTGCAGTTTTTCATCTCCTACACAATGGCACTTCTCGCATTTTGGGTCGCCGAGGTGTCCACGTTTATTTTTATACTCTTTGCCTTCGAATATATTGCGGGAGGCCATTTGTTCCCCATCGATATACTGCCCTCATCCGTCGTGACCGTGTTGAAGTTTTCTCCATTTCCGTATGAGCTTTTTTTCCCGGTGAGCGTTTACCTGGGCCGCGCCAAAGGCCCCGAGCTGGCGATGGGATTGGCCATGCAGGCGGCTTGGGTGGGGATCGCCTATTTGGCGGCCGGATTTGTGTGGCGACGCGGGATCAGGCGCTACACGGCTTCTGGGGGATAAGCCGGGTTGTTGAACCGTGGACTTTAAGCGATGAACACGAACTTTTCCCATGACTCCGGCCCCCGGGTTGCGCGAACTCCGGCTGTCGTTGGCCGCTCGCTGGCGCGTTATGCGCGCATCTACGCCGCATTGTGGAAGAACTCGATCATTCGTGAAATGGGGTTCAAGGCCAATTTCGCGATGTGGATCGTGGTGGAAATGATTTGGTTTGTGCTGCAACTCAGTTTCATCCACGTGCTGTATCTTCAGACTGACGAAATCGCGTCGTGGACGAAATGGGAGGTCGTCTTGCTGATGGGAGTGAGCCATTTCATCCAGCAACTATTCGCCGCGATTTTCTTGAACAATTGCACTCAGCTTTCGGAGCATGTTCGAACGGGGCGCATGGACTTCATCCTGTTGCTGCCCGCCAGCACGCGGTTTCTGCTCTCGTTGCGGCAGGTGGATCTCGGGAGCTTTGTGAACGCGGGAAGCGCGTTGGCGGTGATGGGCTACGCGGGTTGGCAACTTCAATTACGCCCTTCCGCGGGGCAATGCGCGCTGTTCCTTTTTCTTTGCGGCATCGGCGTCATGATCCACTACTCGCTCATGTTCATGATGGCGAGCATCAGTTTTTGGACCGTGCGAGCGCAGGGCATCATTTGGGGCTATTACAACTTATTCAATATCGCGCGGCTTCCGGACGAAATATTTCATGGAGCCTACCGCAGAGTTTTCACGTTCGTGCTCCCGATGCTGCTGGTTTCCAATGTGCCAGCCAGGGTTCTTGCGAGCAAGCTGGCGACTCTCGAGAGCGTGTTGTTGCTCGTGGCAATGTGTTGCGCGTGTTTTGTCATTTCCCAGGGCGTCTGGAGGTTCTCGCTGAGGCGTTACACGAGCGCCAGCAGTTGATCCTCCGCGACCCCCCTTCGCCGCCTCAGGAAACCCAGCGGGGCTGGAACACTGGACCGAGCCCGTGCTTGGCGAGGAGCTCCATGAACTTTGCTATCCCGCGCTGCTCGTCCGCGCCGATATGGTAGTGAATGTGCCATCCGAGATAGTCCTGGCGGAAAGTGGCGTCGAACTCAGTCCTTGACTCGATGATCTGCTCGAGGGTCTCCAATCCGAAATCCTTGGCCTCGATCAGCTGTCGCTTCAACGCCGTGTTCTCAACGCCCCTTTTAAGAGCCCAGACGGCATAGACAAACGGGAGCCGGGTCCATTCGTACCAGGCGGCTCCCAGATCCCAAATCTGATGCGTCCGCTGCTCCAGGAGGAATTGAATGGCTGGATCCCCGATCAAGAGCACCGCTTCTGGAATAACCGCCGAATCGCCCGGATCAAAGGGCTTGTAAACAGGGGTCAGTCCTCGCTCTGCGAGAAGCACTTTAAGGAGGCAAACGCTCGTCAGCGAAGCCGTGTCACAGAACACGGTCTCTAATTCCTCCAAGGGGCGCTGATGAGCCAAGAACACGCTCTTCACTTCGCCCAGGGAGGCCACTCCAATCCCGTTTAGCACATCATAACGATCCTTGAGGAGAACCTCCACGATGCTGATCAACGCGGCGTCGACTTCGTTTGCATCGAGCATGCGGGCCAGCCTGGAAGGCGGAGCAATCCTCAAGTCATCCTCAAGTCCGCGTGTCAGCGGGATGGCGTTGAGATAGGGCACCGAGCCAATCTTGAACCGAGTGGGCGCCTCGGTCAGAAGGCTCTCTCTTTGTTGTTGGACGGCCCTTTTCTCTCGGTTGAACTTGACCGCCAATTCCTCGGCCGATTCGGCGGGAGCGAGCTTTAACTTGGGCAATGGATCATCTGAACTCGTGGACATACCTCAATTCTGATGGGCAATAATTTATGACGTCGCTTTTAGAATGACAACGACTCATGAATTCGAAGCGCCTCGTAGAAAGTATCTCGTTGGACCGGAATTCTTCCGGCTTCGACGATGGCTTTGATCATTTCCGATTCCGTTTGCAATTGGGGGGAAGTCGAGCCCGCCATATGGAAGATATGTTCCTCAAGGATCGTTCCGTGGAGGTCGTCCGCGCCGTAGTGGAGGGCGACTTGGGCGAGCCGTGTGCCTAACCCAATCCAGTAGGCGGTGAGATGATCGAAGTTGTCGAGAAAGATGCGGCTGATAGCGAGTGTTCGCAGGGAATCAAATCCGGTTGGACCGTGGTGGATTGGGATCGAGTTATTGCCCGGCTGATAAGCTAACGGAATGAAACCCGTAAAGCCTCCCGTTTCATCCTGCAATGACCGAAGCTGGCTTAAGTGGTCCACTCTATCCTCGAGAGATTCGACATGCCCATAAAGCATCGTGCATGTGCTTCGACCTCCCATGAGATGCCATTGCCTATGGACATCCAAGTATTCAGAAGCGGATTCTTTCCCTTTCGCGATTTGGGATCGAACTTCGTTCTTGAAGATTTCCGCGCCCCCTCCTGTCAACGAGTCTAGTCCGGCCTCCTTGAAGAGTTGAAGGGTCTCGCGCACAGACTTTCGCGCGAGCCAGGCGATGTGCAATATTTCGATCGCGGTGAAGCATTTTAAGTGAAGCGCGGGGGAGAGCGACCTCAGTGCAGTCAACATTTCTAGGTAATGTCCAAAGGGAAGATTCGGGTGGAGGCCGCCGACGATATGCAGTTCGGTGATCCCGAACTTCAACGCTTCCCGCGCCTTGTCCACGATTTCGGGGATGCTGAGCTGGAACCCGTCCGCGTTTCGTTTTTTGCGGGCGAAGGCGCAAAACTGGCAGCTCAGGATGCAGTAGTTTGAATAGTTGATGTATCGGTTCAGAATATAGCTCGCGCGGAGCCCATTCTTCCGTTGATTAGCAAAATCGGCGATGGCTCCGATCGCATTCAAGTTTATCGACTCGAACAGTTTGCGCGCGTCGGATTCGGTGATCCGTTGACCCGCCGCCACCTTGTCGAACAGGTCCTCCAGGCCGCTGCCCTCCACCGCTTTACTTAGAAGAATTTGAATCGAACCCATGGAAAAATAACTTCGGTCGCCGTGGCCACAAGAAAAACGATGCTGACCAGGACATTGAGCCTGAAAAAAGCAATGTTTACCCAATTCAGGCTGCGCCTTCTGGCCAGCCAATGCTCCATCAAAAAGCACACGAGAATTATCAAAAGGCCGACAAAATAGGCGATGCGAAAACGGCAAATCACACCGAAGAGGCCCAAGATGCCCCAGGTGATGAGGTGGGAAAGAAAAGCGGCTTTCAGCGCGTTCTTGGGCCCCCAGGCGACGACCAAAGATTTCAGCCCTTGTTTCTTGTCAAATTCGTAATCTTGGAGGGAATAAATGATATCGAATCCGATCAGCCAGAACACGACCGCCGATGCGAGAATCAGAGGGATCAGAATGCTCTCCCTGATAGGAAACCATGCTATCTGCCCGCGCACCGCAAGCCAGGCTCCCAAAGGCGACAGGGCAAGAGCCAAGCCGAGCCAGACATGGGTATAGTCAGTAAACCGTTTGGTGACGGAGTAAAAGCACACCATGAATAGCGCCACTGGCGACAAGTAGAAGCACAAGGGATTCAAGAGCCACGCGGCCAGGACCAATAGCAGCCCGCCTGACAAGCAAACCGTCCAAGCTGTGGTCAATGATATGATGGAGGCTGGCAAGTGGCGGTCCGAGGTTCTGGGGTTCAGGGCATCGAATTTTCGATCGACAATTCGGTTGAAAGCCATGGCGCAAGTTCTTGCGCCGGTCATGGCTAAAAGGATTAGAAGAAAAGTCCTCCAGCCTGGCCACCCTCGATTGTCCCTCGCGGCCAGGAGCATTGAAGCCAGTGCGAACGGGAGGGCGAACAGGGTGTGGGATAACTTCACGAACCCGGCATAGTTCCTAAGCCATGCAGCCAGCGCCGAACTCATCTTAATCCTTTTCCTCCTGCCAGCGGGCCACGAGCCGATGAGGGGCTCCGAGGTGATCGAGCACCCGGGCCACCACTGTATCCGCCACTTCGGCCACCGTTTGGGGACGTGTGTAAAAGGAGGGATTGGCGGGCACAAGGATGGCTCCCGCGAGCAATAGCAACTCGAAATTCTTCACGTGTATCAAACTCAACGGTGTTTCTCGAGGGACGAGGATAAGCTTTCTCTTCTCTTTCAGCATCACGTCGGCTGCCCGCAGCAAGGCATCCGAACTCAGCCCATGCGCCACTCGTCCCAAGGTTCCCATGCTGCAAGGGATGATCACCATCGCATCAAAAGCGTTCGAACCGCTGACGAACGGCGCGTTCATGCTCTTCAACGAGTGGGAACTGACCCCCTCGGGAACGCGCAACGATCCCGGCAGTTCTTCCCGGATCACCAGGGCCGCGTATTGGCTTTGGATCAGATGGATCTCATGCGTCCGCGCGTCAAGATTGTCCAACAATCGTTGGGCATAAATCGATCCACTCGCTCCAGTGATGGCCACCAAGATCCGCATAACGGCTCGTATGGACAGCAAAGTGGAGGAAGTTTGGCCGCCGCGCAATAGCGTCCTGTGGAAAGTCAACGAGCGAACGCCGCCTACTGGATGCGTGGTTCCCTTCCGGACGGATTGTTTCTTTCGCGAAACGCGCCCGCTCGATTTTTTTTTGGTGCGGAGAGAGCCGTTCATTCTCTTCTAGCTTGTGTGTCCCGCAAACCTCCACACAATCGGTGTGTGCCCGCGATGTTTGACAAATTTTCTTTTTCGATCTTGCCCAGAAGTCTCGCTTGCCTGCTGCTGGTTTTGGTCAGTGCCTGTCAGCCTTCTCCTCGATCAGGCCTTAATCACCCCACTCCCCTGGCTGCATCATCACGCGAGATGAGCGGCACGAATCCAAGCGCCGTGGATTCATCCCGCCCCCTTGCCGAGAAAGTCGTGCATGGGGAGATCGGTCCTGATTTCACGAGCGCTTCCAACGCTAAGATGGCCGTCAGTCCCTCCACTAATTCTTGGCTCGGCATCAGCGCTTGGTGCGCCACCAACGGCTTTCCTGGGGCCGGTCTCGTTCTATTCCAGGGCCGGCACTTGCTTCAAACCGGGCGAACAGTCCTGGACCTGGTCCCGGGTTCTCCGCTCGCGAAATGGCGTGGAGTCAATTGCTGGCTTGCCTACCCCCTCCGATTTGCCTCGTCCGGAGAATTGATAGCCAATGCCTTAGACATTGAAAAAACGATCAAGCCGCTCTTAAGCGTTTCGTCGTTGGCGGCGACCACCAGTTCTAACGATGTGATCGTGATCGACCCGGGGCATGGGGGACGGAACGTCGGCGCGCAGAGTGTTGTCGATGGGCGGTTTGAAAAGGAATTGACCCTGGATTTGGGGTTGCGACTCGGGCGGTTGCTCGGTAACCGAGGCTGGACAGTCGCCATGACCAGAACCAATGACATGGAGCTCAGTGTTGCCGAACGCGTGGCCATTGCGGATTCTCTTGGCGCCAAGTTATTTCTGAGCCTTCATTTTAATTCCGAAGAATCCCACCGCCAATCCGGCATCGAAACCTACTGCATGCCTCCTGTCGGCATGCATTCTCATCTGGTTCGAGACCTCAGCGACAAGCCTCATGCTGCCTTTCCCAATAATTCGTTCGACGACGAGAATCTTCGATTTTCGATCTGCATCCATCGCGCCATCGTGAACGCGTCGGGGCGGCTCGATCGAGGTTTGCGCCGGGCCCGGTATCCCGGAGTGCTCAGGCTGCAAAATCGACCCGCGGTTTTGGTGGAGGCAGGGTATCTGTCGAACCGCGAGGAGGCGCTTCTTATCGGTCAGCAGACCTACCGCCAGCGTCTCGCGGAAGCCATGGCTTCAGCGTTGGACGAGATTCGTTCTGCACCAAGAGATTGAGCTCTCATGTCTCCACCTGACGACATTCATTCATCAAGTCCGCAATCCTTCCTTGTGACAGGAGGAGCCGGTTTTATTGGCTCACATTTGGTGGAGCGGTTGATTTCGGAGGGGCATCGTGTGACTGTCATTGACGATTGCTCGACTGGCACCTTCGAAAATCTGTGTTCGCTTCAGCACAATGACCGATTGACATCACATTCCTGCAAGGTTTCGGAATGCCGCGAGCTTGAGGATATTGTTCAACGCGCGGACTTTATTTTTCATCTCGCCGCGGCGGTGGGAGTTGAGTTGGTTGTGAACTCACCGATTCGGACCATCCAAACGAATTTGCGGGAGACGGAAGTGTTGCTCCAGGCGGCGAGCCATCATGGAACTCCGGTGCTCATCGCGTCCACTTCCGAAGTTTACGGAAAGAGTTTGAAGCCTGTTTTTGTAGAGACGGACGACCTTCTGATAGGCCCGCCGACGTTCAGTCGATGGAGCTATGCGTGTTCGAAATTGATGGATGAGTTTCTCGCGATGTCTTTTTTCAAGGAGAGAGCACTTCCCATCATCATTGCCAGGCTTTTTAACACCGTCGGACCCAAGCAAACCGGCCGTTATGGGATGGTTCTGCCGAGGTTTATTGAAGCGGCGAAGCGGGATGAGCCGCTTCGAGTTTACGGTGACGGGAATCAAAGCCGGTGCTTTTCCTACGTGAAAGACACCGTTCATGCCCTGCTGCGTTTGGCTTCTTGCCAACGAGCCCGTGGCGAAGTGTTTAACGTCGGCTCCACCAATGAGATTCAGATCTCAGAACTGGCGCGCGTCGTCATAGAAGTTCTTGGTTCCAAGTCCCAGATCCAAATGGTGCCCTACGCCGAGGCGTATTCGCCGGGTTTCGAAGATATGCATCGACGAAAGCCAAGCGTGGAGAAGCTCTTTGATTTCACGGGTTTCAGGCCGTCGACTCCTTTGCGAGATATCATTCAACAGGCGGCGGATTGATTGTGAAGCCGCGGTACAGCGGCCGATCGTTCTCTAACTCATCTTCATTCCAGCCATCGTCCCGAACCTAAGACATGAAAAAAAAGGGCACCCTTTCGGGTGCCCTTTTTTCAATTAATTGAGGGATAAACTTAGTTCAGAGTATCGCCGGGCAGGGAGATCTTGTTGTTCAGATCGTCCGAGCTGCGGAAGGCATCGCGGAGACGTGAGCCATTGAATCCTTGGACACTGCCATCAGCCATGACGGCATTTCCTTGGGTTTGGTGGATGTTCTTATCCCAGCCCGCGTTTCCATCGGTGGCGCCGACAATGTTCGTCTTGAACAAGATGATCTGGTTCTTCGTGGTGTCTTTGCGGGTCAAGTTGTTGGTGATATTGCGGTCACCGGAGAGCAGCATTTGAGGCCTGGTCTCATCTGTTTCCAAGCCCACGAAGTAGCTGATGTTGAAGTTGTTGTAGAAACCGTCTTTTTGTGCCACCACAGTTGAAAAGTTGCGCGCTTCTTTGCGGCCAATGCTATCGCTTGGGCACAGGACAATCTTGGGCGTGCTCAATTCATTCGATAGGGCCAGAAAGTGACCATAAGTTCCAAGATCCTTGGTTCCCGTGGCGGTGGCAGTCGGGACGAATTCCGCGGAGCCTCCCTGGTTCGTGGAAATGCTCATCGGGAATTGATCGTTGTTGTCAGTGGCAAAGATGCGGAACGATAGGCCGACGTTTTTGAGGTTGTTGACGCATTTGATCTTCTGCGCCTTGGCTTTGGCTTTGGCCAAAGCGGGGAGCAACATACCGGCCAGAATAGCGATGATCGCGATCACGACCAACAGCTCAATGAGCGTGAACGCTCCGACTTTGTATTTCCGAAATTGGTTCATAATTGTTGTGCTTAATTTTGTTGGGTTAACGGTTCGCGAACTCTAAACAATCGGCTTCGAGTGTCAACGAATTTTCTCCTTCTAAGCTCAGCAGTCTTGGTGCCAACGGGAAATTGCCCGTGAAATGGCCATTCCCCGTGGATATAAAATGCAGTCGACGCGCCATTCTCACGCATCTGGCGTGAAAACCACGCCAGTTTTTCGAGGGCTTTTTTTGGGGAAGCTGAACGCGCAGCAGTGGTGGATGCATTGCCGATTTCCCACCCGCCTTGAAGCGCGATAACTCTGTACTGGCGGCTAAGAGTCATTGCAGCGACAGAAAATGGCGCGACGAAAAATGTTCGGCTCTCGAGGACGAGGCGGAGCGTCAACAGGCGGGCATTTCGTCATCGAGCGGGGTCCTGCACCGCGCTTTGGAGGCCGAGGGTCTTTCGGAGCCCATTGCCGCAAGGCGTGTCGCGGAGCGGGGCGATGGGTGACGGAGGAATGCCGGATTATTGAATTGGGCGCTTGCGTCCGCGATGTGGTTTGTTAGCCTGACCCGGTCTTCGCATGGCGATGCAGTTGGTGTGCCCGCGTGGCGGAATTGGCAGACGCGCTAGATTCAGGTTCTAGTGAGTAACATCGTACAGGTTCAAGTCCTGTCGCGGGCACCACAACGAATCGAATGGCGAACTGGTTGAGGTGGTTTCGGGCTGGCCTTGCACTCACGGATTGATTCTTGGAATCGCGCGGCAACGCCACTCTCAGGAGCCAGGAAGTTTTGGGCATTCGAGTCACGGTCGCGATTATTGCAGCTTTTCATCTATTCACGTTTCTGAAGCCATGGGAACTGTCATCCGGAAATTAACTGCCCCAGACGCCAGCAAGTGGATTGATTTGTTGAGGGTTAACTTGGGCGATGAGTATGCTGAGAAGGCGCTTTCCGACCCCAAGTGGGCGGAGAATGAACTGGTCGGAAATATGGGCGAGGACACGTGGGGCGCGGATGTGAACGGGCAAATTCAAGGAAGCGTCTCTTTTCTTCCTGGCCATGTCGGCAATCAGAACCCCATAGCCAACTTGGGGCGCAACTTGTTTCTCCCTGAAAGCTTTCGCAACGGAGCCGCCGAGGCGCTTTACAGAAAGGTCCATGAGGAAGTCGCGGGTCGCGGGCTGTTCACGGTGGTGCGGGTCTTGGCCTCGGACAACGCCCAGCAGATTTTGCTGGAGAAAATGGGCTATATTTGCGCTGGCTTCCAGCCATTCAAACACATGCTTCGTTCGCGCGAAGGCTGCCTGTTTTACTTGAATTTTGGAGGGAGCGACATCATCAGCCGCCAGCCCGTTTCTGAATCCCTTCCCCAGGTGAGCGAACTCGCGGCGGCCGTCCTGGGCCACCTGCAGTTCGCGGTTCCCGCTCTCGTGAGGGACGGCGCGACGGGGTATCCTCTAAAAACCGAGATTCAATTTCACGCGGCCACTTCGGATGACTTCGATTTGTGGAAAATGCAGGCTGAAACCTCCAATCCTCCGGTGGAGATTTCGGGGGGCTTCAACCTTGGGCAAGGCTTTCTTCGCAGTCAGGGTGGCTCCCCCGTTCAAGCGTTCTTGGGGCAGCGGGAGAACCAGGTTGTGGCGGGCATCTCTTATTGCTTCGACGAACGAGACCGCTGCGTGCGGATTGTTGATTCCTTTGCCTTGGATGACGTGTCGCTCGGGGCGATGCTCCAGCACGCGATGAAGGCCGCGCACGAGCAAATGAGCGCGGTGTATGTGGAAGTGGATATCCTCATGTCGGCGCCGCGGCTTTTGAAAAGCGCGGAGCAATTGGGATTTGTTCCGGTGGCTTATCTTCCAGCGTTTTATAGCAAGGCGAATGCTCACGTGGACGTCGTGAAGATGGTCAAGTTGAACTTGCTTTACTCCGCGGAGAAGCACGAGGCCACGGCTCACGCCAAGACCATTCTGCGCATCGTTGATCAGAACTTCAACGATCAGAAGATCGGGTTGGCCATCATCAATCTGCTGCGAGGGTTGCCTGTTTTTGAAGGGCTTGGGGACGGGGAACTCAGGAAGATTGCCCGGCTTTTCACTCAAAAGCTATACCGCCCGGGGGACCGCATTTTCAGCCGCGGAGACGTGGGCAACGAGGCTTATGTGGTGATGCGCGGCCAAGTGGATATTGTTCTCGAAGATTTGGGCAAGCCGCTGGCCTCCGTGGGCAACGGCCAAATTTTTGGCGAGCAAGCGTTTTTGGATGGTGCTCCGCGGGGCGCCCATGCCGTCGCGGGCCAGGCCAGCATTCTCCTGGTCATCCAAAGATCGGCATTCCACAACCTCGTCCATCACGAGCCGCATTTAGGCATGGTCGTGATGCGGAACATCGCAATGGAATTGTCCACCCGTCTCCGCAGGGCGAATCAAACGGTGAAGAAATAAGCCGCAGAGGCCAGAACGAGTCACCAGTTGACCTGCGCGGTCAGCAGCGCTCCGAACCTGTTCTTGTAGAAAATCTGTTTGTTGGCCGCTCCAAATTCATGCACGAGTTTGGTGATTTTCACGTCAAAGCAACAGTACTCGGCCAATTCCAGCATCCGGCCCTCTTTCCACCACTTGATGGCTTGCAATCCCTCCGACGTTTTCTCGACTCCTAGTGTGGCCGCCGCGATGGAATCCAACGACAACCGATGCTGGAGCTTTCCTTGCAAATCCACGAGCATATCGAGGCTGGGCACTTGGGAAAAGTCAAAGACCGTGTAGCCGTGGAGGACTTCGTAATCGAAGCGTAACTGATTGAACCCGATGATCAGGTCGGCGCGGGTCAGTTCCTGGATGAGTTCGTCGATTCGATCCTCTGTGAAAATGCGATAGCCGCCGCGAGCGGTGCTGTAGGTGACTCCGACGCTCATCCGCATGTCGCGGATTTTGTTCCAACCACCAACCTCCTCGGCTGACTTTTGAGTTTCGAGATCGAAGTAGACGACATTCCTCATGGTTCCGAGCGACCTTAGATGGGGGCCGGTTTGGGTGCAAAGAAAAAGGCGGTTTCGTCGGGAATACGCTTTCCAATGCGGGGAGCTTGCATCAGATTCGCTGCGGATTTTGGCTCGGCTGCCCGGCCCGGGGAAGGGTTGAATGCAAGGCCTCGGGAGGCGGTCCGAGCTCCGGATCGAGTCGGCCGCCGGCTTCGCAAGAACATCGAGTGAAGTGGCGGGCGAGGGGCTTGATAGATGCCTGACAGAACTAAGAATATGAGCGCTGGCGATCCTCCCGCTCGGGTGCCCGAAAGTGAACCCGCGCGGTTGAAGATATATCTGCTGCCGAATCTGATGACCGCGGGCAACCTCTTTTGCGGTTTCCTCGCGTTGACGAAGATTGTGGAAGCGGACATCAGGGCGGTCGATTTCACGTCCTCCATTCGGCACGCGCTTTTTTACATACTTCTGGCCTGCATTTTCGACCTTCTCGATGGCCGCGTGGCCAGGATGGGGGGCTTTGAATCCCCATTTGGGCGGGAGTTTGATTCGTTGGCGGATATTGTGAGCTTTGGAGTCGCTCCAGCGTTCCTAGTGCATCGGATCGTGCTGCGCGATGTGTTCACCCTTCACCCCCAGCTAGGTTGGTTCATCGCCTCGATCTTCCTCATCTGCGGGGCTTTCCGCCTGGCTCGATTCAACTGTCTTGCCGCTCAGCAAGGGGGGGGATCCAGCAACGAGTTCCTGGGATTTCCAATCCCCGCCGCCGCGGGGTTGGTGGCGTCATTGACGCTGTTCCTCATGCACTTGGACGATCGGGATTTCGCGAAGGGCAACTGGCGTTTCGCCCTCCCTTTCCTTCTGGTTTTCCTTTCGGTCATGATGGTGAGCGAGGTCAAGTATCCCGCGTTTAAAAGGATCGACTGGCGCACGCGTCATCCGTTCGCGAAAACGATCATCATCATCCTTGTGTCCGGCCTGTTCATCACACTCTGGGACAAAGTCCTTCATTTCGTGCTGCCCCTCGTTTTCACGGCTTATCTGCTCTATGGTTTTGTGCGGCCGCGAATCAGCCGCAAAGTGGTCGCCGCCCTTGAAGAGGATCCGGGTGGCGAGGGTTCCGCGTCGCATGATTGACCCCGTCGAGCTTGCGATTGCCGCAACCGCCGGTTTCGTCACCGGCCTGATAGCGTCAATCCCTGTAGGGCCGGTGAACGTTTCCATCCTGAACGAGGGCGCTCTGCGCGGGTTTCGTTGGGCGGTCTTGATTGGCGCCGGGGCCGTGGTCATGGAGGTGATCTACTGTGGTTTGGCGTTCGCGGGTTTTTCAGGGTTATTCGAATCCAACACCATGAGGCTTGGCATGGAAATTGTGAGTTTTTTCCTGATGCTGTTGCTCGGGTTGCGCTACATGCTGGCCAAGTCCGTGCCGGCCACGTCTCGAAGCGTCTCAGAATTCGAGCATCGCTTGCATCCGCACACGGCTTTCATGATTGGATTTGTCCGCGTGCTTGGGAACCCGGCCGTCCTCCTGTTTTGGATCACGGTTTCCGCCACACTCATCTCCCATCGTTGGATGGACGACCATTGGCTCAGCAAAGGAGTGTGCGCTCTTGGAGCGGGGGTGGGTGGATTTTCCTGGTTCGCGATTTTTAGCTACCTGGTCTCCAGGAAGCGCGGGCATCTATCGACCAAGACGCTGCTTCGCATGTCCCAGGGCTCCGGGGCCTGTCTTTTCATCGCCGCCCTGTTTCTGGCCGCGAAAATCGCCAGGCAATGGGCCGTCGCGGAGTCCGGGGGGATGTGAGGCTCCGATTCGAGTTCAGAGAGCGGCGAGCTGTCGAAGGTATTTCAGAGCTACGCGAATATCCTTGGGCTCATTCGAATGAATGCCCAGCACCTCCTCCGACGCGGGTTTTCGAATCTCAACATGGGAGCAATGGCTCGCCACGCGGCCCAGGAGCGGGTTTTCCTGGCGCCCTGGCTTCAGCCGGTAATCCGGCTTGAGCTCAGACAGCATCAACTCACGCCCTCCATACGCCTTGTCGCCAACCACGGGATGGCCCATGAGGCGCAGATGCACCCTGATCTGATGAGTTCGGCTCGTCAGCGGCCGGCAGGACACCAGCGCGTAGCCGGAAAAGCGCTCCACGACCCTGAATTGGGTCACCGCGAATTTCCCGTTTTGAGGGCTCGCCACCATGATTTCCGGGCGGCTTGGGTGGTGGGCCAGCTTGACGCGCGATTCAAACTCATCCGACTCGGGCATTCCATGCACCAGCGCCAGATGTTCGCAGACGGGCCGTTTGGCCCCGAATTGCTCGACGACGCAAACCAGGGTCGATTTCGATTTCGCGAGGAGCAGAACGCCGGAGGTTTCGAAGTCCAAGCGGTGCGCGGCCATGAGGTAATTGATTCCCTTCTCCCCCAGCCAATTGGCTTTTCTCGCGAAATCCCGCTGGATCAGGCCCATTATGCTGGGCCGCCCGGCATCGGCGTGATCAGGGGAAACGAGCAGGCCCTCCGGTTTGTCGATGGCGAGTAACTCCTCGTCTTCGTGGAGAATGGGAATCTCCCAGAATTCCTTGGTCGCCTTGGAGGAAAGCTTGAGCGATCGAAAGGCGTCGTTCACCGAGATTTAAGGGGACTTCGGCTTAGCTTCCGGCGATTCGATTTTCGCCACTTCGCGTTCCTTGACGAACCAATCATTGAAGGCCTGCATTTGGCGGCGCTGCTGAATGGTTTTGCGGAATCCAGGCAGTTCCTTCCGCATCAGATCGGCATCCGCGGGCTCCAAGGAACGCAGGAAGAGCACGAAACCGCCGTCGGAGGTGG
>SXGS01136689.1_pt1 | contig 43482 bp, 34 predicted proteins | sample 3174681 | NCBI WGS metagenome assembly SXGS01 (sample SAMN11356861, study PRJNA531348) | freshwater metagenome | isolation source: freshwater sample F1-80 | place: China: Fuxian Lake, Yuxi | collected 2017-12-25 | reverse complement strand
TTCGACACCGGCAACGTGATGCTCTATGGGTTCCCCGAACAGTGGATACGGATTCTTGGCCGGCGGGTCAAGAAGGTGCACTTCAAGGACTTCAGCATCGATCATCGAGAGCGCACGTACGAGTGGCGGCAACTGATGTCAGGTTCCGTCAACTGGCCCGAGGTGATGCGGGAACTGCGGGCGATCGGCTATGACGACTATGTGATCTCCGAGGTGGATGGAGATCGCGAGACCTTCGCGGAGACCTGTCGCGTCATGGATCGGATTCTTGAGCTGTAGCTCCCGCAGCCTGCTCGACGTGGGCCGGCAAGCGCTGGACGATCTGATTCGACACGCCGAGTCCGGCTACCCGGAAGAAGTGTGTGGGTTTCTGATCGGGGTTGTGGTCGGGGAGGCGACCCGCGTTACGAGAATCCGTCCCGTTAGGAACATGTGGTCGGAGGACGGGGTTCTGGTCCAGGACCTGACCGAGGCGCTTTCCGACACGGATCGGGCAATGGAGTTTGCGGCCGCGGCCGCCACGACCCGATTCGCGATCGATCCGCGGGAGCAGCTCAAGGTGATGCGGGAAGTACGGGGGGAGTCGGCTCGTATTGTAGGTCTGTACCATTCGCATCCGGATCACCCCGCGGTCCCTTCAGGCTGGGATGCAGAGTTCGCGTGGGAGGCATGCTCATTTGCCATAGCCTCCGTGCTCGGCGGGAGTTTCGCGGAACTGCGGAGTTGGCGCCGAGTATCAGGGGGGACGACGATGCTGGAGGAGACAATCCTCACCACTACGCCCTGACGGCGGGTAGGACCTCCGCCAATTGTGCTAACCTGAGACGTGTGTACTTGTCGGTGGAGTTAGATGGGGGACGGTTGACTGTGTTTCAGCGCTGCCTTGTCCCGTGGAGGAGTTGCGGATGATGGAAGCGGGCCCAACGCCGCCTCATGGCCGCTATCGTCGGGCGGTCGACCAGGATGGGGCCAACTTCTCGTTGGAAGCAAACACGGAAAACGTGCCCGCCGATGGGCGCTTTTATGTGCTCGACAGCGGAAATGTCGTTCTCGCTTCCGAGAGTTTTGCCGAGGCCACCGCTCGATATTACGAACTGTGCTCCGGTTTTTGGGAGACGCGGCTTACCGACGAGAACCCCGCGGTGCGGTTGCGCGCGGCGTGGGGCTTGTTGGGGATCGACGCCACCAACAAGCAGGCGGTTCAGGTGATCAACGACGACGGATCCCCTCAGGAGAAGAAGCGGCTCGAACAGGCGCAGTCTCGTCGGCGCGCTCTACGAAGTCGAGCGCAGGGCGGTCGCTAGCTGCCCTGCGTCCGTGCTATTGGATCCACCCCGGCAGGCCGGCTGCTCTGATGAGATCGTCGGCCTCAGTCGGCCCCCAGGTTCCCGCCGGATAGGTGGGTAGGGGAGTGGGGTCATTGCCCCAGACTTCCAGGATGGGATCCATCAAGTCCCAGGACTTCGCGATCCAGTCGTTTCTGGAGAAAAGGGTCACGTCGCCTCGCATGCAGTCCAGCAGCAACCGCTCGTAAGCCTCGGGAGATCCCTGGCCGAAGCGCTCCTTGAAGTCGAACTCCATTTCGGCGGCGCGGATGCGGCGCACCGCCCGCGGAACCTTGACCCCGAATCGCAACTCGATCTTCTCTTCCGGCTGGATCCGGATGCAGAGCACATTTCGATCCTGCGGCTCCGTCGAGAAGTCCTCGAAGAGCAGGTGGGGGGCCTGTCGGAACACGACCGAGATAACGGTTCGCCGATCGTGCAGCCGCTTTCCCGACCTAAGAAAGAACGGCACTCCGGCCCATCGCCAGTTGTCGATACAGAGCCGAAGGGCGGCGAAGCTCTCGGTGCTCGACTCCGGCGCCACGCCCTTCTCTTCGAGGTAGGATGGCGCAGTGCGTCCACTCACCACTCCGCGACCGTATTGCGCACGCACCGCGGCGCCGGCCACCTGATCCAGCCTCAGCGGCCTGATTGAGTCCAGCACCTTGACTTTCTCGTTCCGGACAGCGTACTCCTGGAGCGACGCCGGCGCCTCCATCGCGACCAGGCACAAGAGTTGCATCAGGTGGTTCTGGATCATGTCCCGCAGGGCCCCGACCTGATCATAGTTCGGGCCTCGACCCTCCACCCCCAGCGACTCGGTAACCGAGATGTGGACCTGCTCCACGTACTGCCGATTCCAGACGGGTTCGAAGATCGCATTCGCGAATCGCAAAACGAGGAGATTCTGGACAGTCTCCTTCCCAAGGTAATGGTCGATCCGGTAGATCTGGCTCTCATCGAATACGCTCTGGAGCGTACAATCCAGATGGCGCGCCGTTTCGCCGTTTGAGCCAAACGGCTTCTCGACCACCACCCGAGCCCACAGATCTCCGCGCTGTCGTGCGAGCCCGGTCTGTCCCAGCGCCAGGACAATCTGCTCGTACGCAGTTGGCGGGGTGGCGAGGTAGAACAGCCGGGAGTGTCCGCCCTCTTCCTCGCTCGCCAGGTGCTCCAGCGTCTCCTGGAGTAAGCGGTAGGAGTTGGGATCGTCGTAGCTGCCTCGCACGTAGTGGAGACGATGGCAGAATCGGTCCCACAAGTCCGGATCGGGATCAGGAGTGCGGCTCGCATCGCAAATCGCCCGATGCCCGATGCCACGAAACGTCTCCGTATCAAGCGGAGATCGTGCGAACCCCACAATCGCAAACTTCGGGGGGAGCCGATTCTCGCAGAACAGGTTCCAGAGAGCCGGGAGGAGCTTACGTTCGGTGAGATCGCCCGATGCGCCGAAAATGACGACCGTACAGGAGCCGCCGGCTCCTGCACGATCTCGCGGCACTCTACTCTGGGGCGTCTTGCCCAAGTCCGACACAGTGGAACCCGCCGTCGACATGAATCAATTCTCCGGTCACGCGGGCCGACAGATCACTCAGCAGGTAGAGGGCTGTTCCCGCGACGGCTTCTTGGCCGTGCTCCAGGTCCCAACCGGCAGGGGAGCGGCCCGGCCATTCATCGGCGATCCGAGCGAACCCGGGAATGTGAGTCGCGGCCATTGTCTTCATCGGGCCCGCCGAGAGACAGTTCACTCGCACGCCGAGCGGTCCCATGTCTCGGGAGAGATACCGGGCACATGCCTCCAGCGAGGCCTTGCAAATCCCCATCCAGTTGTAGTTAGGGAACACCATCTTGGACTCGAAAGTCAGGGCGATCACAGATGCCCCCCGTCGAAGGGAGTTCCGCGCTGCGCCGGTGATGAAGACCAGACTGGCTGCGCTGATCTCGAACGCCTGCAACACGTCGGCACGGGGTGCGTCGAAAAGCGAGTCCGCGAGACAGGTCTTGGGATTGGCATACCCAATGCTGTGCACCAGTCCGTCCAGCGGAGCGTCGATCTGCTCGAACAAGGCCTTCAGTTCGTCATCCCTGGTTACATCGCACGGGATGATCCGGTAATCATCGACGCTCAGTCCATCCGCCTTGAAGGAGCGGCGGAGCAGCACGTCGCGAAAGCGCTCACTCTGCACTGTGTAAATGACTTCCGCGCCCTCGGCTGCGGCTCGCTGCCCGATGGCCCACGCGACGCTTCGCGTGTCCAGCAGACCCATCACCAGAATCCGGCGCCCATCCAGCAACATCTTCGCGGCTCCCCTCAATCGATTCCCAGCCGCTCTTTGAGCAGCCGCTGCACCACGTCCGGCTTCGCGCCCCCGCGAGTCGCCTTCATGACCTGACCCACCAGGAAATTGGCCTTTCCTGCCTGGCCCTTCTGAATGTCTGCGATCACCTTCGGATTGGCGGCGATGACCTCGTCAATGACCGTCAAGAGCGAGGACTCATCCGAGACCACCTCCAGGCCCTGTTCCTGAACAATCTGGGGAGCGGTTTTACCGCTCTCCCACATGCCCTCGAATACCTGTTTGGCGAGCTTCCCGGTGATCTTCCCGTCATCGACGAGCCGGAGCATCTCAGCGAGCGCCTCGGGCGTGACCTTCAGGGCGGACCAATCGCGCCCTCCGGCATTGAAGAGGCGCATCCAGTCGCTTTGCATCCAGTTCGCCGCCCGCTTCGCGTCTCCGCCGTAGGCTCGCTCAGCAGCCTCGAAGTAATCGGAAACCTCACGCTCATCGGCCAGCACGCCGGCGTCGTACTCCGACAGTCCGATTTGGGTGACGTACCGCTGGAAGCGAGCTTCCGGAAGAGTCGTCAGAGAGGCTCGGGCGTCGTCAATCCACCGATCGTCGAACTCGACGGGAACCAGGTCGGGCTCCGGAAAATAACGGTAGTCGTGAGCCGACTCCTTGACCCGCATCGAGACGGTCTTCATCATACTCTCGTCCCAACGGCGGGTCTCCTGTCTGAGAACAAGATCGTTCAGATCCACTTTCATCGGCGGTTGGCCCGACAGCGTCGCCGAGGCCCCGTACGATTCGCCCCGCTCCCGCTCCATCGCCAGACCCTGGCGTGCCGTCTCGTACTGGATGCCGAGGTGCACCACCCGAAAACTGTTGAGGTTTTTGAGTTCCGTCTTGGAATTGAGTTCGTCGGTCCCGGCGGGACGAACGGAGATGTTGGGCTCACAACGGAGCGACCCCTGCTCCATACGTCCGTCGCTCGCGCCAATGTAAACGAGGACTCGCCTGAGTGCCATGAGGTACTCCCGAGCTTCGTCGGCGCTGTGGATGTCCGGCTCGGTGACAATCTCCATCAGAGGCACACCCGAGCGGTTGTAGTCCACGTAGGATGCGTCGCGTTCTGCGTGCAGCAGCTTTCCTGTGTCTTCTTCGAGATGCACCCGCTTGATGCGGACACGCTTCACAGCGCCGTTCACACGGACATCCAGGTGACCATCCACTCCGATCGGCACATCGTACTGACTGATCTGGTATGCCTTGGGGAGGTCCGGATAGAAGTAATTCTTGCGATGGAAAATGTTCTGTCGGTTGATGCTGCAGTTCAGCGCGAGAGCCGTGCGAAGCACGTGCATCACAGCCGCTCGGTTCGGCACCGGCAGACTGCCGGGCAATCCCAGGCACACGGGGCAGCACTGGCTGTTGGGCGCCGCGCCGAACTCGGTGCCGCAGCCGCAGAACATCTTGCTCTGCGTTCTGAGCTCCGCATGGACCTCAATTCCGACGACGGCTTCGATACGAGACGACACCTGAACCCCCACGATTGACGGGCAGACAACGGCCCCCGGCGACGAACGTTCGCCGGGGTTCCGTTATATCAGAACTCGAAAACTCCCCCAAGAGGTTACGGCGGCGCGTTCTACTCGGGGAGTTCGGTACCCTTGGTTTCCGGTCCCAGCGCAGTACCGATGAAGCCGAAGATGTAGATGCTGGTCACCACAGTCGCTGCCATGGGGAGACCGCCGGATGTGGCAACAGTACCTCCCTGCGTCGCGAACACCGAGGAAAGCTTCCCAAGGGTGAATGGCGCGAAAGCAGCCAGGATCCTCGCCGCGTTGTAGCAAAAGCCTAGTCCGGTGGCCCGCAGACGGGTGGGGAAGAGTTCCGGGAAATAGATGCTATACCCGGCGAAGGGCCCCAGGCTGCAAAAGCCAAGGATCGGCGCCAGGAGTAACCCGCGCTGGTAGGCTGCGGAGCCGGAGTTCGCGACTCCCCAGAAGAAGAGCGGGATCGAGATCCACGCGAGCACCCACCAGAGGTAGAAGGCCTTCTTTCGATTGAGGCGCTCCGAAACGACAGCAAAGGTGTAGAGCCCGATGAACGCTCCTACCTGCTGCAGGAAGAAGACGGTGCTCACCATCTTTCCGCGGACCGAGTTATCGGGAAACGCCACCTTCAGCTCGGTGTGCATCAGGTCTGCGCTGAAGAACCCGACTCCCCACAGCGCACCCACTCCGGCTGCGGCCATGAGGGTGGCGGCAATGGTGTTCCTCCGAAGGTGGGGGATGGAGAAGAGCTGCGCGATGTTCCCAAACTCCTCAGCCGCGCTCGATTCCCGGGCGTGCTTCCACTTTTCGGGCTCTCTCACCGTCTTGCGGATCCACAGCACCAGCAGGGCCGGGAGGGCGCCGATGAAGTAGGCCGTGCGCCACTGTTCAGTCATGTTCCCGAGACCAAACGTGATTCCCGCCGCCATCATGTTGCCGACGGCGGACAGCGCCTGAAGAGTGCCCAGCGCCATGGGTCTGGACCTGGCCGGAAACACCTCCGCGACGATTGCAGCGCCCGCTGCCCACTCTCCCCCGACGCCTAACGCAGTCATGAACCGCATAAAACCGTAGGAGTTCACATCCCAGGACAAACCGCTCAAGCCGGTGAAAACGGCGTAGATCAGGATCGTGAGGATCATCGTGCCGGTGCGGCCGAGCTTGTCTCCCAGGATCCCGAACACGAAGCCTCCGACCGCCCACCCGATAAGGAACACCGAAGTAAGCACTCCCGACGCCTCGTTGACCGCTGCGATCAGCGCGGGGCCCTCGAGATGCTGTGTGCGGTAGATCAAGTCTTCGAGGGATGGCTTGCGAACCAGATTGAAGAGGTTCTGGTCCATCGTATCGAAGAGCCACCCGAGCGCGGCGATGAAGAGCACAACCCAACAATATCGATCCAGGCCTTGATACCAGCGGAGGTTTTGGCCGTTATCGGTAGCTGCGGCGGAAGTCATGCGCGGATGCCCTGTTTCCCTGACAGATAAAAAAGGGGGGAGGTGCAAGCATCGCCCCCCAACTTCCCTCGAAGTGGGTGCGACCCCAAACTTCCAGGATTAGGCCTTGAACATCTCGTCGGACAGCTTGACCCGGACGCCGTCTTCCATCGCCTTGTTGGCGGCGACGACACAGGCGACATCTGCGAGCCCCACACGTCCGTCACAGAACGGCTTGCGGCCGGTGCGGATGCAGTCGACCCAGTCTTCCAGCGAAAGCGCCCAGTTATTCTTGCTGACACCGGAGTTGGCGAGGGTCTGACCTTCACCTTTGCCGCGCTTGTCCTGCTTGGTGGTTGCGCCGGCATCGAGGAGGATCGCTTCTTTGTTACCGACCTTCGTCTTGTTCTGCGAGAACTTTGCGAACTCGAACTCGGCCGACTGTTCGCGGAACATCATGGACTTGCCGGCCGCCTCGCTCACGATCAGCGTGCCTTTGGTTCCCATGAACTGCTCCGAGAAGTCATCGTAGGCGTTGGTCTGGATGGACTGGTAGCAGAGCTTCAGACCGCCGGGGTACTCGAACACGACCTGGACATTGTCGAAGACCTCACGGCCGTCTTTGTAGTAGTCGATTCCGCCAATTCCAACGACGGCTGTCGGGTGGAGCCCCATAAACCAGTTGGTCACGTCGATCTGGTGGCTGCCGAGTTCGGCCATCAGGCCGCGGGAGTAGTCCTTGTAGAGGCGCCAGTTCAACAGCTTTTCCAGCTTGGGATCCGGCACTGCTCGCCGCCAGCTTCCGTTCCGGTTCCACTGAGCGCGGACATGCGTGATCTGCCCGAAGTAGCCCTTCTTGATGAGATCCAGGGCATGGTGGTAATCCGGACTGTAGCGCCGCTGATGCCCGATCTGCAGGATCTGGCCGGTGCGGTCCGCAGTGCGCACCATCTGGCGAGCCTGCTCCACGGTGTAAGCCATCATCTTTTCGCAGTAGACAGCCTTGCCGGAATTCATGGCGTCGATGGCGATGGGCGCGTGGAGGTAGAGCGGGGTTGCGATCCCCACGCCCTGGATGTCCTTGCGCTCCAACAGCTTGCGGTAGTCTCGGTAGACCTGGCAGTTCGGACCGGCGATCTTGGTCGCGGCTTCGATGTGGGGCTCATAGATGTCGGAAATCGCGACGATCTCAACACCGGTGAGCTTCACCAACTGCCGCATGTCGTTCATACCCTGAACGCCGCTGCCGATCCAGCCGAGCTTGACGGGGGTCGCCGACTTGGCGGCCTTCGCTGCCTGCTCCGCGGCAGCCTTCGGATCCTGAGCCGCCAGCATCGCGTGCGCCACGGTGGGCGGGATGCTCGCGGCGAGCGCGGCGGCGATGCCACCCTGCGCCAACACGTCTCGACGAGTGAGTTCGTTCGCGTCTGCCATGACTGCTTTTCTCCTGGGCGCTTATCGGGCGCCGCCTTCCAACGTCAGCGGGCACGAGCCCGCGATGAGCGGTGGCCGTCCATCGTCCGGAACCAACGCCAACCCGATTCCGGGAAACCGCTCCACCAACTCCAGCGCGGCGCCGGGCCCGGCCACAAACGCGGCCGTTGAAAGCGCGTCGCTATCCGCTGCATTATCAGATACGACGGCCGCGGTGCGAACCCCTCTCACAGGAAAACCGTTTCGCGGATCGATGACGTGACTCATCCGAACACCGTCGAGTTCGAAGTACTGTTCGTAGTCCCCCGAGATGGAGAGGGCCTGATCGCGGAGCCGAAATACACCCAGCCGCGACTCGGTTGAGGCGTCTGAGCGGAAGCCGACCTCCCAACTTCCGGCATCGGGCGGCGAACCGAGCGCAAGCACGCTGCTCGTTCCCGCGTGAATGAGCGCTGATCCCACGCCGCACCGGCGGAGCACATCGCCGATGCGATCCACGGCATATCCCTTCCCCAATGCTCCGAGTTGAACTCGAACTCCCGGTCTGGAGAATCGAATCGAGCGTCGCTCCGCGTCGAATTGGAGCAGCCGAAATCCCGTTGCCGCCATCGCCTCGCCAAGTGCCTCCGGGGTGGGAGCCCTCCCGCTTCCGCCGTGGAAGCCCCACGCTCGCACCAGATTTGCCGCGGTCATGTCGAACGCGCCGCCGGTCAGCACGGCGATTCGTTGAGCTCGACACAGTAACGTGAAAAGTTCGGGCTCCAGCCGAACCCACATCTCCGCACCACGCTCGTTGAGGTCGCTAATGTCACTGTCGGCACGGTAGTGACTGAGTTGCGCCTCGATGCGATCCACCTCGTCAAAGGCTTCCGTTGCCGCGTCGCGGAGGAACTCGGCTGGGTGAGAGTGGGCCATGAGTTCGAACACGCAGCCCATCGCCGGATGCCTGAACCGAAAGAGGTCAGGTCTCACAGAATCTCAACTCTAGGCTGGCCCCAACCCAAACGGTCCATCACGCCGGCGATGTCGGCAGCCCCAAGAGCATCCGGGCTGAGTCCCGTCTCAACACTGACGAGAGCCTCAATGACGTTGGTTCCGAGGGATCTGCCCCCAAGATTTGGCGTGGTCGTAATGAGCTTTGCGGCGCCGCTTCTTCTCAAGTAGTCGATGTCCGCCGGAGTGGTGGTGTTGGTCAGGATCGCCTTACCGGCAAGCGCCCCCGGCTGCGCGGATGCGTACCGCCGAATGAATTTCCAATCTCCAGCGATCACCTGTGCCCATTCATACCAGTTCCGGTACCGAACTTTCGGCTGGCTCTCTCCTGTGGGGTAGAGCCACTCGAACGGGACACGTTGAGTTACAAACGGCAAGAGCGCCTCTGCAACGCGCCGCATCCCCGTCAGGGATCGCACGGGAATGGGCAGCTCGAGTGCGAACATGAGGTCGCCCAGGACCACCGTGGCTCCTTCCGCCGCCAATGCCTCCGCCATTCCCCAGCGGTCGACGGCGCAGACCATCAGCGCATTTCTGTCTTGTAGTTCCAGGCCGCCCGCTGCTACTGCCCGCCTGACGACTTCCGGCTCCCAGTGCTGTTTGAGCGCGGAGCCATCACAAACCGGCTTGTTCTTTACTACCGACGCCATCTCGCAGGCACGTCGAAGTTCATAGCGGCGCGGCCCGGCAAACAGGTATCGGTTGATTCCTCCAAGCCCAATCGCCGCGACATCCGGTCGCCCGTCGAGCTCAATCAACATAGCAACGTAAGCCGCGTAGTCGAGCCCAACCCCTACCCGTCGGAGTCGGATCGGGGCCCCCAGGCTCTCCAGATCCACGTCCCAATCGCGGGATGGCGATCCGAGAGAAACACTCACGACTTCACGTTTGGACACGTCGACCACACCCCAGACTAACCGGCGACCGCTCCGGACCCACCCGCCTCGTTACCGCTCCGGCCATTCACAGTTTTGGAGCCGCGGGGTCCGGGGCTCCCTCCAGACGTTTCATTTCATCGAGAATCTGGTCTGCGAGCCGGGGAGCGAAGCGCCGGAGGTCGGCATAGCTTTCCAGAAAGCGCGTCATCGCCGCGTCAGCGGCGCTTCCTCGCAGGGCCGTGGCTTCCAGCAGTCGCTCACGAGCTACGCGGACCATCAAATAAGGCGACTGCGGAACTCGTTCCAACGCCTGCTCCGCGAGACGCGCGCGTTCCGATGGGGCTCTGCTGCGATCGACTCGCGCGAGAAGCGTTGCGGCTTCCTGAGAACGGGCCCCCAGGTCCCGAAGCTCAACATCAAGGGGATCGCCCTCAGTCGCCGGAACCGAGCTGAGGATCGAGTGGGCGGAGCGATCCTCACCCAGCCGGCAAAGTAGGATCGCAGTACGCTTGCGTGCTGTGAAGGAGAGGTGGGGGGATCGCTCGAGAACAGCAAGCGCAGCCCGAGCCTCCTCCAGGCGACCTTCCCGCAGCAGCGCCTCGGCTCGAATCAGCGGCGTCACCTCTGCACGTCGGATCTGGGTCATCCACACGGCCGATCCGACAGGCAACAAGAGCCCGATGGCCACCAGCAAGACTTTCCAGCCGGTTTTGAATCGTCGCATGGACGACCGATACCCCCAGCGACCGGGGGTCGACTCCTCGAGGGAGCCGACCCCCGGTTCCGATTACGCCTCGTCGAGGGGCGGTTCGGCGAACAAGTTTCTCAGGGTCTTGCGAAGCACGTAATCCTGAATCAACTCCCCATGCCGACCCTTGTCCTTCAAGATTGAACGAGAAACCCGCAGGATCCGCTTGTCGCCGGTCGCCAACGCCAACCGGTGCAGGGCATGCCAGCCCAACTGTGCCGCACGCTGTTGGGCCGCAGTTTCCCACATTCCCTCCGGCGCGGACCCGGACTCCACCCCGGGCGTCGACTCGCAGCCGAGATCGTGGCTTAGCTGCTCGAGCATGTCGCGGTGACGCGCCACCTGCACATGAACCTCGCTGAGGAGTTCGTCGCCGTCCAACTGCACCAACGCCGCCAGTGAGATAGCCTGCCGACGCTCTCGATCCAGCAGGCTGCCGAGTAGCCCCGCCGCCGCCTGTGAATCCAGGCCACTCGGGATGGTGATCGGTTCATGCTGATCCATGGGGAAACTCACAAACGACTCGTCGAAAAACGTCGCTGTGGTTTGTCCCTCACCCCGCCGGGGAATTCGTCCGCCGCGGCCGGATCGTCCTCGGCCGCCTCTTCGTCTCTGATCCGCCATGCTGATAGTTACTCCTTCGCCTCATCCGCAGACGAGTCTTGATCCGTAGTGGCGTCGGTCGGGATCTCATCCGGAACCGCGCCGGACTCCGTTGGATCCACGGATTCACCGGTACCCGGGGTCATGTCGGGCGCCGGCGCCACGATGGGCTCTGCACTCTCCACGGTCGGCGATTCATCGACGATGTCTGTATCGTCGGGCTCGGCAGTGTCAGTCGGATGGATGGAATCAGGCTCCTCAGAAGCCGCGGTTGCCGCGCTGATCTCATCGGGTTCAGACGGCTCCGTTTCGGACAGATCGGCCTCTCCGGCGCCCGTACCGTCGGCGGAATCCGACGAAGCCGAGTCTATCTGTGCCTCAGAGGTCTCGGCGCCGGCGTCTGCGGCGCCAGGCTCGATGGCGCCTTCGTCCCCGTCGATGACGTCGGTGTCTAACTCCGATTGCTCGACTTCAGGGTCAGACTCAGCATCCGGTTCCAGGCTTTCGGTATCCTCAGCAGTCCACTCTACTTCGGAGCCGTCGAAGCCCGCCCCATCGGTGGTCTCGTCGCCGCCGACTTCGTCACCAACAATCTCCTCGCTGTCCGCGTCCTCAGAAAATGGATCCACTGCGAGAATATCCGCGTCGTCACTTGGAGTGTCGATCCGAGACTTGCCGGCGACCTCCATCGGCGGGATGCTGACAGTTCGGCGGGCTCGAGAGATCCGCCAGACGACACCCGTGCCTCCGATTGGTTCCAGTCCCGCATCTCGGTTGATGAGGACTTCCCCAATGTCGACGACATAGAGGACCTCCCCGGTTGGGTCGAACCGCACATCATACGGCCGCTCAAGGCCACCGCTTCCATCGGATGAACTCGGGACTCGACTCTTGTTGGAGAGAAAGTCCGAGATTTCGCCGGTCCGCATGTTGACCCGCACGACCCGGCAACCCGCCGAAGGTGTGTCGGTGGGATACGCAGCGGAGGACCATTCCCCGGAGAGCGCCACCAGGGCATCGGCGCCGATCCCAAACCCGGCTGAGCCGGAGAAATCGAGCCGACCGACCCCCGCCCGGGCAGGGAACGCGACGAAGGGGGTGGGGGGTGCCGAGGGATGTGCCGCAAGCAGTGGCCGAGGCTGGGGGTGACCCGGCAGTCGGAATCGAGGATCCGTGACGCTGACCCCCGAGGCATAGTCGGGCCAGCCGCACCATGCGCCGGGTTCAAGCGACCAGAGGTTGTCGGAAGCCCCCGCGATCGGACGACTGCCTCGCTCTTCCATCCCGCCTTCCGTGACGAAGAGTTTGCCGTCCGGACCGATCTCCGCGCCGATGGGATTCCTCAGACCCGAGGCCAATCGCTCGACATCCGCGCCGTCTGCGCTTACCCGATAAACAGCGCCACCGGCCCGGTTCGAACCCGCGCGTTTCTCTCCTGGTTCGGCCCGATGGCCAAAAGGCTTGAAGCCGCCGGTGACCGTGCGGGCGTAGCCCCCCGGCTGCGTCGTCACGAAGTTGAGACCCGCCAACTCGACATCATCGCCTGGCTGATCTGCGCGATCTGGAAAGCGGCTCACCCAGCCCCGCGCCACGTTGTCGAGACCAACCACGCCACTGTTGGTTCGAACGCCGACTCCGAACAGCACGGCCCCACTGGGGTCGGATGAGAGCCCGGTCAGGCCGTAATCTCCGCCGCCGTGGAGTCCGTCCACCAGAATGCGAAGTTCCCCTTCAGCCGTCACTCGAAGGATCCGAGGGCTGGGGCTGTCTTCGCCGATGAGGAGTTCGCCGTTTCGATAGAGCAGGCCGACGATGGGATCCGCCAGTCGTCCGATTTCATTGACGGAACGGTCAGGGTCGATACGAAGGACTCGGGGCGCCGCCACGAGTTGTCCCGCCACGCCGCCCGCCTCGGCGAGGTAGATCTCTCCGCCGGGGCCAAACGAGATTGCGCTGGGGAACGAGAGCCCGGTGATGAGGGCCTCTACCCGATAGCCGTCAGGTACGCTGATGGCGTCGGGATTGAAGGATCTCTGAGGACCGATACGGATCAATTCTTGTCTCCACGGGACATGGGTTTGCTCGCTCCGGTTCCCGCCGCGGCGAGGAGCCGAACGCTCTCCCACATCCAATCACGAAATGCCTCAAGTCGCTGTTGCGGTTGGTCGAGGCTCAACCATTCATAGCGGCGCGGCGCACAGGCTACCGCGACCGTTTCCAGACCCTCGTGCCTGAAGAGCATCACAGCCCGCTTCAGGTGCGTCGCATCGCTGACGATGCAGACCTGTTTCCAGCCCAGAGTTCGGGCCAGCCGGACCGCTTCTCGCGCTTCGTCGCGCGTACTGCCGATGGGCCCGGTCTCAATAATGGGATATTCCAACCCCAATGCCAGCATTTGTCTACAGGTAGCCGCAATTTGAGATGGTTTGGGAGCCTTCAACCGGGTGATGACCAGTACTGGAGCGACGCCGGCCTGGAGCAACTCCAGTGCTTTGAGCTGACGGATGCGGCCCTGATCCGTTGGCTCTCCCGACTCAAAGGCATCTGCCGAGAGCGCCACGACGGCATCGCTTTGAAGCGACTTGAAGCTGGGCGGCTCAATCTGGGTCAGACACCACCGGGTGATCGGGGTGTGGGCCACCAACAGGTAGAGCAAGGTGAGGGGAGCGCACACCCACCAGAGTACCCTCTGCCGTCCCGTCACTCCCAGCGCCACGCTTCCCAGAATCCAGAGCGGTGAAACGATGGATTCTGGGAGCGTGGCGGCGGCGAGCAATCCCATCTGCTGAATGAGCACCCAACTCATCACCCCAAGCACCCCGGACGACGCGACTCGCGTCGCGAGTTCCCGGCGCCGAAGGCTCCGCGGGGTACCAACTCGCGCCGGCCCGGCGTGCTGGGTCGCTGGGGTGGGCGGCATCAGCGAACTCCCAGCAAAACCTCCAGGGTGAGCTGGTCAAGACGCTCGTACCCTCGACCGCGGGCGCCTTCCGCGACACGGTCCACCTGAAGTCCCCGAAGCTCGGCGGCTCGTCCGCTGGTGTATCCGCTCATCAACGTCTCCAGGGCGGGATCTCCGGCTCGGATCTCGGCGAGCAGGCCCTGGATCTCGGCATCCGCGTTGAATCGGGCCACCTTTTCCTGAAGGATCTTGTAGGTCCTCATGCAGCCGGCACAGAAGTCCCAGACCCCGGTTGCATCCTCACTCCGCATGGCGTGGGCATCGAAGTGTCGCATCCCGGTATAGCCGTAATCCTCGAGCAACTTGATGAGGAAGAAGGCGCCCTTGATGTCTTCCTGGCCAAACCGGAAGTCCTGATCGTAGCGGCCGGGCTTCTGTGAGTTGAGATCGATGTGGAAGAGCTTTCCACTCTCCAGGGCCTGTGCGACGCCGTGGTAGAAATTGAGTCCGGCCATGGTCTCGTGAGCCACTTCCGGGTTGACTCCAACCATCGACGGATCATCCAGGGTCTCGATGAAAGCGAGCATGTGGCCGGTGGTGGCAAGGTAGATGTCGCTGCGAGGCTCGTTCGGCTTTGCCTCGAGCGCAAACTTCAGGTCGTACCCGTTGTCCTTAACGTAGCCGATCAAGAAATTGAGGCATTCGCGAAACCACTTGGTGGCCTGGACCGCATCCTTGGCGGCGTCGGTATCCGTACCCTCGCGTCCACCCCAGAACACGTAGGTGGTGGCCCCCAACTCGACTCCGAGATCCATTGCGGCCATCGTCTTCTGGAGGGCGTAGGCTCGCACGCGGGGTTCATTCGAAGTGAACGCGCCGTCTTTGAAGATCGGGTCCGAAAACAGGTTGGTGGTCGCCATCGGCACCTTCATGCCGTGATCGCCGAGCGCTTGCTTGAACTCCGCGACGATGCGATCCCGCTCCGCCGCGGTCGCATCAATCGGCACCAGATCATTGTCGTGCAGGTTCACGCCGTAGGCGCCGAGGGCGCTCAGCCGCTTGACGCCTTCCACGGGAGTGATGCGCTCTCGAACGGGTTCCCCAAAGGGGTCGCGGCCCGGATTGCCGAAGGTCCAGAGGCCAAACGTGAAGCGATCAGCCGGCGTTGGCTGGTAAGAACCCATAGTCGAACACCTCTCTCGGGAACAGGGAATGTGTGGGCGGCGGGTGAGGCCGAGACCCGTAATTCTAACTCCAGTCCATCCTCACGCGCAGTGCCGCGGCGAGGCGTCATTCGGCAAACGCCGTGGACACCTTGCCGATCGCCTCGATTCGCTGCGTCACATCCTCCGCCGACCAATGGCCCTGGAGTGGGATTGCAACGGCTCGACCCAGGAAGTCCAGGGTTCGCGGATACATGTCTGCCGAGTACTCCACGTCGCCCTGGTAGTACGGATGGGTCCACGGATTGTCGCGACTGCTGTAGCCCTTCTTTTCCAGGATGTGATCCCAGTAAGTGAAGATGTGCCGATCCGGGAACTCACCGGAGTACATGGCGCCGCAGGCGCATCCTTCCGCCTTGAGCGCCGCGGCAAATTGTGAGGCCCGTTCCGAGGTGGGCAGGAAGAGGATCAGCACGAGAGCGCAATCGCCGGCGGCATCCGGCACATCCTGAAGTGAGACGCCCGGCCAGCTCGCCGCGGCCTCCAGGAACTGCCGCTTCACCCGTCGCTGACGGTCCAGGATGGAGTCGAGTTTTTCAATCTGTACCCGTCCGAGGGCTCCGGCTAGTTCACTCATTCGGTAGTTCACGCCCGGGATGGCCTCAAGATCGGCTCCTCCGACCCAGAACGGGCGGCCGGCATCGTGATACATCGTGGCCCGAGCCAGGAGCTTTTCGTTGGCGGTCACCAGGGCGCCGCCCTCCCCGGTAGTGATGATCTTGTAGTGCTGAAGGCTGAAACAGCCAGCGTCACCGATGGCGCCCAGTCTTCGACCGCCGAAAGACCCGCCGCACGCCTGTGCCGTATCCTCGATCACCGACAGTTCATGCTTCCGGGCGATAGCCATCAATCGATCCATACGACAGGGTACGCCCCGCATGTGCACCGGCATGATCGCTCGCGTGAACGGCGTGATCCGCCGCTCCACATCGTCGGGATCCAGGGTGAGGGAAGCATCGACTTCGGCAATGACGGGCACGGCACGGACGTTGAGAATTGCCGCCGCGGAGGAGATGTAGGTGTACCCGGGCAGGATAACCTCGTCACCGGGACCGACTCCCAGGCCGACCAGCGCGCAGATGAGAGCCGCGGTGCCGCTGCTGACGGCAAGACAGTGGGGAGATCCCATCAAGTCGGCAAAGCGTCGTTCGAAGGCCCGAACTTGCCCCTCGCCGTCTTCGAGATAGCGGAAGAGTCGCTCGCTTCGAAGCACGTCGCGAAGTGCGGCCGCTTCGGAGTCGTCAAACCGAGCGGGGCGATCCACCACGCCGGTGACCGCCGGTTCTCCGCCTTCAATTGCCAGTCTGGAACTCATCCGATGGTACCCCCGCCGCATTTCGCGGCGGGGGAGGGGGTTTCCCTCTGTCGGCTCCCGGGCAGCACTGTCTCTGTACCGGGGGCTCGTTTGTCGGGAGACGCGGGAATCTAAAGGGACCTGGCGGAGCTTGCCCGCGTAGCGGCCGGCGAGCGCCACAGGAATTGCAACATCAAGCGGGCCCGGGCGGCCGTGGTGGGATCGGAGGAGTGCCGCTCTCGCGATAGCGTGGATCTCAAAACGTGATCTCGACCCGCCGTGCGTTCGAGAGCGGACCAGCGGCGTCCCGCCCACCAGCCTCGGTACCAGTCCTCACCGGTGGGGCCTCCGTTCCCGTAGGACGTGTGGCACCGCTTGCATTCAGCACCGGTGATCGATCGGGCCGCGTGTTGAATCAGCGCTGCATAGGCCGGCGCGGCGGACGCTGCGCCTGAAGCTTCGAGGGCACGAGCTCTGGCACGAAGCACACTGGTCCGGCCCGGTGCGGAATCTGCCAGCGGAGGATGTGAGTCCAGGCTCTTGAGCGCCTGAACTCCTGCCTGTCGGGCCTCGGTCAGTTGCCCCAGATCTCGCAGCACCATCGCGAGCTGAGCCTGCGCTCCCGCCTCGACAAGCCAGCCGGGCCTGAAAGGGGCGTCCTCGGCTTCAACCTCGGATTGAAGCGCTTGAACGAAGTCGGTGGCGAGCAGTCGCCGACATGCCTCCCGTCCCTTCGGCGATGGATGGAGTCGGGCAGCCCGGCGGACGACCGGTTCTACGAAGCGCCCTCGCGCTCGGAGCCAGTCGAAACCTCGTCGCTGACGATCAACCCCTTCAGAGATCAGATCCTCGATCGCGGATCGAGCCTGGGTCTCCATTTCCGGGGTCAGCAGCTCGATCCGACCAACCATCACTCGAACTGTTCGGTCCGGCGAGGGGGAGATCCGCAGTGGCACTTCCCGATCGGTCCAGCTTCGCGGCAGCAGGGCGAGCAGCCTCACCCCCTCGGTGGAAAAGTAGCTGGAGCGCCAGGTGTTCACCAGGGCAGATGCCTCGTCTGAGTGCAGGCCTTGCTTAACAGCCGCGGACGTCAACTCCGCGGCGAGCAGCGCTTCCGCGGCGCTTCGAGACAGCGGCTCGGCGTCCTGGTGCATCAGGGCCGCAGCCCCAGGGTCCAGTCGATCCAGCCGATCCACCGTACATCCGGCCGCTGCCACGCGCACCACGAAAATGGGCCCCATGACCTCGGAACTGCGCGATTGAATCCGGATGGCGCCCCCCTCCGAGCTGGAGGCTGAAAGGGGGAGTGCCACGGCTCCAAGTCCCCGGTAGAAGAGGAACTGCTCACGCTCCTGCTTTGCGCTGCCCGAGAACACCGTGACGGGAGACGCCTTCACCGCTCGGGAGTGTCGCCAGTGCGACTCGCCCGAAACGGGCGGAGCCCACAAGGGATCGGGCGCCTGCTCGGCGCCGAGCTTTGCACACCACACAAGCCGTCCCCGCTCCGGGGCCAACGCGTTCGCCATCTCGTCGAGTCCCGGCGCAGACACGGCAACCTGGGGATACCAGTGCGTCCAGATGCCCTTCGGGAACCGAACGTCGACCCGAACCGATCTCGAAACGGGCGAGTGGAAATAGATCACGGGGGTCTCTCCCTTGAGGATCGACGTCCGCATTCGCAGTTGCTCGCGGTTTCGAGCGTGGACGAACGCAGGAAGAGAGTGCTCTTCGTGGTACATCCCTTCCACTGAGGCGCCATCCGATCCCGCAATCGACAGAAACGTGCCCCACTCGTGAGCTGACCATGGCGCTTCGCCGGGCTTGCCCGCGGCAGCGGCTACCCCGACCACGGCAACGGCGAGTCCCAACAGTGGTCCGACCGCGTGACGAGTCAAACGACGACCCGTGCCACGAACCGCACGATGAATTGGCTGTATGTGTAGCATCGATCCTCCCGATACCAGGCGTCCTGCCTTCAGTACGCTCTGGGTCGGAGCTTTGTGAGGGTCTGGGCCGAAACGAGAACGGTCTCGGGGACCGCGCTTCAGGGGAATCTCACCGTCTGGTTGAGCACGACGGCTCCGCCTGCGGGACCTCCGCTGATCAGGTCCAACTGTGCCGACCGCAGCTGAGCTTCGCGGTGCCCTTCAAACCAGGCCTCCAACCGAACTCGAGGGCGATCCCGGGTGCCCAGCGCGGGATACCGTGTCAACCGAAGTTCGAGCAGCGGCAGCGCTGGTTTCGCATCCACACTCAGGCTGCCGTCAGCATCCAACACGTCGTCAAAGAGCGCTGGGCTTGCATTGAGCACCAATCTCAGCGCGTCATCCCGCGGCGACTCCGCTCGCGCAAAGACGCGAAGATCAGCCAGTCCTCCCTTGGTGACGAACCGGCTGGCCCCGGCGAGGGACGGCTCAAATCCCACACTCTTGTGGCTTTCATACGCGAGATCCCACCCTTCTCTCCCCGGTTTTGACACCCGCGGCGAGCCTGGGGACTCCCAGGTGATGCGGACCTCGTGCCGAACTTCACGGACCGACACCGGGATTCGAACGCGGATTTGGGCTTCGCCCGGGGGTCGGGCGCCGAGATCGAACGCAGCCTGAAACCTGAGAGTGTTCAAGTCTTCCGGCGTACTGCCTCCCCTCAGTCTCACGCAGGGGAGCGACCTTCCCCTAACAACCGCCGTGAACTGCTCCCGGCGAGGCTGGATGTGTCTGAGCGCCCCGGTTCCCTTGCCTTTGAGCTCAATGGCGGCCGTCAGGAGTCGGCGGTTGGGATGGGTCAACTCCTTGCTGACGCCAACCTCCTTCAATGCCACCGAGATCGCAGTCGCACGCCGATCCTGAACCACATCTTGACCCACACACGCGCTCGCGTGCGCCAGCACCGCCAGCGCGACCGCCACACCCGCCCATCGCGCCGAGATCAACGGGGCGCCTCGCGTGTCGGCAGGGAACTGCCGACCACCACCGTGCGTCCCGTCAGTGCGTCGTCGTCGATGTAGGTCCACCGGATCTCCCGCAGTTCGGCCCGCCGCTGCGCCGGCGCCACGACGGCCGCATGGTTGCCCCCTGAAATCCAGACCGCCACGACGACGCCCAGCATCCCCAGTGGCGCCAGAACGCGAGGAGCATGCGTCATCGCCTTGCGGCGAGGCACTGCGACAGGGCGGGGCGCGTTGAGCCGGCACTGCACAACGGGGGCGCTCCAGGCGGCCGTCAGATCCTGAGCCAATTGATACTCGGCGGCACAATCCGGACACGCGGCCACGTGCTCTCGCAGGAACCTCGCTTCATGGTCTGCGGGGGCCTGGTCCGGCAGTGTGTCGAGCAGGCGCCTCAGCGCAAGACACTCCCGCGGCTTCCTTTTGTTGCTCATCAGTTATCCGGACTCCAACCCATTTCGAGAAGCACTCTCCTCAGCGCCCTGCGGGCACGCAGGGCCCGTCCCCGCGCTGCGTCGGCCCGGCACCCAAGGACCGCGGCGATCTCGGTGTAGTCCAGCCCCAGGCTGTCGCGGAGAACTAGCAGTGTCCGCTGCTCTTCGGGCAGGGCGCTGAGAGCGGACTGCAGGTCGAGATCGGCACCGCAGCCGTTGGTGGCGCTCCCACTCAGTCGTTCGGTGAGTCTGGCGATCAACCCCGCGCGACGCCTGCGGGAGCGGAGTTCCGCGATCGCCCGATTTCGTGCAATTCGCAGCAACCAGGGGACAAAGGCTCCGGGTCGATAGCGTTGGGATGCCTCGGCGACCGCGAGAAACGTGTCGGAAACCACGTCCTCCGCCAGCTCGGAGTCTCCCAAAATGCCGGTGGTTAGACGGTGAACCTGCTGGGAGTGGCGAGCAAACAGGGAGTCCAGGGCGTGTTGATCCCCGGCCGCCAGCCGCGCCATGGCCGCGTCATCCTCGTTTGCGAAGCTCAGGATTCTCTCCAGCCGATACTCCATACCAAGAAAAACGCCTCGAGAGGGATCGGCGTGATGGCCAGACCGTGTTTGTCGGTTTGAGGGCATCTTGTTGAGACCGTGTCCAGTGGGCGCGCTCGGCGTCTCAGATGAGTATTGATAAAGGTGGGGAGGCGGAATGCACGAGGTTTGGGGATCCGATCCGGCGGCCGGGAGGTCAAAGAGGATTCTGCTGGAAGCGATCGTCTGCTCCGTCGAGGATGGTCTTGCCGCAGCAGCGCACGGCGCAGATCGGTTCGAACTCTGTGCCGCCATGCCCTTGGGGGGTCTGACTCCGTCTCTGGGCACGCTGATCTCACTGAGGCGCGAGACCCCGGTTCCGGTGATGTTCATGCTTCGTCCGCGAGAGGCGGGCATGTGTTATTCCCCCGGAGACCTGCGGGCTATGACGCTCGACGCCGAACTCGCTCTGGCCAACGGTGCTCAGGGCCTCGTCACCGGCCTTCTGACCCCCTCGGGCGAGCTGGATGTTGTCGGCTTAAAGTCCCTGATGGACAGCGTGGATCCCGGTCGGAGCGTCGACTGGGTCTGTCATCGGGCGTTCGATGTCACACTCGATCCTGATGAAGCGTTGGAGCAACTGATAGATCTGGGGTTCAAGAGGGTCTTGACCTCCGGCCGGGCGGCGAGGGCGCCGGAGGGGTTGGGAGAGATCCGGCGAACGCGGGAACGCGCCGCCGGCCGAATCGAAGTGCTCCCCGGCGGGGGGATACGACTCGATGAGGTGGAGCGAGTGCTGCGGGAGACCGGGGTGGACCAGATCCACCTGGGCTTCCAGGGATGGCGAGTGGACCCATCCACTCGTGCAAACCCGAAAGTGTCGTTTGGAGTCGGAACCCCGCCCTCGGATGAATCGTTCCGCGTGCTGGAACCCGACGCCGTGCGCCGGGTCCATCAGACACTGAGTGAGTACCGAGCAGGCTGAACCAGTCCGAATGTCGAACAAAAGCAGGCTCGAACCGTTGAGTTGCGGCGATCGTTGGGGCGAAACTTCGCTCGGCAGGTTGCTGTTACACGGCGGAAGAGCTTCAGGAGTTACCCGATGAAGAAGGCTATTTCGGTCGTTGCGTGTGTCGCGCTGGGAGTGTGGCTGATCGGCAACCAGGCCAGCTCGCAGACTCAGACCTCCCGCAAGTCCGCCGCACTTGCTGCGCTTGCGGCATCGCCGTTCAAGCTGGCCTCGGTCTCACAAGCGGGCGGCCCCGGCTCCGCCGGCGTACTCGCGCCTGGCAGAGACGATGGCGCCATCGCGCGGATTGTGGCCCGAATCCTCCAGGACGGGCACTACTCCCGGAAGAAGCTCAACGACGAGACATCCAGTTTGTTTCTCGATCGCTACCTGGATGCGCTGGATCCGCTCCGACTCTGCTTTATCAAGTCGGATATGGATGACTTCGAGAGGTATCGCACCACTCTCGATGACGCGCTCCTCGCCCAGGGCTCCACGGCTGCAGGAAACCACATCTTCGCTCGACTGCTGGAACGGGTGACGCAGCAGACGGAGTTTGCGCTCGATTACCTCAAGAATGAGAAGTTCGAGTTCACCGGTACGGATACGTACGCACCGGAACGCAAGGATGCGCCGCGACCGGCGGATCTTGCGGAGGCGAAGGAGCTCTGGAAGGCGCGTCTCCGGTACGAGTTCCTCCAGGAGAAGCTCGCGAACGCCAAGCCCGGCGACATTGTCACCACGCTCTCCCGCCGGTACGAGCGCTTCCTGAAGAGCTTGAAGCAGTACGACAGCGACGATGTGCTCCAGCTCTTCCTGACGTCCCTCGCACGGGTTTACGATCCTCATTCGGACTACATGGGCCGGGCGATGTTCGAAGACTTCGGCATCAACATGAAGTTGTCGCTCTTCGGGATTGGAGCGCTGCTCGGCACCGAAGACGGCTACTGCGAGGTCAAAGAGATTACCCCCGGTGGTCCGGCGGACCAGAGTAAGCTCATCCATGCCGGCGATCGCATTGTTGGTGTGGCCCAGGGCGATGGCGATTACGTAGACGTGATCGACATGAAACTTAGCCGGGTGGTCGACATGATCCGGGGTGAGAAGGGGACCGTCGTCCGGCTAAAAGTCATTCCCGCCGGCGCCGATCTTGCAACTCGCAAAGAGATCAAGCTGGTGCGGGCCGAGATCAAGCTCGAAGAGCAGGAGGCCAAGGCCAAGGTCGTTGAGGTGCCCAGCGCGGGCGGACCGAAACGCATCGGCGTCATCGATCTCCCCTCGTTCTACGAGGGAGGTGGACGGGGCGGGGTCCCTCCCAAGAAAGCGTCTGCTGATGTCTTGCGGCTGATCAACAAGCTGAAGCAGGAGAAGATCAGCGGGCTTGTTCTCGACCTCCGGCGAAACGGAGGCGGTTCGCTGGGTGAGGCGATCAATTTGTCGGGCCTCTTCATCAAAGATGGTCCCGTCGTGCAGGTTCGAGATTCTGACGGAACCAGTGAGGAAGACCGAGACCCGGACCCCGGCATCGCGTATGACGGGCCGATGGTCGTGCTCACCAGCAGGATGAGCGCCTCGGCTTCCGAAATCCTCGCCGGCGCTCTGCAGGACTACGGTCGGGCGGTACTCGTGGGTGACTCATCCACACACGGGAAGGGCACCGTGCAGTCCCTGCTCCCTCTGGGTCCCTACATGCGGGAACGAGGAGCGCTCGCCGCCGGCAGTGATCCGGGCGCGCTGAAGGTGACCATTCAAAAGTTCTACCGGGTGAGCGGTGCATCGACCCAGCTCAAAGGTGTCGTGCCGGATGTCGTGCTCCCTTCGATCAACAGTCATCTGGAAATCGGAGAAGCCTCTCTGGAAAACCCGCTCCCCTGGGACCAGATCGCGCCTGCGAAGTTCAAGCCGCTGGGATGGGTGAACCCGTATCTCGATCAAATCCGCAAGCGCTCCGCTTCGCGAGTCGCCGCCAACCCGGATTTCAAGTTCATCGAGACCGAAGGCGCAAAACTGGAGGAGCGGCGAGCCATCAAGGCCGTCTCCCTGAACGAGGACGTGCGCAAGAAAGAGCGTGAGGAGACCCTTGCTCGCGTGGAGGCCCGGAAGAAGGAACTCAAGGCTCGCAAGGCCGACACCAGCCGAGTGGCGCTCATCACCCTCAAAGGCGTCGACGCAAATGTGCCGCTGAAGTTCCAGGCGTCGGGTGTCACGGCATCCACCACGACTCGCCGTAAGCCGGTCACCGAGGACGACGACGAGGGGCTTCCGACCACGGGCGCGGTGGACGCGCATCTCAAGGAAGCGGAGAGCATCCTGCTGGATTTGCTCTCCCTCTCCATGAAGAAGAACTAACAACTCCTGCCGGAGTTGGGGGAGTGACACGGCCGAAAGTCCCGCAGGGGGCTTTCGGCCGTGCTGCGTTAACGTAGGTTCGGGATCCCCGCGGGAGTGGCAGCTGGCCCCTCGGGTGGAGCGTTGGACGAGGACACCATGCAGACTTGGGGAAGACTTGCGAGCGCCGACGAGGCTCGCGCAGCGTTTCGAGCGGCCTGGTCAAACCATCCTCGAAAGGAATGGATCGCAACCGCGGACGCGTACGCCCGTGTCCTCGCACGGGAAGTCGTGTCGCCCGAGGACCTTCCAGCCTTCCGCCGCTCGTTGATGGACGGCTTCGCCTGTCGCTCAGAGGATATCCGATCGGTTCCAGTGGTCCTCAAGTTGGTGGGGGATGTGGAGATGGGGGCCCATGCGGCCCTTACGGTGCGATCCGGTCAAACCGTGAGGGTGCCGACCGGTGGAGCCGTTCCGGAAGGCGCCGACGTGGTCGTGCCGATCGAGCAGGCCGAAGAGGGATCGAATGGCGTTGAGATTCAAGCTGCGCTGACGGCCGGTCGCCATCTGATCGAGGTCGGAGAAGACGTTCGGGATGGCGAGTCGCTCTTGCCTGCGGGCCGAAGACTTCGGGCGCCGGACATCGGGGCATTAATGGGCTTGGGGCTGACCCGGGTTGAGGTTTACGCACGGCCGATCGTCGCGATACTCGCCACTGGAGACGAGATCATTCCTCCGGACGCGTGTCCCTCGGGTTCTCAGGTCCGAAACGTCAACACTTACTCTCTTTCCGCTGCCGTTCACGCTGCGGGGGCCATTCCTCGATTGGAAGGCATTGTTCATGATGACGAGGAGGCTCAACTCCAGGCGGCCCGGACAGCGCTGAGGCACAGTGACGTGCTGATCATCAGCGCGGGGAGTTCCGTGGGCGCCAAGGATCTGGCGACGCGAGTCATTCAGCAATTGGGTCAGCCCGGCGTACTGGTCCACGGAATCAACATCCGACCCGGCAAGCCGACGGTGCTCGCGGTGTGTGACGGGAAACCGGTGTTCGGACTCCCGGGTCAACCGGTTTCCGTCTTGAATACCTTTGACCAGTTCGTAGCCCCGATACTCCGAGAAATGCAGCGCCTCTCGGTATTGCCTCCCGAGTTTTCGGCGAGGCTCACAGAAGCGCTTCGATCTGCCGATGGTCGGGAGGATCACGTACGGGTACGTCTTGAACTGCGTGAGGGTGCGCGTTGGGTCACTCCGATTCACGGTGTGTCATCCATGATCAGCACGATGACTCGGGCCGACGGGATCGTGGTTGTGCCTGCCGGCTCGCCCGGATATGAAGCGGATGAGGAAGTGAGAGTACGGGGAATCGAATGATCGGCAACCGAGCTGACTCCGAAGCTCTGCGCCTCGACGACTCTCCCCAATTTCGTCGTGCACTGGGCCCTCTGGAGGGCATCTGCATCGTCGTCGGAACCGTGATCGGCTCCGGCATCTTCCTCACCCCCTCCACCATCGCGTCGCACATGGGGCAGTTTGGTATCGGTGCGATCCTGTTGGTCTGGGTGGTGGGTGGGCTCCTTTCGCTTGCGGGAGCCCTCGCTTACGCCGAACTCTCGGCGATGTTCCCGCAGGCCGGCGGTCAATACGTCTACCTGCGGGAAGCCTTTGGCGTTCGGGCCGCGTTTCTGTTCGGCTGGATGGAGTTTTGGGTCGCCCGGGCCGGCAGTATCGCCGCTCTTGGTGTCGCCTTCGCAAACTTTTTCGCGCTGTTCGTCCATCACGACGACGAATGGACCATCCGGTGGACGGCGTTTGTGGTGATCTCCACGATTACCGCTATCAACTACCTGGGGGTCCGGTGGGGTGGAGCCGTCCAGACGCTGTTTACAGCCACAAAGGTTGCGGCGTTGGCGACGCTGGTGGTTTGCTGCTTTGGTCTGCCGGGCGGCAGTCCTCAAAACTGGCAGCCGATGTGGACCGGGGTCGCCTCTCCGGGTCTATTCATGAACGCTCTGGGGATGGCTCTGGTTCAATCGCTCTGGGCGTACGACGGCTGGACCAACGGGGCAGCCGTCTCCGAAGAAATGAAGAACCCCCAGCGGAACGTCCCGAATGCGCTCATCGGCGGGACTCTGTTGGTGATCGGGATCTATCTCGCGGCGAACATTGCATACCACTTCGTCTTGCCGCTGAACGAGGTGATCGCCTCCAAGCGTGTGGCGGCGGATGTGGCGGGCTCTCTTTCGAACCCGGAGATCGGGACCCGCTTGCTGGCGGCGGCCGTGATGATCTCCACATTCGGCGCCTTGAACGGCACGATGCTGACGGGCCCCCGGATCTTTTACGCGATGGCGCGGGATTCGATCTTCTTCCATCAGATGGGGCAGTTGCACTCGCGGTTCCGTTCTCCGCACTGGTCCATCCTCTTCGTGGGGCTCTGGGCGGGCGCGCTCGTGTTGATCCCGTTCGACAAGGTGCTCAACCCGATCTTCGGCTGGAAGGAGGATGTGAAGCTTTACGACCAGCTTCTCACCTTCGTCATCTTCGGCTCGTGGCTCTTCTACGGGCTGACGGTTGCGGGCGTTATGCGACTTCGAAAGCTGCTGCCCGATCACCCGAGACCGTACCGCTCGTGGGGTTATCCCGTCGTGCCTACCATGTTCGTAGTGACCAGTACGGCGTTCATCATCCACACTCTGCGGACTCAGCCGGCGGAGTCCCTGGCCGGACTTGCCCTGATCCTTGCGGGCCTCCCGGCGTATGCCTATTGGTCCAAACGGCGAGGGGAGTAGTGAAATGGGAGGCTTTCTACGGAAACTATTTGGTCCCAGTCGGGATGAAGTATGGGCGGAGTTCTCACGCCAGATCGGCGGCGACTTTCTGCCCAGCCAGTGGTTCGAGCAGGCCCGCGTGCAGGCCGGCGCCGGCGACAATACCATCACACTCGACACCTACACCGTCTCCACGGGAAAGTCGTCGGTGACCTATACACGCATCCGAGCGCCATTCGTCAACACGGATGGTCTGCGGTTCGAACTCTACCGGGCCGGCCTGTTCACGCCGTTGGGCAAGTTGCTGGGCATGCAGGACATTCAGATCGGGAATGTCGCGTTCGACGAGCAGATGGTGGTGAAGTCGAATTCGGAAGAGCGGATTCGAGAGCTGCTGAACGATCCCAGACTGCTTGCGGAGATCTGCAGACATCCCAACTTTTACCTAACCGTGCAGGATGACAGAGGTTGGTTCAACGCGACTTTTCCGGATGGAGTGGACGAGCTCCATTTCGTAATAGGCGGTGTGCTTACGGATCTGGATCGCCTGAAGAGTCTGTTCGAGGTGTTCTCACTCCTGCTCCACCGGCTCAAACACCTCGACGCCGCCTACGAAACCGATTTGGATCTGCTCCTGTATGAATTGAATGCCCCGGGTGGGAAGATTGCGGAGAGAGATGTCGTTCAATGGGACGGAGACGCGCCACGACGCCGGGCTGCAGCGGCGCTTGCGGCCCATCAGGATCCCAGTGCCGTTGCAGCTCTCCGGACTCACCTGAGTGACCCAAATCCAGTGGTGCGCGTGGCGTGCGCCCTATCGTACCTGCAGCTCACCGGCGACGACGGGCTGCCGGAGATCATTCCGCTTCTTGCCGACCTTGCACCCGTGGACGGGCGTCCCGTCTGGGCCATCGTGCAAACCGCTTGCACAAGTCCGCTCGCCGAGGCCGTGACAGGTATCGCGGATCGTATTCGCCAGGGCGGCCGAGTCCAGCGGGCTGACCTGGATCGGGGTCACGAAGCCGACTGGCGGCGATTCCTGGCTGAGCTCGCCGGTTCCGATTCTCTCTACACTGCAGCCGTCGACCTCGCCGTGGAGTTGGCGGCGGTGGAGTGCGTGGAGCCATTCCGCAAGCTCTTGCGAGCCGCAGCACCGGAAATGCGAACCCAACTCCGGCAGGGGATCGAGGCGCTTGAGCGCGTCCAGTCATTACCCCTACCGGCATCGACGGCGCCGGAGTCCGTGAGCGGCCTGCCGGTGCCCGGAGCCTCATCCCCGGACTCCGCCGAGTAGGAAGGAGCGTGTACCGCCTGAGATCTCCCTCAGGCGAGGATCGGCTGAACCACCTGGCCGTGAACGTCGGTGAGGCGGAAGTCGCGGCCGGCGTGATGGAACGTCAGGCGCTCGTGGTTGAAGCCCAGGCAGTGCAGGATGGTGGCCTGAAGGTCGTGGACATGCACCGGATTCTCCGCGGCGTGGAAGCCGAGTTCGTCCGTGCCGCCGTAGGTCAGGCCGTGCTTGATCCCACCGCCCGCCAACCACATGGTGTACGCTTGCGGATGGTGGTCCCGCCCCAGACTTCTCCCGAGCGCCGGATTGGTCTCAACCATTGGCGTTCGGCCGAATTCACCGCCCCAGATCACGAGCGTGGAGTCCAGCATTCCGAGCCGCTTGAGATCCTGAATCAGCGCCGCTGATGCCTGATCGGTAGCGCCACAGTTCTTCTTGAGGTTGCCCGCCACATCGGAGTGGGCGTCCCACCCTTCGTGGTAGATGTTGATGAAGCGAACGCCGCGCTGAACCATGCGACGAGCCAGGAGACAGGCCCGCGCGAAGGATGGTTTGGCGGGGTCACAGCCGTACAGAGCCAGGGTTTCCGGGGACTCGGTGCGGAGATCCATCAACTCCGGGGCCGAGGACTGCAGTCGGTAGGCCAACTCGTACGACGAGATCCGTGTGGCAATCTCGGAGTCGGGGTCCGACACCATTCTCGCCCGATTGAGCTGGTTGACCAGATCCACGGTAGCCTTTTGCGTTTCGGCATCGATTCCGGTAGGGCTCGACACGTTGAGGATCGGATCTCCCTGGTTCCGGAATCGAGTGCCTGAGTAGAGCGTCGGGAGGAAGCCGGAACTCCAGTTGGCTGCCCCGCCACTGATGCCGGCTCCCGTAGACATCACCACGAATGCCGGCAGGTCTCGCGCTTCCGAACCGAGCCCGTAGGTGACCCAAGATCCCAGACTGGGTCGACCCGGCTGACCAAAACCGGTATTCCAGAAGATCTGAGCGGGAGCGTGATTGAACTGGTCCGTCTTCACCGACTTGATGATGCAGATGTCATCCACGATCTTGCCCAGGAAGGGTAAGACTTCGGACAGCTCAGCGCCGGACTGTCCGTACTTTGCAAACTTGAACTGAGGTCCCAGCGCCGCCGCGTCGGATCGGATGAAGGCGTAACGCTGCCCCCCGATGATCTCCGGAGGGATGGATCGCCCCGCGTACTCCACGAGCTTCGGCTTGTAGTCGAAGAGATCAAGTTGGCTCGGCGCCCCGGACATGAACAGGTGTATGACCGCCTTCGCCTTGCCGGGAAAGTGCGGCTTCTTCGGAGCGAAGGGCCCTGACGGCAGCAGACCGTTCTGGGCCTCGTCCGCCGCGACGCCTTCAGCGAGCAGGGACGCCAGCGCGATCTTACCCAGCCCGATGCCGCACTCCTGGAAGAAGTGCCGGCGTGTTCGGTGCAGGAGATGGCTTCGGTCTTCCATGTAGAGTTCCTTCCGGTGGGTTTCGGCCTGCGCCTAGCGCTTGGTGATGGCTTCGTCGAGATTGAGGACGACACGAGCAGCGAGAGTCCAGACCGCGCGATCTGCGGTGGGCTCGGCAGCGCCGCAAATCTTGGAGGCATCCAGTTCGCCGCCGGACAGCCGGCTCCGCTGGCGCGCCACGAAGGCGAGCATCGCGGACTTCTCGGTGGGGCTGGGCCCGCGGGTGAGGCACCGGCGGTAGAGCCACTCCACCCGTGCGCCGTCATCGACCCCCTGACCGCTCACCAGCCGACCGAGGGCCTGGGCGGCTTCCAGCACGACCCCATCGTTGAGCAGCGTGAGCGCCTGGAGCGCCGTGTTCGAGGACTCCCGCCGGGCCACACACGCTTCGCCACTCGGCCCGTCGAAGGTGGCGAACATGGCGTAGGGCGCCGTCCGCTTGGCAAAGGTATAAAGCCCGCGGCGATAGCGGTCTTCCCCTGTGCTCACCTGCCAGTTCAGGGGCCCGTAGGTGCCCTCGGACGTCACTCCGGCCGGCTGGGGCGGGAAGACGCTGGGTCCGCCGATCTTTGGGGAGAGGAGACCGGAAACCTTCAGCAGGCTGTCCCGGATCAACTCGGCTTCCAGTCGATGACGCGGACCCCTGGCTAGAAGCACATTCTGCGCGTCCCGCTTTTGAAGTTCCGGGCTCGCGGAGGACTGCTGACGATAGGTGGCGCTGGTGACGATCAGCCGGTGCAGCTTTTTGATCGACCATCCAAGTCCGTCCGGTCCCGTTGAGGTGAAACGGACCGCGAGCCAGTCCAGCAGTTCCGGATGACTCGGCTGCTCTCCCTGGATCCCGAAGTCTTCGGTCGTTCGAACGAGTCCCCGGCCAAAGAACGCTGCCCAGTGCCGGTTAACAGTGACGCGACCCACCATCGGGTTGCCCGGTGAGACCAACCATCGGGCAAAAGCAAGGCGGTCCTTGCGAGATGAGGTAGGAAGCGGTGGGAGAAACGCCGGAATAGCCGGCTGCACCTTCTCGCGTGGCTGCAGGAACTCACCCCGATGGTGGAGGTGCGTGGGGCGTGGATTCCCGGCGGGCCGCTCTTGCATCACCAGTGTGGTGATCGGGGCCGGGAGGGATGCGCGAAGTTTGTCCACCTCGGCGCGCGCTGTTGCGAGCAGGGGGGTCTTGAGAAGAAACGCACGCTTCAGCGCTTGCCGATCCGAAGGCGTCCACTCGCCTTCGGGCCGGAGCAAATAGGCCTCAATCTCCGGTTCCAGGTCCACTGCCGCCGCGGACGCCAACGGGGAAGCGGAGAGGCGGAACCGACCCATTCCTGCAGCGAAGTACTTCTCGAACAGCAATTGAAACGTCAACTCACGACCGTTGAACGGCATCTCCAGCACGAACACCGCGTGATGCGGTTTTCCCTGTCCACCGTTGATGGACCAGCCGGTCTGCGGGTTGCCGTCGATCGCAGCCGCCGCGTTGCTGGCGCCGGCAGCGAAACTGTTGCTCGCGGCTCGAATCTTGATGGGAGCGCCGTCCTGGAGGGCGGAAACCTCGGAGAGGAAGAAGTCGCCGAAGGGACCCTCGTAGTAGATTCGACCCGGGCCGCGCCGCGGCAGGTTCTCGTCGGTGATGGCATCTATCCGAATTGCCTGAGTTCCCTGGGGCAGCGTCCGCAGCGTGATCTCATACAGGTCCCGCTTGCTCTGATCCCCGGACGAGGTCACCACTCCGTCGCGATCGATTTCGAGCAAAGGCAGGTTCGAGCGGGCATCCGAGGGGACCAGCCGCGTCCAGGGAATGACCCGCTTCCGCTGCTCGGCAATCCAGGCGACGAAATCCCTCTCGAGTCGTGCCGCCGATGAAAGGCCGTCTCCCGCTGGATAGAGCGCGGCAAGAGCGCGCTCCCGTTCTGCAACTTGCCGACCGACTTCTGCTGATCGAGCATCGCGCGAGGGGTCCGGGACCTCGAACTCGGGCTCATCTGCGTTATTCAGAAACGCCATCAGCGCGTAATACTCGCGCTGCTGGATCGGATCATACTTGTGGGTGTGGCACTGAGCGCACTGCACGGTCAGGCCGAGCCAGGTGGCGCCGGTGACCTGCATTCGATCCACCATGGAGTGGAAGCGGAACTCCAGGGGATCGATTCCGCCCTCTTCGTTCAGCATCGTGTTGCGATGGAAGCCGGTGGCGACTCGAGCCGTGGCGTCGGCATTGGGGAGCATGTCTCCAGCGAGTTGACGGATGCTGAACTCGTCGAAGGGCATGTCGGCATTGAATGCCTGAATCACCCAATCTCGAAAGGGCCAGATGGAGCGGGGACGGTCCTTTTCGTACCCATTCGTGTCCGCGTATCGGGCAAGGTCCAACCACTTCCGAGCCCACCGCTCCCCGTAACTTGGAGCGGCGAGCAGTCGATCCACCAGCGCCTCATACGCGGTGGGGCTGGTGTCGTCCACGAACTGCTGAGCTTCTTCAGGGGTCGGCGGGAGTCCCACCAGGTCGAGGTAGAGCCGCCGGACAAGCGTCTCCCGATCTGCCTCCCGCGAAGGCGGCAGTCCTTCCCGCTCAAGTCGCGCGAGCACGAACGAGTCAATCGGCGTGCGAACCCAGGCTCGAGATCGCACGACAGGCGTCCGGGGAAGTGTCGGCGCGACAAAGGACCAGTGCTTCTCATACCGAGCGCCGGCTTGCACCCACCGCTTGAGGACTTCGGCTTGCGCCGCAGTGAGATCCAGTTGTGCCGATGCCGGCGGCATCTGACCCGGTTTACCCCGCAGCGCAATTCGGCGGATGGCCTCGCTTTTTTGCGGGAAGCCGGGATGGAGGGCCCGCACCCCGGGCCGTCTCACCGCGACGGCGGCTTCCGGCACATCGAGTCGCAGCCCGGCCTGGCGCTGCTTGTCATCCGGGCCGTGGCACTTGAAACAGTGGCGCGCGAGGATCGGTCGGACCTCGCGATTGAAGTCGGGAGCGGGCGACATGGGCCGCGGCGCTGCCGCCGCCCACGTCGTCCCCAGAATGGCGGCTCCGGAGAAGAGCGCCGACAGCAGCGGTGATGTCCTCATGGTGCCCTCTCGGTGGCCCGGGCGCGCTATCCGATGAGCGCGGGTACCGGCTTGCCGTGGACGTCGGACAGTCGGTAATCACGTCCGCCCGACCGGTAGGTCAGTTTCGTGTGTTCGATCCCAAGCAGTTGCAGCATCGTGGCGTGAAGGTCGTGGATCGAGACGACATTCTCCACCGAATGCATGCCCATCTCGTCGGTGGCGCCGTAGATCGAGCCGGCTTTGACGCCGCCGCCGGCCATCCAGAGGCTAAATCCTTCCGGATGGTGATCACGGCCGTCCGGTCGCGCACAATGCGGTGTGCGCCCGAACTCTCCGGAGAAGAGGATGAGCGTCTCGTCCAGCATCCCGCGCTGCTTGAGATCGGTCACGAGGGCAGCCACCGCCTGATCCACGATCATTGCGTTCTTCTCGTGGCCTCCCTTGAGATTGCCGTGCTGATCCCAGGTGCCTGTGGCGCCGAAGATGTTCGGACAGCAAACCTCGACGAACCGAACGCCGCTCTCGAGCAGTCGCCGGGCGCGGAGGCATTGTGTGGCGTAAAGCCGCTTCGGCTCATCGGCGGAGTCCAACCCGTACATCTTCTTCGTGGCTTCCGACTCCCGGTTCAGATCCAGCACATCCGGAACCAGGGATTGCATCCGATAGGCGAGCTCGTAGTTCGAGATCGCGCTTTCAACGGCGTCGCTGGTTCCCAACTGCTCGGAGAAGGTGTGGTCCGAACCCGTTAGGGCATCAAGCTTGGCGCGCTGAACATCTGCAATTCGATCCGCAGGGGAAAGGTTGGCAATTGGAATGCCCGTCGCTTCCATGAACGTCGCCTGATGAAGCGCCGGGAGGAAGCCGTTGGAGTAGTTCTCCATCCCGCCTGGAGGCACAAAATTCTTGTGGTTCAGCACCACAAAACCCGGCAGGTTCTTGTTGCTCGATCCCAGGCCATAGGTCACCCAGGCGCCCATGCTCGGCAATCCGCCGGTGTTGCGGCCCGTGTGGAAGAGCAGGTTCCCTCGAGAGTGGAGCGGGAACTCCGCCTTCATCGATCGGACCACGCAGAGTTCGTCCGCGTGCCGCGCAATGTGCGGAAAGAGGTCGCTGATCGGGATTCCCGCCTGGCCGTGCTGTTGGAATTTCCAGGGTGACTTGAGCCACTTCCGGTCCCCGCCGGCGGTCACGTTCTCGACCTTGCCGGCCGGCTTTCCGTCGTGGTCCGCCAGCTTCGGCTTGGGGTCGAAGGAGTCCACGTGGGAAACCCCGCCATCCATAAAGCAGAAGACGACATTCTTGGCCCTGGGCTCGAAGTGCGGACCGATCAAACGGCCGCCTGCCGCGCGACTCTCCTCCGCCAGAAGGGCGGATGCCGCGAGCCAACCGAATCCGGTCGCGGTCTGGGCCAGCATCGCTCGCCGGCTAAGGGCGCCGCGCAGGCGTCCGGGACAATACGGCTTCATCGGTGAACCACTGCTCCTAACACGAGAGCACCTCTACCTCCGGTGGGCATCCACCGCACGCTAAGGAATGTAGAGGAACTCCTTCAAGTTGAACACGGTGTGGGCGATGTCTTTCCACACCTCGACTTTTCCAAGCGTTTCCGGACCCGTGGTACTGTGCAGGCGGGCCAGAGTCTCGACGAGCTTCACGAAGCGGGCGGTCTCATCGGGTCGGGCGCCTCTACCCACTGCTGTTCGGAACATTCGGTCGACTCTTGCCTCAACGGTCTCGCCGGTGTTGGTCACCATGGACTTTGCCCACGTCTCAGCCTGTGAGTGGATGAAGGGGTCGTTGAGCATCGTCAGAGCCTGCGCGGGCACGTTCGTGATCTCCCGTCGGCCCTGCGCCACCTTCGGATCGGGGAAGTTGAAGTCTCCGAGGAAGCGATCGCCCTCCATCAGAGTGACTCGCGTGTAAATGCCCCGACGACCGTCGCCGTCCAGCGGACCGGACAGCAACCGGCGGTCCGGGTTCGGCTTCTCCCGGAACGGGTCGATACCCGGTCCGAACATGGTGAGATCTAAACGGCCCGAAGTCGCGAGCACCGCGTCGCGAATTGCTTCCGCTTCGAGTCGCCGGGCAGGGAAGTGCTGCAAGAGTCGGTTCTCAGGATCTCTCGCCCGAGACTCTGCCGAGGCGGCTGACGATCGCTTGAATGCCTCGGTTGTCACAAGCATTCGAATGAGGCCCTTCAGGCTCCATCCAAGCCCCGGCACGCCGGTCTTGCGAGACGACGTCGGCTCAACGAATGTGGCCGCCAGCCAGTCGAGCAGCTCGGGATGCGAGGGACTCTCACCCATGTGACCGAAGTCATCCACGGTTCGGACGATACCCGTTCCAAAGAGCCAGTACCACACCCGATTGGTGATGGTCCGACCCGTCAGCGGGTTTCCGGGGTCGGCGATGCGTCCCGCCAGCTCAAGACGACCGCTGCCTCGTTGGGTCATGGGACCGGTATCGCTGCTGAGCACTTCCAGGTAACGACGGGGGACGGTATCTCCCGGCGTACGATGGTCGCCCCGAAGCAGGATGGGGAAATCCGCGCAGTCCTCCATATCGGCCAGACCCGGCGCGAGACGAGGCTGCGGGACCGTCTGCTCCAACGAACGGTAGCGTTGCACCAGGGCTTGAAGTTCGGGTGTGGCGGATACCGTATTGCGGATCAGGCCCTTCTGAAGGAGCCAATCCACGAGGTTGGCCTGTGCGTCGGTCGCACGGCCATCGCCCCACGCCTTCACAGCTTCAGAGAAGACCGCAGCCATGCGAGCAGCCAGGGCGGCTCGATCTCCGGGATCCGACCCTCCGGTCAGGAGAGGAGCGAAGGGAATCTCATCCTTGGGTTCCTGGCCAATGGAGTGAACAACGGCCCGAACGATGCCGAAGTAGGATCGCGTGTCCTCCTTACGGGCCTCTTCCCGCTTGCGGCCGCGCTCCGGCCAATTTGGGTTGTCGACCTTACTGATGACCTCGCCGTAGACCTGGTCGTAGCGCTCCTGTCGTACGAGGCGAGTCCACTTTGGACGCTCGTCCTTCAGGTCAGCCTTGCCGGCGCCCAGTTGCCGGAAGTCCGGCACCGTGCGGAAGGATGCTCCCTTTCCGCCTACGGCAAGCACTGACATAAAGCGGTGTTCTTTGGGGATGAACGGGGATCGAAGTCCGCCGTTCAGTCGCTCCGAGTAGGCGTGCGTGTACACTCCCGCGGGCAGAACCGCCGTGACCGCCTTGTCACCGTCCCCGGCGACAATGAAGTCTCCAGCGGGAGAGGCGCCTGTCGCAGCGCCGACGCCGGTCGCGAGCCAGCGCGGATCGAGTCCCTGGCGGAAGTCGCCGAAGGGCACGAAATTCTTGGCGTTGAATTCGGCGCGCTCGCGCGCCTCCCGCTCCAACTCCGAGCGCGCGGACTTCCACGCTGGGGCGAATTCGCCCGCAGTCGACTTCTTGAGCAGCCAGAGCGGGTCGGTCACCGACGAAGCGCCGTCAAGCGCCTTCCGCCACGCCTGCTCCGAAGGGTTAGAACCCGTTCCCTCGCCTGTCAGTGACTTTAATCCGGCGGACAGGTCCTGGGACCAGACTTTCGCCAACTCCCGGCGCAACTCACCCTTGCTCGTCTTGAGTTTCCCGATGATCTCCGCGTGAGCTTCAGGCGTATCGATGGTCTGGATGATCTGTCGGGCACTGGTGAGGATCCCGAAGAGCGCGTAGTAATCCTTCTGGGAAACCGCATCCAGCTTGTGATCGTGACACCGGGCACAGGAGACGGTCGCGGCCTGGAATGCCTTGCTCAGGGTGTCGATCTGGTTGTCGATGACGTCGTAGCCGATCTCCTTGAAGTCGTCGTGGCCGACCTCGCCGAAGCGGAAGAAGGCAGTGCCCAGCACCGACTCGTTGAGCTTCTCCTGCGTGTTGATGCGGGGCTGCGGCAGCACGTCGCCGGCGATGTGCTCGGAGATGAATCGGTCGAACTTCACATCCTGGTTAAAGGCACGTATCAGGTAGTCGCGGTAGCGCCACGGATCCCTGAGTTCGTAATTCCACTCATAGCCATGCGTCTCCCCGTAACGAACCACATCCATCCAGTGGCGCGCCCACCGCTCGCCGAATTGCGGCGAATCGAGAAGGCGGTCTACGACACGCTCGTAGGCGCCGGGAGTGGTATCGGAGAGAAACGCATCAATGTCCGAGGGCTTGGGCGGCAGGCCGGTGAGCAGCAGCGTCAGGCGGCGGATCAGGGAGCGGCGGTCAGACGCTGGAGCCGGTTTCAGCCCTTCCGCGGCGAGTCGAGCTGCCAGGAAGCGATCCACCGGGTGCGCCGCCGGTGTCCCGGCCTTCACGGGGGGCACCCGGTACTTCAGTGGCTTGAGGCTCCACCAGTCCCGACGAGTTCTAAGCGCCTCATCCCAACTTGAGACGGCTTTGACCGGCGCGTCGCCGGAGCGCGGATCTGGTGCGCCGAGAGACACCCACTTTTCCAGGTCCGCAACGTCCGACTCGGACAGTTTTGCATTCGGCGGCATCCGAAGCGTGGCGTCCTTGTATCGGACCGCCAGAATCAGTCGGCTCTGGTCCGGTTTCCCAGCTACCAGGGCCGATCCGCTGACCCCGCCCTTGAGGAGCCCTTCCCGAGTGTCCAGCCGAAATCCGCCGAGTGCCTGGCCTGATGCCGTAGAGTGGCAAGAGTAACAATTCTTGGTGAGCAAGGGTCTAATCTTGCGCTCAAAGAGTTCCATGCCGGCAGGATCGGGCGCTTTCGCGCCGGCGGACACTCCGGCAGACACCATGGATGCGGCGGCAAGCAGCAACACTGGGGATGCGATCAGTAACCTGGGCGCCTGAAACATGTAGAAAGGTAACCCTCCGATGAGGAGTCGACACTTAGCTTTGCGTTGAGTCCGACACCGCGCACACGGTCCGGTTTCCGACGGTGTTGTGACAGAACGCCGGTGTTAGCTCAGTCTTCCCACTTGAAAGCGGTTGACAATGCCCCAGATTGAGGCGCTTGAACTCAAGAAGACGTTTCGCGTGCACGAACGGGACGCGGGCGCGGGAGCATCGCTCCGCAGCCTCTTCCGTCGAAAGTATAAGCAAGTTGAAGCCGTGAAGGGAGTGTCGTTCTCCCTCGAAGCGGGCGAGGTGGTGGGTTTCCTCGGGCCGAACGGCGCAGGCAAGACCACCACGCTCAAGATGTTGTCCAGCCTGCTCCATCCGTCCGCGGGGGAGGCTCGCGTTCTTGGCCACGTGCCGTGGAAACGAGAGCCCGACTTCCTGCGGCGGATCAGCCTGGTGATGGGGAACCGCAACCAGTTGGTCTGGGACATCCCGGCGATGGACTCATTCCTGGTCAACCAGGCGATCTACGAGGTCCCTGAAAAGCAGTTTCGTGAGACCCTCGCGGAGATGATCGAACTCCTGGCTCTGGAGCCGCTGCTGAAGAAGCAAGTTCGAAGCCTGTCTCTCGGGGAGCGGATGAAGTGCGAACTGGCGGCGTCGCTCCTACACCGGCCGGACGTGCTCTTCCTGGATGAGCCGACTCTCGGCGTGGACGTCACGATGCAGGTACGGATTCGGGAGTTCATCGCGGACTACAACCGACGCCACGGCGCCACCGTGCTCCTGACAAGCCACTACATGGCGGACGTGACGGCGCTCTGCAAGCGCATCATTGTCATTCACCATGGCTCACTGCTCTACGATGGGGACCTGCAATCCCTCAGCGATCGCATCGCACCTTTCAAGCTGATCGAACTCGACCTGGAGAACCCGGAGCAGGCGGGGGAGGTGGCTCGGTTCGCCACGGTGGTCGAGTCTCAGGATGGCAAGGTCAAGGTCAAGGTGCCGCGGGCGGATACGTCGGCCGTGGTTGCTCGGATGCTGACCGAACTCCAGGTGAAAGACCTCACGGTGCAGGATCCTCCCATTGAGGAGGTGATCGACCAGGTGTTCCAGAAGTCCGACGGAGTCAAGGCATGAACACCCGAGCGTCCCGAGGAATCGGCTACTACGTCAATCTCTACCGTGCGACCCTGAGGCTCTCGTTCGCCCTCATGATGCAGTATCGCTTCGGTGTGCTCATCTGGGCGGTGTGGGGCTTCGTTGGTCCGCTGGTCTCCCTCTCCGTGTGGACGGCTGCCACGTCATCCCGAGGCGGCGCCATCACCGGCGGCGGAGCAACCTACGACCGGGCCGACTTCGCCGCCTACTTTCTCACGATGATGGTGTTTACTCACATCACGATGTCGTGGGACGCTTTCGAATTTGGTTGGCGTGTGCGGACCGGCGCCTTGTCGCCCCTGTTGCTTCGACCCACGCATCCGATCCACCAGGATGCTTCCCGAAATGTCGGCTTCAAGGTCGTTTCGAGCCTGATGCTGTTGCCGACCTGGCTGGCGCTGGTCTGGATCCTGAAGCCGACCATGCCCGCATCGGCCGCTTCATTCGCGCTCGCGATGCCGGCGCTCGCCCTCGCCGCCGTTACACGCTATGTGCTTCAGTATGCCCTGGCTGCGCTGGCCTTCTGGACGACGCGCGTTGAAGCAGTGCAACAGCTCTACTTCACCACCGATGCCTTCCTGGGTGGGCGAATCGCGCCAATGGCGCTACTACCCGGATGGCTCGGCGCGATCTCCATCTGGCTTCCGTTTCACTCGATGGGCGCTTTCCCTGTGGAGTTGGCGTTGGGAAGGGTGCCGCCGGATCGAATCGTGCTGGGGTTCGCATCGCAGATCGTCTGGGTCGGGCTCTCGGTTGCCCTGCTGAATGTCGTGTGGCGCGCCGGAATCAAACAGTATTCCGCGGTGGGAGCATAACGCAGATGCGCTGGCTGAAACTTCTCGGCGTGTTTTACCGCACCAGCATTCAGACGGACATGGAGTATCGGGCAGACTTCATCACCCGGCTGTTCGCCAGTCTCCTTGGACTGCTCGCCACGGCCGGCTCCCTGTCCGTGGCCTTTCAGTACGCGGGCAACCTGAAGGGCTGGACGCTTCCCCAGGCGTTTGTCTTGATGTCGGTTTACTACCTGATGGACGGCTTGATTGAGACCTTTATCGCCCCCAACATGCGGGAGATCATGGTGCAGGTGCGAGAGGGCACGCTGGACTTCGTCTTGCTCCGACCCCTCCCAAGCCAGTTCATGGCGACGATGCGCACGATCAATGTCTGGCGCACCTCCAATGTACTGGTTGGTCTCGGGCTGTCGCTGTTCACCGTGTCCCGGCTCTCGCTCTCGGTCGGCCCCCAGGAGGCGATCTACTTCGCCCTGACGCTTGCGGCGGGCTGCGGGGTCGTCTACGCGTTCTGGCTGGTGCTGGTGACCCTCACGTTCTGGTTTGTACGGCTCGACAATCTGGAGCAGATTATGTGGCAGGCGTTCGAAACGGGACGGTATCCCGTGGAGATCTACCCACGATGGCTTCAACTCAGCCTGACCTATGTGATTCCCGTGACGTTCATCATCACGGTTCCGGCGAGCGCCCTTTCTGGGAGAGTGGGACTGGAACAGGTACTGACTGCGCTCGGTGTTGCGACTGGCGCCATTCTGGCGGCATCGTTGTTCTGGCGTGTGGGTCTACGGAATTACTCCGGCGCTACCTCCTGATCAAAACTCGAAGACTCGGGTGATGCATCCGCACATTCTCATTCTCACCCAGGGCCACGCCGGCGATCGCCTTGGGGCTCGGCTGGCAACCTCGTTGTTCGCGGAATTCCCCGGAGGCAGAGTGAGCGGGCTCGGCGGCGCCCGGATGAAGTCTGCGGGTATTTCGCTTCTTGCTAGGACGGATTCGCTCTCAGCGATGGGCTACAGCGGTCTGCTTCCGGTGCTGCCCAGAGCGCTTGCCGCCGCGTATCAGGCCGGGGCAGCGAGCCGCACAGACCTACCGGACGTGGTTCTGGCGGTGGACTTCTGGCAGCCGCTGCAGTTCCTCCACCGCGTCGCGCCGCACCTCGGCTCACTCCCGCACGTCTGCTACCTGCCGCCGGGCCCCAACTTCGTCGGGCAGACTCGCGTCCATGGGGCGGTCGCCACGTTCTTCCGGGCTGTGGTCAGTCCGTTCCCTCACCAGACTCGACTCTACTCGGCCGGCGGCGCCACCGTCATACCGGGCGCCCACGCGGGGCTGGAGATGTGCATGGAGGAAGCGACCCCGCTGCCGTCCCACGCCCGAAAACCGCTTCTTGCCATCTTGCCCGGAAGCCGGCCCCTCGAGGTTCGCAGCGGCCTTCGGCAGCAGGCCGAGGCGGCTCGTCAGATCACCCGGAAGCATCCTCACCTGGAACCGGTAGTCTGCTGCGCCTCAGAAGCCGTTGAGCGAGTCGTTGCCCGTCTCTGTCCAGACTTCGAGCGAACGCGGGAAACTCGCCGAGTTCTGGCGGAAGCGGAATTCGGGATTGTGTGCAGTGGCACCGCGGTGCTCGAGGCGATGATCTTCGGATGCCCGGGGGTGCTCACGTATCACGGTTCATCGCTCCAGCGATGGGAGTGGCGGCGGTTCCACCTGCCCGGCCTCACTCGTCTCCGGGCTGCGGGGATCGCGTCTCCGTTCATCGGGATGCCCAACATCATCTCGGGTGAAGAACTCTACCCCGAACTGCTGCAGGCCGAGGCCGGCGGAATCGCCGATGCAGCTCTCGAGGTGATGTCGAAATCGCTCTGCTCCCGAAGAAGTAGTCTTGCCGAGATCACTCAAACGCTCGCCTGGAATCCCGCAGGTCCGGCGGTCGCTGAAGCTATTCGCATCGCTCTGTCGAATCGTGGCTGAGCCGGGACTTTGCCGGGCGCCTCATTTCGGGTCACGCCGTTCGAGCCGGGTCGTGCCTTAGCCAGCGATCGAACCACTCGTAGGTCGCTTTGCGTGAATCCTCCGGCCAGGAGTGTTCGGCGTTCGGGTAAACTGCGGTGAGGGCCTCTTTGCGGCCCAGAAACTGGTACACCTGGTCGACGGCGGCGACCACTTCCTTCACCCCGACCACATCGAAGTTTGCATCTCGAACAGGCGCGCTGACGAAGAGAGGCCGGGGGGCGATGAGTGCAAGCACATCGTGGAAGTCGAACGGCATTCGGTCCGGCGTGGGAAAGAGTTCCCGGATGCGCGGCATGTAGCGGTCGCCCATCCACCCCCTCAAATCCCCGCCGTAGTACCGTGCGAACGCGGTGAAGCCGCAACTGGTGGCCGCAACGCGGATCCGTGGATCGAAGGCCGTGGTGAAGAGGGTGTTATGGCCCCCCAGCGAGTGGCCCAGGCAGCCAATGCGGTCGTCGGCAACTTCGGGAATGGACTGCAGCAGGTCGAGGGCCCGCATGTTGTCCCAGATGGCTCGAAGGCTGCAGCTCACCCAACCCTGTGCATAGACATCAATCTGATAGGTTCCGAGGGTGGGATAGTCAGGGGCCAGCACCACGTAACCCCGCTCCGCAAGTTCCTTGCCGTAGTGGAGTCCGGGGCTGCCTCCGAGTCCAGTGGGCTCTTCCTTTCCGATCTGAACCGTCTGATGCAGCGCAAGTACAGCGGGAGTGTTCCTCCGAAGGCGATCCGGGAGCAGGAGAATTGCGGGTGTCCTCTCGCCGGGAAGCGTCTGGTAGGTGAGTCGTCTGAGTCGATATCCCGACCGCTGCTCTTCGGAGTCGACCCGCACATCGAGTGGAGACCGACGGCTCTCGTCGGGGAGTTCTCCCATCACCCGCTCCATGGCGGCCCGCATTTGGGCGCGGCGAGTCTCCCACTCTTGTTTCGTGCTTACGGGAGACTCGCGCCCATCGCTGTCGCGAAGAGTCAGCAGGCGGGCGCGATCCGCGGCCGCCCCAACCTCTCCAGCGGCCGAGCAGGCAGCCGCAAAGCAAAGCGATTGGGTGAGAAACGAACCTCGGTTGAGCGGGCGCATAGATGGTGAACTCTCACGGAAAAGTGTTCGGCCGGCGGAAATCCGTTCCCTGATGATCCATCACCCTCCTTCGAGAGGGATCGGGGAGGGCGGAGCAGCACGGATGTTGTCAATCCTCTGCCGCCGGACCCGTCTCAGGCGACATAGAATTAGGAGAGCGTCCGCAGTGAGCAGAGGGGCAGTTGGTATGTCGTGGGTAGAGATCATCGCCGACCGAAAGATTCGCGATGCCCAGGAGGAAGGGGCCTTCGACAATCTTTCGGGAAAGGGCCAGCCCGTCGATCTGGATGCGGATCGAGGTATTCCCGCGGAGCAGCGGCTCGCAGCCAGACTCTTGCGAGAAGCAAATTACGTTCCCGACTGGATTGAGCTGGATCGCGCGATCCGAAGGGCGAGTGAGACGTTGGAGACGGAGATCGAGGAGTTCGCCACTCGCTGGAATGGGCTCACCCCGGCAGGCTACCCCTGCCGAAGACCTTCGAACCTCGAGCGGGATGTCTTTCTCTGTGGGCTCGTACCGAAGCTGCTGAAATTGAATGAAGAGATCGATCGGTTCAACCTGGTCGTACCGGTGCTCTCCCGCACTCGGGGCAGGATTCGAATCGAGGATCGCTTGCAGGAGTTGGACGACCGTCTCAAAGTCGAGGCTGGCCACACCCCGGAACCTGGCGCAGATTGGCGATCACTGGTTTCCTCGCAACCTGCGACGATTGGGCCGCGAAATCACAGCCGCGTGTGGCGTGGGCGCAGGAGCATCGGTTGATGCCCCCCGCGCCAATCGACCAGGAAGCCGCTGCGGTTGCGCTCGGGTGCGAGCTCTTTGAGCTCGCGGCGCAGCTCGGTGCGTCCCAGCCGGCGCTGCAGGCTCACATTGAGGCAGCCGCCATTCGGGCCGTCACCGCGCTCAGGCTCCAGGTCCGGGGCGCTGCGATGGGGGATCCGCACGTCCAATCCGCCATTGAGGAAGCCATCACCGTCCTTCTCATCGCCATTCGAATGGCGCCGGGGAAGCGTGCGATGATCGAGCCGATCATCATTCGACTCAGATCCACCGTTCGTCAGCGGGACCCCGAATCTCCGGTGACGCCGGCGCCGG
>SXGS01149358.1_pt1 | contig 43504 bp, 56 predicted proteins | sample 3174681 | NCBI WGS metagenome assembly SXGS01 (sample SAMN11356861, study PRJNA531348) | freshwater metagenome | isolation source: freshwater sample F1-80 | place: China: Fuxian Lake, Yuxi | collected 2017-12-25 | reverse complement strand
GTTGACATGCAAACAGAGGAAAGGCTTAAGATCTGATTGAAGTACGCAGGGCATCATTTCATTCATCAATGCATCCAGATGACTGTGCCGGCGTGTATTGTTCGATGGCCAGACCTCCGGACTATTTGATTGAGTCGCCCAGATAACTGCGGTGGATATAGAGATCAAATCTGGGTGGTTGACAAATCGGTTACGCTTTGGACTCGTTGGGGTCTTAATGGCCCAGCCATCAATTGGTCACACAGTTTATACTCGCAACAAAATGCCAGTAAACGTAATCATTCGCTTCCCTTCTGCGCACAACTGCTACGCTGAAGCAACATTGCCTACTGTCCCATCTCAGGGAGACACACTAAGATTGCGAAACTTGGCAATGGAGGTGGTTTCCGTTTCCGGCGCGTTATCAGATCAGTTCACGACTGTTGTCGACGTTGTCGTGTTGAATGAAACGCTTTCTTTATTAGTTGCATCATCGCATGGCGATGAAATTGGCTTTACGACTGAGCTAATGCAAGGATAAATTGCAAGCATCGACGTCTCGTATAATAGAGATAGACAGTCCGCATGCTTGCTCGTTACACTTGCAAACACTCTGATTTACCTTAGCAAAAATTGCAGCATAGCGCAATCAATTCCAACACGGCGACGAAACGAATTAAATTTATGCCGAAAAGTCGACGTAGCAGTTTTCTAGCAATGCGAACACAGATCCATGGTGCTGTCCCTGGTGAGCTATGCCAAATTGATTTTGAGGTGAAAGATGTTGACGTTGCGGCTAGCGGTTATTCGTACGTATTGTTGTCCGTAAATCCAACCGAAACCTCTGAAAAAAGCACCAATCGTCTTGAAACAAAGTGGCGATTATCCCTATCCCTCAGCGAGGCAGTGGCATTAGCGCGAAAAATAATATCGGAAGCGAAAGTGCGCATGCCATTGGATATGCTGGACGGTGAAGCAGGCGATTAGTCACGAATGTTCGGACAGAGCGCCTCGGACGATCACTTCTTTTGTGATGTAGTACGTCAACCGGCATTCGAGCGGCCACTGGCCTAGGTCGCCGCGGGTCCTTCCCGGGGCCGGGGGCGTCTGCGGGGCGTAGCCCGATTTTCTGTAACATTTTTCGCGCGCAATTTTTTTCGGGGACGGTAAGTAAGCGCGCACGCCGTGGAACTTGGCGGATCATTGTCCGTGGATCCACGCGAGACGTTGCCCAATTGTTGGCGCGTACGGATAGACGCGGCCCCGGCTGGCAGCTATTCGCCAGCGCTCGAATTCGATGTCGCAAAGTGTCGGCTCGAGACTCTTTTTTTTAGAGCTGCTTCGAACCAATCCAAGTGGAGCGCGGCTCGCACCACTTGGGTCAAGGTGTTCTCGTCAAGCAGTTCGAGCAACCCGAGCTCGGGAACGTCAACTCGATAATTCAACCGCAACACTCCGCCGGCAAAACGGTCGATTCGCGCTTGCTCGATCTCGGCCGCCCCTGTGCCGATCAGCTGCGAGTGAATGGCGCTGCCGATGGCGATCGCCTCGTTCGCGATCGCTCGGTATTGTGAGATCACGTCACCAGTCTTAAAGCTGCCCGTTTCGGGGTCGTAGGTTAACGAACGTGGCAACCGATACTCCACCGAGAATGGCGATGCCGGGTCGATCTCGCGAAACTCGCGAATCCGCGGCACAACCCACTGGGAGCCGTCGGCTAACTTGATGCGATCACCGTCGAATTGTTTCTCTCGGGCAAACTTGCTGGCGTTGGTGCGCTGGCCATTCCAACGCCCCATCCAGCACTTACCGTCGCGATCGCGGGTGACCCACGTCTGCTTGTCCGATGCGAACTGTAGGTCCGGATCTCCGGAGCCCGGCTGAGTCACCAGGATGCCGGACGTGTCACCAGGTCCGACCGTGGTCTCCCGGCCGAGCGGGTTGGGCAGGAAGTCATCAATGCCGGCTGACTCAAGTAACCGGCTGCTGAGCGTCTTAGCGCCTGGAAAGAAGTAGAGCATTCGCCCAGCATAGCAAATCAGCGGCGAAAAAGCGCCTTGTGCAAAATCGCTGGTATGCGATCGCGGCGATCGTCGCGGCCGGCCTGAAGGATCTCAGCGACTTGGGAGGCCTTGAGCTTTCGCACTTTGATGAGAGCCGCATCGAGCGACGTGCACTCAATGTCTGCGACTAAAGCGGCGGCTCTGGCAAGCTTAAGCTTTGCCTCGCGATCGGGGTCCATTTCGTGCATCCCTTGCATGCGAAATTCACTATGAACTAGGTAGCGATGACAATCGGTTTATTGGTGCCGTCCCACGTGCAAGTCACATTGATCGTGACGGAGGACTCACGCGATCCTTGGCCGCTGTGGTTTTCGAGCACTGCCAGCCCGTGACCCGTGATTACCACATCCTCGTCTGCTTCGAATCCCACGCCGGATTCATTGTATTGTCGCAGCGTAATCACGGTATCCGAGTGCTCGGCAAGTATACCTTCGAGCAGGTCGTTTGAGACGATACCGGGCGTGATGCCCGTGATCGAGATTGTCGGCTGGATCGTATCCTGCGACAGGTGCGTATCATAAACATCGCTGCTGCATCCAACGGTGCGAGCCTGGTTGCCAAAGTTGACTTCCACACGTGTGACGCAACCCAGATCAATCTCCGCAAGGGCGTTACCAATAACGACGGATTTGATTGTGTGTCTCACATTGTCGCGAGCGATCGTCGGCAGTGCGAGGTTATGAGCGATTGCCAACGGGTGCGCGGCACCATCAATGCTGTAAAGCATCGCTTCTAGGTCCAGGCTCGCGAACCTTTGATGCTCGACGCTCAGCCGCCGAGGGATCAACAGACCTCGCTCTGCAATGTACTGGGTGTGAACCGTTCCGGATTCAACCAGGCCATTGGTACCAATCTTGGCGAAGTACGCGGCCAGCTTGGCTGCGGTCGTAATCTCGGCACCGTCCGATCCGGTGACAGAGAGAACGGATTTGATCGCTCGACTCACGAACGGGATCTTCGGTTTGATGCCGGTGACCACCGCGAACTGTGGATAGGGCGATCCGATACCAGTTTCGTTATCGACCTCTGGATTGTTTTGCACATCGAGCGAGGTCAAGCCGCTGAGCACGGTCGCGCCGAGGGTAACGGCGTAGGCGGATCGTAGTGACATTTGCTGCCTATCAGAGAGTGGGATTCACTCTGATAGGTTGGCCGTCGACGTGGCCGCGTCCCGATCATCAGCCGCCTTCGGTGCCGGCGGACTCGTTCAGGTAGAGATCCAATTGGCGGTCATATACATCGGCCAACAGTTGGATTTCTTCCGTGGAGAGGCGACGAAACTCGTCCGTCATTCGGATCTGAGATTTGGGGTGGCGGAAGTTAAACGCACGTGCTCCGGCATACTTCACCTTGACGCCCTTGGTTTTCGCATCGACGTTCGCCGTCTTCATTGCTCGCCGCGTTTCGCCGGTGAATTCGAGCGGTCGAGTGTGACCATGGGCACTGAACTTTTTGCCGGTGTAGGACTTGCGGAAAGCCTTCGTGCCACGCGGGATCGCCTCTCCCTTTCGGCGTGTATAGCCGACGGCTCGCGCGTGCTCTTCGGTGAATCGCTTGTCACGTAGGTGCTGGTGAAAGTAAACGCCAACATCGAACCAAGCCTTCGTGCTCGCAGCGTTAAACTGCTTCTGCATCCCCCGGGGCACTGTCCCGCGATCGCGAATCGTCACGGCCAAGTAGCCGCGCGCGTGCAGCGTTCGAGCGCTCACAGTCATGAGCGACCCCACCTCAGCGACAAATGGATTGCCGTGAAGTCGCCGAGTTCAAGTCGTTCTTGGCGAGTCGATCGATAATAAGCTTGCAACGTTGCCCGGCGAAGCGCGAGGTAACCAGGCAGGCCAGCCAAGTCGCACAATCCGGGCTCGGATGAATTGGCCGTACGAAGCACGCGGCCGATGCGATCGTAGACATCCGCAGCCAGAGCACTGGGCGAATTCTTCAAGTCCTCTGGTACGGGCAATTCGATATAGATATCGATTGACCCGCCCACGCCCACACAGCAATTCCCAGATCCATCCATGTCGAAATGAATCGCCTCTCCCTCCCCGAGGCTCACAATCGCAAACGGCCGTAGCGCCTGCAGCTCGGCCAAAGTGTGCTCACCACCTTCGGCCGGCGGAGGCAATGCGTCGACATGCACGCGGGCCAAAGATTGTTCGGCGGTCCACGGGTCGCCGCCGGCGATGCGTCGCCAATAGAAGCAATCGGCCAGCATCTGCCGGGCGGCGGTGATTGACGTCAGGATCGGATTGGCCGACACGGCTTAGACCTGGGTGGCGGTAATCTTTCCGGAGACAGATCCACGGCGAGTGACCATCGAGCTGCTCGATGTTTCGGTGATGAGCTTGGAAGCAAGTTCCGCTACCAAGGAATCTTTGTCAGGTGGCGTTTGGTGGCCACGAGATTCAATCACCTTTTCAACAATCCGTTTGGCAGTTGCCGGTGTGGTCGCAGCGAGCACGGATGCCAAGAGTTGCTCAGTGCTAAGATTCTTCTTGACCGACACGGTTTGATCACCGCTGACAGTCAGTTCGCCGCGCACCCAAACCATGCAGTCAATGACGTGAGTGCCAACGTCGAGCTTGCCACGGACCTTAGCCGCTGGCTTGCTCGCGATCACGAGTGCATGAAGCGAAGCTGGATCGAGTTGGTCGAGTTGAATCATCGTCTGTATCCGTCGCGAGCGACTTCTGTACTGAGAACACGAATCAGGTTTAAGACAATCCCGCCGTTATGTGGCGAGCTTCCTTCAATGGTGAATCGATCACCACGCACTTCGACCGTTGCATCAGCATCCGGTCTTTCGCCGCCAGGAATCCTCAGAGGCAGACTGATCACGTTTCGAATGTGACCACCAACGCGGCGTTCCTCGATCTTCGATCGCCCGACCACTCCGACCGCTGGCGTGCTTACGCCGTCCGGATCGATCAACTGGACGGGCTCACCAAACGCGGCACGATGAACTGATACCGCCGCTGAACCGCTCAGGATGCTGGCGTGCAGCGACATCGATTCATCCTCACAAAAACGAGGCAACTGAAATTAAGCGGACGTATTGACCATCGCGCTGAGCTGACCGGAGACCTTGGCCTGGGTCGCCTTACCGACATAGACATTGTCGGTCGAAACACCAGTCACCAACTTGGTCGACGGAATCATATAAACGCTCGCGCCGGCCGCGAATGTCGTTGCCGATGCCGAGTCGAATCGCACGATCTGACAAGGCTTGATCGGCCAAGGGTTGATCTGCTTTCCGGACTTCACCAGCTCGGGACCGTCGTGAATGGCAAGTGAGCCACATGGGCGAGTCACGATTTCACCCGGCGCAACATCTGCGCCCGCAGCGAAACTGTACCTGCCATCGATCCAGACAACTTTTGCGACCATTACAAAAAACTCAAATGAAAAATTGAACCGGGGAAACCGTCACGAACGTTCCGCACTACGCGGAGGGTAAACTGCTAAGGACTACCTTCAGTTGCTTGTCGGCCGCCTTGCCGATTCCTTTGAGCTCGACAAAATCGCCGTGAACGCTCAAGTACTCTCGGGCCTGTGCGACAGTCGTGATCGGTGGATCCGCTTCGGCAAGGAAGTCCAACAGCCTCGGATCGATCTTCAAAGTGCTCAGCAGTATCACGCCTGCGTTTTCTTGATCGCCGTCGCCAGGCGTGTTGTCCTGATCATTCCCGCCGGCAGAGTTTCCGTCGACGAGTCGCACGTCGACCTGTTCATCGCCGATCACAATGCCACGATTCAAAATCAAAGAAGCGACCTGTCGCAGCGGCAAGTCACACGTGATCTCAGCGATGGGCGTACCGGCAGCCAACGTCTCAGTATCGACGCGGAGTTGTCGCTTTAATTTGATTTCGTATCGCGGCATGGAATCGATCTATAAGGAATGAATGAAAGGGCTCAGAGCCGTGGCATCGGCTCGTGTCTGTTATTCGTCGACGGTGTCGACTCGAACGACTCCGATGCGTTCGGCCGCCGCAACACCGCAGTCGACGTTCACGTCCCAGGCGATGCCGTACTCGCCGTCGGTCAGCAATCGTCGACGGGTTCGTGGAGCGCGGTTGGTGCCCTGGCGGAAACCGACTTCGATCGATCGACCAGGCGTGCCGAACAGGTAGTAGCTGTCAGGCTTCCCAGCGATACGCGGAGCTTCGTCACTGTCGTCGCGTGGATCGAACACACCCAGGTCAATCGCGTTGCTCTCGGCAACTCGGTAGGCCTTGTGCAGAGGGTTCTTCTTTTCGTCGATCATCTCGCTGCCCAAGATGCTGACCGCCTTGGGAGCAAGCCCCACACCGGCGAGCAACACCATTCCTTCGACGTCCAAGCGGCGCTTGTTGACCTCAACAGCCTTCAACATTCCAGAGGCCGCAATTATCCCATCCAGATCCATCGTTCCATCGGTGATCAGATTCGTGCCATCGACGAACAGGGCGCCGCCGGTACTGAGATTTTCATTGCTCAGCAGTACCGCGAAAACCATGTCGGTTGGAATCAACCGTGCCGTCTTACCAACCTCCGTTGGCAAAGAATCAGTAAGGTTGAAGCTATCGCCGATCAACGTTTGTTCGTCGATCTTCAGCGTCCCGGCGTAGCGATCCGCCTTCAGCGGCATCAATGTTGGACTGGTTCCGTTCAACAGTGGCGCTTTGCCGCCGCTGGGCCCCAACTTCTTAAACCCATTGACCACGCCATTTCGGAACGTGTTGCTCGGGCGGAAATCCGGAACATCGCGGACGTGACAGAATTGCTCGTAGATTGCCGGTGCGTCGGCATATCCCTTGATCATCATGATGTGGACCACCGTGCCGAACACGACAGTGAAGTCCATATGAGAGAACGCCCGTTCGACGATGTCATCATCGTTATAAGGCACTCGCTCGCCCCGCATTTCGATCATTTCGGCACAGAGCCGCAAGTGATTCGCCTGTCCGAGACGCAGCTCACGTGCACGCGAGAACAATTGTTCAACGCGATCGCGTTCCTGAGTCGTACCTCGGGCCCCATCGAGCCAACCAGCAGCCAATTCGCTGCGGCCGGTTACGGCTGTCATGAAATCGTTGCGAAGGATCGGGCTGTCCGGCCGAATGCCGTGGCGTTCCAGAAGCGCTGCCTGCATGATCTCCAAGGTTGCGCCGCCCTGGCGGACGTGGCCGGCCGGTGCAACACCGCCGACAGCGCCGGGAGCTTGTCCAACCATTGCGTTCAAAAACGCTTCGCGTGTGCGGTTAATATCCCAGCCCTCATCTTGTGCGCGTTGGACAACTTCGGGGCTGATATGAGGATGCTCGGCAGCCAACGAGCGAATCGATCGACAACGTTCACGTTCCGCAGCGACCGCGTCAGCGCCGGTGACGGTGCCGCCATTGGTATCGCTTCTGGTACCAGTGTCAGTCGTGGTTGTCGTTAGAGTGCCAGTGGTCGTTTGCGTCACAGCCGAGCGAAGCGCATAAAGAAAATGGTCCGCTGGCAGATCCTGTGCATGTTGGCGGCACAGTTGCGAGAATGCTTCTTGCTGTTCCGGAATCAGAGCCCGGCTCCATTCAATTGCGGCAGCGCGCTGATTGATGTCTTCAGGTAGCCCAAGCTGGCGGAGATATTCAAGAATTGGGTCCACGTGGTTTGCTCGCTGTGACGGCGGAATCGAATGGTTTTGGTTTCGGTTTTGGTCTGACTGATCAGCAGCTCCTAAAGATGCAGAATCAGAAGTTTGCATCCCGATTGCGGCTTCATCGCCACGCATCTGGGCTGACGAATCAGCGGGAATCACCACCACGCTGACCTCGCGCAGATCCCATCTCGTCACGATTCGCCGGTCATACTCAGCCGACGCCGTATAGGTGACGCCATTGATCGACGCAGTTCGTCCTGCAGGAATGGTCGTATAGTCTTTGGGGCCATACGTGTATCCAACGGACACGCGTCGAAGGTGACCTTGCTCAACACGTCGCCAGATCCCTTCGCACTGCTCGTCGAGATCACGCCCGAATTGCAGCAGTCCGCCGAGTTCCGCATTGGCGCTGATGTTTACAACGCTGCCGAGAATCGCCGAGACGCTGTAATGGGAGTGGTCTCTGAGCAGCGGCGTTTGTTCGTCGAACTCAGCACCGCTGGCCAGCAGTACTTCTTCGACTCGGCGGCCGGTTCGCCAGTCATAGATCAGCACCGGGGTTTCGGTCGCGAGCGTGCACTGCACCTCGCGAGCTGCACTGTCGAGCGATGGTGGTTTAATCACCGCATCGCGTCGGGACAGCTTGTTTTGATCATTCGCCGCGCGAGTTTGCACCGATGGGAAGGTAGTATTCATGGGCGAATCTTGAATCGATTCGCCCGCGTATCCCGATCGCGGCGCTTATGCCAGCGTTACCGCTCCTGAAGCCGGGCGTACCACTAAGTCGCCATCAATGACGGTGATTACTTCGTCGTCGTGCTCCGTCTCCGGAATGAATATTCGGCAGTCATAACGATACTGGCCGCTCGGATGAGAAGTGGTGATTTTCCTCAATTGGACTCGCACCTTGCAACTGCCGACGGCGCCATCTTCTATCGTTGCAGTGACAGTCTCGATCGGATCTCCCTCGGTTCGACCAAAAGAAAACTCTGCGGTTGCGGTTGTGAAGTCGACGCCGTCGCGTTCGATATCCAATAGAATCGAATTGCCGCTGCGAGTCAGGTAATCGTTACCCTGAGTAATTGTGATTTGATCACCACCAGCGATGATCAGACCGAATACCTGGGCGCGAATCCCACCGATCGCATCCGTTACGATTTGACTAATAGCTTCGACGGCTTCGTCGCTGAGATCCGCACTTGCCCCATCGCACTCAATTTCTTCAAAAGCGGCAATGATTGCATCAAGGCGGGTATCAAGGTTTGCGCTGGACAGACCGATAGCGGTTCGAATCCCATCGGCGTCAAGTCCTGGGTTTTCAGTTAGCGTTCGTGTCCCGCTTGACCAGACAGCCGAGGCGATCGCACTAAGCGTTAGATCGCCGAGGCTCGGATTCGCCGCCGCGATCTTATCAGCGATTGCCTGCAATAGTGCTGTCGCATCGCCCTCGTTAATCATCGCGGATTCAATTGCCGCTGCGAGCGTCGACCGTTCTCCGCTGGTCAATGACATCGCCGCGCCGGTCGCGGCGGGCGATGCGGGGAGATTTGTGGTTTTCGAATGAATGTTTCCCAATTGAGTGTCTAGGTTTGCCGTGCTTAAACCAACTGCTGATCGAATACCCGAGGCGTCGAGGCCTCCGGACGACGCGACGTCGATCGATCCTTCCCAAGCGATCGAAACGTATGTCTGACTTCCGAACTCTGCTGTCACTTGCAACTGCAACTCGTCGCCATGTGACCAGGCCCCGTTGGTCCAACTGGCCGTATAAATACCTTCACTGACTTCGGTTAGTACCACCGTGACACCGGAGTCGGAGCCATTGCGCAGTAAAAGTGCGGTCGGATCGTCAGTGGGCGCGGCCAAAAAACCTAAATCGTCTTTTATGAGGATTCGCACGTTGGCGGCTGTCGATGGCAACATTATGAGTATTCCAGATGAAGGTCGTTTCCACTGCTGTCGCGCAACTTGCGAATGCCGTCGCCACTGAATCGGTAATAAGCGGCCATCCCAGACGGATTCCCTCGAAATCGCTGGAAGTACTCGTCGCCGATCAGTTCGAGTCCGCCGATAAAGAAGGTCGATAAATCGGGCTGGATGATCAGGTCACGGATTTCCGGCGGGGAAGGATTGGAATGTGAAAGGCCACCGATCTGCATCGCCGGGCCTGCGTTGCGAATGCTGAATTCATCATTCGCAGCGACCACGCCTTTGAACCATCCATCAACCCAGGCTTGACCCGCGCCGTTCGTCGCAGCCCACGAAACGACAATGTGAGTCCATTGGTCCAGGCTGTCGCCGGCGTCGAATGACATGTCCAATTCGGGTTCGAAAGGTCCGTAGTATCCTTCTTGTTCAACGCCGATCACTTGCCATCGAAACGAATTCGATGAGGGCTGGTAACTGAGCGACCACGCGCCGGGTTCTAAAGCGATGATCTCATAAGAGACCGAAGTGTTGCCAGTATCACGTCGAAACCAGACACTGATTGTCAGTGCTTGGTTTGTCGGTGTCGGCACTCGATCGCCTTGGAGCATTTCGTCGATCGAGTGGCGATGTCGGTATGGGACTTCGACGCCCCGGTTTACCGATGCGGCTGGCGGTAAGAGCGCTGGAAAGACTCGCAGCGGCCCGCGGGGCTCATAACCGCGACGCGTGGCAAGTGCGGCGATTTCTTTGGCATGCAACCGCCTGTCAAACGCCCGGCAATCATCCCAGACCATCCCGACGAGGGAAATGGTATGGCGACGACCGATAAAAAACCGTGCGTTCGTGTAGTCCATTGCCGGGATGGTGCCCGACGAACCTACCCCGCTGCTACGCAAAACACCAACGTTAGCCCCGTTCACCCAAAGTGTGTGACCGCTGGGATGGTTTGCCGCGTTTCGCATCAACACAATGTGATTCCATACACTGTGCACGTAGCTGAAGGCTCGCTTACTATGAAAGCCGGATCCGCCCGTAGAGGTCAGCATGTCACCGATGAACGCGTTGGTTCCTATTGTGCTGATGTTGTCGCGCGTCCACATCAAATAGTAGCCGCGACCATTATCAGAACGACAATTTCCAAACAGCGAGGGCAGGCCCGACGCATTGGGCATTTTGGCCCAGATTGAGATGGCGAACGCTTGGTCGACCGCGAACTGCAAGGACGCGTCTGTGCCAACGTCAACGTACCCGATCCCGTCTAAGGATATGGCTCGATTGCTTTCTGCATCTATCCAAGCCGACGCGGCCGTCTGGTCGGTCAGTGTGCCGGGGATATCATTACCAGAAAGGTCTGTAATGGTGGTGGTTCCGTCGCCAGCATCGTCCAGACTGGGACACCACCAACCGATTTCGCCGCCGATCCCTGTTGGCATTACAAGGCCTCCCCATCTTCGGCGCGGTCAGTAAAGTACTCGGCGACGGCAGAGTGTAGCTCGCGCTTGTGGCTGGCCCACTGCATCAAGCCGTCGGCGTTCAGATCGACGTCGGCGTCAGGATCAAAGTCATAACGGTTTAGGATGTCGTGCCGCGACAAGTATTGGCGGTTTGATCGATCGCCGTGCCAAAGGTGATAAACCATTCCTGCCAAAAAGCTGGGTGGGCGATCGCCTCGTACTCGCCGAGCGTTGTCTGTCCATGCGATCTCGGCCTCGCGCATTCGTTGCGGGTAGTGTGGGATCTGTTTTCCATCGACGTCGGTCATCGCGTCGAACCAGACCTCATCACCACCACCGACGATATTGATCGCTGTCAAACCGTCAATCGACCGCAGATATTCCACGCCAGAAATCCAGACTCCGCCTGGATTTCCTTTCGGTTTTCCGATCCGGATCCAATCGGCCATCCGTCCGGTATTGATACCAATCGGACTGCGGTTGCGATCGAGGTAGGTGATTTGGTCGAAAAGTTGGACCGCGACGGCGCCTGAATCTAAAAGCATCGTTGCATTGTCTAACCAAAGGCGATCAGCAATCACCAGATCGTGATCGAGCCAAGCGAAGTATTTGATTCCCGTGGGACAATCTCGCAGCGCTCGATTGATCAATGCCTCCTTTTGCCAAAGCCAATGTTCGCGACGTGTGCCACGAATGACGATTGAGCCATCGATTTCGGGGACGTCATCATCCAAGACGAGTTCGTAACAGACCAGCCGATCAGCGAGCGGGCCGAGCGTCGGCAACCAGTCATGGTACGTGTCGCGAAGCCGCCGGAACTTACACGGATTGAAGTGAGTCGTGACGATCAACGTATCATCGGCCGCGTCGCAAGGCTCCGCGACGAAACGCGACAAGTCGACGGGCTGGCCATCGGCGCTGCATCGCTTTGCAGATGTCAGTGGGCAGAGTCGTGGCGGTACCGAACCGGCCGCTTCCCACGCGCACTGGCCTTCAGATTTACATGGTGCGCAGAGCATGAATGATCAAGCTCTCCCCGATGCAGTTGGCTGTTCCGATGCGGATGTAAGCCCAGCTTCCTTCAGCAGGCGTGCGTCGCGTTTTCTTGCGCGGATCACGTCGGCCGCTCGGCGGCCGTGGCGTGATGCGCAGGCCTCCGAATAACTCTCGGTGCCATTGCCCAGATAGATTTGCTCGCTGCGTGCAGATTTCATTTCGTCGATCTGCGGTGCTGGCGACCAAATCAAGTGCTTCCAATATCGCAGTGGTCGTGGATCCAGAATGCCTCGCAGGATCGCCTCTCCAATCACCAACGACACGAGCCGGTAAATCGCCGGACTATAGAGCGATGCGCGAACGTGCTCAGCCGATAAGTGCATCAGCGAATAATCAAACCGAGCTGAACTGTAGTTGTGATCGCGAGCATCCAATCGCGTGACCATTGAAGGCACACCTTTGCCACGGCCCAAGTCGCCGAGCCGTTCGTGGCGGTGCTCTTTATAGTTGGCATGAGGCTGGTTGCTCTGTAAGGTTTTCACCTCCCAGCCGGGTGCAACGTGGTTGAGCGCACGGCGTTTGAGCTTCAGATCATTCGCCGCCTTCATGAATTTTGCGTCGGGGTGATTCGTGACCGCCAGCATCGCCAGCTCGGCAGCATTGCGTGCAGCTTCCATCACCGCATCGTCGTATTCACGAATCTCCGCCGCGACTGGCAGACCGGTCGCCGCCCATGCTAGGCCGCGGGCCTGGCCGACTTCCTTGCAATCGAAGATGTGCTGGATGTAAGCAGCCGGTATCCAATTGCCGCCAGCGCTCAACCCGTGCCAATCGTCCGCGATCCAGTACCGTTTCGGCATGCGTGTTTTTGCACGGTCGACACCGAGCACCACATTCGTATCGTGCCAGTGCGTCTGCGGCGTGCGCAGGCGCGGAGTCTCGATTCCAAAGAGTCGCAGTTTGATTGGCGTCGGGGCGCTGGCGTCGTAAATGAGTTGGTCGATCGCGTCGCCAGTGGTCCAACAACTGTTGTTCCAGTGCTGCTTAATTCGCGTGCCCAATGTCCACTGCCCGCCGGCATCGGAAACGGTGCACCATTCTTCCCAAACCTGCTCAGCCTCATCGCACCACCGGTCGTCCTCGCTGGTTTCGCCCCACATGTCCAGCAGTGGCCCGTTCTCGCCAGCAACAGCAAGCGAGTGCGAAAGGATCAAACCTTCCAGGTTGCAATTGTTCCAGCTCTCATGCGTGGCGCGAGCACGAATCGTATCGCCACGATCAGCGATCGCATCGTTGATCGGCTGGTCACACACACCGCGCCAATGATCACGATTCAGCTCGGTCGTTTCGCCAGCTTCAAGCGATGTCCGAGACAGATGCTCGTCAAACGCGGCGGCCGGATCGAACGAGGGGCCGGTCAGTGCATTCCATGCGGATCGGATTCTTCCGAGCATTTTCCTAGCCTCGGAATGAAAGTGAAATCGGACGGATCAGAGCATTCGTGCCATCGGCTTCCGGAGGCGCTTCACGGACCAGGCGTTCCAAATCGTCGACCATGGAAGTCAAGGCAGCACGATCCCAGCGGACTCGTTCCTCGTTGACTTCGGTATCGGGAATCGTGGCGATCAACCACTTCGCCGTGCGTGCACGCTTCAGCGCGTCGACGTAATTGCCTGCCTCGGCCAACGCGATCGCATCATCGGCGGCTTCTTCGATACGCGTGTATTTGTCGGGTGCGTCGCTCATGGGAGCAATGTGATATGAACCGACCGCGTATCCCGATGATGTGGACCCAGCTGGGCCGATCGAAGTGGATTGGGGAATGAGCCCGTCACTCGATCGGCCCCGCTGGGCTTTGGTTCCTACTTATCCGACGAGTCGATCGACCCGATCCGGCCGGGATGGCGTGGCGGAAATACCGGTTCGTCCGGACGTTCAAGCTGAGTGATCCGATCCGAGTTCGAGTAGATCAGCACTGTCTGTTTTACGACGATCCGTTGCAGTTGATAGATGTCAACTTTTTGTTGTCGAACGTCTCGAATTAACAAGCAGGTAAGCAGCGTGAGGCTAAACAACCAGCCCCACGCAACGACCGCGATGATCTTATTCATCTTCGACTACGACCTCGCCCGGTTTCAGCTCTTCAATCAGTGCGTCGACAGCCGCCTCGCGCCGCTGTCGAGTGATACGATTTTTGACCTCGGTCATCACGTACGCGTCCGGATTGCCGAACTTCATGTCGCGCATCTTTCGCACGCCAAGCGTGAGCAGATATCCGCCGACAATGAGGCCCAGTAAAACGCAACCGGCAATCAGCAGAGCGATTATGCCGTAAAGTACTTCGGGTTGAACTTGCGACACTTAATCACCTAAACGCGAAAAACAGACCAAAGGAAACGATCGCCAGCACGCCGCCAGCGCAAAGAAGTAGTATCAGACCGACGATCACAATGAACACGATATTCGGCGCAGCGACATTGACCGTCGGGTTAACGCTCGGCTTGACGATGATCGTGTCAGGGATCAGTCGAGGGCGTTCAATAACGGGCTCACGAGCCCAGTCGAACGCCATCGTGTATCGTGCTGGCTGCCGGTTGATCGATCGATCGAGCGTAGCCTGCTTGGTAAGTGCGGCTGCCAGAGTCGCCGGATCAGGGATCGCGGAACCAGAAGCCTTATAAATTACTCCGCCGTCCGGACGCGCCAGCGCAATGGTCGGTGCCTGAGACGGTGGCAGGGCGCCAGCGTATCGCAGTTGATACGCCGTGTTGCTTGGAGTGAACCTGAAGACTTTGCACTGCACCGCGATGCGTGCGACTTCAGGACTATTGAGTGTCGATTGCAGTTGGATGCACTGATGACAAGGCACATCCTTCGTCAAGATCACCAACGAGTACTTGCCGCTGTCATCCTGCGGTACCGATGCCGGTACCGACTGAGCGAAACCCACGAGCCGTGACAGTAATACGATCGCAACGGCGATCACTAGGCGTGAGTGCATAGGTTTTGCTCAGGAAGTCTTATAGGAAACAGCGATCAGAAGAACGGGAATGGACTAACGCGACGAAACTGATTTGATCGCTTGCTGGACCGATGCCCGTTTGAGCAGATCCGGATCGCCGCGTTTCAGATGATTCGTGATCGCCGCCTCGCGTTGTGCGGGGCTTGATTTCTCAAAGCAGTCTTTGCAAACGCACATCAACGAAATGCCGTCATCAGTCCACATATCCTCCCACTGATCACCCACGGTCGACTTGCGGCAGATCTCGCACTGGTACGCGCCGTGCTTGACCGCTTCGCTCCCAATCTGCGGCTTTACCCGAGGCGTTGGTATCGTGGTCGGTTGGACGTTTGTGCTTGGGATAACTTGCGTTGGCTGCGTAGCCATCGGCGGCCGTGGTTGACATGGCAGGCAGATACCAACCGTGCCGTCGGCTTGCTTTACTTCGGTCGCTGCCAATGTATTGATGTCCAGCACTGTGCTTGCACTGATCGGACTTGTAACCTCCTGGCCAACTTCACCATAAGGATTCGCTGGGCATTGACCATCAGGGCAACATCCTGGCGGGCAATAAGGTGCCGCAGGCGGATTGATTTCGATAGAAAAAGGGTCGACCTGCACAGCGGGCGGCTGAGGCGGAGGCGGTTGAATGCAACCGATGGCCATCACACAGATGGCGAGCATCGCGAGAATCGATTTCATAACATGGTTCCTGCCGATTATCGGCACGTGGATGGAGGGCTTAACCTTGCGATCGATCGATCGCGTCATACAACGGGGGCGGAATCGGATCAGCAGCCAATGCCAAGGCAAAGCCACCGTAGCCCGCCCACTCCCGTAAGAACTTTGCCCGCTCGACCCGTATCCAATTTCTTGGCCTGTTGTTGTCCAGCAGGTATGCCATCACCTTGCCAGACTCGTCGCGATGGAATCCGCAGAAATTGATGCAATGGGACGGGTAATACCAAATCAAGCAACTTCTTCGTGTCCGCGTGCACCAATCCAATAGCGCGGGGTCAGCACGCAAGGTATAGAAATAACGGACATTTCTCGCATCGTGATGCAAACGAATCGAGCTGGATGTTTCGCCGCCGGCATGATTGCGTCGCCACCAATCCGCAAGCTGTGCTTGATTGGACCATCGCAAGTTAAAGACAGTCGACGCATTCACACATGAACCGCTACCACGCTCATCGGTCCAATTGAATGGACGCATGCTCACCGGCAGGTTTGCTGCTGGCACTTCTGCCGCCGCGAGCGATGGCAACAGTCGTGGCTCTGGTACCGGAGCGGTGCTGGCGCAGCCTGTCAAAACCAGGCTGATTAACAGCAGCGGGGCAAAAAGAATTGAACGCATACGGGCCGTGTCCGGTGAGACGTGGGATGTCCGACGTTGGATTTCGAAGGCTCGCAAATTTCATCTACCGAAACCTCACGTCCCGATCAATCCGGATAAACCCATACATCCTCCTCGACCTCTTCATCCAGCATCGCCCGAGTCAGCACTTCGGGCATAGTATGCCATGGCGAAATTTCCGGCAGATAGGCTGCTCGATCGAGCCCTCGCTTCGCCTCGGCAATGCAATCCAACAAGTGGTTCGCTCCCGTGCGCTTCCACTTCTTCACGGTCTGACCACTGATTTCCACATTCGTCAATTGCTCATTCATGAAGTGCCGTGTCAGCCGATCATGAGTTTTTGACGTTCCCGCAAACAACGTCACCGAGCCCGGGTGACCAGCCTCAAGACTTAACGCTTGATGCACCTGAAGCTTGGAATAATCCGTGTCCCAAATCACCGCCAGTGTTTCGGCTCGCTTGATACGCTCGACATACCACAACCCAGCAGGATCAATCTGGCGCACGGTGTTTCCGCTTTTCTTGGGCGCGGAGTACTTGCTCCTTTTCATCGTCGCTTCGCCGCGTCCCAGCGATGCGATCACCGGGCCCGCCAGATCATATCCAGTCAACCGTTTGACGATCGGATAGACCGCATCCGGATAATACCCCGCATCGATCCACACCTGTTCGGCATGGAGTACTTCACCGGTTCCTTTGACCATCCAACCGGCTCGCAGCACGGCATAGAGTTCGATCAGCGCATCCGTGATCGCATCCTTGATGGAACGATCATGGCTCGGGATATCGAACATGTCATAGTCCGGCACGTGAAAACGCCGCTCGCCTTCGACCCATCGTTCCGCCAATACGAGGTACCAGCCTTGCGTCGACCCTAAGTCGATACCGACCGCCACACGTTTTGTGTCTTCTGGCAGCTGGCCTCGAGGCAACACGAGCCGCCGGTTTGCGATCGCCGCTGCGTCGAGCACAATTTCCGCTTTAACCTTTGGCGGCGTGTAAGGAATCGCCCAAATGAATTGGCACAGCGAGCGTTCCGCCGAATCGCGTTCAGGCGAATCGGGCGGAATCTGAGCAGCTCGCCATTCTTCCAGGCCGAAGTCCGAAGCAGGGCGCAGCAAGTTCGCGAAGGCGGTCACATGAAAGAACAGCCGCGTCGTTTCCGGAGGCTCGCCGGTGATCCTTCCACGCACGTCGATCGACTGGCCATCATGCAGCAACTTCGCGCCGTGCAACATCTGCACGCGTTGTTCTGCTGTGATCTTCGCTGTGCACTCTGGGCACACAAAATGAGTTTTGGCGGCCGCTTCTTTCTCGGTCTTAGCATCCTGCCATCCAGCCAGGTGCGAGCGTCCTGGCGATACCCAGCCGTCGCAGTGCGGACACTGGGACACGATCCGCGATCGCGATGATTGAGGGAACAGCGACCAAGGCATTTCCTCCTTCACCGTACCGGTGCCCTCGATGTAGGCCACCTGCTCGGAAGCCGGATAACTGTTCTGCCGAGCACGAATCTGACGCAGTGGATCCGCTTCCTTACTGGTTGCGTTTGACCGACCGAATCGTGCCGCCTCGGTGATGCCGAACACTCGCGCCGTAAACCCCGCCTTGCCCGTATCGTCCGCGCCCGCCGTCACGAGCTTGATCATCGCGCCGTTGGCCATCATCACGGTATCTTTGATTCGGCCACCGCCAGCACCACTTCCGCGCATCGGTTTCAATGCCGCCAGTCTCGGCGATGCGCTCAATACCGGTTCAACATCCGCGGTCCATTTATCAGCCGCCATCGCGCCGAATGGAACGCCCAACACGTATGGCTCGTTGATTTCACAGGTATGGTAAAGCAGCGGCAGCACATAAGCGGTCAACGTCTTGCCGGACTGCGACGGTCCCACATAAACGTGATCGGTCCACTTTCCAGAATCGATCTCGGCGAACCACAGTTTCGCAGCAGGCTGGGTATCGAAATCAAACTTTTCGCCCCGGCATCGACCCGATGGAATCACCAATTCATCCGCGACCCATTGCATCATCGGCCGCGGTGGAATTGGTTTTCCATCGCGCAGGGCCTTTGCCAAAACCGACCGCAAAACGTTGGACTCATTCGGGAAGCTCAAAACCGCAGCTCTCCGGACTCGACCATGTCAGCGACTCGATCGAGCATTTTCTCGAACTCCGCGCCGACCTTCTTATCGATTCGGTTGAACCTTCTCGCGTACTGTCTCAGGACTGCACTCAACTGCGACAATCCCGCCGCCAACTCTTCCACACGGATCAGATCCCGTTTGGCTTGATCACGCCGCATGGCGTCGACTTCGTTGCGGATTTCCAGATTCGCACATTCCAGCCGCAGACGTTCCTCGCGCAGTTCCTGTTCGCCGGCGCTGGCACGCGCAGCTAGCAATCGTGCGTGCGAAGCGATGAAATCATGCAACGCTGTGAGGGCAGCCTTCAGGTCGATCGACGCGTCGCCAATCGGCAGCCCATACAGTTCGGCCGCGTCATCGACCAGCTTGTGTTGGCGCCCCGACAGTTCGCAGTACACGCCTTTGGGAACCGCCCTGCAAAACTCCTCGACGGCGGTTGCCGCCAGTTGCTTTTTGAACCAATCGAGATCCCGCTGTTGATTGCGAGTCAACTTTTTGCCATCGTCGGCGGCGATCCACGCGACCAGTGCCGCACGCTCACGAGCCGCTGGTTTCGTTGCACTACTTGGTTCCGACGCCGGCTCAGACACAGTCGCGGACTTCTTTTCCGTCCTACTCGACTTATTGGGCCTGGCCGGCGCCGGAACCTTCTCGGTGGTTAGGCTTTTACGCGGCTTGCTCTTTGGCTTTGGCGTTGGTTTTGGTTCTTGACCGGTGGGCGGCTGCACAGGCGACGCACGGCGAGAAGGTTGTTTTGCCATGGTGCGGGCATGTGTACTCGGCTACCTCGATAAAATCGGTATCGCCAGCGGCCTGGCGAGCCTTGTCAAGTCGTTGATGCTTGATGCGATGGACCGCACTTCGGGATATGCCGGCGTACTCGGCAGCTGCGGTTACCGACATGCCCATCACCTCGACCGCATAAATCGCTTTGTCGCGTTCATCAGCGGTCGTATTTTTAAGCGGCGTCGTGATCAATCTTTGGTTCCTGGGCAATCGTTGGCCTGGGCAATTGTCAGCACCGAAAAAATCTACGAATCCGAGCCGGATCGTTCCGATTCGGGATTCTTACCGTTGTGGCGATAACTTCGCGACATGACAACGATCGTAGAACTATCGGGTGACGAAGCGGGCCTGTTGCGCTCGTTGCAGAAAGTCATTGAGAAGGAGCGTGAGCATGAGCGTCAGCTCGCCTCATTGGGTAACGCGGGCGACAACGCGGGCCAAACTCTCGAAGCTGCACTCGATCGAGTTCGCAAAGCCGAAGATCAAACGCTCAAGTCATTGATGGGTGACTTGCGAAAGTTGGGCCCCGAGGGGCAAGCGGCCGCTCAGGCATTGACTGGCCACTTCAGCGAAACAGGCCGCGCGGGTCTTAAGAACTTTGAATCTGTCATTGCTCAGATTCAAAAGATCGACCCGGCCGCTGCGGAAGTACTCGCTGGCGTTCAGGCTCAATTCGCCGCCGCCGGTGAGGCAGCAAAGTTTGATAGGGCGATCGATTCCCTGAAGGCTCTCGGGCCTGAAGGAGCTGCGATCGCCAAGGGCATTGCCGAGGATCTTGCGAAGGCCTCCGCCTCGAGCGCAGCATCGCTCGACAGCGTCGTTGCGGAAATCATCAGCATGCGTCCGGAAGTCGCTGCGAGTGCCGACCGGATCAAGAAAGAGCTGACCGAGGCGGCACGGGTTAGCGAATTCAACAGCACGCTTGATTCGCTCAAGGCGCTCGGTCCTGAAGGCTCGGCAATCGCCAAGGGGATTCAGGAGGACATGCAGAAGGCCAGCGCAGCCAGTGCCGCTGGACTGGACGATGTATTGGCGAAGCTGAAGGAAATGGACCCAGCAGCAGCAGCAAGTGCGGAACGGGTGCGGATGGAACTCGCCGAGGCGGCTCGCTTCACCGAAGGGCGATTCGCATCGACGCTTGACGAGCTGCGGAAGATCGGGCCTGTCGGCAAGCAAGTCGCCGATCAAATGCGAAAGCACCTTGTCGAGGCTGGAGAGATTTCCGAGAAATCGGTCGAGGACGTCATTGCGAAGATTCGGCAGATCGATCCGGCAGCGGCCGAAGCCGCCGAGAAGATGCACAAGGAAATTGAGTCCGCGAATCAAAAAGGCGGAAACAGTTTCGCGAAATTTGCTAAGAGCTCGATTGCAAAGATCGGTGCGATGGCAGGTGCTTACTTCAGCGTTCAAGAAGCTGTCAATGTCGTCAACAAAAGTCTTGAAGTCCAAGAAGGATTGATCAAATCTGCTTATGACCGACAAATGGAATTGGCAAAGGCTCAACAAGAATCTGCCAAGAACTTCGCTGGAATGACCGCTTTCGAACAAAGCGGCATGCTGAAGGATGTCCCATTCAGAATTGCGAGACAAGCTGGTTTCTCTGATGTTCCAGCAATTCAATCCGCACTGGGCAATTCGGTGTCCGCTGGAGCAAGCTTTGAGGATGCTGAAGCGGCGGTGCTGGCGGCGGCCAAGTCCAACCGTTTGACTCCGGAAAAGTTGAGCGCTGCGGCTTCGGCGTCGATCGACCTCGGTAAATCCACCGGAAGCAAAGATGTGATCAGCAACCTTGCGCTCCTAACCACGACAGGTGCGCAGGCAAGAATCGAAGATCCATTGGCACTAGCGAAAACCCTGGCGCCAGTCCTTAATAATGTGGCCAATTCGGTCCCTAGTGAAGGTAAAGAAAGTGCTCCGATTCAAGGCGCCTCGCTGTTTTCAGCGCTAACCCAATATGCAACCGATGGGGATGGCAAGCGATCCGAAACCGCCACGACTCAATTCACCGGAGAACTCGGGAAATTCTTTGGCGATCTCGAAATGCAGCAACGCAATGCTCGCAGCAAAGCGGAATTGATCGACCGAAAAATCGATAAGGGAAAAGACACTGAAAAGGATCGCTTCGAACGTGAACAGATCAAGCAGTTCCTAAAGGAATCCGAAGGCCTGAAGGACCCAGGAACGCTACGTGGACGGATTCAGACATTGCAAAACAACGAGGGAATAAGAGACCAATTTTACAGCCGTGATTTTGGCGAACAGGCATTCAAGGGTGCATTCAAAAGCATCAGCGATTCTTCAAGCGATGTAGCAAAAGCATTTGAAAAGAATCTGGGTATCATCACGAACGATCCTGAAGCATTCAATCGCCTTCAAGGGACGATCGACAATGGCACGCCAGAATTGATCTTGGCAAATATGGCTGCAAGACTGGAAGCGACACGCAACCTAGGTCAACTTCAGAACAGAGAAGGTTCAGCGCTGAACTCTGTACGGGAAACGACATCGAAAACACTTGAGGAAACCCGCTCGCCTGGCATATTCGCTGGCACAGTCCAGTCGCTTTCAGAAGGCTTCACAATCCCAGGTTTAGGCATACCCGTGGGCGATGTCAGCCGTGGTGGCCTGCCAGGCGGCACGGCAGCGGAAGAAGCGACTATAGCAATCAGCCGCTTGATGAGCCGTCGGACAGAATTGCTAGACGATGGCGTTGACTCGAACGACGTTGAAAAAGTCGCAGCAATCGATAAGGCGATCGAAGAATTGCGTGGATTACTTGTGAACCAAGCGTACCCGCTTTCTTCTGAGTCGCGACTTGCGGCCGCTGAACGGTCAGAGGCTGCCGCAGGGAACCTTAAGAAAAGGCTTACGCTGGACGATGAGGGGAACATCACCCGATTTAATACGGCCGATTTCTTCAAACAATTGGCAGACGACTTGCGAGCCGCTGCGACTTCGTCACAGCGTCCGGATCCGGTATCGAACCTTATATCGCCCGGTACCATTGCAGACGCCAATCCGGTTGAACCAGGACCGATCGACGCTTCGGGTAAGCCAGCGACCAGAGACGCAGATCCGGTCAAAGAATCCGTCGATCGACTGAGTGAAAAGATCGATGCTCAGAACGAGCTTGTCGCGAAGCAGAACGAACTGCTCGAAAAGCAAGCAGCCGCTGCTGAGCGCACCGCCGATGCGACCACCACAACTGCCGCGTCGACGACGCAGCCTCGACCCAACTACGCGTCCGCACAACAAGCCGCTGCGGCTGCCGGGAGTGCTCCCTAATGCCCGCTCGACTCGCAACCTTTAATTTTCACTTGGTCGATCGATATCCGCATTTGCCACAACGTGCGCTCGATGTCTTTCAAGCTTCCGGAAATCCATCACCGGGCGTGCGCGTGCTCGCACCTCAGTCCAAGCCCGACACGCTCACCACCACTTGCTTTCTCAGTGCCACATCGCTGGCCAATACTGCGATCGCATATCAAACGGCCGTTGGCGGAATCTGGCCGTTGGTGGTCGATAAAATCGCATACGACAATTTTCCGTACCGCTACCGGTTTCTTGTGATGGAAGTCCAAATCGTTAGCACCCGTGTCAGAGCACGTGCGAGCGGTCGGGATATCTCCGGGGCATTCTATAACCTGTCGCCCGCCGGCGAACTTGTCGCACGGTGGACCCTGTTGCCTATCCCTCTGGATTAAATGGTTGGACTCAAATGCTCACCTTCATCATCATCGTTCTGCTTGTGGCAGTTTCCATCCTGGTGATCAGCCTGTTTGATCAGAACGAGGCCAAAAAGGACCTGATGACTCAGGTCGACAATTTGCTTACCGTTAACGCACGAAATCGAGTTGATTACCAAAAGCTCGAAGGCGAGCACGCGGAACTAGCGTCGGAACTGAGAACGGCACTCGATACGATCGAGAATCAGTCGGAACAAATCTTTGCGCTCGAACACGAAAACTCCGCGCTTAAAGCGGTGCTATCGTAGACCTGAAACCACCGGAGGCACTTATGGTTGATTTTTTGTATGTCGTTCTGGCGTTGGCCTGCGTGGCAATCGTGTTCTTGCTATGTGAGCGCGACCACTATCGGCGTCTTGCGGAGTCAATGCAGCATTCAAGGAACTTCTTTCGAACGAAAAATCAGGAAGAGCGATTCGCGGTCGAGCGCCTTGAATTTGAACTTCAGCAATTGCGCGACGAGCTTGACACTGTCAAAGGCGAGAAGCGATCAGCCGGAATCGCACTGGGGCTCATTGATCCGATCGAAGAGGTCGACGAGATCCCGTTCTAATGCTTCTCACGCTCAACCTAAACGACCGATCGGTTTGGCCGCTGGTCACCGCAGGCTACCGACACTACGTCTATGTCAAAGGTCGCTGGGCAGATCCGTGGATCCGCCGCGACGACTTGCATTGTGAACAGGCCGTCTGGTCGACCGCTCCGGAATTGCCGACGGCGACTCTCGTGTACCGATACGGCCGCGTCAAAGTACCAGGCAAAAATACCAATCAACTGCTGACGCCAATATCAATTCGCGGCTGGTGGGTGTGCGTCCGATATCCATGCGACGATGGCTGTCTCGATTGGTACGGCTTTGCCGAGTCGCCGATTACGCAAGAACATCAAGGCGCGACCAGTCTTGAGCCGGCCACGGGTATCCAGATCATCCCGTGTTACGGTCTCGATCGAGCGCTGCAGATCACTCACGTTCACGACAGCATGTGGATTCGTAAAGGTGAAACCGATTCGGTGCGAGGTGGATCGCCGCTGGTATTCGGCGCTCATCGGCGTGGTCCGGATCGTGTGAACGACTTGGCCAATGGCGGAACCGCTTATCCATTCACCGACGATCCGGACGGCGCAAAGTGGACTCAGCGCGACGTCCTCGAACATCTGGTCGAGTTTCACACGCCACGGTCATTGGGAGGAATCGATTGGGAAGTGGGAGACCTAACATCGGTTCCGCAATTGGATGTTGATCTTCTCGATACTGATGGCATGACACTCTACGATTCGATCACACAACTTTGCACTCGCGAGAATCTTTTAACTTGGTCAGTCGCCCCGCCGCTCTATTCAGCCCCGGCAGCTGCTGCTGCGCTACCTCCGCCGCCGGTACCAATCCAAGTGGTTCCACACTCGCTGTCTCTTGATCCGATCACCGTCAAGACCAAAACGGTAGCAATGCCGGCGCTTCGTAAATGGGACATTGTCTGCGACCGCGATCCATTCACTCAGGCAACGCCAAGCGAATCGTCGATCGACGTGGTCGACCAGGTGCTGATCGTGGGCGCCAAACGTGTCAGCGTCTGCACGCTCGATCGCGGAAAGGTGCCGGACGGGTGGGAGCTGGAAAACGATTGGTCCGATGACGATCTATCCGACTACAACATCGGCGGATCCGCGCTGGCGGCGTACGCAACCGCGAATCCACTGGACAAAGAACGGATCGACGAGGAACAGCGGCGAACGGGTCACATGGCAAAGGTGTTTTCATACTTTCGCTTGCCCAAGGAGTGGACTTACCAAGCGAGTCTTGAAGCTGTTTTCCCGGCCGACTTTCGTACGCCCGATGGCGACAGTCATAAGCCTTTCCCGGGTGCACTGCGACTGCTTTCATCATTGCCGCTGGGAACCACTACCGACTACAGCCGGCCGATCGAGGAATGGGAGAATAAGAGCCGAGCGGGCGATGAGAAACCGATGATCGTCTCTCTCCAATTGCCACGATTCCCTGGCGACCCGGTGCCAACCGAACCAGAGAAGCGATTCGTACCCGTTCACCGCGTCGGTGGTGCTGATCAACTGCCCAGCCGCAAACGCAATCTCAAGATCCGAGTCCGCGCCTACACTTTACCGCCAACTCGCAGCGAGCCAACAAAATTGGTAATCGCTGTTGAAGGCCTCCCGCAGCATATTATCGGCGGTCAAGATTTCGATGGTAATGACGTCGATAAGGATAAGGCCACGCCCAATAACGAGTGGGACTATAAGACGATGAGGGCGACGGTCGCGATCGAAGAAGATCGCCGGGTGATGGCCGCATGGCCAACGACACTGCCGTCGCTTGACGTCGTGCGCCGACGCGTCTTTCAAATGCCGCAGTATGGATCGGTCTACATCGTTCCACAGACAACCGTCGCGTATGACCCTGAAGGCAAGCCGATCAAATCGCCCGGCGGTTTCGCGCGCGATGACAGCGAGCAAATGACACTGCTGGCGCGTCGCCTTGCGGCCTATTACACACAGCCGCGCCGATCAGTGACAATCCAAACTCGGCGGCTGATATCGCAGCTGCGAGTTGGCGACCTGGTCCGGACCTGCACCGCCGCTAGCGGCCCGGTCAATGCTCCAATCTCTCGGATCGAGATCAACAGTCCGCTGGGACGCAATGGACAACCCGCGCCAGCGCCGACACAATCGATCGCAGTAACGGCCGTGCCGCTGGACATTGAACGATTGCTCGGTATCAGGTAATTCATCTTATGGCGACATCCCCAGGCGGTAGTCCGCAAATCAAACCAGCAATCACAAAGCAATCTCAGCGACGGATTCGCGAGAACGAGGTGATCGTCTCTGACCGAATCCCATTGGTGAATGCTGCCAATCAATTTGTTGGCTACATGGTCGAGAAGCAGGTTTTGCCGTCTGTATTATCCGCCGTACCCGGCCGCGAAGTTGAGATGACCTCTGAGGAAACGGCAACGTACAACGCCGCGCTCGCATTCTTGCATCGGCAATTCACTGATGGATTCAAAGAAACTGAGCCTTACGAGAAGCGAGTGGAATCTGAAGACAATACCGATTTCGCACACGCCCCTCCTCAATCAGCTTAATCAACATGGGCTCGGTCACCAACGAATTGCAAAAGCTTCGCAGCGAACTTGATACGCTGCGGAGCGAAGTCAGCGATCTTCGAGCTGCGCTGCGTCGCGCAAACGCCGCGTCCCACGTGCAAGTCGCCTACGTGATGCGACAAAAACTTGAGATCGATGAGCGCACCGGGACCGACCTAAATACCGTATTCCCGGTTGCGATCGCACGAGCCAGGTTAATGCACCGAGTACTCGTCACACCCGCCGCCGGCGTTACACCCGCCAAGTATGCTTACAAGCCGGTCGACGATGAAGATGCCGAGATCGACATCGAGACTATATTCAAGACTGAAGACGAAGGCGATGCCGATACATGGATCGGCCCAACGCTAGCGATCAGCCTCGGCAGTGGCCATTGGACGCTCATGAACCAGGAGTGCCAAGAGTGAAATTCGGATTCGGCAAATGCCACTGCTGTTTATCGTCCTATCTTGGTTATGCCCCCGGCACTATTCCGCTCGATAATGGCATTGGAAACATCCTTGGGACCGACGAGCTGCGACAGCAAAGCCTAGATCGAGCGTCATTACCAGGCCACGATGTGGTTGTGGCAACAGACAACGCAAGAAACTACAAGCTGCCTGCGGGAGGACGTTGGTCGTCTAAAGTTGTCATCCCAACAAAGGGCGCTCTGTGCAACTTTTTTGGAATGATTCCGCCGTTGGGAGTCGACGTCGATATCAAATACGTATGGGCGCCGGCGGAGGCAATGGGCGAAGACATTTTTGGCCTGTCATCATTGATTTTACATATCGAAGGGACGATGGAGGGCGGGCAATTGAATGTGTCACTCTCGTCTGACTGGGATGATGCAGGTTATCCATTCGGCATCGGCACGATGAGAGTGGATAATCAAAGCTTTCTGTACATCCGGTATTTCGGAATCCTCAAAGACAGCATCCAAGGAATGGAGCCATACGCGGCAGGTTTCGACCAAATCATAGGAACCGAATTGCAGACCGCTACCCTGCATCGACCGATAAAAAGCAACATCCCCAGGCGCCTGCACATCATCAATGGCATGGAAGTCGATTGGTACTTCGATGGGCTGTCTATCAATGGAGTCACTGACGACCGCACGCCGGATCGAGACGCGACTGGAAGCTGCCCGACAGTGTTTGTCGAAAATCGAAACACCATCAACAATGAACCTTTTGCGATAAACGCCGAACTGGACGGACTCCAAGCGATAGGGACTCACTTATCGCTTCGCAGAACCAACGACATGCTTGTCGATGGGGTACCATTCGTGGATGGAATTCGATGGATCGGCCGCAGCTTGGCAGTCCGCAAGTCCAACAGAGGCGAGCTGCCAGAGCTTCCACCGATTCCATTGGGCACCGAAGTCGACCAGATCGCTTGGCTTGACGTAATCGATCCTGACGTTCTATTCCGGGTCGAGTTTGGTCCGACCGAAATACTGACGCTTGACGAAACCGGCAAACCCGCGACCGTCCTTTGCCAATGCAACTTGCGGATCTACCAGGATATCTGGCTTCCGGTAAGCGTTGACTACATGAATGACTGGATTGGGGTGATCAACGTCAACACGCAAATCAGTCAAGTTGATATGACCTTTGTTTTGCCTGCGTGGGATAGAGGTCAATTGCCTACGATCACGATCGAGCCGGGCGCTACGCCTGGCACCATCGTCGTGAATTCCGTTGAAGGGACGTCAACCGAATGGATTGCACCGCGAATGATCACCGCCCGGAAGTTCGTGTGGGACGGTACTCAGTGGCTCCCCCAGGGCGTCGAATGGGACATGCAGGATGACGAGGATAATTTTGAAGGTACGGCGATTAATCGGGTACTCATCATCCGCAACCAATCGCTAGCCTAACACGGCCGCGTCCCGAATCCGTGAAAGCTTCGATCGACATCTGGCCATTCGCAACGCCGAAATCGTTCTATAACGAAAAGCTTCGGATAATCGATCGCCCCTGCTAACCTCTTCGATTCGCGGCCATTTAGGCCGCTTTCTGAAATCGTTGCAACCCAGCAACTGCTTTCTCTAGACTTCCCGGAAATCGCGACGGAAACCTTCGCCGGCGTCACTTTTTGCGGCATAAAACCGCAAAATCCCGAAGTCTTGCTATTGGTCCTTTGTCGTGATTTTTTAGGAAAACTCCGACACTCATTCGCTTTTGCGGATGCTTGGAGCCGTTCGCAATCGGCAGATCCCCCGTCTCGAAAACAAGGAATTAGCGTGAGCAAGAAACAACAGCGTCGAAAGTCAGAAAAGAAACGACAAGCCAAGAGGAGGCTGAAAAAGATGAGAAAACGAAAGCAATCTAGACCGTCGAAGCAAAAGAAAAATGCTGTGACCCATGCCAGTGGGCCACAGCGGACGATGACAGACCGAAGTGGTTGCCCCGAGTGCCTTCGCCGATCGCATGGTAGCTCAATCGATAGATTCACGCAAATCTTACGGTTGATTTCGACTGCTTACGGCTGTCGCGATGAGCTGGCAGAGTTTTTGATATGGCTGGAAAGCCTTCTATAAAAACTTTCCAAAAAATCATAACCAGGCCCTTGCAATTGTATCCTGTCAGGATACAATTAGGGCACAACACTGATCTTTGACAAGTTAGATTTGATTGCGAGCGGGGCCTGAAACGATGGAAACCCCACAATCAAAAACGGCCCGACTGGAACGGGCCAGTCGGGCCTACCACGAGTTCCTCTAGCAGGGAAAAACACCATGGCTCCTGACCAGCTTACCTTCATTGAGAAGCTAATTCCACTCGTCAACGCTTGGGGCGAGAAATCGTTCACCGGACCGGACCGCAGAAATCAAATCGATGATGCGATCAGTTTGGCCTGGCGAATCTACCTGACGGCACCCGCCGACGTCTTGCCGACGAAAATTGCCTACTTCGCGATTAAAAGCGTTAAAGCAAATCGTCAGTTCAGCGAATCGGCAAAGTGCCTGATGAGCCCCAAGAATCGCCCACGAAAGCCGCAACGGCGTGACTTCGGAACTGTCCTACAGTTCAAAGATAACGCCAACCCGGCCCGAGTGGTTGCCTTCAAACTTGACTTTCAACAGTGGCTCGACGGGTTAAACCCTCGCGGCCGCCAGATTGCCGAGTTGCTGGCGATGGGACACGAAACCAGTACGGTAGCCGAAATGCTCGGCGTGACCCCTGGTGCGGTGTCGCAGTGGAGACGACGACTAGCGGATAGCTGGTACGCCACCCGGTAAGGTTTGATGGACCGGCCTCAGAAATGGGGCCGGTCTTTTTTCCAGACTTTTTTCGTTAGCACCTAAATTTGTGTTCATTCGGGGATAAGTGTGGGTAGTCAGCCGGCATTCCGGCACTTCCTCTACCACGCAAAGGAAACCGCACATGGACCCGATTAGCCAAAACTTCCAAAACGCTCTTGAAGGTGGACCGATTGAGCGAATCGAGATTGAGATCCTGCCACCGTGCCGACGTCGTGAATCTGGAACGCAGACGTCACGCGGCCAATTCCGGTGGAAACTATGGTCCGGCGGCCGGCTGGTATTCGTGACTACCGGTGTCGCTCTGCCGATCGAGATTGAAGCGATGATCCACACGACCAACGTGATTGTGAAAACTACTTTAGGAATCAACCCAAATGCCCAAGAAACGATCAGCGGCCCCAGCCGCAACTAAACCCGCTCCAACGCCCGAGCCGCCAGCCGTCGATTCTGACGCGTTCCTGGTGGCGGTCGGTGCGCTGATCCGCGAAACGAGAGTCAGCAAAGGCTTGTCGGCGGTTCAGTGCGCCAAGGCAGCCAACGTTGCCCGTCCGACCTGGTACCATTTCGAAAGCGGCCGTTCGATCGGCCTGGACAAATTGCCGCACATCGCGGCGGCATTGGGAGTAAAAGCTTTTGAACTTCTTCCCAAGGTGTGACGCAACGGACGAGCGAGTGTGTAGACTAAGCAACTCGCCATCGACGACCGTTAATTGCATAGCGTGATTGTCATCTCAATCTACATGGTCCTTGTCCGCCACTTTACGAAAATGAATCCGAAAAACAATACACCCGACTCGTTTGAGCAAATCAAATTACAAATGCATCCACGTGTACTAGCCGCACTTGGAGCTGGGCTTGTTACGAACGATGTGGTTGCAGTAATTGAACTTGTTAAGAATTCATATGATGCCTTTGCGCAGAACGCATATATTCGGTTTGCTAATAGTGAACTTACAGGCCCACAAATCATAATCGAAGATGATGGAATCGGTATGACAAAGGAACTGATCCAAAACGTTTGGTGTGTTATCGCAACCCCATACAAAGAGTTAAACCCTCGGTTGTCCAAGGATGGTAAGGAACGACGGGTGGTTGGAGAGAAAGGCCTCGGCCGTCTGTCAATTTCGCGACTTGGACATCATTTCCGACTTCTTACGCAGAGCGCCCATCACCCGTGTTTCGAGCTAATTGTCGACTGGAGTGAACTATCCAACAATTCTCGGCTTGACGATTGCACCATAAAATTACGAAAATATCCCAGCGCGAGCCCATTTGATATCTCAGGCACCCTGATCGAAATCGGTGGATTGCACAGGGAATGGGATGAAGCCACGATATCAAACTTGGAAGAAAATCTCGCGCGGCTTATCTCGCCCTTTAAGGAGACGGGGGAACTTAACATCTTTGTGTGTCGAAACGACGAGGATGCCACGGCTAGCGGAAAAGAAGTGCGAATCGAATCCCCGTCATTTTTATCTAGTCCAAAGTATAGAATTCATGGCAATGCAAGCGAAACGGGCGACATAAAAGCAACATATATATTCAAGCCACTTAAAAATGGCAAGTCGAGGCAAAAATCACTTCGGCATACATGGGAACAGGTCTATGATGACATCCAAGACGCAGGATTACGCGGGTTTGAAAGATCTACTCCAAAATGCGGTGCATTTGACTTCGAAATTCGCGCTTGGGATATTGCTGCCGAGGACACAGACGAAATATCAGAGAAGTTTAACTTCCAAAAATCAAAAATTCGAAAAGCCATCAGTGTACACAAAGGTATTTCTGTGTACCGGGACGGCGTCCTCGTGCTCCCAAAGTCAGATAATGCCCGCGACTGGCTTGGCCTTGACCTTCGCCGAATTAGCAAGGTGGGCAACCGCCTGAGCACGAGTCAGGTCGTTGGATATGTTGCAATTACGGGCGACGAAAATCCAGGTATTGTTGACACGAGCGACCGTGAGCGACTCGTTTCCAGCGACGCAGTTTTAGGGTTTGAGCAAATGCTGATGGCAATAGTTGGGTTGCTCGAAATTGAACGAGAACAAGATCGTGTAAAACGCGCGAAACCAATAAAAAACCTATTTGAAGATCTATCAACAGAACTTCTCATAGATCAAATCAATGAGATTGTTGACGAGGGAGGTTCTGCGTCGCAGACAGTTCCTTTGGTAGAGGCATACAGCGAGAGGATCGACTCGACTATAAAGTCTATTGAAGAGAGGTTGATTTTCTATAGTCGCATGGCGACAGTTGGTACTATTTGCAATATGCTGGTGCACGAAATACGCAACAGGACAACGGTTGTCGCAAGATTTCTCGAAATGGTCAAGCAAAGGTTCTCACCTTTTGCTGATCAAAAACTCGACAGGTATTATGCGCTTGCGGATGACTCCTTATCAGCCCTTGATAAGCTCGCAGATACATTTTCACCCTTAGCCAGTCACACATTTACTAGACGCAAACGAAAGTCTGTCATTGAAGACTCTCTATCAAACTGCATTTCAATACTTGAATCCGAACTTCGAAAGAAAAAGATTAGTGTGCAGTTGCCAAAAACTCGCAGTGAAGTAATAGTCGATCCAGGCGAACTCGAAACCGTTTTTTTAAACATATTTACGAATGCGATATATTGGCTGGGCTTAGCTCCCAAGGAAGACAGGCGAATAAGAGTCCGCATATTACATAGGAAAGCGGAACGAAAGATACGCGTTTGGATAGATGATACAGGACCAGGAATCGACGCGGACGCGCTAGACAAGATTTTCCTGCCAGGAGTGACTCGACGGCCAAGCGGTATTGGCATGGGGCTGACAATTGCATCGGAAATTATTAGCGGCTACGGAGGCGTACTGTTTGCGAAAAAAGATGGCGCGCTGGGCGGCGCGACTTTTGGTTTTGATATTCCTTGCCCAGCTTAGATGCTTTCACTTTTTGATTTAGGGATGCAAGAATGCGTGTTTTGTTCATTGAAGACGAAGAAGAGTCGGTTGCCGTCGTAGTAGATGACCTTAAAGAAAATAATCATGAAACGAAAGTAGAAGATTTTGAATTTGGATTGGACAGAATCCTTGACTACTCGCCCGATATTGTGGTCTTGGATCTTGCTCAATATGGCAACTCTGCTGAGTCTAAAGCCCCTGGAGCAGGCGTATATCATGAAATCTGGGAGAGATGCTTCTGCCCAATTATCATTTATTCAGCGTATCCTGAACTGTTGGCCGATTTAAAGGAAAAGCCGCATCCGTTTGTAACGCTTGTTAAGAAAGGCAAGGACAGCCCGACGGAATTCGCACAAGCAATTAACCGATTCGAGCCCCATGTTGAACTACTGCGTGAAACACAGTCAAGGGTAAGAGCAGAGTTGTCAATCGCGCTTCGCGAAGTTGCTCCATTTTCGTTCGGTCATTTCGGGACTGACGCTGAGGGTTGCAGACAGTCGGTTATTCGCTCAGCTCGACGACGCCTTGCCGCCGCGATGGATGAATACGTCCAGCATATTGAATTATTGAAGAGCTGGGAGCAATACATATATCCGCCCGTGAGCAGTTCGCCTTGCCTTGGCGACGTATATCAACGAGCTGGCTGTCCGGCAGATGATGCCGAGAGCTTCATAGTTATCCTGACTCCCTCATGCGATTTAGTTTGCAATGGAACCAGGAAAGCCAAGGTCGCTCAAGTTTTAGCTGCAAATTGTGTCAACATTGAGAGCGGGTTGAAATGCCTGAATCAGCATGATGCAAGAGCCGATAAACTTCAAAAATTCTTGCAGGTAAACGTGCTTTCCCATGGATTTTCAAAGGAGATCGTGCCGATACCCGAACTGTCAGGTCGAATTCCCGAGATGTTTTTGAATCTGAAGTCACTGTTGTTGGTTGACTTGAATGAATTGTCCAATCAAGACCATTTTAGGCGCATTGCTTCGATCGACAGTCCGTTTCGAGAATTGATCTCCTGGGCTTATCTACAGACCGCCGCACGACCAGGTCTTCCAGAGCGAGATTTCGACGATTGGAGCAAAAGTATTGTCGCTGGTTTGCAACGAACAAAAAACGTTATCCCGCAATGATTGCAATTGATTTTTTTTGTGGAGCTGGCGGATTTACTCGAGGGTTGAAAGACGCTGGGGTGGATGTTGTCGCGGGCATCGACATCAATGAATGCTGCGCTAAATCTTACACCTCGAATAACCTCGGGGCTGTATTTTTATGCAAGGATGTTCGAGCCATTGGAATGTCAGACATCAAGTCCATCGTTGGAAATCGACGCAGTGAGGATGCCGTTTTTGTAGGTTGCGCCCCATGCCAACCATTTAGCCAACAGAGAAAGGGATGCTCGAAATCTGGTGATGCAACTGTTCTTAGTGCGTTTGGCCGAATAGTTGAGAGCTCATTGCCTCGCGCAATTATTATCGAGAACGTTCCTGGCCTTGCAAAAGTGCCTGGCAATAGCACGTACAATCGTTTTGTACGCATGCTAATGCACAATGGCTATTGTGTGGCTAGCGATGTGCTTGACGCCAAACATTATGGAGTTCCTCAAGGCCGACGCAGGCTTGTGCTGCTGGCCGTGAGAGGTGCTCCTGTTTCACTGCCTGGACCAAACTACGGAGGCGCCAGTCGGAGCTTTCGAACGGTACGCGATGCAATTGAGCATTTTCCTGCCTTGGACGCGGGTCAGTCCGACGCAACATTTCCTAACCATGTTTGCTCTGGAATATCTGAGTTGAATCTTAAACGATTGCGGCACACACCTTCGAATGGCGGTGATCGTAGGGCCTGGCCTTCGGAACTTAAGCTTGTATGTCATAGTGGAGAGTACAAGGGCCACACGGATGTTTATGGAAGGATGGCTTGGGATCTTCCGGCACCTACGCTTACGGGCCGGTGCCATAGTATCTCCAACGGTCGTTACGGCCATCCTGAACAGGATCGCGCGATCTCTTTGCGTGAGGCTGCTGCGTTGCAGTCTTTCCCCGACCGCTACACTTTTTATGGAACGCTTTCGCAAGTCGCCCAACAAATCGGGAACGCTGTTCCCGTTAGGTTTGCCGAGGTGCTGGCAAAACATTTACGGAAACTATTGGACGAACCACGCGTTCGATCGGGCTCGAGTCGCCGCAATTTTAGAAAAGTAACCGCCTAAAGCCGGAGCCTAAATCATTTATGTTTCATTTGCTTCCGAATCCACAGACACTCATCACATCACCGGGATCCGTGGTGACTATCGCTGCTGGCGCTTACTACACGCACCCTTGACATTAGGTTCGCCAATCCCCTTCAGGCCGCCACGCGGCGAACGTCTCTTCGGTTTGCGATCCGTCCCACAGTAAACTGCTGTTTAGCTGCTCCCAGCGTTCGTTGCTCAAACTGTACTTGTGCCACTGGTTCCACCACCGATACCACCGCTTGTATTCTTCATGATCAGCAAAGGCGAATCCTTGGCGTTTCTTTAGCATTTCAACCAATGCTTTTTGGTCAGCGAATGCGTTGTCTAAGTCTGCTTGAACCGCTGCCGAAAACATTTCGGGGTCGCCACCACTCGGTCGCGTTCGCGCACGATGAATGCAATGAATGAAGTCCCCGAGTGTTTCAATCCAAAAGTAAATCAGTATCTCAGGCGCTTGATCGACGTTTTCACACTTCAAAACTTTTAGGTCCATGTCTCACCTGCACTTTCGCAATTGCCAGATAGGTCCAACTGCTTGATCAGCGATTCAGCCGCGCAAACTTTGATTTTCACGAACTCCAACAACAGTTCTTCGGCAGCGTCAACTCGGTTCCAGCGTCCTTGAGCGACCAGCCCATTCATCACATCCTTTACCTGCTGAATCGCCTGGTCGATCTCAGTAAGCAGATTCGATCGTTGCGATTTGGCGGCTGAACCTTTTGGAGCGATCGAAACGACCAAAATCTTGTATTCTCCACATTCGCGGGAGAGCATAGCATGAAGTTCGAAAGCGCCTCCGGATGCAAAATGAATCGCCATTCGATCGGCAAAATCGTCGGTTACCTCAATGCAACCTATCTGATCAGAGCCTAAGTTTGATAGGTTTTTGGTTATCGGTATTTTCATTTTTCCCAAGCTTTCCAATCGTCGCGATCAAGACAGATAAAAGCAGGTTCTCGCTTCCTTGTACACCGACTAGGCAGCCGATAACGCATCATGTAAGCATCTTCGCCGTTGCCGTCGAAGTAGCCTCTGAGTAACCCAATTGCCCGGAAGTCGAAGCTTTTGAAAAACAACTGTGCTTCTAATTCGGACTCCCGCAGTTTCGCTGTGATCATCGTCCGCCTGAAATAGCCCAGCTTCGAGAGCAACTTGCGAATCATCGCCGATCCAACTCCTTCACGACGGTACCGCTTTTCGACCGCGATCCTGGCCAGATTCAATCGATTGCCGAATAGCTCGTAAATCATGAATCCTAAAACCTGATGTTCGTCGAGCTCTTCGACAACCATCCCAATCTTGTTTCGGGTCGAAATCGCTCGTTCGAAGTCTCCACGAGTCCAAGGCGATGCAAAACAATCCTTCTCGATCTCAAGGACACGATCCTGATCGCGGCGAATCATCCACCTGACGTGCAAAGCCGAATAATCAGTCTTCATTGACAAACTCCTCAAAATCTTCGCAGCGTTTCGCACGTTCGCACGGCTTGCATTCATCGCTCCACTCCAGTCTGCGATTCTGGCACACGACACATTCCTCCATCGCTGGATGAGGCGTCCAGCGATGCAGCGTCGGACCACCACAACACGCTGCATCGCGTGCGCTGTTGTACTCTGCCATCGTCAATCCTTCGCCGTTAGTAACAACTGGCGGCCGGGGGCGTGCATGCTCACTGGCATTGCCCCAGCGATGAATGATTGTGCGGCCAATGTCGACAATCGCAGCTGCTCGACTTGTTCGGCCAGCAGCACCGTGACGACTTGCACCGAACGGATCTGGACGTAACAAAACATGGAATCGTCGTAACGCTCGGTGCGCAAAGCATTCAATCCGCCATGCTTCAGCAGCAGTCGTCGAAAGCAATCGAGCGTCACATGGATCGAGCTCTCGCGAGCGCAGCATCGGAATCCGATCATTTCATGCGACTTGATCCGAAGATCCTCGCAAAACTCAGACGCATCGCGCAGCCGCGTCGCTGGCGTTTTGGTTCTAGGCATTTCGGTTTCTTAGTGATTGAGCGTGTTCGATTTCCAAACGGACCATCCGCTGGATGTCTTTTTCTGGCGATCCAAATAGCTTGTGCTTCTTGACCACCATCGCGCGAAACAATTCGTAACGAGTCCGCTTGCTCATCAATGAGATTCGCGGATCCACTTCCGATTCAACTTGTTGTGCCTCCATCAGTTCTCCATTGCCACGTGGTCAAGAATCTCATTTCGACGTCGATTGGCTTCCGCTTGGCGATCGGCATCCGATCGAGCCGCCGGAGGTCGCTTCAGCGAAAGGCGGATTGGTGGCGGCCTGCGCTTGGGACGATCGCCTGGGCAATATGGTTTCAGGCGGATTCCCATCAGAACTTCTTTCAACGTCTCCGGGCTCATGTTTGCCTTTTCGGCCAACACAACACGGAACCATCCGACGCCTTTGCCGCCATCGCCTGCACGTGATGCTGCGGTTTCCACTGCCGCCTCGTCAATGATGCCCAGATGGACCGCCGCGGCCGCCCGCCAAAGCGTATAGCCTTCGTCGCCTGAGTATTTGAGCCGCTCGAACAACCGGTCAGCTCGATCGCGTATGGCTGAGACCTGGACGGTTGATGACTTCCCGGTCCGTTCAAAAATCCGATTTGAAAAGTCCGAACTTCCGGACTTCGAATTTTTATCTGTTCTATCAGTACTATCTGTACTATTAGGTGTCTCAATTGAGACGGGGGTATCGCAATTGAGACGGGGGCGCCTCAATTGAGACGGGGGTGTCTCATTTGAGACACCTTCCAAAACAGGGGGCCGATCGACAACCAATCCGAGTAGTTTATCGATCGAATCCCAAACGATCGTACGCTCGCTGCTGATGTCCTGGTCGATCGATCCTTTGCGACGATCGGTGCTCAGGATGCCCAGTTCGGTTGCATCGTTGCAGTATCGATAGATCTGAGCTCTGCTGCGGCCCATGCGAGCCGCCAGCACGGTTACTCTGGCCTGAGTGATGGTGCCATCGGAAAACGACTCTGACGCTAAGATTTCCAAGAACTCGCACATCTTCTTGTGCTTACGAATCGACAACCCAGTGATGTCGGTAGTCAGCGATCGGATCTTTGCGATCCGTTCGGCCGTCTGCTGCGCAGCCAGCGCTAGCAGCGGCCGTTCCTTCGGTTCCTTTGTGGTTCTCACGGCCTACTCCTAAAACAGCATTCCAGAGGGCGTGAGTTTGGCCGCCTGGATGATGCGATCGCATTCCGCTTGGCTCTCAATAACCTGACGCCTGCCGTCGACCAATACGCTCAGCTTCCACGGGCTCGCTGGCGTGATCTGCTCGGACGGCACGAATCGGCCGATGGCAATGACAACGCACGCCGGCGCGAGCAGGTGCAGCGATTGGGCGGCCGCGATCGCTTGTTCAAATGTCATCGTTGACCATCCGTTCCATATCAAAAAGCAATGAAAGAAATCTTCTAACTGTTCGGCCAGCTTGTGGTGGATGCCTTAGGCTCGACTTGCTCACTCAATTCACGCTCGAACTCGGAGCTGTCTAGGTCGCGTGCGACTGCGATGCGGTGAACCATCACAAAACAATCGACGCCGCCGGCAGTGACGCCTTTCCAGACTCGCACCGGTACGCCGTCGATGTTTGTGATTTGATCGGTAGATTCAATTGAGATTTGCATCACCCGGCGTCCCTATTTCTCGATGCGATTCGTGCAGCGCCTGCGACGTCGGTGATCACCTGCGTTTGGTTGATCTGAATCGGCCGCTGACTGCCGAGCAGATGCCCCATCACGAACTTGATCGCGTTCTGGTCACCCTCCTTCGCCTTCTTGACTTGGTTCCTGACAATTTCCTTGACATCGTCAGCATCGATCGCGTCGTAGCAAGCTTGCTGAAGCGATGTCTGCCACTCGACGATGGCTGTCTGAGCCGACAACGTTCGATCGACGTCAGATAGCTTCAGCGTGTTTCTGTTGTCTGCCATTTGGCTGCACTCCTGGGTTCAATAAATAAAGATCCACATAACGCTTGCGGCCACCACGGCCCTGTCCGCTCGGGACTGACTTTTTCAGCCGCATCAACAAACCAGCTCGCATGAGCTCGGCCAACACCGTCCCGCCCTTCGCATTGCTTTTCGGCTCCGTTCTCACCCGCGCTCGTTTTTCGCTGTAGCCCATCGCATGGCAAAGTTGCATGCGAGTCATTGGCCCGCGCCGCCAAAATAACTCCGCAGCCTGAACAGCCCGGATGGTCAATTCTTGTGGCCAACCAAGCTTTTCCTTTTCAGCATTCCATCGATGAACTCGCAATTGGGCCATCGACGTTAGGCCAGCTCGCTGCAACTGATCAGCGGTTCGCTGGCGGACCTGGCCGCAACGATGGCCCGAGAGGGCATTGGACCCAAGTCCGAGCCGGCGACGGATGATTCCGACGCGATGCCGGTCGACAGCGATCCCGTGTCTGCGCTCGATCTCCGCCTTGACTTCCGAATCGGTCCAGCCCAATGGGTGACACTCCCGCAGACACTCACCAATCTGTTCATCGCTGACACAGACCAGTGTTTGCGACAGGCCAAGCTTTCGCGCACGGGCATAGACCTGGTTAATCGGCCGCTCTAGGTTCGATGCTATCACCGTCACCGGCTCATCATCCGAGCCATAATAACGACGGATGTACTCATCCTCATAAGTTTTCCAGCTACGCCGCTGCATGATCAAATCGCCCCCACTGGTGTTTCGATTGGGACGTCACGTATCAGCGTAAAGATCTGCCTTAGAAGATCGATGTGATCCTTCGCGTTCATCATTTTCGAATGTTGACGCTCTGTGATCGGTGCGCGGAACGGCTCTTCATAAAATCGATTAAGCGTGCCGCATGCCGCGAGGATGTCGCCGGCCGTCTTGGGGCCGATTGTCGGCACCCCTTTAACTTTGTCGCTCTCGTCGCCAACGAGGCACCGATAATCAACCCACTGAGACGGCGTGATGCCGTACTTCTCAAACAGCTTGGTTGCGGTGATCCATTGCAGCTCATCGCCGTCGCGTCGATCGAACTTCGCGTGCAGCAGCTGCGAGACATGATCGCGAACCAAGAGCTGGTGAAGGTCCGCGTCTGCTGAATAGATTACAGCGTTGCATCCGGCTTCGAGTGCATCCTTACAGCACGTGGCAATAATGTCATCGGCCTCGAAACCTTCTGAAACAAAGTTACGATGACCAGCGTCTTCAAGCATTCGCTTGGTCGTCTGAATCGCCGTATCAATGCCGTCCAGCCTTGATCGACCTGCCTTATAGCCGGGCAGTAGATCATGACGGAATGTCCGACCTGTATCCCAAGCGGTGATCACGTTCAACGGGTTGATAAAATTGACCAGTCGCTCGATGCGGTTGAACACGTATCGCGGGGCCGCTTCGCAATCGCCCCTGGCGCCATGCGCAGTCGTGACGACTTGATTGTTGCCATCGATCAGCAGCCAGATTGGATTTTCTTTCATTTCTGACATCCCCGCTTGCGCCTTTTTGATCCTTTGAGTCTCGTGAGCGTTTCCACGGCAAACTCTTGATTCTCGACGAAGTAATCGAATTCCCATGGCCACAAAGAAAAGCATCCGGCCAGCGCTCGACGGATGGATTTCAATTCGTTGTTGATCACAGCGTTGGTTGTGGGAAAAAGTCCGTTCCATCCTGCCTCGATTCGCACCTCCGGAAACTGGGCGTCGATCAAGGCAATCAGCTGATTAAGCTGCTTGACTCTTTGATCGATATCCCCGGCGGAGACGCGAATCACAAAGGCTTCGTAATCCAAGAACAGCTTTTGAGTGACCGCGATCAACTCATTTGCCCGCTCCCTTGCCTGAAGCAATGATTTCCTGCGGCTAGGCGAGAGGTCCGGCCAACCGGCATGGATTCCCATCGCGCACCTCAATTGCTTTCCCGAATGGCTGCTTCGGCCGCCTTGATTTCGGCGAACGCCTTCCGCATGAAAGCCTGCAATTTTTCGCCTCCGGATATGACCTCCTTCAGCGAATTGATCAGCTTCATTGCTTCGCAGTCGGGATCTTGGCATTGCAGGTCGTCGTGAGTTCTCTCCAATACTCGCAGCTTCATGCGCTGTCGAAAGATGGCTGACTCGCCCGAACTTAGCATCAGCGCAAGATTACGCGTGATGTCCGGATCGACTGACAGAGTGATCGTGACGGTGGGTAACGCATTCATTCTTCACCTCGCGATCTTTGCGGCTTGGCTGGCGTTCCTGCGATCTCTTCCCGCACGATCCTCTTATCTGATGGAGCATCAATACACAGGCTGACGCGCTTGCCCTTCACCTTGTTAACGGTCACCCAAATATCGTCGCCGATCTTTACTCGTTCGCCGACATACCGATTCAAACACAACATTCGCCAATCTCCCTAAATAGCATTCAAAAGAAACAATCATTCGTTCTCAAACAGATCCAACTGCGGATCGAAAACCAAAGTCGCCCCGCGTCCCTTCTTTCGTGACTTCATCGCGGGGATCACGATCGCTCGTGCGGGTTGCTTGGATGTGACGACGGCTCGCAAATCGCAAGATTCGCAATGGCCTGTCTCATCCGGAGCAGGAGTCAGCTCGATCTTGATTGTCAGCGTCCTGGCCTTACTGATCGCCGGACGTTGATTGCAATCTTCGATCAATGAAGCCAACAAGGAATCGAAGTCCTTTTTGATTTCGCCGCCTTGCACTTCATGCAATGACTCCAGCGACAATTCTTTAATCACAATGCACTCCCACAAATTTGAAAAAGGAGCCGCCCGAACGGCTCAAAACGGGCGGCTCCCCTGGAGACGGCAACGCACCGCTCCATTCCTCCTGATCAGCCAACGACTCGCAATCGCGGTCGGTCGGTATTCTTGGTCGCATCCACCGGCGGCGGCGTGTCCGGAGCAAATCCGGCCGGCTGCGGAAGCGTTGTCAAGACTTCGATGAGTGCCCTTTCGGCGCTGTAGTAGTGCCGGCCGAACACGTTGGATTTGGTTTTGCCCGGCGAGCGATCGGAATCGTGGCCTGTGACCAACTGACCAGCTCCGGGATAACCCAGCGGTCCAGCGTGATCCTCTATCCTTGTCGCCGCAGTGCAGCGCAAGTGTTTGATTTTGTAATGGCGTTCCACCATCCGCGGCCGCCCATTGGCATCGATTGCCATCTTCGGCTTCGGACGCACATCGGCCGCCTTGAGTATTCGTCGCCACTGACCGTAGAACTCGCGTCCCGAGTGCGGAACCGGAGCGATCACACGCGCCGGATCTCGACCCGTCGGAGTGTCGTCGGCCAGTCGATCGAGCCAATGCCGCGTGGTCGCATTGAGCGGCAATACAAGCGGATCGGGTTTGTCGCGTTCGGTTTTGTCGGGTACATAAACCAGCCAGCCATGCTCGTTGGAGAGGGTCCCGTCGTGGTGCGGATTCTCCGGCGAGGTGGTCACGTTGGCCCAGCAAATCGGTCGCTGCGAGGACTCGAACGCGACCAGGTCCTGGGTTCGCATTCCATAGTTGGTCCACCAAGCGACCAGAAACCGCCACAGCGTCGGCGGCGACGAAACGGGCTCGCGACCGTCTGCAGCGCAACTCGGCCACGTCGCCACCTCGCAAGCCTCGAAGATCCGCGACAGGTCGGAGTCGGAAATGACCAGCTTGTCGACTTGCCTCGGCTGAGCCACTTTCTTGACTCGAATAACGGACAGCGAATCCAGGGTCTCGCTGGCTGCATTGATGATCTGTTCCAAGGCTCCCAGCGTCTTGTTCAACGAACGGGCCGAAATAGGCCGCGAAACCCGCTTTTCTCCTGGAATTTCCGCACCCAAAGCCGCCTCTCTGAACTCCGAAAGCCGCCTCGGAGTGACGTCGCTGAGCAACGGATGGTGTATCCGTTGCTCCGATTTGCACCACCATTTCCATCGCTGGATGGCCAGCCGAAGCTCGTTGATCCGGTCCCTCGATCGACCGGTGGCGATCATCTGTTTGACATACACATTTTCGAACCAGTCTTCCAGCGTTGGGGGTGCATCGGCTGGTACCAGTGGTGCGTTGGGGTCCATTCCAGGCAGCCAAAGCAGGCCTGTCTGTTTTCGCATGGTGGGAACTCAGGTTGGAGTTTTGTCCAGCGTGCTCGGTCCTAGCCTCCACACACACCACTGGAATTGTTTGTAAACCGCTTTGGCCAACTTGGCGTCGTTCCATTTCCTACCCCCCTATACAAATCAGCGTTTTGACACGTCTGGTCACTTTGGTTTGGAAATTGAACGACGATTGATAATTTTCCAGCCATCTTTCGCGGCGTGGGATGGCAGATAGGTTTCGTCCGCATCGTCGAAGACGAGGACGGAGCCAATGCCGGGAATGCGATCGCGGCGTAGCACGGTGCCCCGTAGTCCTCCGGGGCCTTCGAGAATGTCGCCAGTTCGAACGTCTTTGGCGGATTTGATCAGCATGGCGATTCCCCCGTTTCGCGTGATGGAAAAAGCAACCAGCAGCCAGCCGTCTCGATCTAAGCTGGCTGCTGGTCACAAAGGCGCGGGGGCGCGCTGAAGCATGTAGATTGGAAAAACGAACTAGGTCGCCCCCGACCACCGCGACCGATTGCGATCGCGACGAGGGAGATATTAGCCATCGGCTAATATTCGGTCAAGCGTAACGATTCAAGAATTTTTCGGAGGCGCGGTGTGCGGATCAGCTTCAACCGCCGCAAAATCGATGACGTTGAGTAAACGCTTACTGGCCTGGAGCGTCAACCAAGCCAGAGTTAGGTTGCGAAAGAAAGCTAGCTCGCCCCGGATCAACTCAAGTTGGTCAGATTTTGAGTAAGAGTAACTTAGGTCGTCAGCACCCGTAAATGCTGCATACGAAAAGAGAACACATGCCAAGGC